>Ga0111539_10011284_pt1 | contig 11224 bp, 9 predicted proteins | sample RhiMethybrSRZTD1_FD_79667 | JGI IMG/M metagenome (GOLD analysis project Ga0111539, IMG submission 79667) | Populus rhizosphere microbial communities from Tennessee, USA - Rhizosphere MetaG P. TD hybrid SRZTD1 (version 2) (version 2) | ecosystem: Host-associated > Plants > Roots > Rhizosphere >...
AGCAATACTCGGTCGGGCTCCGCAGCGGCCGCAGGGCTCGATCGGACCCACCCTACTCGCCCAGCGACCGCTGCGGACCCTCCCTCGACCGCTTCGCCTCTGGAGCGTGACTACCTGCGCGCACCCGGAACGAAACCCCTGTAGGCCGATCTAAGGGTTCTCGTCGTGGGTGTGCGTGGCGCTCTGGGCCCTCCAGGAACGTTGCGGTCGAGGGAGGGTCCGCAGATCGCGTACGGCGAGTAGGGTGGGTCCGATCGAGCCGAACGCGATCTGCGGAGCCCGACCGAGTATTGCCGCGACGTTCCTGAGCCCGAGTATTCCTGCGACGTTCCTGAGCGCGATACAGCCGTGACGTTCGGAAGCCTGAGTCCCGCCGACGTTCGAGAGCTCGATCAGGCGTTCGGGAGCTCGAGCGGGTTGAAGCCGAGGTCGGGGCGGCGGGTGCGGCGGATGGTGCCGGGGTCGGTGATGACGTGGATCTCGCAGGTCACGGTCACGGTGCCGCGGAACAGGTGGCCCGTGTATGCGACGAAGTCGTCGGCGCCCAGGATCACGTGGCAGTGCGGGAACGGCTCGCCGTCGAACTCGCTCCAGTTGCCCGTCAGCGAGCCGATCTCGTACTCGCCCGGGAACTCGCGGCGCACGTACTCACCCGTCGACGGGATGAAGAAGCCCAGCTCGCAGTTGCCCGCCGCGCCGATTCCCGACAGCGCGCCCGCGCGGATCCCGCGCGCGATCGCGAACTCGCGCAGCGACGCGACGATCTCCTCGCCCGGTTCGAGCTTCACCACGTAGCCGTAGCGCGTCGATTGCCACTGCATGGCATCACCCCCGCGCTGCCGATGTGGGATCCGCGGCGAGTGCCCAGCCCGACTCGCCGAGCCGTTCGGTCCACTCGAAGAAGCTGGTGACGAACTCCGGCACCGCCTGTCCGGTCTCGAGCCACACCAGCCGCCCGATCTCGTCGATCGTGCGCCGGCCGTCGCACGCCGCCCACGCGATTTCCCCGATCAGCAGCCCGTTGGGCGTGGCGGCCTCGAGCGCCTGCCAGGTTTCGCGCTCCGCGGCGCTCAGGCGCGTCCAGCCCGCGATCAGAAACCGCTGCATGTGGAGCGGCGCCGCCAGGGTGCGCACCGGAATCCGCGGGTCGGTGGTGCGCCATTCGGGCGGGCCGATCCCTTCGAACGCGGCGCGCCGGTCGATCGCCTCGACGATGCGCGCGCGCGGCTCCGGCGGCACGCCGAGGCGTTCGAGGCTGCGCGCCGCGGCGTGCGCCCGCACGCGCTCGCGCTCGACCGCGCGTGCGGGCTCCTCCGCATCGAACGCCTCGATCAGCCGTCGCTCCGCCCCGCGGCGCACCCAGGTCGACAAGGCCTCCGTGCCTGCAGCGTCGAGGCTCGCGAGAACTCCCGCGTACGTCGCCGCGCACCGCACCGCGAGCGCGAGCGAACGCGGATCACAGCGGTCGGGCGTGTCGAGCGAGGAGTGGTAGTAGCGATCCGGCCACTGGATCAGCATCGGACACGGCACCCCGACCGCGGGATCGACGAACACTGCGTGGTCGCTGCCGCCGCCGTACGGAACCTCCGCCATCCGCACCTGTCCGTAATGTCCCGCCCCCGAGTACGACGTGGTCCAGTCGACCGCCTCGCGCCGGATCCGGCCGAGCAGCTCCTCGGCGAACGACGCCGCGAAGCACGGCGGATGCTCGAGCAGGAACGTGCTCCCGCACGCCTCCTGGTTCTCTCCGACCATGTCGAGATTGAGCGCGGCCCGCAACGTCGACGCGCGGTCCTGCTGCGCGCCCAGCCAGGCGTACGTCCCGGTCAGCTCGGGAATCCACAGGAACCGGATCGACGCACGGTCGGCCGGCAGCACGCCGCGATCCGCCATCACCCGCAGGACCCGGGCGGTCTCGAGATTCGCCGCCACACCCGAGGCATTGTCGTTCGCGGATGGCTGGGGATGACACAGGTGCGAGATCACCAGCACTTCGTAGGGGCGGGTGCCCGGCAGCACCGCGGACAGCAGCGGAATCGGCGCGGCGAATCGGCGCGCTTCGATCGCCACCTCGAGCTCGAGCCGCTCGCCGAGCTGCAGACGCTCGCGCAGCGCCTGGCCTTCGGCCGGCGACAGCACGAAACCCCAGCCGCGCGGTTCGTCCTCGCGCCACCAGTACGAGGTGTAGGCGATCGAGTCGCGGTCGTCGTCCTCGGTGCGGACCGGCGGGACCAGGCGACGTCCGTCCGACAGAACTCCGGCCGCGCCGCGCTCGACCACCGCCCAGCGATGGACACGCTGCACGGGATCGGACGTGAGCACCACCTTGCCGGTGACATCGACAGGGTCGTAGTCGTCGCGCTGCCCGCCGCCCGGCAGCGCGACGATCGGGAAGCGGCCGACGGCCGGATCGCTGCGCTGGATGACCGACAGCGGCGTGCGCGCGAAGTCGCACAATCCACGGGCGCCGTCGCGGCCGTGGAGCGTGGCGACCGCCCGCGTGCACTCCCAGCCTTCCGGCATGAGCTGGCCGAGCCGGCGGGTGCGGCCGTCCCCCGGCACGGTCTCGACCGCGACCGCGAGGCCGTGGCGGCGCGCCTCGTCCGCGAGCCACGCCGATGCTTCGTCGTAGCCGGGACTCGACTGGATCCGGTGGAACCGGGTGATCGCGTGGATGGTCGCGAGCGCGCGCTCACCCGACGCCTCGCCGCGCACCGCCTCCAGCAGGGAACGGAACACGCCTCCTCCGTCTCACCCCGTTCCGGCGCCGCCGGATGTCAGCGGCGTGCGGGGACGTTCACGTGCACGGCGCGGCTCGCCAGGTTGCCGGCCAGATCGACCACCCGGACCGCGACCGTGTGCGGGCCTTCCTTCACGTCGGGAAGCCGCGCCTTGAAGGTGAGCGCGCGATCGTCGGCGAGACCGCCATCCGGCGTCAACGTCCGCCAGTCGCCGTCGTCGAGCGCCGCCTCGAGCCGCGTGAGCATGTTCTGCCCGTCCTCGGCCGCCCCCGACACCACCACCGCACCCGACTCGCCGCGCGCTTCGAGCGAGGTGATCGCAGGCGGCGTGTTGTCGACCCGGAACGGCTCGCTCAACGTCTCGCTGCTCAGCCCCTCGCCCACCGCGTTACCGGGCTGATCAGTCGCCTGCACGCGGATCCGGTACATCCCGTCGGGCAGCGCGTTGGTGTCCCACGTGAACGACGTGGCGTCGAGCTCCTTGCCGAGCTCCATCCACTCGTTGCCGTCCTCACGCCGCACGTCGACCCGGTACTCGAGCGGATCGCCGTTGGGATCGAAGCCCTTCCATGCCAGCGTGCGCAGCCCGCGCGCAAATGCCGGCAGCCCGCGCAGCGCGCGCTGCGTGCTGGTGGTGATCGAGTATTCGACCTTCTGACCGCCCGGCAGCGTCTGCGTCACCGGCTCGACCCGCGGCTGCATCTCGCCCTCGCGGAACCCGGTGCCCTGCGGCGCGACCGTCAGTTCCTCGACGCGCGGCGCGAGGTTCTGCTCCTTCCACGCCACCTCGACTGCGCTCACGCGCGTCTGCCCGCCCGCCAGGGTCGCGCGCCACTGGAAATAGCGCGCCGCCGGCGAGACCGAGCGCGAGCGGGTGCCGGGCGCGGCCCAGCGCGACCAGGTCGTGTCCGGCGCATCGGTGTTGCCCGAGCGCGTCTCGATCCGCACCGAGCCGTTCGACGAACTGCCGTGCCACGCCACCCGGCCGAAGCGCGCGATGCGGCGCGCATCGAACACGCCCGACTGCAGCTCGCCCTGATCCGCGGTCCCCGGTCCCACCCGCCACAGCGCGCCCGGATTCGAAGTTGCCGCGAACAGTCGGCCCTGGGCGTCGGTCGTGAGCGCCGTCACCTGGCCCTGCGGGAGCGCGAGCCACTGCGTCGCACCCGGCTGGGTGAGCGCGAACAGCGCCGCACGGTTGCCGGTGCCGGCCACGATCCGCGAGGGGCCCTTCTCCTGCTTGAGCGCCGCGAGGGCGAACACCAGCGGATGCGGGGCGGTCCACACCGAGGCGACCGAGCTGTCGGGCACGATCCGATACACCACCGCGCGGCCGCCGGCGGTCGGTGCAATCACCGGAGCCACGCGATCCCCACTGCCGGCGCCCGGCTCGTCGTCCTTGTCCGGCTCGTCGGCCACGATCGAGGAGGCGCTGAGCGCGGCGGCGTACAGCGAGCCATCCGCGGACACCGCGAGCGCGCGCACTTCGTCCTCGGTCGCGTCGAACAGGGTGCGGGTGGTTCCGTTCGCACGCACCGCGAACACGCGTCCCTTCGAATCCCCGCCGGCATAGGCGCCGCCGTTTCCGTCGGACGCGATCGACACCAGGTTGCTCTCGTCGGTGTCGAGCACGATCGTGGCCTTGCCGGGCGTGACCTTCATCAGGCGCCCGCGCGTGCCGGTCGCCGCGTACCACGCGTTCTTCCCCGCCGGCACGATGCCCCACACGTAGCGCTCGCCGGTGCTCGCGATCAGCGACGTGTCGCCCTTGGCGCCGATCCGGTAGATCCGGCCGCCCGGTCCGGTGCCCGCGACCAGGCCGTCACCGTCGCGCGCGAGACTCAGGACCTGGCCGACCGGCAGCCGCACCCACGGTCGCACGCGGCCGCCGCTCCAGCGATCGATCCGCCCGCGGTCACCCGCCATCGCGACCGAGCCGTCGGCGAGCACCGCGAGCGCCCACACCACGTCCATGCTGTCGGCCGGGCTCGACGAGGCCTCGGGTCCGAGCGACAGAACGCCGTCGGGACCGACGATCACCCCCCGCGCTTCGGAGCGCGCGTAGTCGGCGGGCGCATCGGTGATCCACAGCTGGGTCTCGACCGCGAACGAAGGAACGGCAAGCGCGATGACCAGCGTCGCGAGCAGCCACACACGATGCTTCACACATCCTCCAGAGATCGCGGGGAGTCTTCGCCCGGATCAGGGCGCGTTGGGATCCACCACCAGCTCGATCTGCAACTCTCCGCGGGTCAGCCCCGCGGTGTCTTCCCAGATTTCCGACAGGAACACGCGATCGCCGCGGCGTGCGTCCTCGCCCGCCAGCTGGCCGGCCGCGAGCAGCGCGTACGCCGAGCCCGGAAGCTCGGGGTAGTCGCGTCCCGAGCGCGTCACCTCGGGCGCGCGGGCGATGATCGCCGCGTAGAGGCGATCGCTCCGCCGCAGCGAGGCAATCCGATCCCATGCGTCCGGAAGCGAAATCGGACGGTAGCGCGCCGGCAGCCGCTGCGCCTCCATCCGGGTCAGCTCGGCTCCGCCTCCCACCCACAGGATGAAGCGGCCGGCGGGAACCTCCTCGGGCACCGGCACCTCGAGCACGATCTCGCGCGATCCGCCGCGCCAGCGCTCGAGATCGCAGCGCACGCGCGCGATCCCGCCGGGACGGACCGCAGCGCCCGCGAGCCGCACGTTGCGCAGGGTCCACTGGTCGCGCCCGGGCGTGGCGTTCACCTTCACCTGAATGCTGTCCAGCACCAGGCGCTCGAACGGATTCCCGGCCAGGAACCGGAGCGGCGATGCGATCGCCGTCGCCAGGTCGTTGGTCGGCGCGTCGGCCGCCATCACGTCACCGATCCGCAGCGGCGGCGCCCCCGGCCGCGTCAGCGACATTTCCCAGCGGAGCGTGTTCTGGCCGCCGGTGCCTCCGGACTCGAGCAGCGAGTTCACGGTCGCGAGCCCGACCAGCTGCGCGAGCAGGGTGCGGTCTTCGATGGTCTCGAACGTGAACCGTCGCGGTGCGCGACCCGGCGCGCCGACCGTGATCGAGAGCGGCAGCAGGTGCGGACTCGGTCCCAGCCGTCCCGCCACTGCGCTTCGCAGATCCTGGGTCACGGTCCCGATCGGCGTGCCGCTCGCGCCGAGCTTGAACGGCGTCGCCTGGCTGTTGACGATCGTCACGATGCTGGCGGTCGAGAGCGGCAGCCGCACCTCCCCGGCCTGGAAGAACGGATGTCCGAACAACAGCACCCGATCGTGGTCGCGGTAGGTGAGGGTGCCGATCGCGGCGAGCCGGAGATCGCCGCGCATCACGTCGACCGCGACCGCCGAGCCGGGCACCAGCGAATCGAGCGATGCCGCCTGCGGCGCCTTTCCGGTGCGGCCGCCGGCGGTGACCCGAAACCCGAGCGGCTCGAACAGCTGTTGCGCGATCGCGGTGCTGATCGGATTCAGGCCCGAGCACGCGAGCGGCAGCGCCAGCGCGAACGGCGCGCCGGGATCGCTGATCGGGGACACGGCCGTCGCCGGCGACTCGTCCTCGCCCGGCCACTGGAACGGACCGAAGCGCGGGGTCGGCCGGGGCTGCAGGTGTTCGATGCCGGACGGGCCGGCGGTCCCGCTGGCATCGGAGCTGACCGGAGCGTCGAGCACGTCGAGCATGTCCTGGACCGGCGTGATCACGAACATCGCATCGCGCACGAACGACCACCCGCCCGACAGCGCTCCGATCAGCTTGCCGTCGACATAGACCGGCGAGCCGCTCATCCCCTGGGCGATGCCACTCTGGATCGCCTTCTCGCTGGTGGCGCGGGCGATGATCTGATCGCCTTCGACGCGTCCGCCGCGCAGGACGCCGATGATCTCGGCGTCGAACTCCTCGACCCTCTGGCCGGTGAACACGGTGCGGACGCGGGCCTTCATTCCGGGCTGGAGCTGGTCGCTGGTCAGGATCGGAACGACCGGCGACGCCGCGTGCGCGACGCCCGTCAGGACACAGGGCGCGAGCACGAAGAACGCGAGCGCCAGGCCGGCGCGCAGCGGCGCGGCGATCGGTACATGGTTCATGAGCGGCGCACTCTATCAGCATTCATTTAGGCCGCCAACGGCCTGCGCCGCTTTTGACTGCGGCTTGGCACGCGGACGCGTTCGTCTTGCCCGGCGACGCGCCGAGCCTGTACCGTCGCGCGCCCATGCCCTCACCCCTGCTCGACCGACTCGCCCGCGGACCGCTGCTCGCCGACGGGGCCATGGGCACGCTGCTGTACCAGCGTGGTGTGGGCTTCGACCACTGTTTCGACGAGCTCAACCTGTCGAAGCCCGGACTGGTCGAATCGGTCCATCGCGACTATCTGACATCCGGCGCCGAGCTGATCGAGACCAACACCTTCGGCGCAAACGGCGTCCGGCTCTCCCCCCACGGACTCGATGACAAGGTGCGCCTGATCGCCCGCCAGGGCGTGCGGGTCGCGCGGTCCGCGCGCGAGATCGTGGGCGTCAACGCGTTCGTCGCGGGATCGATCGGGCCGCTCGGCAAGCCGCTCGATCCGTTCGGACCGATCACGGTCGCCGAGGCCGAAGCGGTGTTCCAGGTCACCGCCGAGGGACTGCTCGAAGGCGGCTGCGATGCGATCGTGCTCGAGACCTTCCAGGACCTGAACGAGATCCTGGCGGCACTGCGCGCGGTGCGGCGCGTGGACCGCGGCCTGCCGGTGATCGCACAGATGACGTTCGGCAACGACGGCAAGACGCTGTACGGCACCACCCCCGCCCAGGCCGCCCAGGCCCTGCGCGCGGCCGGCGCCGACGTGGTCGGCATCAACTGCGGCGTCGGACCGCAGCCGGCGCTCGAGCTGCTGGCCGAGATGGTGAAGGCCGCCGACGGCACGCCGGTGTCGGTGATGCCGAACGCCGGTCTCCCGCAGTACGTCGAGGGCCGCTTCCTGTATCTCGCGAGCCCCGAATACTTCGCCGAGTTCGCCGCGCGCGCGGTCGAGATCGGGGTGCGGCTGGTGGGCGGCTGCTGCGGAACCACCCCCGCCCACACGCGGGCGATGCGCGACCGGCTCGCCTCCCACGTCCCGGCCGAGACGCTCGCGCCCGGCGCCGAGGTCCAGATCCTCGAGCCCGCCCCCGCGCCGGTCGCCCCGCCCGCGGTCGCAAGCGAGCCATCGCTGCTGGTCAAGCTGCGCGAGAAATTCGTGGTGAGCGTCGAGATCGATCCACCGCGCGGCATCAACACCGCAAAGGTGATGGAAGGCGCGCGGCTGATGGCGCGGCGCGGCGTCGACTGCGTGAACATCGCCGACTCGCCGATGGCGCGCGTGCGAATGAGCGCGATGGCACTCGCGTTCCAGGTGCACACCCACTTCCCGAGTCTCGAGATCATCCTCCACTACACCACCCGCGACCGGAACCTGATGGGACTCCAGAGCGATCTGCTCGGGGCGCACGCGCTCGGACTGCGCAATATTCTCTGTCTGACCGGCGACCCGCCGAGCCTCGGCGACTATCCCAACGCGACCGCGGTGTTCGACACCGATGCGGTCGGGCTCATGAAGATGGTCCAGCGCATGAATCAAGGCACCGATCAGGCCGGGACTTCGATCGGGGCGGCGACCAATTTCGCGTTCGGCTGCGGTGTGAATCCGACCGCCCACGATCTCGACGCCGAGTTCGACTGGGTCAAGAAGAAGCTCGAGGCCGGTCCCCAGTTCATCATGACCCAGCCGGTCTACGAGCTGGACCTGTGGGAGCGCTTCATCGAGCGGCTGGGCGGGATCACGAACACGCCGGTTCTGATCGGGATCCTGCCTTTACAGTCCTATCGTCACGCTGAATTCCTCCATAATGAAGTCCCCGGGATCCTGGTCCCCGACTGGGCCCGCCAGCGGATGCACGACGCCGGGAACGACGGCCAGAAGGCCGGCGTCGAGATGGCGCAGGAGCTGCTCGGCAAGTGCCGGGGGATGGCGAACGGTGTGTATCTGATGCCATCCTTCGGGCGGTTCGAAAACTGTCTCCAGGTGCTGGAGGGCCTGTCGTGAACCAGATCCTCTACTTCGTCGTGATCGCGGCGGTGTTCCTGATCCTGTCGCGCGTGATGCCGGGCGTGAGCGTGACCGGCTGGGCGCCGGCGCTGATCGCCGCGGTGGTGCTTGCGCTGCTGAACGTGATCGTGAAGCCGATTCTCTTCGTCCTCACGCTTCCGTTCACGATCCTCACGCTCGGGCTGTTTCTGTTCGTGCTCAACGCGATCGTGCTCGGCCTGACCGCGTGGCTGGTGCCGGGCTTCGATCTCAACGGATTCTTCACCACCCTGCTGGTCTCGATCGTGATTTCGCTGGTCGGCATGGTGTGGAAGGCCGCGACCAAGGACTGAGCCGGACATGGGCACCCGCACTCCCGCGCCTCCCGAAGACACCCGCAACGCACTCGACCTGAGCGCGACCGAGAACGCGGATCTGTGCGCGGGGTGCGTGAAGTGCTGCACCTACGTCGCGGTCGAGATCGATCCGCCGGGCACCCCGGTCGACTACGACCAGTGGATCTGGGCGCTCCACCACAAGACCATCAGTATCTACATCGAGAAGCCGCAACGATGGTTCCTGTGTGTCGACGCGGTGTGCGAGCAGTTGAACGACCAGGGCCGCTGCAGCATCTACGGACGCCACCCCGTGTTGTGCCGCGAGTACGATCCGCGCGAATGCGAACGGCGGCTGCCGCTGACCGAAATCAAGGCCTGGTTCCACAACGCGTACGAGTTCGAGGCGTGGATCCAGCGCCAGCGCCCCAGGCACTGGGCGCGGCTGATGGCGTATCGCAAGGACACGCCCGCGGGTCCGCCGAAGGCCGATGTGCATGCCGCGCGGAAGAAGTCGCGCGCGCCCCAGCTCGTTACCATCGGTGAACCGGGAAGGTAGCGCTACCCGGCCCTCTTCGCCCCGGCCCCGCTCTTTTCCTCGCTTCGTCGTTCCCGCGCCGCCTCACGCTTGTTCTCCATGAATCCCGATCCGAAGACGCGCTCCGCCTCGTATTGATTGTGGGCGGGACATCGGAGACGAACATTTGCGACGGTGGAGACCCCTCCGCGCGCCAGCGGCTCGATATGATCGAATTCGAGCGCTCTACGCTCGTCACATCGGTGTCCGGATTCGCCTCTGAAGGTGCACCGTCCACCATCGCGCTCCCAAACAGCCTTTCGCACATACAGAGGCACATGGCGCGCAGGTGCTCCCGCAACCCGTTGCCGTGAACTGGCTCGGTCGGATCCCGCGAACTTCTGTTTCTCGAGCTGCATGACGAGAGCAGACAGAGCGCGCTTGAGAACACCCGCGACATCGCCCGATGGAAGCTGATGGCCTAGCAGGTCCTGCGCTCGTCGCAGGAGGTCATGCGTCTCGCGGTCGATGGTGGTTTGCAAACCGAAGCGTTCAGGGGCCAATGGCGCCACCCGGCTCGGGGTTTGGATGGCAATCGAAGCATTCGAAGGATCGGACGGCGCGAGCATCAATGCATTGTGTTCTGGAATGACAACGACCGGAGTCGCGCCAGCTGGTTCAACTGACGCCGGCGTCAGTTCTTTACATTTCACGACTTCGACGATTGTCGGCAGATCGCCCCGCGGGAATCGCTGGGCAATCAGAAGTTCGACTGCGGACCTCCCCTTGCGCTCAGCGGATTCCAGCAGTCCCGTTGCATTGCCTGATCTCAGGTAAGGCGCCAGGAGAACCACCGTCGTCAGGTTCAGGCTACCGTCGGCGATGCGGCTCAGAATGCATGGGTATTGACGCGCTGCCCGGGCCGCGCGGATGCGACGGTAGGCCGCACCCTCGGACATGAGGCAATGCTGGACGCAGTACCGGAACATCGAAGAGTAGCCAGCCGGCAGGTACAGCTTGCGGTGATCGAACTCAGCCAGATGAACCAACAACTGGGCACAGTTGCCCCGATCTCTGGCACACATCTCGTCGATCTCGAGAGTAAGCACTGTATCCGAGAGATCGCGCGCGGAACGGATAGGCATCGTGGGTCTTCCACGGGGGCGAATGATGGAGGCCGGAACTCGCTAGGCAGTCCTCTCCTCGAGCGATTCGATGAGTGCCCTTAGCGCGCGGTCAATTACCGATCCGACATCGCTGGGTTCCCCGATGTCGCCAAGATATTCCTGTGCCAGCCAAATCAACTCGAACGTCTCGTGCGCGATCGGCACGTCGAGATCGCAGCAACCCGACGCTGGCCGGTGAATCGTTTCCGCTGGCTTGGTCTCGTGGAGCTGGTTGCGTGGCGGTGGGCGCCGGGAATCACGCTTGCACATGAGCGATCAACCGCGGGGGCGGGTTCGCCGGAGGCAACGTATTTCTAGCACGCCGAATTCAGAGATTCAATTGATCTCTGAGTCCCTCGGCTACCCGCGCGACGCAGTTCGTCACGATCGGCGAGTTGAACCGGTTTACGTCTTGTCCCACTCCTTCTTCCACTTCGCGATC
>Ga0111539_10011285_pt1 | contig 11224 bp, 9 predicted proteins | sample RhiMethybrSRZTD1_FD_79667 | JGI IMG/M metagenome (GOLD analysis project Ga0111539, IMG submission 79667) | Populus rhizosphere microbial communities from Tennessee, USA - Rhizosphere MetaG P. TD hybrid SRZTD1 (version 2) (version 2) | ecosystem: Host-associated > Plants > Roots > Rhizosphere >...
AGGGTGCTGCCGTGGGGAATTTGGAAATTGGACGAGTTGGAGATCTCAGGATGGAAATTACAAGATCTTAAATTGGACCGGCATCCATCGGGTCGGCTCGACTTTGCTCGGGCGGTTGGTTCAAGAAAATCAATCTCTTGATCAACACTACTCCGGCGCTTCGCGCCACCCCACCTCGGCTGAGCAGGGACTTTGCACAACGGGAGCATTATATGACCTCCCGTTGTGCAGCCTCGGTTTCCATTGTGCAGTCATTGTGCGTCTAATAGCGTCGGCGTGCCTTCCCATACGTGTGCCTTCAGACACTTTGCATGTGACCACAATTCTTGACTGGCACCGGACTGATCGTTAGCGAGGACCACTGTTAGGCTCACAGGATCAGGCCCGCGCTGTTCGATTGACTGTCCGCAGAAGCAACATTGAAATCGCATTGGGACACACTCTTCAGAAATACCGGGTCAATTCAAAGCTCGAACATCTAATGAGTCAGTACCACAATGTTATGGCAAAGGATTTTGCAGAGGCTTCATTCGTCATTGCCACATCAGAGTAGTACTGACGCGGATCGGAAAGGCAGGCAGGCCGGGAGTTTTATCCCGGCCTTGCCGTTGCAGATCCCTTATTCGTTGCGGCAAAAGCCTCCCGTTGTGGAAAGCCGCTGAGCAGGGGAGTTCTGCTTCAGTGCCGACTTATGCGGAAAGCCGGTCGGCTCGTCCAATTTGAGGTTTTGTAATTTCGATTTTAAGACCTCCAACTCGTCCAGTCTCCAAATTCCCCCAAGCTCTTCCCGAGCCGCTTCACTTTCCATCCTTGGCCTTGGGGTGCGCCTTGTCGTACTCCTTCTTCAGATGCTGAATGCTGACATGGGTGTACTTCTGGGTGGTCGAGAGGCTCTCGTGGCCCAGAAGCTCCTGGATGCTGCGAAGGTCGGCGCCACGCTCGAGCAGGTGCGTTGCAAAGCTGTGACGGAGGGTGTGGGGGGTAACCCGGCGGCCGGCCTTCAAGCCGAGCCGCACGCGGGCGACCAGGCGCTGAACATCTCTTGCGGAGATCCGGCGAGGGGTCTTGCGCACGCTCAGGAACGCAGGAGCACCATCTTTGTCGGGCTTCCCCGGACCGGCTGCGTGCTTCGCCTCGAGGTAAGCCTCGATTGCCTTCGCGGCAAAGCTGCCGAACGGCACAATGCGTTCCTTGCTCCCTTTTCCGAGGACACGGATGGTCTCCTGCTGCATATCGATTTCGTCTTCATTCAACCCGACGAGTTCGCTCACACGAAGCCCGCTCGCATAGAGCAGTTCCAGGATCGCGCGGTCGCGCAGGGCTATCAACGATGTTCCCTGGGGCATTTCTATGATCGTTGCCGTTTCGTCTTCCGCCAGATACGCGGGAAGCTTCTTTGGCAGCCGAGGAGACGAAATCAATTCCGCCGGATTCGTCTTCAACCGCCCTTCCCGGAGCATGAACTTGAAAAACGTCTTCAGGCAGGCGAGTTTTCGAGAGACAGAACTCTTGCCGAGGCGACGCTCCGCGTAGAGGTAGTTGAGAAAGTCTCGAAGCAGAACGTGATCGGTGGACTCGATTGTGGCGTCCCGCTGTTTCAGGAACTCGGCGAAGTGTCGAAGGTCTCGTTCGTAGTTGGTAATGGTGTGAATGGACACGGCCTTTCGTCGAAGGGATTCGATGAAGTCTGCCGCGTGCCTGGGCACGTCAATCCTCCAGCAGCAGGCGATCCACTTCCTGCCGGTAGGCATCGATCAGTTGTCGTGTTGCCGGACCCGGCTGTCCCGTGCCGACAGGCTTGCCCGAAACCCGGACAATCGGAACGACCCCCCGAGTGGAACTGGTGAGGAACAATTCGCTGGATTTGTCGATTTCGCCCGTATCGAGCAGTGCTTCAACAACGTTCAGACCGGCGCGCTTTGCGAGATCCAGCACGACAGCTCGAGTGATGCCTTCCAGTATTCCGGACTCCACCGACGGAGTCAGCAGCGTTGAGCCCTGAATGAGGCAGATGTTCGACGTGATCCCGTCGGAAATCTTGCCCTCAGACGTAAGGGTGATCGCCTCAAATGCTCCGGCCGCCCTGGCTTCTCTCGTTGCCAGTACGGATCGCAGAAGGTTGCCGGTTTTCGCGTCTCCCAACTGCCGGCTTCTATAGAAGGATGAGACGATAACTTCGACTCCCTCCTCGTAGACTTTAGCGGGAAGAGCGGAAAGCGGCGTTGCAAAGATAATCACGCTGGGAGCGGCGCAACTTTCCGGATCGGGGCTGACATCGCCTGCTCCGCGCGTAATCGTGATGCGAATCCGATGTTCCGTCACGCCGCCTGAGACCTTGATTGTCCGACGCGTCTCATCGAACAACTCCTCTCGACCGCAGGGAAGAGTCATGAAGACAGCGCGCGCAGATCGCTTGAGTCGCTCGAAGTGCCTCGAGAACAGGAATGGCTTCTGGTTGTACGTCCGCATCGTTTCGTAAATGTTGTCGCCGAGCAGAAAGCCATGGTCGAGCACCGGAATCCGGCCTTCCGAAATCGGAGTGAGCACACCGTCGATGCTGACCACGCCGGCAACCGGCTTTCGTTCGGTCATGCGGGATTCCTCAGGCGTTGTTCGTGCGGAGCCAGGGCAGCGAGCGCACGCTCGCAGAACAGTCGTTGTTTGTCGGCCTTCGCAATGCGTCGAGGCAACTCCATGGGCGGCAGCAATCCGAAGTGAATGTTCATCGGAGCGAACTCTTTCTGCGGTGTCGAGACATAGCGGCACAGAGAACCTATCGCGGACTCGTCGGGAAACAGGACGGGTTCCTCTCCTCGGAAAAGGTGGACTGAATTGAGTCCGGCAACAAGACCGGACGCTACGTTTTCGATGTAGCCTTCCGTTCCCGCCAGTTGTCCCGCGAAGAAGACGCGAGCGTCTTTGCGTGCTGCCATTGTGGGCAGCAGTGTTTTCGGCGCATTGATATAGGTGTTGCGATGAATCTGTCCAAGCCGCAGAAACTCAGCGTTCTCCAGCCCCGGAATCAATTGAAAGACTCGTCGCTGATCGTCGAACTTCAGATGATTCTGAAAGCCCACGATGTTATAGCTCGACTGCATGAGATCTTCCTGGCGAAGTTGAACGACCGCGTAAGGCGCACGGCCTGTGCGGGGATCTGCGAGGCCAACCGGTCGCATGGGACCATAACGCAAGGTATCGCGGCCGCGGCGCGCGAGTTCCTCAATCGGAAGGCACGACTCGAAGTAATGCGCCTCCTCAAACTCATGGAGCGCGACGCTTTCGGCATTCAACAATGCGTTGTAGAACAGGTCGTACTGCTCGCGGTCCATCGGACAGTTGATGTAATCGTCGGCCGCTTTGCCGTACCGGCTGGCCCGATAGACCTTTGAAGAGTCGATCGTATCCGCATTAACAATTGGACTGATGGCATCGTAAAAGTAAAGGTGTTCCGCACCGCAGAAGTTCGCGATGGACTCGGACAATGACGGAGACGTCAGCGGGCCGCTCGCGATGATGACCGGGCCTTCATCGGGGATCCGCGTTACTTCTTCGCGCACCAGTTCAATATCCGGATGGCTGCAAATTGCTTCGGTGATCTTTGCGGCGAAGCGGTCGCGGTCCACGGCAAGAGCGCTGCCGGCCGGAACGCGAACCGAGTCTGCGATCTGTATCAGGAGCGAACCCATCTTGCGCAGTTCCTGTTTCAACAGCCACGAGGCGTTGTACGGCTGATCCGACTTGAGGGAATTGCTGCAGACGATCTCCGCAAGACGATCTGACGTATGTGCCGGGGTCCGGCGCACCGGGCGCATTTCAAAAAGCCGAACTCTGATGCCGCGCGAGGCGATCTGCCAGGCGGCTTCCGAGCCCGCCAGCCCGCCGCCGACAACGGTGATCATCGGTTGAACAGGCGCAGCGATGTGTGGATGTAGGTCTTCAGATCTTTGCGGGAGACGATGGCATCAATCATCCCGTGCTCGACAAGAAACTCTGCGCGCTGGAAGCCCTCGGGCAGTTTTTGCCGGATCGTCTGCTCGATCACGCGCGGACCGGCGAAACCGATCAGAGCGCCCGGTTCTGCGATGTTGAGATCGCCCAGCATCGCAAAGCTCGCCGTTACGCCTCCGGTAGTGGGATTCGTGAGAATCGAGATGTAGGGGATCGACTTCTTATCCAGCAGCGCGAGCGCCGCAGAGATTTTCGCCATCTGCATCAGGCTCAGCGCGCCTTCCTGCATGCGGGCTCCGCCTGAACAGGACACCACGATCACTGGACGATCTTCCCTGAGAGCACGCTCGATCGATCGGGTGATTTTTTCACCCACGACCGATCCCATGGATCCGCCGATAAAGTTGTATTCCATCGCGGAAACAATCACGCGGGTGCCATTCAGGGAGCCTTCCGCGTTGACGACAGCATCTCGAACGCCGACCTTTGCCGGAAGTTTATCGATACTTTCCTTGTAGGCTTTCGCTGCCTTGAATTTCAGGGGATCTGTAGACCGCAACGTGTTGTCGAATTCGTGCCAGCCTTCATCAAGAAGGAGGTCAATGCGTTCGTACGCCGTGATTCTGTAATGGAACTCGCACTTGGGGCAGATGTTGATGTTGGCTTCGAGGTCTTTTTTCCAGACCGGCTCTCTGCAACCCTCGCACTTGATCCATAGTCCTTCGGTCAGAACGCGTCTGTCTTCGTCAGGGGAAGCCTCAAGGGCTTTCCGGTCTCGCTTGAACCAGCTCATCGGGAGTTAGATCTTAACCCATCCGTTCAGGCGGGTGTCAGTTTTCGCAGGGCAATGACTGCTTCAGTAGCCACTTCAGAGTCCTTGTCCTTCGTGAGCGCCTCGATGAAAGGCCGAGAGGACGGATCGGCGATATTGCCGAGTACGTGAGCCATCTTCGCGCGGATCTTCGGGCTTGTGCTCTGGAGATAGCGATGCAGTTCCGGCAGCTTACCTTCGTATTTCCCGAGTTCGTAGAGATAGGCCTCGGCCTGATTGGCCTGCTTGCTGTCGAGGGCAATTGCGAGATCGTTGAAGTACTTGTCCTGATCGGCTGAAACGAGCGCGAAAGCCAGGGCATTTCGAACATTGTCCTTCTTCTCGGTTTCATAGCGCGACAGGATGACCATGTAGTCGTGATCGATGCGCGCAAGTCCTTCGGCGGCAAGTTCGCGATACGAGTCGTCTTCATGGCCCAGCAGGGATTCGAGGAACGGGAGGGCGCCGGGATCACGCATCAAACTGACAGCCTGAAGTGCGAGTTTTCGCGATTCGCTGCTCTTGTCCGAACGGAAGATGGTTTCCAGAGCTGCTCGCGATGCCTTGTCGCCGACCATGCCGACGGAGAGAATTGCGGACTGCGAAATCCGTCTGTCGGGATCACGCATCGCACGCTGCAGCGCGGGTGCGGCGCTGGGATCGCGAATCAACCCGAGGCTTTCGACAATCTCCAGACGCACGTCAAGGTGCTCCTTGTTTTGCGGCGCTTCGAGCGTTTGAATCATGACAGCCACGCGGTCCGCCGCCCTCAATGATCCGAGCGCGCGGGCTGATGCCGCGCGCACTTCCTGGCTGAAGTCTCTCTGCATGGCTTCGGCGAGAGCCCCACTCACCGCAGGCGAAACAATTTTGGGATCATGAACAAGGGGTCGATCGGGCAACGCAAAGACGCTTTTAACCTTGTTGAAAACCGTTTTGATTGTGCCCTTGCTCTCGACGGGGATGTAAAGACGCTGAAGCGAATCCACGACCTGGAGACGCACGTCCTTATCGAGGTCAGTCTGAAGACTGTTCGTCAGTACCGGAATGACTTCAGGGCCGCCGATGCGACCGAGTCCTGCAACCATAGCCGCGCGCACGTCACTCTTTGTTTCTTTTTTGAGCGCTTCCGTGAGGGGAGCGACGTTTTGCGTTCGCCCGACAAGAGCCATAGCATCGACGGCTTCGAGACGTTCTTTCGGGCTCGCACTATCCAGTGACGGCGTCTGCATCAGCAGAACCGTCAAGATCCAAGTACCAGATTGAAACATGTCGGTTACCTCAGTGAATCCCAGGCTCCAAAATGACAATCGCAGGAATCCATACTGGATTCCTCCGAGCCGGATTCCTCGATTTGGACGGTGGTGTGATCGATTCGAAACCGCTCGCGGGCAAGTTCGTTAACCTCGGCGAGCACCAGATTTCGGCTTAAAGTTTCAGCGGACATGACGACGTGACAACTCATCGCAAGCACTCCCGACGTCAGTGTCCATACGTGAAGATCATGTACGGATTCAACTCCATTAAGACCCCTGAGTTCGTTCTGAAGCGACACGATATTGACGTGAGACGGTGTGCCTTCCAGAAGAATATCGACAGCATCGCGGATCAGTATCCAGGAGCTTGAAAGAATCAGGATGCCGACGACGACGCTGATGGCCGGGTCGGCGACATAGTAGCCTCCGAGCAGTATTGCGAGGCTGGCCACGATCGCCCCCGCGGAACCCACGGCGTCGCTAATGATATGGAACATTGCGCCTCGGATGTTCAGGCTCTCGCGGTGCTCGCCAAAGAGCAGCCACGCGCTGACAAGATTGGCGAGCAACCCCACGCATGCGACAACCAGCATCCAGCCGGCATGGACTTCCGGAGGATTCGTCAATCGGCCCCAGGCCTCATAGAAGATATAGAGAGCGATAAGGACCAGGATGACGCCATTGAGCAGGGCGGCCAGAATCTCGACGCGGTGAAATCCGTAAGTCTTCTGGGGGGTGGCGCGCCTGGTGGTGAACCAGCTCGCTGCAAGGCTCAGGCTGAGCGCTGCCACATCCGTCAGCATGTGGCCCGAATCCGCCAGAAGCGCCAATGAATTCGTATAAAGCGCGCCGACAAACTCGGCGACGAGAAACGCGGCCGTGATCGCCAACGCCGGCTTCAAAGCGCTTTTCGCATGAGAATGCCGATGCGTTTCCATGAGGTCTCATTATAACCCGCCAGACGGGACAGCGGCGGGCCCTGGGAGGCAGGCGATCGCGGGGAGGAATTTTTCCCTCCCAAATTTGCCCGGATTTTTCACCGCCAAGCGGGTGCCGGGGGAGTGGCGATCCGGACTTGGCCGGATCGCTGAATATGCCCCCACCTTTGGGTAGGGTTGTTTTCTGCCGACTTCGGTATAAGCCCAGTTTTCCGAGGTGAGCCATGACTCCGCTAACGCTGCTTGCCGAAGACGAATCGATGTTTCGCGACACCTGCCGGTCGTTTGCGGAGGAGCGGATCAGGCCTCACGTTCGCAGGATGGATGAAGAAGCGAAGCTCGATCCTGGTTTGATTCCCGAACTTTTCCAGCTGGGACTGATGGGCATTCACGTTCCTGAGGAAATGGGCGGGGGCGGCGGGACGTTTTTCATGTCTGTTCTCGCCGTGGAGGAACTTTCGAGGGTGGATGCCTCGTTTGGAGTGTTTGTTGACGTCCAGAACACGCTGGTCAACAACGCTCTGATGCGTTGGGCGACGGAAGACCAGAAGCGAAAGTATCTTCCGCAACTCAGCCGGGACACCGTGGGCGCCTATGCGCTCTCCGAAGCCGGGTCCGGCAGCGACGCCTTTGCGCTGGCCTGCCGCGCCGTCGAAGATGGCGGACGATATGTGCTCAATGGGCGGAAGCTCTGGATTACAAATGCGCAGGAAGCCGGTCTATTTATTGTTTTCGCGACCGTAAATCCGGAAGCCGGCTACAAGGGCATTACCGCCTTTCTCGTGGAGCGAGGGTTTCCGGGTTTCAGCGTCGGTAAGAAAGAAGACAAGCTCGGAATACGGGCATCCAGTACGTGCGAGCTGATTCTTGAAGACTGCGTTGTGCCGAAGGAGAACGTGCTCGGCGAACCGGGTAAGGGTTACAAGATCGCCATCGAAACGCTCAATGAGGGACGTATCGGAATCGGCGCGCAGATGGTTGGGCTCGCTCAGGGAAGCTGGGAATGCGGCGCTTCCTATGCAAAGGAACGCAAGGCGTTTGGCAAGGCTATTGCTGAGTTTCAGGCGGTGCAGTTCCAGCTCGCGGAGGCAGCGACTCAGATCGAGGCTGCCCGGCTGATGGTTTATAACGCCGCCCGCCTGAAGGATGCAGGTCAGGATTTTTTGAAGGAAGCGGCGATGGCCAAGTATTTCTCGTCGCAGGTGGCTGAGTCTGTGACATCCACAATCGTGGACATTTATGGCGGCTATGGATACACAAAGGATTATCCGGCTGAGAAGTATTTTCGGGATTCCAAGATTGGAAAAATTTACGAGGGCACATCGAATATGCAGCTCCAGACGATCGCCAAAACTTTACTGCGCTGAATCATGAACAAACTTCGAGTGCTCTATCACGACAATTGCTTCGACGGGCTTGCCTCAGCGGCCGTGTTTTCGTCGTTCTACCGCGGCAGGATTCTTCCCGGCGCCGGCATCGAATATGAAGGACTGACCCACAAAGCGGGCCAGCGCATGGATGAGGATCTATTCGGAAGCAACGGTAACGTTATTGTGGATTTCAAGTACAGCGCTTCCAGCAAGCTGACCTGGTGGTTCGATCATCACGAAAGCGCGTTTCTGTCCGAAAGCGATGAGCAGCATTTCCGGCAGGACAACAGCGGAAAGAAATTTCACGATCCCAATTACAAGTCCTGTACGAAGTTCATCGCCGCGGTTGCGAGGGACAAATTCGGCTTCGAAGATCCCAGCCTGGCGGAACTCATCAGCTGGGCCGACACCATCGACGGCGCGCAGTTTCCGAACGCACAGTTCGCCGTGGAGTTGAAGGAGCCGGCAATGCGGCTGATGACCGTGATCGAGGCGACGCGCGACCGCGCGCTCCTGCACCGAATCATCGGTCTCATGCAGCAGGAAAGCCTGGCCGACGTGCTGAATGAGCCGGATGTCCGGACAACATTCGAGGGCCTGTACGAGAATCACTTGAAGTCCATCGATATGATGCGCGACCGGGCGACTTGCAGGGACGGCGTTATCGAGTACGACATCAGCGATAGAAATCTGGAAGGTCAGAACAAGTTCATTCCGTACTACCTCTTCCCCCAGGCCGTTTACAGCGTTGGAGTGAGTTTGTCGCCGGTCCGCGCCAAGGTCTCCGTCGGATCGAATCCGTGGACTTCGCGAGAGCACATTGAGAATCTGGCGAAGCTCTGCGAGCAATACGGCGGAGGCGGCCACGCTGTAGTCGCCGCAATATCCTTCAAGCCGGACGCCCTCGAAGATGCGCGCGCCGCTGCACGCGAGATTGCAGCCAAGCTGCAGGCATCCCTGAAGAAGGCATAAGATCAGGACAGTGATCGAACAACACGATTACGAATTCCTCCAGGCATTCTCGACCCGCCGTGCGGTTGTCGCTTATTCCATTCTGGTATTCAACATCCTGTTGTGTGTGCTCGTCTCTCTCGCCGGTGGCCCGGACGCCGCACTGCTTGCATTCGGCGCGAAGCAGAAGGCCCTGATGGACTCCGGTGAAATCTGGAGATTCGTGACCCCGATTTTTCTGCACGTGGGATGGCTCCATCTTTTCTTTAATTCTTACGCGCTCTGGATTGTTGGTCCCCTGGTTGAGAAACTTTATGGTGGACCGCGCTTCTTATTGCTCTATCTGATGACCGGCATCGCCGGCGTCGCAGCCAGCTACTGGTATTACCCTGAAACCGAGTCCGCGGGAGCGTCTGGTGCTATTTTCGGATTGTTCGGAGTCCTTCTGGTCTTCTCGATCAAATACCGGAAGACAATCCCCGCATCGTTCAGTTCGGCCCTGAGGAGAGGCATGTTGCAGACGCTGGCCATCAATCTGGTGATCGGCTTTCTCATACCACAGATCGATAGCTCTGCTCACATTGGTGGCCTGCTGGGCGGATGTGCTCTGGCTTTGGTGATCCCATTTGCGCGCCCGGGCGTTCCTGAGTGGCGCGGTCTAAGGGTTGTCCAGGCGGCGCTGGTGTTCTTGATTGGCGCCAGTTTCTTTGCGGTGCTGACCCATTACAGCGGTCCGAGCCTTTCGGCCAGCAACCTGCGCCGTGGGGCTTCGCTGGGAGGTTTGGTCGATTCCATTATTAAAGGTGAGGAAGCTTTCGAGTATTCCGAAAAGGTGCTCGACTCAGGAGACCTGAAGCGTTTGCCCGAGGCGCGTGAGGATTTGGGCCGTGCGATCGATATGCTCAAGGATGCGCCGCCATACGAGGGGAGAGCCGGCGACTTGAGCGGCCAACTTCTCGATGTGTTGCAGAAACAATATGGCTATCTTGAAGAGATCGAGCAGACGGGCAGGCCGAGGAGTGACTTTATCGGGATATCTCCACAGTCCACCCGATATGCAAGACTCAAGCTGCGCATCAATGATTGGTTTGAGAACGAAGCTTCTGGTTACAGAAATGTGAGATGAAAGTAGCCTTGCAACTGCCCTCTTTTATGAAATAATTCTTCCTCTCGTCATGTTGACCACCGAGACTCTTTTCCGTATCAGCAAGGAAGTTGGCGCGTCCGTATCTCGCGTAGAAGCGACTGTGTCTCTGCTTGAAGGCGGAGCCACAGTGCCCTTCATCGCGCGTTATCGGAAGGAAGCAACCGGCAATCTCGATGAAGTGAAGATTCAGGACATCGACGAATGCCGCCTTTACTACACCGCACTGGAACAGCGTCGCCAGGCGATTCTTTCTTCGATTGAGAGTCAGGGAAAACTTTCCGACGAGCTTCGGGAAAAGATCCAGACCTGTTTCAGCAAAGGCGAACTTGAAGACCTGTATCTTCCATTCAGGCCCAAGCGAAGAACGAAGGCGGGTGAAGCGCTTCGCCTGGGTCTTGGCCCTTTGGCGGACTACATCTGGGAACAGACCGGAAGCGAGCCTGTCGGCGTCTATGCGGAGCGATTCGTCAGTCCTCCGGAACCGAAGATCGAGCCTCCCGCGGAAGCGCCTGTAGAAGTTCAAGCGGAAGAGGCGGCAGAAACTTCTGAGCCGGCGATTGCCGAGATAGCTCCAGAGGAACCCGTCGAAGTTGCATCTTCAACCGAAATTGTTGAGACCGCTATCGAGACTGATGGCGAGACTGCTGCTGAGACTGCCGCTGCTGCCGTTGATACGACGGAAAGCGCGGCAGTCGTTTCCGCGCTGCCTCCAGCTTCGGAACCGGCAGCCGTTCCCGCGCCGGCTCCAGCCAGGCCGAATGTCCCGGCGCCCCCCGCAAAACCTGCAGTGAAGCGGCGTATCG
>Ga0111539_10011288_pt1 | contig 11222 bp, 5 predicted proteins | sample RhiMethybrSRZTD1_FD_79667 | JGI IMG/M metagenome (GOLD analysis project Ga0111539, IMG submission 79667) | Populus rhizosphere microbial communities from Tennessee, USA - Rhizosphere MetaG P. TD hybrid SRZTD1 (version 2) (version 2) | ecosystem: Host-associated > Plants > Roots > Rhizosphere >...
CGTCGTCGTGGCGCCCCCCAGGCCGGTGATGAAGCCGACGCGGCGGTAACCGAGCCGGAGCAGATGCGTGACGCCTTCATGGGTGGCGCGCTTGTCGTCCATTTCGACGATGTCCGCACGGAGGCCAGGAACGGTGCGCGCCAGGAGCACCAGCGGCACAGCGGCGCGTGCCAGCGTTGTCTGCAGGGTCTTGGGCATTCGGCCGGGCGCCTTGGTGAAGATGACGCCGTCGACGCGTTTGGCGACGAACAGCCGCAGGGAGACTGCCTCTTTGCTGGTGTCGTTGTCGCTGCTCGCGATGAGCAGCATGTAGCCGGCGTCGTAGGCGGCGTCTTCCGCGCCGCGGACGACTTCGGGAAAGAACGGGTTGGCGATGTCCGGGACGATCATCCCGATCGTGCGCGACTGCTGGGTGGCGAGGCTGCGCGCCACCAGGTTCGGTTGGTATCCAAGCTTCGTCACGGCCCGCTCGACGCGGCCCTTGAGGGCAGGGCTCACGTAGGCGGAACCGTTGACCACGGCCGAGACCGTGGCCACGGAAACGCGGGCGGCGCGGGCGACGTCGTAGATGTTCGCCATCGGACAGTCGGATTCGACATCTTAATACACGCGGCCTGCCGTTTCAGCGAAGCGCTTCGTTCACGAGGAATTGCCTTGACATTGTCATTTCTGCCTACCATTCTGTGACGCCGGCGAAGCGTTTCGCTGTAAATACCGAGTAAAGCAGCCGCCAACGGAGAATCTCTTTTATGCGCTCGACCATCGGTCGATCAGCAATCATCGTCGGTTGCGCCATCCTGGCGCTGCTCCACGGCACCGGCGGCGCTGCGTTCGCGCAGCCGCCCGCTGTCGGATCAGGTGTCATCGAAGGCCGCGTTGTCGATTCGGCGACCGGCGAACCGCTGCCCGGCGCGCAGGTGCTGGTCACCGGCAGCACGGCTGAAACCTCCACGGATCGTGACGGCCGGTTCAGGCTCGCGGCGGTTCCGGCAGGCGACCGAACGGTCGTCGTCACGTACCTCGGCCGACAGGACGCGACCGTCGAGGCCAAAGTGGTCGCCGGCGCGACGCAGCGCCTCGACATCCCGATGAAGATGGTCGCCTTCGAGGAAAGCGTCAGCGTGCCGGGACAGCTGATTCTCGACGCTCAGGAACGCGCGCTCAACCAGCAGAAGAGCGCGCCGAACATCACCAACGTGGTCTCGGCCGATCAGATCGGCTCGTTTCCCGACCGCAACGCCGCGGAGACGACGCAGCGCATCCCCGGCGTGTCGATCACCAAGGATCAGGGCGAGGGGCGTTACGTGAACATCCGCGGCACCGAGCCGCGGCTCAACTCGATGATGATCGACGGGCAGCGGATTCCGTCGCCCGATCCGCTCATCCGTCAGGTCGCCGTCGACGTCGTGCCGTCGGAGCTGCTGCAATCGATCGAAGTCTCCAAGGCGCTCACGCCGGACATGGACGCCGACTCGATCGGCGGCAGCGTCAACCTCGTGATGAAGCAGGCGCCGGAGAAGCTGCGGTTGTTTGGCGCGATCGGCGGCGGCTACAACGAGCTTCTCGATTCCTTCAAGCAGAACAATTACAGCCTCACGACGGGTCGCCGGTTCAACGGCGGCAAGACCGGCCTGATCGTCTCGGGGAGCGGGTCGGAAACGAACCGCGGCAACCAGGACATGGAGGTCGTCTACACGCCGACGCTGACGCTCAACGAACTGAACCCGCGCTGGTACCAGGTCCACCGCCGTCGCGTCGGGTTTACCGGGGCGTTCGACGTCAAGCAGAGCGCCGACTCGCAGTTCACGGTTCGCGCCGTCTACAACCGGTTCATCGACGACCACGAGAACCGTCAACGGGTGCGATTCGCGGTCGCCAACCGCCGCATCGATCACGAGCTGAGAGATCGCACGCACATCGAACGGATCACGTCACTCGGGTTGACCGGCCAGCGAATCGTCGGCGGATCGGCGACGCTCGACTATCAGGTGGTGGGCGCGTATTCGGATCAATTCGACCCGCTGACCATGACGACGACGTTCCGCCACACCAACGTCAACTTCCTGCCGAACGTCACGGCCACGCAGATCGATCCGAACAACGTCCAGGCCAATCCGCAGAACGAAGTCGTCTCGAACTACAACTTCCTCTCGCAGCTGCGCGCGATCAACTTCTCGATGGACCGCGACGTCGTCGGCCAGGTGAACGCGCGCCTGCCGCTGCGGGCCTCGAATGCCTCGACGTCATTCCTGAAGGTTGGCGCCAAGTTCCGCGACAAGCGCAAGGGGCGGAACCGGAATGAGAGCACCGTCACCTCGCCGACGACGCTCAAGATGACGAGTTACCTGGAAACCGGCTTCGATCTGCCGCCGTACCTCGACGGCCGCTACGATCTGACGCCCTACGAGAGCCAGAGCCTGGTCGAAAACATTCCGAACCAGATTACGCCGACGATCACCAGAAACCACGCGCGCGACGCTGAGGAGTTCGATGGTACCGAACGGGTGACGGCGGGATACGCGATGGCGGAAATCTATGCCGGTCCCAAGCTGTACATCCTGCCGGGCATCCGCTACGAGTACACCTCCGAGGATTTCGTGGGCCGCAACGTGCGGTTCGCCCCGAACGGGACGTGGCTCGGCACCGATCCGATCGGCTCGACCGCGGGCTACGGCGTCGCGCTGCCCGGGTTTCATCTGAAGTACGCGGCGACGCCGGCGACGAACGTGCGGTTTGCGGTCACCCGGACGCTGGCGAGGCCGAACTACTACGACACCGTGCCGTACCGGGCGCAGGACGATAACGCGAACACCGTCGCGGTCGGCAACGCCGATCTCAGGCCGACGAAGTCCTGGAACGTCGACGCGCTCGCCGAACACTATTTCAAGTCGGTCGGCGTCGTCTCCGCCGGTGTCTTCTACAAGCACCTGAACGACTACATTTACGTCTACACGCTCCAGCAGTCGATCAACGGCGTCCAGTACCAGGTGACGCAGCCCCTGAACGGCGAGTCGGCGACGCTCACCGGGCTCGAGTTTGCGGTGCAGAACCAGCTGCGGTTCCTGCCGTCGCCGTTCAACGGCATCGGACTCTACGCGAATTACACGTTGACCGATTCGACGGCGCAGTTTCCCAACCACCAGGGCAGCAGCACGCTTCCCGGTCAATCGCGGCACGTTGGCAACGTCGCGTTGTCGTACGAACGTGCCGGGTTCAGCGGGCGCGGATCCGTGAACTTCCATGGTTCGTACATCGACGTCGTGGGTGCCGACAACACGCAGGATCGGTTTTACGATACGAACCGGCAGTTCGATCTCTCGGCGACGCAGAAGGTCGCGCGGAACTTCCGCGTCTACGTCGACTTCCTGAACTTGAACGATTCGCTGTTGCGCTACTTCCAGGGTGTGCCCGAACGGGTGCTGCAGGAAGAGCACTATCACTGGTCGATGAACTTTGGCCTCAAGGTGGAGTTCTGATTCGACGAATCCTGTTCGGCGTCGCCGCTGTCGCGATCGCGGCGGGTGCGGCTGGATGTGGGGCCCGGTCCGCGGAACCCTCGCCGGGCGTGGAGCGAGCACTTGCCGCCGTCACACCGGCTCTGGCAACCGACACGCTGCCGCGCGATCCCGATGATCCGGCGATCTGGGTCAACCGCAGCGACGCGTCCAGGAGCCTCGTGCTCGGAACCATGAAGGTCGCCGCGCCGGATGGCGCGCTGGCGGTGTTTGGCCTCGACGGCAAGCTGCGTCAGCTCGCCAAGGGACCCGATCGGCCGAACAACGTGGACGTCGAATACGGGCTGGACCTCGACGCGACGCCCACCGACATCGCCGTGCTGACCGAGCGCATGGGACGGAGATTGCGTGTCTATGCCATCGCGCCCGATGGCAGCGGCGTTCGCGACATCTCGGCGGGAACCATGCCGATTCTCGCTGGCGCTCCAGGCGATCACGGCGCGCCGATGGGCATCGGCCTGTACCGCCGGCCGAAGGACGGCGCGATTTTCGCGATCGTCGCGCCGAAGGCCGGGCCTCGTGAGAACTACCTGTGGCAATACCGTCTCGACGATGACGGGACCGGCCGCGTGAAGGCGACGTTCGTACGCCGCTTCGGCACGTTCAGCGGTTCCGGCGAGATCGAGGCGGTCGCGGTCGACGACGAGCTGGGCTACGTGTACTACGCCGACGAGGCCGCTGGTATTCACAAATGGCTGGCGGACCCGGATGCGCCGGGTGCCGATCGCGAGCTCGCGCTGTTCGCGACCACGGGCTATCGGCAGGATCGCGAGGGCATCGGCATCTACGCGCTGCCGGATGGAAAGGGTTACATCGTTTCGGTCGACCAGCTGCCCGGCGAGAGCGTCTTTCACGTCTACAAACGTGAAGGCGAACCCGGCCGGCCGCACGACCATTCGCAGGTGCTGCTGTCGTTCACGGGCGGCGCCGACGGGACCGATGGACTCGATGTCACCGCGTCACCGCTGGGTGCGGCGTTTCCCGATGGCCTCGTCGTGGCGATGAACAGCAGGGCGCACAACTTCCTGCTGTTCCGCTGGCACGACGTCGCGGCGGCCGCCAGGCCGCCGCTCAACTCGACAACGGCTTCTGGCACGCGATGAATCGATCGACTCGCAAGCCAAGTCTCTATCGATCGAAAGCGATCGGCCCCGCGCGGACCGCCGCTGCGATCGATCTGACGCCGCGGGCGCTGGGCTGGCGCACGATTCATTTTGCGGTCCGGCATCTGGCTGCGGGTGCGGTGTGGTCTGGACGCACCGCTTCCGAGGAGCGGTGCCTCGTCCTGCTGCGCGGGCTGTTCGAGGTCAAGTGGGCCGGCACGTGGCACCGCGTCGGCCCGCGTGCCGACGTCTTTGGTGGCTACCCGTCCGCGGTGTACCTCGGGCCTGGTACGAGCTTCAGGGTTGCCGCCCAGCAGCCCTGCGAGATCGCCGATTGCCGCGCCTCCTCGTCGCGGCGCAGTGAGGCGCGCGTCATCAGTCCCAGTGACTGCGGCTTCGAGATCCGCGGCGGCGGCAACGCCACGCGGCAAATCGTCGATATCGTCCGGCCGGACTTTCCGGCGGATCGCCTCCTCTTGTGCGAGGTCTACACGCCGGGCGGCAACTGGTCGAGCTATCCGCCGCACAAGCACGACACCGACGATCCGCCGCGCGAGGTGGACCTCGACGAGGTGTACTACTACCGCTTCCGCGATCGCGCCGGCTACGGATTCCAGCGCTTGTACAGCCGGCGGCGCGACGAGACCGTGCGGGTCACGCACGGCGACGTCGTGGCCGTGCGCGAGGGCTATCACCCGTTTGTGACCGCGCATGGCTACGATGCGTATTACCTGAACGTGCTTGCGGGCAGTCGCCGCTCGATGGCGGCGAGCGACGACCCGGAGCACGCCAGATTCCGGCGGCACTGGCCGCCGCCCGACCCGCGGCTGCCGATGGTTCCGCCGCCCGCGGGCAGAGAAGGTGCACCGTGATCGTTCACATTTCTGGAGGACAGTTCATGAAACGGATGTCGCACGGCCTGATGTTGATGGTTGCCGTGTTTCTGCTGCACGTTCCCGTCGCCTTCGCGCAGGTCGACCGCGCGACGTTGACGGGCATCGTCAAAGACCCCTCGGATGCGGTGATTCCTGGCGCGCAGATCACCGTGACCAGCCTCGCGACCAACGTCGTGACCAAGGTCACGACGAACGGCGAAGGCACTTATCTCGTGCTGAACCTGATGCCCGGCGAGTACCTCATCCAGGCCGAGCAGACCGGATTCCAGAAGTTCGAACAGACGGTGTCGGTGGCGATTGGCACGCGCGCGAGACTCGACATCTCCTTGCCGGTCGGCGCGATTGGCGAACTGGTGACGGTCGCCGGCGTCACGCCGCTCCTCAGCACCGAGTCGGCGGCACTTGGCACCGTCGTGAACAACGACGAGATGTCGAAGCTGCCGCTGGCGATCCGCAACTGGGACGACCTGATGGCGCTGGTGCCCGGCGTGCAGAGCGACCGCTACACCGAGCAGGCTGGCGGCACGTCAGCGGGCCGCACCGGTGGCGTCAGCGTGCACGGGAATCGCAGCCTCCAGAACAACTTCCTGCTCGACGGCGTCGCCAACAACAGCTTCTCCACCAACGTGCAGGAGCTGACGACGCAGATCTCGCGGCCGTCGGTCGACGCGATCCAGGAATTCAAGGTCATCACCAGCCCGTACGCCGCCGAGTACGGATGGGCGCCGGGCGCGTCAATCGTGGTGAGCACGAAGTCCGGCACGAACGCCCTGCACGGCACCGGCTACGAGTTCTACCGCAACGACAAGCTCGACACGATCAACTACTTCGCAAAGGTCGCCAATCAGGCGAAGCCCACGAACAATCAGAACCAGTTCGGCGGCAACCTCGGCGGCCCGGTCATGAAGAACAAAGTGTTCTTCTTTGGCGACTACGAGGGCACGCGCATCGAGCAGGGGGTCCTGAGAACCGGCCGCGTGATGACGCAGAACGAGCGCAACGGAATCTTCACGGGCGCCATTCGCGATCCGTTGACCGGACTGAACTTTGCGAACAACACGATTCCGGCCAATCGCATCGATCCTGTGGCCGCGAAGATCGCCGCCTTGTTGCCGGATCCGAACACGACCGGCGGCAACAACTTCATCAGGCAGCCGAACGTTCAGGACGAGTCCGACCGGATCCTGGCCAGGGTCGACCTGCACCCGACGAGCGACGACACGATATTCGTCCGCTACATCTGGAGCGATCGGTTCCGATTCGTGCCGGGTTGGTTCGGCGGGATTCTCGACGGGACGTCGACATCCGCCTGGGGCCGGAATTATCTGAAATCACACGGCGTCGTCGGCGGCTGGACGAAAGTCCTCGGCTCGAGTCTCGTGAACGAGGCGCGCGTCTCGTGGGCGCGCGGCACGAACGACGGAACTCAGGATCCCTTCGGCCAGAACGGCAACGAACAGATCGGCTTGAAGGGCGTGCCGAACAATCCGACCGTCGTCGGCGGCATCGCCGGAATCGATATCACGGGCCACATCCGGCTCGGCTCGCCCAACTTCATGCCGAAGTTCCAGCACACGAACCAGTTCCAGTGGATTGATACGTTGAGCTGGGTGAAGGGCCGGCATCAGGTGAAATTCGGCGCCGATTTGATGCTGCCGATGAGCAACGAGTACTTCGACGTCGCTCCGACGCGCGGCAACCTCTCCTTCACCACGCAGTACACCGGCAACGCGTTCGCCGACTTCCTGCTCGGTTACGTGCAGCGCGCTCAGCTGACGAACGTGTTCATCGTGACGCAGCAGCTCCAGTCGCAGTCGTTCTTCGCGCAGGACGATTGGCGGGTGAGCCCGAAGCTGACGGTGAATCTCGGCATGCGATACGACTACATGCAGCCGGCCGTCGAGAAGGACAACAAGATGGCCAACTTCGATCCCACCGGCAACGGCGGCGCGGGCGCGCTGGTCTTTGCCAAGGATGGGTCGATCGAAGACCGAGCGCTGGTCAATCCCGATCGCAACAATTTCTCACCGCGCGTCGGCGCGGTGTACAAGCTCACCGACAACACCATCCTCCGCGGCGGTTACGGCATCTTCTACAACCAGTTCGAGCGGATCGGATCCGAGGATCAGCTCGCGCTCAATCCTCCGGGACTGCAGAATATCGACATCACGGCGCCCGGTTCGCCCAGCACCACGCCGGTGTTCTTCATGCGCGACGGCTTCCCGACAAACTTCCTCGATCCGTCGAACATCGTGCTGAGCCGGTTGCTGATCAGGACCTCGGATCGCGACAATCCGCGGACGATGGTGCAGCAGTTCGGTGCCGGCGTCGAACGGCAGATCGGCCGCGACTTCGTGGCGTCGGTCGATGTCGTCGGATCGATGACGGATCATCTGGCGGTGCTGCGCAACTTGAACCAGAACCTCCGCGGCACGCTCGATGCCAACGGTCCCTTGCCGTACCCGACCTTCGGCAACGTGCAGTGGCGGGAGATGACCGGTGACGCGAGCTACAAGGGCGTGGATCTGTCGTTCGAGCGGCGCTTCCGCACCGGTTACGGATACCGGACTTCATACACGCTGGGGAGCGCCCGCGACCAGGCGCCGGAACACTTGAACGCGTCGTCGGGCCGGCCGCAGAACGGCCGCGACCTGAGTTCGTGGGAAGGCGCGAGCGATTTCGATATCCGGCATCGGCTCGTCGCCAACTTCATCGCGGAGTTGCCGTTCGGCCAGGGCAAGCCGTTCCTTCAGAATGGAGTTGCCGGCAAGGTGCTCGGCGGCTGGCTGGTGAGCGGCATTTACAGCGCACGCTCGGGCCGGCCGATGACGATCACCCAAGGCAACAACAACGTCGGCGCCGGTATGACCGGATTACCGAATCTCACGGGCGATCCCAAGGGGGCTGAAACGGTCGAGCAGTGGTACAACCCGCTGGCGTTCACGCGTGTGACTTCCGGCACGTTCGGGAACGCTGGCCGCAACACCCTGCGAGGGCCCGGTTGGGTGACGTTCGACATGAGCGTCCAGCGTCGCATCAACTTCAGCGACCGCATGAACGCGACGCTGCGATGGGATATCTTCAACATGTTCAACCGCGCGAACTTCGGCCTCCCACAGCGCGACATCACGAGCGCAACGGCTGGCGTCATCTCGGATCTCGCCGGCGACCCGCGCGTCATGCAGCTCTCGATCAGGTTCGGGTTCTAAAGGGGTTCGGGGGTTCGGGGGGTTCGGAGGGTTTGGGGGGTTCGGAGGGTTCGAACCTCCCGAACCTCTCGAACCTTTCGAACCCTCCGAACCCTTATACTCGCGTTCATGACCGCATCTGACGATCGCTGGGACGTCATCGGCGTCGGCGCCAACTCTGTGGACTTCGTCAACCTGCTGCCCGGCTATCCTCAGCCGTTCGGCGCCTTTGCGAAGATGCAGATTCGCGATCGGCGTGTGTTGTGCGGCGGGCAGATGGCCACCGCGATGTGCACGTGCGCCAGCCTGGGCCTTCGCAGCAAGTACGTCGGCGTGTCGGGGACCGACGAGAACGGCCGCCGGATCCGCGCCGAGTTGACCAACCGCGACGTCGACATCACCGATCTCATCATCCGTGACGCCGAAAACCAGTTTGCGGTGATTCTCGTCGACGCCACGACGGGCGAGCGGATCGTGCTGTGGGATCGCGACGACCGCCTGCGCCTGCGCGAACGCGAACTGCCGACCGAAGCGCTGGCCGCTGCCCGGGTCGTCCACGTGGACGATGTGGACGACGACGCGGCGATTCGGGCGGCGAAAATCGCTCGCGCCGGCGGCGCGATCGTGACCAGTGACATCGACCGCCTGACGGATCGGACCGAGGAACTGGTGAGCGCGGTCACGCACGCCATCTTCGCGCAGCACGTGCCGACGCACCTCACCGGCACGAACGACATCGAGCAGGCGCTGCGGATCCTTCGCAAGCGGCACGATCAGGTGCTGTGCGTCACGCTCGGCGAGCACGGTGCGATGATTCTCGACGGCGACCGCATCTACCAGGAGCCGGCGTTCAGCGTCCAGGCCGTCGATACGACGGGCGCCGGCGACGTGTTTCGCGGCGGCTTCATTTACGCCCTCATCCACGGCCAGCCGATGGATCAGGCATTGCGGACCGCCAACGCCGCCGCCGCCGTCAGCTGTACCCGTCTTGGCGCGCTGAACGGCGTGCCGACGCTCGACGAGGTCAACGCCCTCATCGCGTCCCCCAAGGTCAGCGTCTAGTGTCTCCACATGTAGATGGCTGACGGCCCGCCGATTCTCGAGATGCGGGGCATCCGAAAGGCATTCCCCGGCGTGGTCGCGCTCGACGGCGTCGACCTGACGCTGGAGGCGGGCGCCGTCCACATGCTGCTCGGCGAAAACGGTGCGGGGAAGTCGACGCTGATGAAGATCCTCAGCGGCGCCTACACCAAGGATGCCGGCGAGATTCGCGTCAACGGACGGGCCGCCGAGATCCGGAGCCCGCGCGATGCCCTGGCGCTCGGCATCCGCGTGATCTATCAGGAGCTCAACCTCGTTCCGCAGCTCTCGGTCGCGGAAAACATCTTCCTGGGCGAGGCGCCGGTTCGGTGGGGCGGCGTCGTCGACTGGCCGCTGTTGTACGAACGCACCTCGCGGCTGCTGACCGATCTCGGCATGCCGCTCGATCCGCGCGCGATCGTGTCACGCCTCGGGCTTGCGCAGCGGCAGATGGTTGAGATTGCCAAAGCGCTCTCCGGGTCGGCCGTCGATGAAGCTGCCGCGGGTGGTGCCGCCGCGGTGCTGGTGATGGACGAGCCCACGTCGTCGTTGACGAGCCGGGAGGTGACGCAGCTCTTCGCGCTCATCCAGCGGCTGGCCGCGCGCGGCGTCGCGATCGTCTACATCACCCACCGCCTCGACGAAGTGTTTCGCATCGGCCACCGGATCACCGTCATGCGCGACGGCCGCGTGGTCGCGACCCGGCCGATTCAGGACGTGACCATCCCCGAGCTGGTGCGGATGATGGCGAACCGCGACCTGGCCGATCACTTTCCCAAGGTTGCGGTCGCACGCGGCGCCGAGCTCCTCCGCGTCGAGAACGTCGGCGGCGGACCGCTCAGCGGCATCACGTTCTCGCTGCACGCCGGAGAGGTGCTCGGAATCGCCGGGTTGCTCGGCGCCGGCCGTACCGAGCTTGCGCGCGTGGTCGCCGGCGCGGATCGGTGCCAGGAGGGCCGCCTCGTCGTGCAGGGCCGCGAGGTCCGGTTCCGCGATCCGGAAGATGCGATCGCGCACGGCATCGGGCTGCTTCCGGAGGATCGAAAAGCGCAGGGCCTGGTGCCGGGCCTGACGGTGGCGCGAAACATCGCGCTCCCACACGGACGCCGATTGGCGCGGTTCGGGGTGTTGTCGCGACAGTGCGAGACGGCGATGGCGAACCCGATCGCCGCCGATCTGCGCGTCAAGGCCACGCCCACGCAGCCGGTCCGGCTGCTGAGCGGCGGCAACCAGCAGAAGGTCGTGCTCGGCAAGTGGCTCGCGGGCGACGTCCGCATCTTCATCTTCGACGAGCCCACGCGCGGCGTCGACGTCGGCGCCAAGGTCGAGATTTACAATCTGATGAACCGCCTGACGGCGCGCGGCGCGGGGATCATCATGATCTCCTCGGAGCTGCCGGAGCTGCTCGGCATGAGCGACCGGATTCTCGTCATGCACCGC
>Ga0111539_10011290_pt1 | contig 11221 bp, 9 predicted proteins | sample RhiMethybrSRZTD1_FD_79667 | JGI IMG/M metagenome (GOLD analysis project Ga0111539, IMG submission 79667) | Populus rhizosphere microbial communities from Tennessee, USA - Rhizosphere MetaG P. TD hybrid SRZTD1 (version 2) (version 2) | ecosystem: Host-associated > Plants > Roots > Rhizosphere >...
CCCGCAGAAGGGCGCGGCGGTCGAGCGCCTGCGCGCTGCCTGGGGACGTCGGAAGTGGCTTGCGATGCTGGTCTTTGCGGTGCCGTGTGTTGCCGCGACGACCGCGATCTTTTCCCTGCCCACGTTCTATCGCTCCACCGTCCTGATAATGGTCGAGCGGCAGCAGGTCCCCGAGACCTTCGTCCCGTCCACGGTGACGAGCGAGATCGAGACCCGGCTACACACCATCAGCCAGGAGATTCTCAGTCGCTCGCGGCTCGAAGCCTTGATCGCCAGGTTCGGTCTCTATCCCGGCGAGCGCAGCCAGGTATCGAGCGAAGAGCTCGTCGATCGGATGCGGAATGACATTAGGCTGGAGCTGCGGACGACTAACACCACGGGGCGTCCAAGCGCCACGACGGCCTTCGCGCTCTCGTATCGGGGACCCAACCCCCAGACGGTCGCGCTTGTCACCAACACCCTCGGGTCCTTTTACATCGAGGAGAACCTCAAGCTGCGCGAGCGCCAGTCCGCCGGCACAGCAGACTTCCTCAAGGTGCAGCTCACGGAGCAGCGCAAACGCCTGGACGAGCTCGAGGCGCGCGTGAGCGAGTTCAAGAAGCGTAACCTGGGCGAGCTGCCTCAGCAGCTGCAGGCGAACCTTTCCACCCTGGAGAACCTCAATATTCAGCTCCGACTCACCAGCGACAACCAGATCCGTGCGGCCGAGCGGCGGGACTCCTTGACGGCCCTGCTCGCCGAGGCCGCCTCGTCCCCCCAGACATTCGGGGCCTCGCCAGGGACCGCCACCGAGCCCCGCGCACTGCGCCTCACTCGGCTCCGCCAGGAGCTGGCGAGCGCGCGCACCCTCTATACGGAGCAGCACCCTACGGTGGTCCGGCTCAAGTCGGAGATCGCTGACACCGAGCGTGAGCCCGCCGAGCCCTCTGGCGGCAAGACAGACGCGGCGGCAGCTGCGTCGAGCCCGTTCGTCATGCGCCTCCGGGAGGCGCTCAGTAGCGTCGAATCCGAAGCGAGAATCCTCAAAGCCGAGGAGCAGCGCCTCCGCGCCGCCATCGCTGTCTACCAATCCCGCGTCGAGAACACGCCCAAGCGCGAGCAGGAGTTCCAGGAAGTCTCCCGGGACTACGAAACGACGAAGCAGCTCTATGAATCGCTGGGAAAGCGCTACGAGGCGGCACAGCTCGCCGGGAGCATGGAGCAGCGACAGAAGGGCGAGCAGTTCAAGATTTTGGACCCAGCCGTCCCCTCCAACATCCCGGCCGCGCCGAACCGAATCAGGCTGCTCCTCGTGAGCCTCGTCCTCTCGCTCGGCCTCGCGGGCGGGGCACTCATGCTTGCCGAGACGCTCGACACGTCGTTTCACTCAGCGGACGAGCTCCGCGAGTTCACGATCGTTCCGGTGCTTGCGAGCGTCCCCAGGATCGTGACTGAGTTGGACCGGCGGCGTCAGCACCGGCGATTCCGGCTGGCGGCGGCAGGCGCGATGGTGGGGTTGGTCTTGATCGCCGGCGTCTCCTATGTCGTCAGCCATGGCAACGAGCAGCTCGTCCAGATGCTTTCCCGGGGCGGGAGCTAAGCGCGCGATGTTTCTCAATCTCGCCTTCTTCGGCTTAGAGCAAGCGCCCTTCAACCCCACGCCCGATCCCCGCTTCCTCTACTCGTCCCCCGGGCATCGAGAAGCGCTCGCCCAGCTCCTGTACGGCGTCCAGGAGCACAAGGGATTCATCCTCATGACGGGCGAGATCGGAACGGGAAAGACCACGCTGCTACGCACGCTCCTCAGCCGACTGGATGGCCAGACGGCATCGGCATTCGTCTTCGATATGACCCTCCCGTTCGAAGGGATTCTCGAGTACATGCTCGAGGATTTCGGCGTCGCGAAGCCGGGGGACTCCCACGTCCAGCGGCTCATCGCGCTGAGCAACTTCCTGATCGAGAGGCGGCGTGCCGGCCAGAACGCTGTGCTGATCCTCGACGAGGCGCAAAATCTGGATCTCCACGCCTTGGAGCAGATCCGACTTCTCTCGAACGTCGAGACGCACGCGGAGAAGCTCCTCCAGATCCTGCTGGTGGGTCAGCCGGAGCTTCTGGACAAGCTGGACCGCCCCGAGCTACGTCAGCTGAAGCAGCGCATCGGACTCCGCTGCCGCATCGATCCTCTGACGCCAGAGCAGACCCGCGACTATGTCCGCACTCGACTCCGGGTCGCGGGGGCGAGGGATCTCGGGCTCTTCTCCGACGAGGCGATTGCGCGAATCGCCGAATATTCGAATGGGATCCCGCGCCTCATCAACACACTTTGCGATCACTGCCTGCTCATCGGCTATGCCGATCAGATCCGGCGAATCGATCGCAAGATTGCCGATGAAGCCGTCGCGTACTTCGAGCAGGGTGAGCGCCGACCGCGAAAGCCGCGGCGGGTCATGACTTGGCCGGTCATGCCGGCCCGCTGGGGCTGGTCCGCGGTTGGCGCCATGCTCCTGGGAAGCGTGGGGGCCCTGATGGCCGCGCACCGCGACGAGCTTCGGCGAATCCTTGATGTCTCCGCCGCCACGCTTTCCGAGCTCGCACACGCCGTGAGCAGCTTCATCCGGTTATGAGCAAGTTCTTCAAGGCGCTCGAGCAGGCTGATAGGGACCGCGCTCTTCGGCAAGGTAGCGCACCCGAATCGGCGGCCACGCCGCCCCGTTCGGCCCCCGAGGTCAAGGGCGTCGAGCCGATGGGACTCCAGGCACCACCGGTGGATTCGGCCGATGGCGTGGACGACCATCTGGTCAGCCTGATCGCCCCGGCCGCCTTCGAGGCCGAACAGTACCGGGCCCTCCGCCATACCATCGAGCAGCTCCACAAGTCGCGCGACCTCAGCATCGTGGCGGTCTCGAGCCCCGGCGTGGGCGACGGAAAGAGCACCACGGCCGTCAACCTGGCCGGCGCGCTGGCTCAGGCGCAGGACGCACGCGTGCTCCTCGTGGACGCCGATCTCCGCCGTCCCTCTCTCTCCAAGCTCCTCGCGCTCGACAGCTCGGATGGCCCCGGCCTGGTCAACCTGATCCTCGATTCCAGTCTCACCCTGGAGCGCGTCGCCCGGCCGCGTGCTCCGTTTGACCTGTCAGTGATCCCTGCCGGGCACATACCGCCAAGCCCCTATGAGGTCCTCAAGTCGCCGCGGCTCGGCGAGCTTCTCGAGGAGGCGCGCCGCCGCTACGACTACATCGTGGTGGACGCGCCGCCGCTATGCCCTGTCCAGGATTGCCGGGTCATCGCTCATTGGGTGGACGGCTTCCTCCTCGTGGTGGCGGCCCACCACACGCCACGCCGGCTGGTGGGCGAGGCGCTCAACGTGGTGGAGCGCGGAAAGATGCTCGGCATCGTCTTCAACGGGGACGACCACCCGCCTTCGACCTTCTACGGGTACTACGGTTATCACGGCGCGGGCCCGCACACGGTGCCCGGCTCGCCCAACGGCCACGACCGGGGCCGACTGGGCCGCGCGGTTAACCGGGTGGGGCAAATGCTTCTGCGCCGGCGTGGAGGCAAGCGGTGAGCCTCATCCTCGTGGAGGGGGCGGCGCTCTTCGCGGCGGTGTCCGGCACGATCATCCTCTGGGGGCGCCCGCTCCTGCTGGACTGGCTCGACGCGGCAACCTTCGTCGGGCAGGCGACCGCGCTCTCGCTCTGCTGCATCGTGGCCTTCTACTACAACGACCTCTACGACTTCAGAGTCGTGCGGAGCTTCAGCGAATTCGCGACGCGGCTGGTCCAGGGCCTTGGGGTCGCCCTACTACTCCTCGCCGGCTTCTACACGCTCTTCCCGGACATGCGATTGGGGAACGCCGCCCTCGTCCCGAGCCTCCTGCTCATTGTGGGACTGCTGCTGCCCATCCGCGCCGTGGGCTACGCTGTCATGCGCCGCCGGGCCTTCACGGACCGCGTGCTCATTCTCGGGACAGGCCCGCTGGCTCGGAAGCTCGTCGAGGAGATCGAGGCCCGGCCCCACTACCGCTACCAGATCGTCGGCGTGGCGGACAACGACGGACACGCCAGTACAGAGGAGCCGATCAAGTATCCGCTCCTGGGACCGCTCGAACACCTCGACAAGATCGCCGCCGAGATGCAGGTCGACCGGATCATCGTGGCCCTGGGCGACCGAAGAGGACGCATGCCGATGCGTCAGCTCCTCGAAGCCGAGGCCCACGGCATCCTCGTCGAGGAGGGCATGACGACCTACGAGTACTTCACGAAGAAGCTGGCGATCGAGGCCCTGTCCCCGTCCTTCCTTGTCTTTTCGCGGGGATTCAGGAAGACCAAGCGGCAGATCGCCAGCCGCCGGCTCCTGAGTCTGATGGTCGCCGCGGCGGGGCTGGTGGTCACGGCACCGCTGCTTGCCCTGATCGCGCTCGCCATCGCGCTCGATTCTCGCGGCCCGGTCCTCTTCGTCCACGAACGCGCGGGCTACCGGGGGCGGCCATTCCGGCTGGTCAAATTCCGCACCATGCGTGGGCAACCGACCCCCAGTTCGGATTCGGTCTGGCACCGCGACGACGACGGGCGGATCACGCGGGTCGGGGGCTGGCTGCGCAAGCTCCGACTCGACGAGCTGCCCCAGCTCTGGAACATCCTCAAGGGCGATATGGACCTGGTCGGGCCCCGTCCTGAGGTCGTGGAAAACGTACATGTCATGGCGGAGATGATCCCCTACTACTCTCTCCGGCACGTCGTCCGGCCGGGCCTCACCGGCTGGGCTCAGGTGCGCTACGGTTACTCGGTCAGCCTCGAGCAGGTCACCGAGAAGATGCGCTACGATCTCTTCTACATCAAGCACATGTCGTTCTGGCTCGATGTCCGAATCCTGATCGATACCGTGAAGATCGCGCTCTTCGGTCGCGGGGCGCAGTAGCCAACCGGCCGTGAACCTTGCCGAGTACGTCTTCTGGGCATCGCTTCTCTTGGTCGCGCATACCTATCTCCTCTACCCCATCATGCTGTTCTTCGCCTACTCGCTCGTGCAGGTGCGCCGTGACTGGCACTACCTCCGCTTCCGGCGCGATGGACGCTCGCCTGTCCAGGCCACGGCGGATCTTCCGCCGGTCACCCTGATCATCGCGGCATACAACGAAGACGCCCACCTGCGGGCCAAGCTCGCCAATCTCCGCCGGCTCGACTACCCGCGGGACCGGCTTCAAGTCATCGTCGTCTCCGACGGCTCGACGGACGGGACTAACGACATCTTGCGTGCCACCGCTGGTGCAGAGATCGAGCGCATCTTCCTGCCCACTCGCGGTGGCAAGTCCAGCGCTCTGAACCACGCCGTGGGGCAGGCGCGTCATGACATTCTGATCTTCTCCGATGCCGCGACCCTGTTCGCCCCGAACGCGGTGCAAAAGCTGGCCCGTCACTTCTCCGACCCCCGCGTCGGTGTGGTCTGCGGGTCGCTGCAGTTCGAGGCCTCGGCGGAATCACGCCAGACGGAGGGCGTGTACTGGACCTATGAGTCCATGCTTCGCCTCATGGAGGCCCGGCTCGGTGCCACGCTGACCGCGAGCGGGGCCATCTACGCGCTGCGCTGCTCCTGCTATCCCCAGCTCTCCGCGGATACCGTGATCGAGGATCTGGTGATCCCGATGAACGCCCGCAAGCTCGGCTATCGAGTGCTCTACGATCCCGAGGCAGTCGGCACGGACGTCGCCGCCTCGAACGTGGCCGGGGAGTTTACCCGGCGCGTCCGGATCGCCACCGGGAGCTTCCGGGCGCTGGGACAGATGGTCCGCACCCCGCTCGACCCAGTGACCGCCTTCGCCCTCTTCTCGCACAAGTTCCTGCGGTGGATCCTGCCCTTCTTGCTCATCGCCATGCTGGTGAGCAGCGGGTTCCTGTGGAGCCAGCCGCTGTACCGCATCGCGCTCCTGGGCCAGCTCGCCTTCTACCTCTGGGCAGCGCTCGGGTTCCTCTTCCGCCAGCCGATGCAGCGCGTCCGCTTCGGCCTCCTCGGCTACTATCTTCTTGCGATTCACCTGGCCTTCCTGGTGGGCTTTGTCCACTTCGTGAGTGGTCGGCACCGGACCGGGTGGCAGAGGGTGGGCTCATGAAGCCACGCGCGCTCGCTTTTCTCGTGTGCCCCGCGTGCAAGTCGGAGCTCGATATGGCATCGGATTCGTGGGACGGCAACGAGGTGCTCGAAGGTCGCCTGTCCTGCCGGCAGTGTGACCTCCGGTATCCAATACGCGCCGGTGTGCCCCGCTTCGTTCCCGACGGCGCCTATGCCTCGAGCTTCGGCTACCAGTGGAACGCGTTTCGCGAAGTTCAGCTGGATTCCCGCAATGGAACCTCCCAATCGGCGGACACGCTGGATGGCACCGTGGGATGGGCAAAAGAAAAGTACTGCGGGCGGCTCGTGCTCGACGCTGGGGTGGGTGCGGGGCGCTTCGCCGAAGTCGTGACAGCCCGTGGAGGCGAGGTGGTCGGCCTCGACCTGACAACAGCTGTAGACGCAGCGTTTCACAACCTTGGTCGCCATGAGGCTGTTCACCTCGTCCAGGCGGATATCTTCGCCATGCCTTTTCGCGACGAGACCTTTGACCTTTCGTACTCCATTGGAGTGCTACACCACACTCCCAATCCACGCCTTGCCTTTCGGCGGGTCGCTACCACCGTCAAGAAAGGCGGGGACCTTGCCGTCTACCTGTACGCGGGATACTGGCTCGGCAACCATTTCAGCGACGTCATCCGCACCCTGACAACGCGCCTTCCTCCGGGGCTGATGCGAGTGCTCTCAACTGTTGCCATCCCCCTGTACTTTCCCTATCGGGTGCCGGTGATCGGCCGGGCGTTCCAGACGGTCTGTCCCATCTCGATGCACCGTGATTGGCGCTGGCGCTGGCTGGACACCTTCGATTGGTATACACCGAAGTACCAGTGGAAGCTGCTCTATCCGACGATCTTCCACTGGTTTCGGGAGAATGGTTTCCTCGACATCGAGGTGTTCGATGACGCCATTCGCATGCGCGGAACCAAAACGGCGTGAATCGAGAGCAAGGGTTCTAATGGCACCGGTCTCTTCAGTGGAGTGGTGGCGCCGAGTTGCGCAACCGTCAGTGGGGGTCCACGGCGCCAGGCCACCGCGCCCTGCGGACAACTCAGTCGCCTTCTGGGCACTGATGACCTTCACCTTCATCCTGTTGCTCGCGCCTCAGGCCATCTTCCCCGCTTTGTTGCCCTTCCGAATCGCCCTGCTGGCTGCGGCCGTGGCGGCCGGAGCCCACGTCCTCTCTCGCGTTGCCGCCGGGCGCCCGATCATCATTCCGACCCGGGAGATGAAGATCGCCGCCTGTTTACTCGGATGGGCCGTCGTGACCATCCCCTTTTCCATCTGGCCCGGCGGCAGCGTGGGAACGCTGACCGATCTCTTCCTCAAGTCCCTCGCGCTCCTCTGGCTCATCGCCAACACGGTCACCAGCGTGTCACGGTTCCAGCAGTTCGCCTGGGGCCTTACGCTGATGAGCATGCCAATCGCCAGCACCGGCTTCATGCACTATCGCTACGGCACCTTCCTGCAGAACGGCGTGGAACGTATCGTCGGCTACGACTCGCCACTCGCCAGCAACCCGAATGACCTCGCGCTCACGCTCAATCTAATCATTCCCTTTACCTGGGCCCTCCTCGGGCTCACCCGCGGGCCCCTCCTTCGAGCCGCCTTGCTCGCTCTCCTCGTGCTCGACGTCACGGCTGTGGTCCTTACATTTTCCAGGGCTGGCTTCCTGACTCTAGCCGTCATCCTCGCGATCATAGTCACAAGACTCCTCCGGTCCCCGAAGCGCGTCTGGGGGATCGCGGTCCTTGCCACTTTGCTGCTCTGCCTCCCCCTCCTGTCCGCGTCTTACTGGCAGCGCCTGGCCACGATCAGCAGCATCGAGTCGGACCCGACGGGCTCCGCCCAGGTACGCCGCGACCTCTCTCTTAGCGCCCTGCAGTTCATTCTCACCCACCCAGTAATCGGCGCCGGCATAGGCGTCGGCGTCCTAGGTTTCAGGGAGCAGGGCTTGCAGACTTGGAACGACGTCCACAACGTCTATCTCCAATACGCCGTGGACCTCGGACTCCCCGGTCTCGGCCTCTTTCTGGCTCTCTTAGCGACCTGCCTCGCGTCCGCCTCGGCCGCGGGACATAGGGTCGGAGGGGGCCGTGACGCGCGGGACGCAGCTCACCTTGCCCAAGCTTTATGGCTCAGCCTCGTCGCTTTCGGCGTCGCCGCGCTGTTCCACCCCGTCGCCTATCACTTCTACTTCTATTACCTGGCAGGTTTGTCTGCTGCGTGCCGCACGATACATGGGCAGGGTACTCGACCTGAGACAAAATCGGCGGCGGTTCACATAGGATGAATCACCGGCTTGCCAATTCTCTCTTCTGGACTGCTTGGTCACGGGCGGTCCTGCAGGGTCTCTCCCTAATATCGACCCTGGTGGTCGCTCGGCTCCTCAGTCCCGGCGATTATGCGGTCATGGCTCTGGCCACTCTGTGCGTCTCCGTCCTTATCACCATCGTGGGTCTGGGCATGGGCTCTGCTATCATTCAGTATCGCGACCTCGATCGGTCACAGCTCAATTCTTGTTTCTGGCTCACGATCGGAGCGTCGATCATCGGCTATCTGCTCCTGTATGCGCTGGCCCCTGCGATCGCTGCATGGTTCGAACAACCCCCACTGACGAGCGTAGTGCGAGTCTTGGCCCTGCTCCTCCCCCTCGCAGCGGCACGCACCGTGCCCGACGCGCTCCTAAGAAAGGACCTGGCGCTAGACAAGGTGTCACAGGTCGAGATGGCGGCTGCGGCTTTCGCGAGTCCGCTCGTCTTCTTCTTGGCGCTGGCAGGTGCTGGCGTCTGGGCGCTTGTCGCAGGACTCTTGGGCGCATCGTTCATCCAGACTCTGATGACCATGCGCCTCGCTCGATGGGTTGCCGGGTTTCGCTTGGCGCCGCTTCACCCGGGCGGCGTCTTCTCATTCGGCTTGGCGAGCGTCGGGACACAGCTCTGCTGGCTGGTTTATGACCAAGCGGACACTATTATTCTTGGCAAAATGGTCGGCGGCACCGCTCTGGGGCTCTATGCGCTGGCGAAGCAACTCGCAACCATGCCAACTGAGAAAATATCTACCGTCGCGACGTTGATCACATCCGCTGTTATGGCCCAGCTACAGTCTGACCTTCCCGCGCTCCGCAATCATTTCCTACGCACCATCCGTCTTACCGGATGGCTCACGGTTCCACTGACAGTCGGCATAGCCGCTGCGGCTCAAGACCTCGTTTCCCTGGCCCTCGGGCCCAAGTGGCTTCCCTTGGTTCCCATCCTCCAGGCAGTCTCTCCATACGTTGCATTCCGATCCCTTGCCGTCCTGCTTCCCCCTGCACTGCTCGCGAAACGCCGGGCTAGTCTTCTCCTCCGCTACAACCTTGCCCTACTCGCGATAATGCCCCTCGCATTTTACGCAGGCGCCGTTCTTGCAGGCGCCGTCGGTGTCGCCAGCGCCTGGAGCCTTGTTTATCCCTTCTTTGTCTTGTTCCTTGCGTGGGAGACAACGCGCGAACTGGTTATTTCTCAGCTAACACTCGCCGCCACGCTATGGCCTCCGCTCCTGATCGGTCTCCTGATCATTCCGTGCGCGGTCGTAGCGCACCTCGTAGCCTCGGGTGACGACACGACGGCAACCGCCTCCCGTCTAGTACTCCTTTGCCTTACCGCCACAATCACCTATGGCCTGAGCCTGCTCGCTTTCGGGAGCCATGTTCGGGCTGACCTGGGAGCACTCCTCAGCTCGCTCTTACGCCCAGCACAACCCCACCCGTCCTAAGCCCGCGATGACAAAGCCTGACCCCGTTGCCGACTCGGTACGGTGCCCCGCGGCTCCCCGATCACTGCATGCCGCCGAAGTATCGCTACCACCGTACTGAAACCCCATGACTCTACCTAAAGCGCACCAGCGTACGTATGACTATGCAGGCCTATATCGGCCACAGTCCCTGTCCGATGAGGAACGCGCTCGCATCGGCGCCACCATCTCGCTTCTGCCCTCCTCTGTCACGACCGTCCTGGATGTTGGGTGTGGGGATGGCCGGCTTCTGCGCCACCTTCCCGCCGCAATCCGAGCAGTAGGCGCCGACTGCGCGACCACTTCCCTCCGTCACCTCGACGGCCAAGGTGTCTGCGCTGACGCCCAGCGGCTTCCCTTCAGGGACAGCGCGTTCGATCTGTCCCTGTGCTGCGAGGTCCTCGAGCATCTCCCTTCTCTCATGCTTGCGGCCGTCGTCCAGGAACTTGCGCGCGTGTCCCGTCGCTATGTTCTCGTCACCGTTCCATACAAGGAGCCACTAAGCCGCTTATTTCTCAGGTGCTGGAACTGCGGCAACGTTTTCCACATCTGGGGACATCTCCATTCCTTTTCCCGGCGGACTCTGGACTCTCTCTTCCCAGATTTCCATCTTGTGTCGCGCCGTTACTGTGGGCAACGGGCACCATATCACTCCTCTCTCATTACGCGACTCAACCAGCGTTTTGGAAGGCGGTTCGCGGATGCAGACGACACAACCATCTGCCTGAATTGCGGCAACACCCAATTCACACGGACACCTCGCAACGTCGTGACTATCGCCTGCGGCCTCGTCCATCGGTTCACTGCTGCACTGACTCCCACGTCTCAGCGAAACTGGGTCCTTTCGCTTTATGCGCGCAACCAGTGACTGTTAGCGAATGGACAAGCCTTCTGAGGCATTTGACGTTTCTGTGCACCAGCCGGACGCCGGCGGTGGTGAAAATGGGGGTTGGGCTCCGGTGAGCACAATCGAGACCCAAGCTTCGGGGATGCCGGTCGCCAGGCGTATGCCTGGGTTCGTCGGAGACACCCTCGAGGAGCATCCGTCCCCGACGTTCTTGGGTTTTCCCGTATTCATCTACCACATGGTCGAGAAGGTCGCCGCCTAGCATGTGCGGCATCTTCGGCGTCTGTGGGGACCAGGCCGGCGGGCCGGACAGCCTAAGCGTGCTCCGCGTCATGGGCGAGACCCTGATCCATCGCGGCCCGGACGAGGGGGGCATCCACACGGAGCCCGGCATGGGGCTCGGCATGCGGCGCCTCAGCATCATCGACCTCAAGACGGGGCACCAGCCAGTCGCCAACGAGGACCGCTCGGTCTGGGTGGTCTTCAACGGGGAGATCTACAACTACCGCGAGCTGA
>Ga0111539_10011291_pt1 | contig 11220 bp, 9 predicted proteins | sample RhiMethybrSRZTD1_FD_79667 | JGI IMG/M metagenome (GOLD analysis project Ga0111539, IMG submission 79667) | Populus rhizosphere microbial communities from Tennessee, USA - Rhizosphere MetaG P. TD hybrid SRZTD1 (version 2) (version 2) | ecosystem: Host-associated > Plants > Roots > Rhizosphere >...
ATCGTCGTACTGCACGAGCTTAGCTCGGCGCCCTTGTCTCCGATCGAGGGCCTGCTCCATCCCTCTCTCATCGCCGACCCGAAGTGCAGAGAGCCGAGAGTCGATCAGGCCACCAAGTAAGCACGTCGCACGCATGTATTGCGCTAACGCTGTGTTGCGACGGGCTCTTCGCCGGCTCGACCGAGCAGTTCATCGTAGAAGACCTCCAGGTCGCCGACGACTCGTTCCCAGCGGTAGTGCCGATCGACGAGATCCCGTCCGGCTTTCGCCAGCGTATCGGCCAACGTGGGGTCTTCCAGTAAACGAAGCACGGCGCCTGCGAACGCTGCCGGCGTGTCGGCGATCAGGAGATGCCTGTTGTCTTCGACGTCGATGCCCTCGCAGCCGAGGGACGTGGATACCATGGCCTTCTGCATCGAAAGCCCTTCGAGCACTTTCAGTCGCGTGCCGCCACCCATTCGAAGCGGCACGACGAAGACCGCCGCCTTGTGCACGTACGGTCGGACGTCGGCGACGGTGCCGGTCACGACGACATTCGATCCGGCAAGCTGCCTGACCTCGTCTGGTGGTTCGCCGCCCACGATGGAGAACACCAGGTTGGGCCGAACCGACAGTATCTGTGGGAGCACGTCGCGCACGAAATAGACAGCGGCGTCTACGTTCGGCCGGTACTTCATCAGGCCCGTCAGCACGATCGCATCGGGGTCCGTCGGTTCGTTCGACGGGCTGAAGTACTGGACATCCACTGCGTTCGGTACGGACTTAACCGGCTTACCGGGCGCGATGCCTCGAATGATCTCCGCCTCGCGGGCGGACGTCGTTACTGTACCGGCCGCGCGGTGCCAGGTGCCGATCTCCTCGCGCTTGAACTTCTTGAATTCGATCCAGTTGTAAGCCCGGCGCAGCGGCGATCTCTCGGTGCGAAACGTGCGGTACAACAGCTCGTGTTCAATATTGTGCTCATCCAGAACGAGCGCCGCGCCCCGATCAAATTCGAAGCATCCCAGCTGACTCGACTCGATCTGGATGATGTCGAAGTGCTGTTGGTGCGTCAGCGCGGTGAGCTTTTGCTGCATTTGCACCGAGTGATGGCTGCGCCACTGGTATGAGACCGGTGAGAACAGCGACGACAGCTGCCGCAATCGCTTGGTCCCCTTCGTGATCACGGGCGGGATCGTGTGGACGTCCGTGCCGATGGCGCGCAGCGCCGCCACGTGCTGGCCGTCGTCGGCGTCTGCATAGGTGAGAAGTGTGACCGAGTGCCGGTGTGCCAGCAGGCGAAGGAAGTGATAGACGCGCGTCACGAACCCCCATGTCGGCGGATAGGGGAGCGCAGGCGACAGGATGAGAATCCGCATCAGAATCGTTGTGAGGTCGACGTCTCGCCTGGTGCAAGAACCACCCATGATACCGTGCCGTCAGGATGGAGCGCTACGAGCAGGTATCCGTGGAGGCATCGAGGCGGTCGGCCCATTGGTTCGAGGCTACAATTGACTCTCGCGCACTCATTGGGGGTGTCATGCGTTACAAGGCCGTCCTTCTTTTCGGCCTCGCCATTCTCCTGGCAACCGCGGTGGTTACGGTTCGATTCGAGCCGTCACTTCTGATTGGGAACGCCGCCGAGGCACAACTGAATCCAGCGGCCCCCCGAAAGGCATTGTTCGTCATCGATTGCGCTGCGGCGGCACGACCGATCAGTCCACTCATTTACGGTATCGGGGGCAGCGACAATGCCTGGGCGACCGGGACAACGGCGCTCCGTTTGGGAGGGAATCCGACCAGCCGGTACAACTGGGAGCTCGATACGTGGAATGCGGCGAACGATTGGTATTTCAAGAATGTTGGAGGAGCCCATCCCGGAGTCGGGCAGGAGCTCTTCTTGATTGAAGCCAAGCGGCGCGGAGTAAAGGCGACGATGACCCTGCCGATGCTCGGCTGGGTTGCAAAGGATGCGACCTCCTACTCGTTCCCGGTGTCGGTGTTCGGCCCGCAACAGTCCACAGCGCCCGAACAACCCGACGCAGGGAACGGCGTCGGACGCGACGGTAGACCGATCGTGCCCCTCTCTCCAGAATTAACCAGCGTTCGATCGACACCTCAGAGCATCGAGCGGTTCGTGCGCCAGATTCGGGAAAAGGATCGGACGCGAGGCCGCAGCGTTGAGGGCTACATTCTTGACAACGAGCCGATGCTCTGGAACTCGACGCATCGCGACGTACACCCGGAACCCACAACGTACGACGAGCTCCTCGAAAAGACGATCGCCTATGGTGCGGCGATCCGGCGCGCCGATCCCGAGGGAAAGATTGCCGGCCCCGCCGAGTGGGGCTGGCTCGCATATCACTACTCGGCGAAAGACGTGGCGGCGGGTGTCTTCCTCAGGCCCGACCGTCGTCAACACGGTGACCAGCCACTCATCCCCTGGTATTTGCGGAACCTCCGTGAATACGAACAGCGAACCGGCGTCAAGATCCTCGACATCCTCGACGTTCATTTCTATCCGATGGGCGATGGGCTGAAGCTAGGCGGGGCCGGCGACACCGACCCAGCCACCGCAGCGCGGCGCCTCCGAGCCACTAGGAGCCTCTGGGATCCGACGTACGTCGACGAGTCTTGGATCAATGAGCGCATCCAGTTGCTGCCGCTACTGCGGCGTTGGATTGCCGAGAATTACCCCGGGCTCGGCATCTCGATCGGTGAATGGGACTTTGGCGCTGAAGGTCACATGAGCGGCGGACTTGCCACGGCTGAAGTCCTCGGCCGCTTCGGTCTGCAGGGGGTGACCTCGGCGTACCGGTGGGGCAGTCCCGCGGAAAGGACTCCAGCATTCTGGGCGTTCCGGGCATATCGGAACTTCGACGGCGAAGGGGGCCGGTTCCAGGACTGGTCGATCCCAGTGAGGGGTGAAAGCCCGCTGGTAACGCTTTTTGCCTCACGCGACGACGCCCGGCGCCGTGTCGTTGCGGTGCTTCTCAACCTCGCGCCGGCGTCACCGCTGTCCACGGAGATCGGTCTGCTCGGCTGTGGGTCAGTGGCGAGCGCACGAGGGTTCACGTATGCGGGTGGCGCAGCCGGCTTTTCCAAGTTCGTGATCTCACCCGCGAAAGACCGATTCACCGCCCAGATTGCACCCTACAGCATCAACGTCATCGATCTCGGGATGGTTCCTTCCGCCCGCTGAGCGAGCTCCTGCCTGGGGGTTGACGACCCTGCCTCTTCCAGCGACGTGACAATCGCGCACATCGCGTCGCGCGGTAAACGCGAGCGCGGCTTGAACGAAATCGTGCCCCGCCGCACCTTAGCGAATTCGGTGCAGCCGCACGCGCCGGTGTGCAGAAGTGGTTACACTTCGAGGGCACTGTGCTGGCCCGCCACCGACGTGGACACGTCCGAACCGCGCCGGCCATCGCCTCAGTGTTGGCTGTGACCGTTCGATCTAGCCAAAGAACCCAGGCCCGCGCTATGCTCGTCGGATACTTGCTCCGTGCCGTTGATCGAAAGTGTGGTCACACTGGGCGGGCAGTGATCCTGATGTTGGGTAGGTTGAAACATGCAATTGCGGCATTCAGAAGCGTGGCGCGCGCCCGTTTCTACCTCCGCAAGAGCTCCAGCCTCGGCCCGCTAACTCAGGTGTACGGCCGCGTGATCCTGGAGAACGCCGGAACGATGGTCATCGGGGACCGATGCCGGTTCCGCGGCACGCTCGTGCCGCTCGAACTTGTGGCCATGAAAGGGGGAGAGCTACGGATCGGCGACAGGACCAGCATCAACGTCGGGACATCGATCTGCGCACAGCAGTCGGTCGTGATCGGGCGCAACTGCAGTATTGGCAGCTACACGCTCGTCATGGACACCGACTTCCATGTCGCCGGAGATATCAACACTATGCCCGATGCATCGCCCATCCTGATTGAAGACGATGTCTGGCTTGCCTCGCGGGTGATTGTTCTGAAGGGCGTCAAGATCGGCAGAGGCGCCGTCGTGTCTGCAGGTTCCGTTGTCGCCACAGATGTTCCCGCCTATACGCTAGTCGGCGGTGTTCCCGCCAGGATCATCCGGCGACTCGAGCAGCCCGTCGAGCAGGCGCCGGTCACCGCCGCGACGGAATCGGCTTGAACGCGACGCGATGAAGCGATCCTGTGCAGCCAGTAGCGTCATCCCGATTCAGATGTCTTCACGTCGGCCTTCCAAGTGGTCGCGGAGCGACTCGCCAGACGGGTGACTCCTCGGTGACGGTCAAGTCTTTCACAATTACCGGCGAGCGGTTTTCGCATTGCGGTGCCGTAATAATCGGTCACACCGGATGCTCGTCCTAAGGGGCAGAATCCGCAGCAGTCACAAAGTTCCAATAGCCTCGGTAAGGGCCGCAGCATCTCTGCTGTGAGGTTGCTTGGCTCCACACGACCCGCACGCTTCTTCGAGTGCCTCGAACGATGACCAGGATTGACCGCGCCGCAATTGACACTGCAATCGAGAACAAGGCATGGCCGGCCGCGCTGGCCGCGCTGCGCCAATTCTGGCGCGACTCTCCTGGACTCGCGGGAGCGCAGCTCGTTCTGGACAGGATCAAGAAGATCGAACACGGCGCTCCGAGCGTGCCTTGCCGCGTCGCCGTGCTCCGATCCTTTACGTTGGAACCGGCGCTGCCGATGCTGCGTGCATCCTGCGCGCTGCACGGGATTGATCTGACGGTCCAGGTTGGTGATTTCAACACATACGTCCAGGACATCCTGACTCCAACGAGTGATCTATATTCGTTCGACCCGCACGTCGTGATCCTTGCTGTGCAGACACGGGATCTGCTGCCCGAGCTGTGGAGCGACTATACGGCGCTCGCACGACACGACATCGATCGAGCAGTTGAGCGCGCCACCGGCGACTTACGAGCGTGGATCCACGCGTTTCGAATTCGCTCTCAAGCGAGTCTGATCATCCACGACTTTGAAATTCGCGCCGTTTCGAACTCTGGAATCCTCGATTCACAGATGCCAGACGGGCAGTCGGACACGATTCGCCGCATCAACCGCGAACTGCGCCGGATGGCCGCCCAGGACACAGGTGTCTTCGTCCTCGACTACGACGGACTGGTGTCCAGGTTCGGACGCGACCGTTGGCACGACGAGCGGAAGTGGCTTACTGCGCGAATGCCGATTGCTGCAGACTGCCTCGTTCACCTCGCCGATGAATATGCCCGATATCTCATCCCCTTGATGGGCAGAGGTGCCAAAGCGCTGATCGTCGACCTGGACAACACGCTGTGGGGAGGGGTCGTCGGAGAAGATGGCCTGCACGGGATCAAGCTCGGCCCCGAGTACCCCGGCGCGGCCTTCCTGGCGCTGCAGCGCACCATCCTCGACCTGTATCAAAGAGGGATTATCCTTGCGGTTTGCAGCAAGAACAATCCGGCCGATGCGATGGAGGTTCTGGAGCAGCACCCGCACATGCTACTGCGCCCGCGACATTTCGCTGCGCTTCGAATCAACTGGGTCGACAAGGCGCTCAACCTTCGGGAGCTGGCGCAGGAGTTGAACATCGGCATCGACGCTCTCGCGTTCCTGGACGACAATCCGGCGGAACGAGAGCGAATCCGGCTGGAGCTGCCGGAAGTCCACGTCATCGAACTTCCTCAGGACCCGATGGACTACGCGCGAGCTGTGCGGGAATCTGCGGTTTTCGAGCGACTCACATTGTCGGCGGAGGATCGTGAGCGCGGAAGGTACTACGCCGAGCAGCGGCAGCGCACCGAGCTGGCAGAGAGCGCAAGCTCATTGGAAGATTTCTACCGATCCCTGAAGATGAGGGCTGAGATCGCCGATGTGACTGCTGAAACGCTTGCGCGCACGGCCCAATTGACGCAGAAGACCAATCAATTCAACCTGACGACGCGGCGATATTCCGAACAGCAGATTGAGGAAATGTCGGGTGGCCGCGATTGGCGGGTCTATACGCTCCGAGTGTTGGATCGGTTCGGTGACAACGGGCTGGTCGGTGTCGCGATCACGCACCAGGAGGGTGAGGTGTGCGAGATTGACACTTTTCTCCTGAGTTGCCGTGTCATTGGCCGTACCGTTGAAACTGCCCTGCTCGCACATCTCGCAAGGCAGGCCGCAGAGGGGGGAGCTGCAAGGCTCGGCGGTTCATTCTTGCCGACAAAGAAGAATGCCCCCGCGCGGGATTTCTATCCGAATCACGGGTTCTACGCCGTCACCCTCTCGTCGGATCCCGCTCTCATGCCCACGGCCTCTCGATGGGAACTGCGACTGCCGCATCCCGACCTCGTTTGCCCTGAGTGGATCGAATACTGCACAGTACCGGGGGAGAATTAGGCCATGGCATCGGAAGCAACCGTATACCGGGTCCGCGAGATCATCAGCACGATATTCAACCTGTCGTTGGAGCAGGTACCGCCCGACGCCTCGAACAAGTCCATTGAGCGCTGGGACTCGATGGGGCACCTTCTGGTGGTCCTGGAGCTGGAGCAAGCCTTTGAAACGCAGCTTTCACCCGAACAGACCGAGCAGATGACGAGTATCCCTGCGATCGCAGCCATCATCGACGCGGCCTGAACCGGCGCTCCTTACCAGGCTCTTACTTTCTGCTACCAGATGACGAGCCTGAAGAATTTGTTGGTACGCGGTGTCCTCGCAGCCTGGCTTGTTGCTGCTTCCAATGGTGGTCATGAGCGGGCGCTACTCGGTGCCGATTCTCTCGTTCCTTGCCATCCTGGCCGCGTTTGGAGCGGATACGTTGGTCGATCGCCGCAAGGCAGACCGCCCCGCGCTCGGTGCCGCCGGGTGATCGGGTTCAATGCAATTGCAGTCGAGGCATTGTCCTTTCACCGTTGATTCCGTGAGCCGCTCAGCGAAAGTGTATGTCGTACGACAATGAGATCCCTGTGCGGTAACTCGACACCCTGTTGGTCGACGTCAGCTCCGTGGAATAAACGGACGAATCCATCGCGAGGCCTAGATTCGGACGGATGCGGTATTGAATCGAGGCGCTGCCCACTTCGCCGATGAGAACGGCATCGATGCTGCTCTGGCTTGTGCTTCGTGAATAGTTGCCGGCGAACGAGATTGTCATCCGACGGTAACTGAGCCCATAAGTCCCGGCCACGGTTTGAGTGATAGCGGTTCGGTTGAATCCAAATGCCTGCTCGGCGCTGTTGCTATATGACAGTCCGAGTGAGTGAGTGCTGTTTAACTGCAGGGTCCAGCCGAGTGAGCTCGCTGGGGTGAAGCTGTAGCGGTCCTGACCAGGCTGCGTGTAGGCTTGGGCCCCGCCCGTCGCGCTGAACGTGGCTCGTTGCTTCGTCAGGTGCCAGGTGGCGGACACGCCTTGGATCACGGCGGCACCTACATCGGTAAACGTCCGCTCGTACTGATAATTGACGGCGAGCGTTTGCAAGGGGGTTACCCGGCGGCCCAGGCCAAATGTCCCTGACGCGTTCGATCCGCCCGTGAGGATCGAGGAGTCGAAGCCGACGCTCTGTGATGCGACCGCCACGTGGACGTCCGTCGCCCGTGACAGAAGGTACGTGAGACTGCTAGACAGGCCGTGACTGAGGGTCTCAGCGTTTGGATAGACAAGCCCCGCGTCGGTCAACAGCTTGTCGTGCTGCCCGAAGCTCGAATTGACTGTATCGGCGATCGTCCAAGAGAGTCGTCGCGTGATGGCGTAGGAGCCGGAAACCGAAAGTCCGTACGACGTATGTCGCAGGTCGTAGAAATCCTCCGCGATATTGCCTGACAGGCTCAGATTGCCGCGAGGACCAAAGCTGAGGCTGCGCGCGAGAGTGGCGTGGAGCGTGCCGCCAACGTCACCGTGCCGCTCTTCACCGGTGGCGGTGCTGTCATAGAATGAGCCGGCCCCCAATGTAAGCGACCAAGGCTGGGTTACGGGCACCTGCGCATAAGCGCTGACCGTACGCAAGAGCGTCAACCAGCAGACGACGACAAGCGCAGTAGCGACCCTTTTCATACAATCTAACCATCCTGAATCGAACCAGCTTCCCCGTCGGGGGCGTGGTCCCTTGCTCGGTCCATGATTCGTCCAGAGCGTGGTGCAAGCCAGGTTCTGAGGACGATCCACGCGAATCGGGGATCGTCCACGAGATACCGACGCCAGAGTCGCCGCGGCTCCTGCGCAAGACGGTAAGCCCATTCGAAGCCTATTCGAGCCATCCACCGCGGTGCCCTTTGGAATCGTCCGGCCAAAAAGTCGAGAGATGCGCCAACACCGAGTGACACGGCGGGACCGAGCGCGTGCCGCGCGCGCTGAATCCAGAGTTCTTGCTTTGGCGGACCCAGTCCGACCAGGACAAGATCGGGCCGTACTGCGGCCGCTCGTGTCACCGACCCACCGCTCGAATCCGAACCGTCGTCGGAAATGCGCGAATCATCCCAGCCCACGACAGAGACTCCCATCTCTTCGGTCAGCAGGTGCGACACCTCCTCGGCGACTCCAGGAGCGCCTCCCAGCAGATAGACCCTCCAGCGCCGGCGCGCCGCAAGCTCGAGAAGGGGCATCAGAAGATCGGATCCGGCAACCCGTTCGGGGAGCGGACAGCCGAGCAAACGTCCGACCCACACCAGCGGCATTCCGTCGGCGAGCGAAAGGCTCGCATCGGCGTAGGCACGACGAAATGCCTCGTTCTTGTCAGCCTTCACCACGTGATCCACGTTGGGTGTGAAGACCGCTCCGCCCTGCCGACTGTCAACGAGCTTCTCGATTTCGCGGAGCGTCTCAGCAAACGTGAGGGCGTCGACCCATACTGGGCCAATGCGAAGTCGTCGACCTGGGCGCGTGGCCCGCGATAGCTCAGACAAACTGTGCAGTGGTTGCGGACTCGGGGTCCGCGCCCCCGTGCCATGGTAACGACGTTATACTAACAACCTATGCGCTCAACTGCGATCGGACTGAGTTTCGCGCGGACTCCGTTTGCCCGCCGCCTCGCCAATCGGATCGTCGTCCTGTCGGTGGCTGGCGGTATGGTCGCGCTCTTTTCGGCGTGCGGCAGCACCAGCGGATCAATCAGCGTCGAGATGTTTCCGCTCGAGCCCCCGCCCCCGAACGAATATATCATCGGCATCGGCGACATGCTTGATATCCAGGTTTACGATCAGGGTCAGTTCTCGGGCAGGGTGCGCGTTCGCACCGACGGCAAGATCCCGATTACACTCGCCGGCGAAGTGGTTGCCGCAGGGAAGACGCCAGTCGCCCTGCAGGGGGAAATAGAGAACAGCCTCAAGGCCGTCGTTCTCGTGCCGCGAGTGACCGTTATCGTCGTCGAGTCGAATCCGCTTAGCATCTCTGTCCGTGGCGAAGTCGGACGGCCGGGTTTGCAGTCGGTGCCTCGCGGTCCCAGCGGTGTCGGCGTCGCAGACGCCCTCGCCGCCGCAGGCGGGCTCACTCCCTTCGCCCACAAGGATCGGATCTACGTCGATCGCCCCGGCGAACCCCAACGCATCCGGTTTTCCTACCAAGAGCTGCTACGGGGCGTGGGCCGCGGAGCGTCGTTTCGACTGCGTCTCGGAGACGTGATTGTCGTCGAATAATCCGCGTGGTCGACCAGGAGTGGCCCGCTCGACAGATCGTCACGCCCTGTCACTCTGCCGGTGATCATGCCCGCCCGAGCTGAAGCCAACCCGGCAAATGTCCGGTGGCATTGGCCCATCGCTGTTGCCCTCGTCATGGTGTCTGTCGTCTACGCGTTCTGGTGGATTCCCACGCGGGTTCGTCCGTGGAACGACTTCGCGTTCGTCTACGCCGCTGGTCGCTCATGGCTGGCTGGTGTCTCGCCGTACAACTTCGATCGATGGAACGCTGAGTGGGCAGCGATTCGGCCGCCAGAGACGCACGTGGCGCAGCCGATGCCGTTCATGTATCCCCCGCATTGGGGTCCCATTGCCGCGCTGATGGCCTTGCTGCCATGGCCAGTGGCCATGCGGGTGTGGGACGCGGTGAACGTCTTGACCTACTTGGGCGCGTGCATTTTCTCGGCGAAGCTCGTCGGGGTTGAGCTTCAGGCGCTTGCGCGCCAGCCCTCCGTTTGGCTGGTTCTGGCAATCGCGACGCTCAATCCGGCGCTTCGGTATTCCATCTTTCAGTCGCAGATGGCGATTTTCTCCACCTTCGGCGTCGTTGGGGCGTTCTGGGCGTGGCATGAAAAAAAGACGGTATGGCTGGCCGTGTTCGCGTTCATCGCATCGCTCAAGCCGCAGGTCGGAGTACTGCCGCTTCTCTACGTGTTCTTGAACGGCGGTCACGCCGGAGTGCTGTGGGCGGCGGCCGCTGCACTCATCGCGGGATTCCTGTCGATGATGCCGACCGATCTCGCGCGGTTTCCCGCAGACATCGCCGATAACTACCTTCTCCACAAGAGGCTGGATTTCAATCAGCCGAACGAATTCTCCAGCTTGCCGGCACTCACTGCCGGGTATTTGTCGGCCGACATCTTCATGCTGATCGGGCCGGTGCTCGCAACCGTGCTCGTCAGTGTGATGACCTGGATGCGCCGGCGCGGCACTGCGCCAGCTGTGTTCGACGATCCGCTCTGGCAACTGAGCCTTGTCATGGCGGCAACGGGTGCATTGATGCCAGTGCACGGATACGATCTCGTGATTTACACCCCGCTGGCGTTCCTTGCGTATCGCCTCAAATCAACCCCAAGCGTGTTGCTGCTCGCTGGATTGATCGTCATGCATCGCCGTCTGCCGCTGCCTGCGGCTTTCTTGACCGGCGGCATCGCCGCTGTGGTGGTTGTTGCAGCGTGTCGTTACAGGGATGGCCGACTCGGGTTCGTCAAGAGTCGACGCTAGACCGAAACCGCTTCCTCGGTGCCTTCAGGCATCGTCGTCAGACTCATGCGCCTGGCAGCCGAGCCTGGCCTTCGTCCGGTCAACCACGGGGCTGGCACATAGGCCGCTTTCCCACCCAGCGTGAGGAGTGTGGCTGTGAGGATCTTCGCGTCGAGCGCAAGAGACAAATGCTGGACGTAAAGCAGGTCGTACTCGATCCACTGGTGGAAATCGCCGGCGGCTCGGTTGTGTCGGCACACCTGCCAGAAACCGGTAATCCCGGGACGTACAGAGAGTCGCGCTTCCCGCCAAGGGACGCACACCTGGTTTTCCCGGAAGGGGGACGGACGCGGTCCGACCAAGCTCATTTCACCCACGAGCACGTTGAAGAGCTGTGGAATCTCATCAAGATTCAGTGCTC
>Ga0111539_10011294_pt1 | contig 11219 bp, 9 predicted proteins | sample RhiMethybrSRZTD1_FD_79667 | JGI IMG/M metagenome (GOLD analysis project Ga0111539, IMG submission 79667) | Populus rhizosphere microbial communities from Tennessee, USA - Rhizosphere MetaG P. TD hybrid SRZTD1 (version 2) (version 2) | ecosystem: Host-associated > Plants > Roots > Rhizosphere >...
CTCGCACTCGAAGTAGGGCAGCAGCATCGTCGCCGCCGGCACGTCGTCGATCGTGCCGATCTCAGCGAACGCCGAGCCGCCCAGCGCTAGCACGCTCGCTAGCGTGAAGCAGACCGCAAACTTTTTCATGACAGCGAATCTCCTCTCTCGAAGGCATTTAGGTGTTGCCAAACAAAGGCGCGCATGCCGTTGCGCAGGACATCACCTCCCTTTAACATTTCTTTTCACGTCGCTGCAACTGCAAATCTACGGCGGAAAAAGGATCACGCCACCCGGGCTGGCGCTCTGGAACGTCTGGTTCGCCTGGTCGAGCTTGACGGCATCATAGCCGACACTGAACCGCCCGCTGGCGTCCATGACCGTCTCGACCCAGGCCTGCGCCGTGGGGTTGAACAGACCACCCGCCACCGTCGTGTTCAGGTTGATGTACATCCACCCGAACTCGAACGGCGGCACCGGGTCGTCGCCAGCGATGTTGCCACCCTGCAGACTGACCCGCTGAGCCTCCAAGGGGAAGCAGGTGTCGGCGCCGCCGATCGGCGGCGACACGTTGTCACCCTGGAAGCAGAGGTTGGCCGGAGTCTCCTGCTCGTCGAAGGCCACCACGTCGCCCTGGTTGAGCGGGAACCACGTGGCGTTGCCGCCGCAGGTGAACGGACCGTTGGCAGCACCCGGCGCGCCGGGTACCGTCTTCGAATCGCGCCACACCACGAGGTCGGTGCCGCCGGTGAACAGGCCGCCGTTGAGGTAGCGCGTGCCGAAGGTCGTCGCCAGCGACTCGCGCTGGTCGGTGCCGAGGCCGGCGACGTAACGACCGTAGAAGGTGTAGTCGCCGGCCCCGAACGGGCAGGTGTTCACACCCGAGGTGCCGGTGCCGACGTAGCCGACGTAGCCGTTGCCGGGCTGGCAGGCCTCGATGGCGACCATCGTCTCGCCGTTGGCGGCGTTGTCGGTCGGGTTGACGTAGAAGTAGTCGCCCCAGAGCACGTTCTGGAAGCTCGCAATGCCGGACCAGTAGGCCGGCGAGCTGGGGAACTCCAGGGAGCACTGGGTCACGGCATCGACGGTGACGTAGCCGCGAGCGACGTTGTCGTCATAGTCGAAGCCCGCGCAACGGCCGCCGTAGACGGTCGACGGACCGCCGGTGTGGGCGTTGCGGAGGTGGTTCAACAGCGTGGCGTTGACCGCCGGGTTGGTGTACGGCAGGAAGCCGCTGCAGGAGGCGAAGTTGACGTCCTGCGACAAGTCGCCTTGCGGGCTGATGGTGTCCTTCGGATCCTGGCCCAGCGAGGCGGTGACCGGCAGGTTGCCCCTGAAGACGTCGCAGATGTTGATCGTCTGCACGTCGTAGCCGGTCAGGTAGACGTCGAAGTCGAGAGTCGGGATCGACTCGTCGGTCCAGAACGTCACGTGCGCCAGAACCGCGGTGGCCGAGGCGTTGTTGATCGAGAAGAGGGTGGGGTCGGGCAGCGGTACCCCGTTCTCGTCGAGCGCACATTCGAAGTACGGCAGCAGCAGGGTCGCGGCCGGCACGTCGTCGATGGTGCCTATCTCGGCGCCGGCGCCAACTGCCCCGAGCGCCAGAGCCAGCACACAACCGGCCAGCCTGCGCATGCCGCTCCTCCTCGTCGGTGGAGAAATCACACGAGAAATCGACACGAAGACGCGCCAGAGAGCTTCAACCGGTTGGGTGCCGCTTGTCAAGGGCGCGGCGCGCGAGGCCTGGGGCTCGCGGCCCGGCGGTTCACCGCGCCTTGGGTACCGGCTTCCAGACCCGCAGGCTACCCGACGAGGGGCAATCCTCGGTCCCCTTCAGGAACTTCGACATCCCCGATCCGCTCTCGCTCGCAAACTCCGCGACGATCTCGGAGTAGCCGTCGTGGTCGAGGTCGACCAGCTCGACGTGGCGGCCCGAGCAGCCTTTCTGCGCGATCTCGCTGCTTTCCTGGCGGGTGAAGCCGCCCTTGCCGTCGCCGAGGAGCACCCACCCCTCGCCACCGCCGGTGAGCGCCACGGCATCGAGGTTTCCGTCCTGGTCGAGATCGCCGAGCGCCAGGGCCCAGATGCCTTCCATGCTCTCCGCATTGAGCACGGGATGCCGACTGAAGCCGTCCGCGCTGAAGAGGAGGGCATCGACGCCGGTCCGCCAAATGCCCCCCTCGAAGGTCTGATAGCCGACGAGCACGTCGTGGCGACCGTCATGGTCGAGGTCGCCGACGGCGACTCCGCGGACGAGGGCCTTGTTGCGGATGGCATCGCTGCGGACGTCTTCCCAGCTGCCATCGGGCCGGCCGCGAAGGAGCAGTGACTTGAAGCCCTGCACCGAGGAGCCGATGAAGACGTCCTCGCGGCCGTCGCCGTCGATGTCGGCCACCTGCAGTTTGTCGCCGTAGATCCGGGCCTTGCCGGCGATCTTGCCCCAAGTGCCGTCGCCGTTGTTGAGATAGATCACCACTCCGTTCGAACCGGTACTGAGCTCCGCCGTCCCGGCGGCGACGTTCAGCTGCGGACCGTCCGCCAGACCCACGACGTCGAGGCGACCATCCGCGTTCCAGTCCACCAGCTCGATCGCCCGCGACGAGAACGCCGACCCCGCGGACCCGGGATCGCCTGGGCCCACGAACTCGATGCCCTTGCTCCAGAGGCGGAACTGCCCCTTCCCTTCCTGGACCATCGCAGTGATCCCGCGCAGGTGGCTGGCGAGCACGAGATCGGCCCGGCCGTCGCCGTTCAGATCGCCGACCGCCGCGTCGCCGTAGTCGAAGGGCACGGGGGGAAAGACCGCTTCGCGCCACGGGCGCCAGTGACCGGCACCGTCGCCGAGGAAGATCGCCGGTCGACTGCCCGTCTTGCGGGCCGGGCCGCTGACGATGTCGAGAAAGCCGTCGCCGTCGATGTCGGCCACCGCGAACCCCTCGCGCCACTGGCCTTGCTTCGGCAGCCCCGCCTCGAAAGGCTGGAACTGGAGGCGATCGACCTGCGGGATGGTGAAGGCGTATTCGGCGGCGATCTGCTGCGGGTCGGGTCTCTGCTTGACCTGCTGCGGGACGCGCGGTACCGGTTTGTAGACCTTGATGTGGATGACCTGGTCGTCGTAGTCGGCGACGTCGAAGACCAGGCCGTAGGCGACGCGGACCTGCTGTTTGGTCTCGTCGACCCACTTGTAGGCCCCCTCGACCCGCTTGACCTCGGTCAGGTAGTAGCTTCTCCCCTGCTCGTCGACGAGCCACTTGCCGTCCGGAGGCACCACGGTGGCGTCGGGTGCGTCGGTTGTCGGCGCCTCGGACTGAGCGCCGCTGGCGCCGCCGGCGGCCGTCGCGGGCGGCGAGCTCGACCCCGCGCAGCTGGCGGCTGCAATGAGGCACACAGCCATCACCAGAACCTGAGCCAGCTGGCGAGCGACGCGTCGAAGAGTGGATGTGCTGAGCATCGAGCGCGGTCCTCCAGTGGACGCAGCGGTTAGCCGGAAGCCGCGATGCGCAAGAGCTGCCCCGACAGCGGCAGCTCGAGACTGGGCTGCAAGGGGTCGGACAAGCGCACCACCAGCTTGCCCTGGAAGGGCCCGGCGGCCATCACCGCCGGATCCAGCCGCACGCTGATCGAGAAGCGGTGTCCGGCCAGCACCGCTGCCGATGTCGCAGTGACTCCCGGAATGGTGGTCTCGACGCCGGTGATCTCGACCGGCGCGGTGGCGAAGTTGCGCAGGCTGAAGGCGAAAGTCTGCGGCGTCGCGAGCGTCAGCGCGCCGAGGTCGCCCTTCGTCGGCTCCAGGAAGTAGCGCGGGCGCACGAAGCCGGACAGCGGAACGGCCACCACGCTCTGCTTGGGGTGGTTGGTCTTCACCACGGCTTGCCCCTCGATGGGCCCCACCGCTGCCTCGGGATCGAGCCGCAGCTCGACGCGCCACTGAGATCCGGGGACGGCGGGGTTGCGCTCCGCGTCGGTAGCGGGCCGGAACGTGGCGCGGAGGTAAGGCACCGGCGTGTCGACTCCGAGGACCTTGAAGGGCTGGCCGTCCTTGGCGGAGATCAACTGCGCGATCATTCCCTCGCCCTCGCGCTGCACGTAGATCCAGCGCGCGTAACCGGGCTTGGAGACCACGATGGGCTCCACGTTCGCGCTCAGACCGAGACGCAACGTCGGCTGATCGGGGTCATTGGAGAGCACGTCGACGAAAGACTGCCCGGCGCCGAAGATCCGCAGGGCGTCGAGCGAAGCGACGATCGTCCCGGTCTTGCCCGGCGCGACGACGGCGTCGAAAGACTTGATGGTGACGTTCATGTGCGGCTGCAGCTCGCGGACTTCGAGCGGCGCCTTGCCCTCGTTGCGCAGCACGAAGGTGTGAGTCAGGTCGGTGCCGGGCACCACGGTCCCGAAGTCCTTGGTGGGCTCGGCCACCACCAACTTGGGGAGAGCCGGCGCGTCGGCGGTTGCCGCCCGCCCACTCGCGACGGTCGCCGAGATTGCCAGCGTGAGTGCCATAATGACGCGAGCTGCCCGCATGTTCGTGCTCCTTCCGCTGTCCTGGGATGGGAAATCTCGGGGAGGACCGCCACCGAGATCTCGATGCGTGCGGCAGCGCCTGGCAAGAAGCAAGCCAGCCGGCGCGGGTCGCGCTCTAGGGTAGCCTCCGGCCGGTGCGCTTTCAAGGCGCGCGCATCGCTCGACGGAGCGGCTCGGCGAGCCTCAGATCTCGTCGGCGAAGTTGGCCCGCAGGCGGCGAAAGACCGCCGCTCCCGTGACCAGCAGGAGCAGCGCCGTCACCGCCAGGACCGGCACTCCCGGAATGCTCTCGCCGCCGCCGCCGAGCAGGGCGCGGCGGTAGAGCTCGACGAGCCCGGTGAGCGGATTGAGCTCGATCCACCGCCGGTAGGGAAGCGGCACCGCCGCCACCGGGTAGACGATCGGCGTCAGGTAGAACCAGGCCGCGAGCGCCATGCCCAGCACCTGGGCGAGGTCGCGGAGGAACACCTGCAACGCCGCCAACAACAGGCTCAAGCCGAAGGTGAGCGCGAGCTGGAGAACCACCGCCGGGAGCAGCCACGGCAGGGTGGCCCAGGACAGCTCACCCACCGCCGCGAGCACCCCCAGGAACACGGTGCCGGCGATGCACTGGTGCACGAAGGCGGTCAGGGTGACGGTGAGGACGAGGATCTCGGACGGAAACCGCAGCTTCTTGACCAGGTTGGCGTTGTCGGTGATGGCGGTGCTGCCGCGCATGATCCCCTCCTGGACGCCGATCCAGGGCAACAGGCCGCAGAAGAGGAAGATCCAGAAGCGATCGGTGTGCGCACCGACCGGGGTCACCCGCAGCACCGTCGAAAAGACGAAGGAGAACAGCAGCAGCTGCCAGGCGGGCTGCGCGAACGACCACAGGAAGCCGAGGCGCGAGCCGGCGTAGCGCCCGGCGAAGTCGCGGCGGACGAGCTCGCGAAGCAGGAAGAAGTGGGAGAACCAACGGGAGGTGGGCGCGGTCAAGCGGTGCTCCGCCATTGGCGGACCCCCGGCGCCGACGGTCGCTTCGGCAGCCACGTTGACAGGCGCTCGTGGCCGCCCGTAGGATTGCGCTTCGTCACCCCTCATGGCAAAATGACATGAGCATCATGGCTGTGACCTCTCCGAAGATTTCGCCGCCCAAGATCCGGCAGGTCCAGCTGGTGGGGCGCAAGATCCGGCGGCTGCGCAAGGAGCGCCAGCTGACGCAGACCGAGCTGTCTTCGCGCATCGGCATCCAGCAGTCCGACCTCTCGCGCATGGAGAAGGGCGAGTATCGGGTCAGCCTCGACACCCTCTTCAAGATCCTCGCCGAGTTCGACGTCTCGATCGGCGAGTTCTTCGACGACGTGGCCAAGGAGTCCCTGAGCCCGCGCGAAGCCCACATCGCACGGGAGTTTAAGTCCTTGCATCCGGATGCTCAACGCGAGGTGGAGGACTTCATCTCTTTCAAGCGCGGCCACGAGCGCCAGGACGGCGACGCTTGACGATCGCCGTCGCGCAGTGCGCCGAGCACGAGCTGCACCGTCGCCGGGCGGAAGCGGCCGTGGAGTCCGGCCGTCTGGCCGAAGCGCTCACCCACCTTTCCGCCGCACTGCGAGCGGCGCGGGTCTTCGGCGACGGCGAGCTCGTCGACTTCGCGCTCTGCGCCGAAGCCGCGCTGGCGATCGAGCTCGGCGAGGTCGAGGGCCCGGTGCCCGACCTGCGCGAGATCGTGCTGCGCAACGGCAACGCCGAGATCTGCGCCCTCGCCGCCCGCGCCATCGCCCGCGCCTACGAGCTGCGCAAGGACCACCGGAAGAGCCTCTTCTACGCTCGCGTGGCGCGCGACCGCGCCGAGCAGGCGCAGAGCGCCGAGCGTCTCGCCGCCGCCAACAACCAGATCGGCAACGCGCTGCTCGCCCAGTGCGTCTTCGAGGAAGCGGCGGAGAGCTATCGCGACGCCCTGCGCACCATTCCCGAGGGCCGCAGCGAGTGGCGCCTCATCTGTACCGCCAACCTCGGCTACTGCGAGCTGCTGCAGAGCAAGCTGCGCAGCGGCCTGCGCCGCATCTACGCCACCCTGCGCGAGGCCCGCCGCCAGGGCCTGCGTCGCGTCGAGATGATTGCCCGCATCGACCTCTGCTACGCCCACCTCGAGCTGCGCCGCTACCGCGACGCCGAGCGCTACGGCGCCCGCGGTCTGGCGCTGGCCGAGGAGATCGGCGAGGTCGACCTGATCAAGAACGCGCTCTACCTGTCCGGCCAGGTGGCGGTGCTGCTCGGCGACGAGCCGCGCGGCCGCGAGATCTTCGGCGAGCTGCAGCGCCGCTTCTATCCCGGGCAGCCGTTCCTCGCCGACCTGCTCGTCAACGTCGACGTGCGACCGCTCATCAACCTGCGCGCCTGACCGCGATCCTGAGTTGATCCCGAGTTGATCCTGAACATGCGCCGCGCCCTCGCCCTCCTCGCCTTCCTGCTCGTGCCCGCGACCGCGGCGCGCGCCGGCGACGGCACGACCATGCTGGGCGCGGCCGGCGAGCTCTACCGCGTGCGCAGCGGTGTCTACGGCCAGCTCTTCGCCCACGTGCCCGCGGCACAGAGCGGCAACCCGGTGTTGGTGCTCGAGGTCACCCGGGACGGGTCCACCCAGCGCCTGCTGGTACCGGACACCGACGGGCCGGAGGCCGAGTCTTCGCCGGCCCTCACCGTCGACCGCACCACCAACCGCGTCTACCTGGTGTGGGAAGGACGGCACAACTACCACTCGGTGCTCACCCTCCTCGCCCACGGCGAAGACGGGTGGAGCGAGCCCTTCGAATTCGCCGCCGACCCGTTCAGCTTCAAGAGCAACCCCCAGCTCGCCACCACCCTCGACCGCTACGAGACCGTCGGTGCCGACGGCACCGTGGTGTCGGCAAGCCGCACCATCATCCACCTCGCCTGGTGGGACGACGGCGGCCAGGGCCAGCGCGTTCTCTACAGCCCGCTGGTGGTCGAGGACGGCGACGTGCTGCGCGCCAACCACATCTTCGACCTCCAGGAGCTGAGCAGCGGCACCGCGGCGAGCGGCGACGCGGTGGCACCGGCGACGGCGCTGTTGCAGAGGCCGCAGGTGCGCGGCGGCCGCGACCGCGAGAGCGTCGTCGTCTCCGCCGTCGAGCCGGGCACCGGCCGCCTCGCCACCCTCGAGTTGCGCTCGGTCACCGGCGAGCTGGTGTCGTTCGCCGACAAGGCGCGCGCCTCGATCATCGACATCGGCGCGCGCAACCCCGGCCTCGGGCGCGCCGGCATCGTCGACAAGGCGCGAGCTTCGATCATCGACATCGGCCGGCGTCTGCTGCGGCCCGCCGTCGCCGACTACCTGAGCGAAGCGTTCCTGGCGCGCATCCGCAACTCGGATGCCGGGGCCGAGAGCCTCGAGGACGCGGCCGAGGCGGCGCGGGCGTCGATCATCGACATCGGCGTGTCGCTGCGCCGCGGGCCGGCCGACAAGGCACTGTCGCAGGTGGTGGAGATCGGCCGCTCCGAGGACGGCACCAACACCAGTCACCTCGTCGACGTGCGTCGCGCCTCGCGCCGTGAGGTGCCGCAGGTGCCCGACGAGCTGCCGCTGCGGGTCTTCCTCTCGCAGAGCGGCGACGACGCGGCGGTGGCATGGGCCGAGGGCGGCAACCTGCGCTACCGCGAGACGACGGCGGACGGCGGCTGGGGCCCGATGCACGAGCTGGCGATCGGCGCCGCGCTCTCCACCGACGACGCCTACCGGCTCGTCGAGCAGCGCATCGCGCGCAAGTAGCGCTCGAGCGGGCGTCGCGCCCGCGATCGGGCGCCCGGCTCAGATCTCGTCGAGCTCGAGGCCGGCGCTCGTCGGCTGCGCATCCACGACGGCGCCGCCTGCCGCGACCAGCGCAGCGGCGATCGCTTGGCGCCGCTCTGCCGGCGCCAGGATGGCGACGCAGCCACCGCCGCCCGCACCGCAAGCCTTGCCTCCCCACGCGCCGAGCTCGTTCGCCTTGGCCAGCAAGCGATCGACGACCGGCACGGTGACGCCGTTGGCGAGCTGACGCCGCAGCTCCCACTCGCCGCCCACCAGCGCGCCGACTTGCGCGAAGTCGCCGCGCTCGAGCGGCGCGGGCAGCGCCGCAGCCACGTCGGCAATGCCTTGCAGGAGACCGTGCACCTCGGGATCCGCCTCGAGACAGCGGCGGATGATCTCCCAGTTGGTGGCGGCCGAGAAGTGGCTGTGGCCGGTGTAGACGAGCAGCAGGTGGCGGGCGAGCGCATCGAGGTCGACGGCCAACCGCCGCACCGTTTCGCCGCCGGCGGTGAAGGCGACGACGAGCCCGCCGCCGAGCAGCGCCGGGTAATGGTCCTGCGTGCCGGTGGGCAGCCGCATGAGCCGCGCCTCGAGGTCGCGGGCCAGGCGCGCCGTCGCCGCCGCCTCGCGGCGCGGCGCGCCGAGCAGCCGGTCGCCGGCGGCGATCAACGCCACCGTCATCGCCGAGCTGGCGCCGAGACCGCCGCCGCGCGGCGAGGCGCTCTTCACGTCGATGTCGACCGGCGGCAGCTGGAGCGCCGCGGCGACGACGCCGGCGAGCGCGCCCTCGCGGTCACGCGCGAGGTCGGCGGCCGTCGCCGCCTCGACCTCGACGCCGTCGCTGTGCAAACGGTATCCCGCGGCGCGCGGCGTCAGCGTCACCTCGACGAGCACGTCGAGCGCCACGTTCACCGTCTGCGCGCCGGCGAAGAAGAGCCCGAGCGGCCAGATGTCGAGCGTGCCGCCGCCGAGATCGACGCGGCAGCGGGCCCGCGCGCGGACGGACTTCCCAGCGGCGCCGCTCACCGACCGCCGGCAGCCAGGTCCGACTCGATGCGCTCGTCGGCGCGCGCCAGCTGCCAGCCGCCGCCCGTGGTGTCACTCGGCATCTCGCCAGTGCGCAGGGCGAGCCGGAGCTGCTCGCGCCAGCCGGAGAAGGCCGCCATCTCGCGGCGCGACAGCGCCGCCGCCGGCACGCTCTTGAGCGACAGCGGGTCGACCCAGCGGCCGAAGAGCTGCACCCGGTAGTCGAGGTGCGGCGCCGTGGCGAGACCGCTCTCGCCGACGTAGCCGACCACCTCGTTCTGCTGCACGCGGGCGCCGCGGGTGATGCCCCTGGCGAAGCGCGACAGGTGTAGGTAGCAGGTCATGTAGCCGCTCGGGTGGCGCACCTTGACGGTGCGTCCGCCGCCGCCGTCCCAGCCCGCCGACACCACGACGCCGTTGGCGGTTACGTGCACCGGCGTCCCGGTGGGGGCGCCGATGTCGATCCCCCAGTGCGGCCGGAACTCCTTGAGGATGGGATGGAAGCGCCGCTTGGAGAAGCCCGAGGTGATGCGCGTCGAGAAGGCGATCGGCGAGCGCAGGAACATCTTGCGCAGCGGGTGGCCGGCGGCGTCGTAGTAGGCCTCATCCCCGTAACGGTAGGCCTCGAGCAGCCGGCCGCGGTTGTCGAGCGCCACCGCCAGCACGTTGCCCACTCCCGCCGGCGCGCCGTCGACGAGCTGCTGCTCGTAGAGCACCTGCAGGCGGTCGCCCTGGCGCAGGTCGCGCGTGAAGTCGACGTCCCAGCGCAGCACGTCGGCGGCGCGGTAGGCGACCTCGATGGGCGCGCCCGCGTCGGCCAGCGCTTCGGCGACGCTGCTCTCGATCTCCACCACCGCACGCCGCAGCTCCACCGTCTCCACCGCCGCCTGCCAGTGGCTCTTCCAGTCGCCGTGCAGGGAAGCCAGCTGCAGCTTGCCCTTGCCGGGGACGTCGAGGCGCAGCTCGGCCGGCCGCTCGCCGGCGCCGAGCAGCGCCGAGACGCGCAGCCCCGGCCTGAGGCGCCGCAGCTCGACGTGACTCGCCAGCGCGTCGGAGACCAGCATGCGGTCGCGGGGCGGCAGTCCGAGCTCGCCGAGCAAGCCGGCGAGCGACTCGCCACGGCCGAGCGTGCGCTCGAACGGGATCGCGGCGGCGGTGGCGGCTTCGAGGCTGGGGGAGCGGACTTGCGCGGGGTCGAACTGCGGCGGGGCGAGGAGGCGGGGGACCGGCTGCGGTGCCGGCTCCTGCGACCACGAAGCTACAGCGAGGGCCGCGAGCGGGACCGCCAGGACGATCAGGGCTCGGGCCGGTCGGACCCGAAGCCACAGCGTGCGCGGTCGCTCGTTCCCTCTCTGAATAGCGCCGTCTCCTGCGGAATGCCGAGGAGCCGATCGGGCCTCACGACCCGCCTCGATCCGCTTGGCTGGGAATCACATGCGGCGTGGCCCGGGCGCTGCCGACACCGCTCTCCTGTGCAAAAGCGGCGCGACTATAGCAAAGCGATCCGGGCCTGGCAATGCAACCGGCGGCGGGGCGCTCGCCTAGCGCTTGGCGAGCGCGTCTTCGATCAGACGGTCGGCGTCGTCGGGAAGGCGGCCGCTGTAGAGCACTGCGCCGTCGCGCAGCAGCAGCAGGCCGGGCAGGTTGGCCAGCGCGTAGCGCTTGGCGAAGGCGCCGTCGCCGTCGAGGTAGACGGGCGCTTGCGGATCCTTGCCGGCGAGGAAGCCCTGCACCTCGGCCGCCTCTTCCTGGAAGTCGACGAGGGCGACGCGCGCGCGGCCGCCCCACCTCGAGACGATGCGGTTGCCGCGCTCGACGACGTCCTTGCAGCGCGGCGACCAGCCTGCGAACAGCACGACGATGGTGGTGCCACCGGCGACGTCGCTCGAGGTGAGCGCGC
>Ga0111539_10011296_pt1 | contig 11219 bp, 7 predicted proteins | sample RhiMethybrSRZTD1_FD_79667 | JGI IMG/M metagenome (GOLD analysis project Ga0111539, IMG submission 79667) | Populus rhizosphere microbial communities from Tennessee, USA - Rhizosphere MetaG P. TD hybrid SRZTD1 (version 2) (version 2) | ecosystem: Host-associated > Plants > Roots > Rhizosphere >...
CCGACATGTTCACGATCTCGTTCGCGCCTTCGGCCGCGGGCCAGACGATGACCCTCGCCTGGGCCGACAAGGCCTGGTCGACGGAAGTCACACCGGCGAAGTAGAACTTCGGGCTCACGCCCCCTCGTCGTAGGCCGTCTGGGGACGTGAGCCCGATTCTGACCGGTCCGTTGGCTGTTCCCTCAATTCAAGACCTGACCCCCGCCCCGCGCGCCGGCTCGTAGCCGAGCGCGCGCTGCTGGCGCGCCCACCAGCCGTCGAGCCGCGGGGCGAGCCACGCGGCGACGGGAGCGAGCGCCCAGCCGCCGACGAGGTCCACGAAGTAGTGGTGACGCAGGTAGATCGTCGAGAGCCAGAGGCCGAGCACGAACGGGAGCAGGACGAAGCAGAGCCGTCGCGCGTAGCGCCACGCGTAGAAGAGCGCGAGCGTCGAGGCCGCCGTGTGCAGCGAGGGGAACGCCGCGCGGCTGTCGGTCGGCAGCAGCGAGAAGGCCTCCGCCGAGAGCGCCCCGAAGCCGACGGGATAGCCGCGCAGGTTCTTCGTGAACTGCGCGACCAGCACGAGCCGTGGCGGCGCCGCCGGAAAGATCACGTACAGCAGGTAGCCGAGGAAGAAGCAGGTGATCAAGCCGATCGTCGCCGCGCGGAACTCGGGCCAGCGCTTCTGCCACAGCAGGACCGCACACACCGAGGGCGCGATCCAGAAGAAGTTCAGGTACAGGAACTGCATGAGCTCCGTGAGCGCGGGCGTGATGAAGCGCTCCGCCCAGACGCACGGCTGCACGCCGAAGATCCGGGCGTCGGCCGCGACGAGCGCGTCGTGGACGTCGTGCGGGTTCACGAAGCCGATCGTGTCGTGCAGGTTCGTGTAGATCAGGAAGCAGGCGAAGAGCGGCACGGTCTCGCGCAGGCTCTCTACGAGCCGCGAATCCGGACGACGCCGCAGCGCGAGCGCGAGCGAGGCGAGCAGCACCAGCACCACCGCGAGCCGCGCCACCCCGCCGGGATAGCGCGGCCCGAGCACGCCGGCCTCGCGCGCGTAGACGAACGCCGCGAGCGTGAGCCAGGTGGTCGGCAGCACGAAGGCGAGCGCCGCGGCCTCCTCCGGCCGGAGGCGGAAGAGGAGCCGCGAGAGCCTCACAGGACGAGCGTCTCCCGGTGCTCCCCGAACACGCCGCGCAGGCGCGAGGCGATCTCGCCGACCGTGGCCCACGCCAGCACCGCCTCGACGATCGCCGGAACCAGGTTGGCCTCAGAGCGCGCCGCCGCCTCGAGCGCGTCGAGCGAGCGCTTCCAGGGCTCCTGCGGCCGTCGCGCGCGTAGGGCGCGCACGCGCTCGACCTGCGCGCGCTCGAGCGCTGGATCGATGCGCAGGATGTCGGCGGGCTCTGGCTCCGCCGCGTCCGCGAAGCGGTTCACGCCGACGACGACGCGCTCCCCGCGCTCGACCTGCTGCTGGTGGCGATAGGCCGACTCCTGGATCTCGGCCTGCACCACCCCGCGCTCGATCGCAGAGATCGCGCCGCCGGCCGCTTCGACGCGATCGATCAGCCGCAGCGCCTCCTGCTCGAGCGCGTCGGTCGCGGCCTCGACCGCGTAGCTGCCGCCGAGCGGGTCGACCGTGTCGGCCACGCCCGACTCGAACGCCACGATCTGCTGCGTGCGCAGCGCCAGCCGCGCGGAGGCCTCGGTCGGCAGCGCGAGCGCCTCGTCGCGCGCGTTCGTGTGCAGGCTCTGGCAGCCGCCGAGCACCGCCGCGAGCGTCTGCAGCGCCACCCGCACCACGTTGTTGTCCGGTTGCTGGGCCGTGAGCGTGACGCCGCCCGTCTGGACGTGGAAGCGGCACTGCTGCGCTCGGGGGTTCGTGATCCCGAGCCGGTCGCGCGTCAGCCGCGCCCACAGCCGCCGCGCGCAGCGGAACTTGGCCACCTCCTCGAGGAAGTCGGAGTGGCACGCGAAGAAGAACGAGATCCGCTCCCCCACCTTGTCGGGATCGAGCCCGGACGCGCGCGCCGCGCGCACGTACGCGAGCGCGTTCGCGAACGTGAACGCGAGCTCCTGCGGCGCCGTCGCCCCCGCCTCGCGGATGTGGTAGCCGGAGATCGAGATCGGGTTGAAGCGCGGCAGCCGCTCGGCGCAGTGGCCGATCACGTCGCACACCAGGCGCAGCGACGGCCCCGGCGGGTAGATCCAGGTGCCGCGGGCCACGTACTCCTTCAAGATGTCGTTCTGCACCGTGCCCGCGAGAGCGTCCTCGGGGATGCCGCGGCGGCGCGCGACCGCGACGTAGAGCGCGAGCAGGATCGCGGCGGTCGCGTTGATCGTCATGGAGGTGGAGACGCGCTCGAGCGGGATCGCGTCGAACAGCTGCTCCATGTCCTCGAGGCTGCAGATCGCGACCCCGACCCGGCCGACCTCGCCGAGCGCGCGCGGGTCGTCGGAGTCGTACCCGATCTGGGTCGGCAGGTCGAAGGCCACCGAGAGCCCGCTCGTGCCGTGCTCCAGCAGGTAGCGGTAGCGGCGGTTCGACTCGGCGGCCGTGCCGAACCCGGCGTATTGCCGCATCGTCCAGAGCCGGCCGCGGTAGCCGCTTGGATGGAGTCCGCGAGTGAACGGAAAGTGGCCAGGCTCGGAGATGGCCTCCGGATCGCGAGGCTCCTGCCCGTAAACCCGCCTGCGCACGAGGCCAGAGGCGCTACGCGGCTCGCCCTCGCCCGCGGATTCCGTCATGAACTCGTGACGTTAACATGCCTCGCGCGCGGCTTCTGCTTGACAGGATTCGGCACCGGACCCCATCATGATCCAACGACGAGGTCGCGGATGGAGCAGGCAGCGAGCGAGGACGTCAGCCGGCTGACCGAGGAGATCGGGGCGACGCTGCGGCGCGTGCTGGCCGAGTCGCCCCAGATCGCCCACTGCATCAGCCGAATCCGAGCCGAAGGCTACGACGTCTCGGTCGTGCTCGAGGCGACGATCGGCTTCAGCCGCAGCGAGGAGCGCGGCGCCGGCCAGGCGCCGCCGCCTATCGAGGTCCGCCTCGAGAAGGCCGAGCCGGCCCCGCTCAAGATGACCCCGCTCGACAAGAAGTTCCTGCGCTCGCTCAAGATCACCGTCGAAGACGAGGAATAGCGAGCCCTCCCCCCCCAGGAGCAACACCGGGGGGTTTGGGGGGATGGAATCCCCCCAACTCAAAGAAGGAAGAAACAGGCCTGGCCGTTCTCTCCCCACGCGAGAGCGGTCATTGGAGAGCTGAAGGCCTCCAGGCCGTTCTCTGCGCACGCGAGAGCGGTGATCGGAGAGTCGAAGGCCTCCTGGCCGTTTTCTCGCGAGGGCGCGGCGGCGACTGGTGGGCGACGGCTTGCTCCCGCTCGTTGCTCCTCAAGAGCGGATCTCGCGAGGGGAAGAAAGGCCAGGCGTGCTGCCCCTTCCTTGTTCTGGGGGGACTCCGTCCCCCCAGACCCCCCTTGTGGCCCGACTACGAAGCCACCCTCGGATTGATCGCGCTTCGTCCCGCAAACTTCGCCATCGGGCCCAGCTCCTCCTCGATCCGGAGCAGCTGGTTGTACTTCGCGATGCGGTCGCTGCGCGACGCCGAGCCGGTCTTGATCATCCCGCAGTTGGTCGCGACCGCGAGGTCCGCGATCGTCGCGTCCTCGGTCTCGCCCGAGCGGTGGCTCACCATGCAGGTGTAGCCGGCGCGGCCGGCGAGCGCCATGCAGTCGAGCGTCTCGGTGAGCGTGCCGATCTGGTTCACCTTGATCAGGATCGAGTTGGCGATCCCCTTCGAGATGCCCTCGGCCAGGATCTTCGTGTTCGTGACGAAGAGGTCGTCGCCGACGAGCTGCACCTTGCCGCCGAGCGCCTTCGTGAGGTCGGCCCAGCCGGCCCAGTCCTTCTCGCCGAGCCCGTCCTCGATCGAGACCAGGGGATAGACCTTCGACCACTTCTCGTACATCGCGATCAGCTGGTCGGAGGTCCGGACACCGCCGCCCGACTTCTTGAGCACGTACTTGCTCTTGCCCTCGTGGAACTCCGAGGCCGCGACGTCGAACGCGAGCGAGACCTGCGAGCCCGACTTGTAGCCCGCCGCCGCGATCGCCTCGAGGATCGTCTCGATTCCCTCCTCGTTCGACTTCACGTTGGGCGCGAAGCCGCCCTCGTCGCCGACCGACGTCGCGTAGCCCTTCTTCTTGAGGGCACCCTTCAGCGCGTGGAAGATCTCGGTCCCCGCGCGGAGCGCCTCCGCGAAGCTCGTGAAGCCGTGCGGCACCACCATGAACTCCTGGAAGTCGACCTTGTTGTCGGCGTGCGCGCCGCCGTTCAGGATGTTCATGAACGGCACCGGCAGCGTGCGCGCGTTGGCGCCGCCGATGTACCGGTAGATCGGCAGCGAGCTCGCCTCGGCCGCCGCCTTCGCCACCGCGAGCGAGACCGCCAGGATCGCGTTGGCGCCGAGCTTCTTCTTGTACTCGGTCGCGTCGAGGTCGATCATCATCTGGTCGATCAGCGACTGGTCGAGCGCGTCCTCGCCGATCACCTCGGTCGAGAGCAGGTCGTTCACGGCGGCCACGGCCTTCAGCACGCCCTTGCCGAGGTAGCGCTTCTTGTCGCCGTCGCGCAGCTCCACCGCCTCGCGCTCGCCGGTCGAGGCGCCGGACGGCACGGCGGCGCGTCCCATGGCGCCTCCCTCCAGCACGACCTCCACCTCTATGGTCGGGTTGCCGCGGCTGTCGAGGATCTCGCGGGCGAAGACGGAATCGATGGTCGTCATCAGTGAGCGCTCCAAAGAAGTGATTGGTGACACGAATTCGTCCGCACCGCAAACGGCCGCCTCATTCGACGAAGCACTCCTCGCCCGGCGTCACGACGACCACGCCGCCTTCCGAGACCGTGTGGCGCCTGCGGTCCTCGGCGGCGTTGAAGCCGACGCGCGCGCCCGGCGGCAGCTCGACGCCCCGGTCGACGATCGCGCGCCGCACGCGCGCGTGGCGGTTCACGGTGGCGTTCGGCAGCAGGATCGCGTCCTCGATCTGGCAGTACGAGTGGATCCGCACGCCGGGGCACAGGATCGAGCGGCGCACCTCGCTGCCGGAGACGATGCAGCCCGTCGACACGATCGACTGCGTGGCGACGCCGCGGCGGCCGTGCTCGTCGAACACGAACTTGGCGGGCGGCAGCTGCGGCTGGTAGGTGCGCAGCGGCCACTCGGGGTCGTAGAGGTTGAACACGGGGTCGACGCGCACGAGATCCATCGACGCCTCGAAGTACGCGTCGAGCGTCCCCACGTCGCGCCAGTACTGCGACTCCTTCTTGTTCTCGTCCCAGAACAGGTGGGCGTAGACTTTCTCGCCCCCGCTCACCAGACGCGGCACGACGTCGCGCCCGAAGTCGTGGCTCGAGACGGCCTCGGCGTCGTGCTGCAGCGCCCCCACCAGCAGCTCGCGGTCGAAGATGTAGATCCCCATCGACGCGAGGCAGCGGCCGGGGCTCCAGGGCACCTCGGGCGGGCTCTCGGGCTTCTCGCGGAAGGCGAGCACCCGGGAGTCCGCGTCCACCTCGAGGACACCGTAGCGGCCCGCGTCGGCCAGCGGGATCTCGATCGCGCCGATCGTGAGCCGCGCGCCGCGCGCGATGTGGCCGTCGAGCAGGCGGCCGTAGTCCATCTTGTAGATGTGGTCCCCCGACAGCACGATCACCCAGCGCGGGTTCTCGCGCTCGATCGCGTAGAGGTTCTGCCACACGGCGTCCGCCGTGCCGAGGTACCAGTGCTCCCCCATGCGCTTCTGGGGCGAGTGGATCTCGACGAACTCGCCGAGCTCGCGGTTCACCACGTTCCAGCCCATGCGCACGTGGCGGTTCAGGCTCTGCGCCTTGTACTGGGTCGCGATGATGATCTTGCGCAGGCCCGAGTTCACGCAGTTGGACAGCGTGAAGTCGATGATCCGGTACGGCCCGCCGAAGGGCACCGCCGGCTTGGCGCGCTCCCGGGTCAGCGGGTAGAGCCGCTCGCCGGCGCCGCCCGCGAGCAGGATCGCGACCACGTCCCGGAGCAGCAGGACGTTCATGGCTGGCCACCGCCCCCGTCAGGCGCGCGAACGGAGGACGACGCGCGCCGGGGCCCCGTCGCCGCCGCCGACGCGCAGCGGCAGGCAGGCCATGTCGTACTCGCCCGGCTCGACCTCGGAGAGGTCGAGGCCCTCGACGACGATCACTCCCGCGCCGAGCAGCGCGTGGTGGGCGAGGAAGCCGGCGTTGCCGAAGCGGTCGATCGAGAGGTAGTCGAAGCCGACGAGCTTGAGCCCCGCCTGGACCAGGTAGACCGCGGCGTCCTCGGTCAGGTAGACGTGGTCCTCCTGGTAGCCCGGCTTCAGCAGCTGTCCGGACATGCGCGTCTTCAGCAGCACGCGCAGGTCGTCGCGCAGGTCGAGCGACTCGAGGTCGCCGCGCTCCACCCGCTCGCGCGCCAGCAGCTCGACGACGCGGGTCTTGCCCATCAGGATCTCGAGCGGCAGCTCGTCCACCGTCGCGCCCCCCGCCACGAAGTGGGACGGCGCGTCGACGTGGGTCCCGGAGTGCGTGGTGAGGCTCAGGCGGCTGAGACCGTAGGGGGCGTCGCCGGCCTGTTGGATGCGCTCCACCTGGAGCGGCGGATCGCCCGGGAAGGCGGCCAGACCGGGCACGAGCGGGACCGTGACGTCGTGAATCTTCACCATCGCTCGGGTTTCCGCGTGACCGGGAGGGCCCTTATAGCACAGGGCCTCCCCGGGCCGCACGATGCGTTCGGCCGGCCGGCAACCCGGCGTGCCGCTATTGACAGGCCCGGAGCCCCTTGGTACGGTCGAGCTTGGCAACCGGTCCCGTATCCCTCTGGAGGTCAGAGCGTTGAAGTCCTGCCGGCGCTTCCGCTGGGCGGTGGTCGCTACCACCACGATGTTTGCCCCGGCGGTCTGCGTGGCGGCGCCAGCGGACGACGGGGGCGGCCTGGTGGGCTGGGTCGAGAGCACGCGCGGCGTGCCCGTGGCGGGTGCCCTCGTCTCGATCTTCGGCAAGGGGATCCGCGGCGGAAGCCTCGTGACGCTCGCCGACAACCAGGGCCAGTTCGTGCTGCCCTCGCTGCCTCCGGGCTCCTACACGCTGCGTGCCGTGGGCCAGGGCCACGAGCCTTCGGCCGCGCGCCACGTGACCGTCCTGCCCAACCGCGACGCGCTCTACACGCTGAGCCTGACGCCGGTCGGCGAGGCGGCCCAGGCCGCGACGTCCCAGGCCGCGGCCGGCCAGACGGACAGCCAGGCCGAGTGGCGCTGGCTCGTCCGCCACAAGCGCCGGTCCGTGCTCGAGACGGCCGGCCCCGAGCTGCCCGCGCGCGACGACGGCACGACCCCGGACCTCGAGACGCCCACGCTCGACATGCTCGGCGCGCTCGACGGCAGCGTGGAGTTCGCCGCCTCGTCGGGCTCGCGCGACGCGCCCCAGGCCGGCGGCGGGTTCGGCCCGCCCGCCGGGATGGGCGCGCTGCAGCTGCAGGGCCGGCTCACGGACGGCGTGCAGTGGACGCTCGGCGGCCTGATGAGCGAGAACGAGGGACGCGCGTGGCGCGTCGCGGCCGAGTTCGTGATCGAGCCCGGCGGCGGCCACGAGCTCGAGGTCGGCGCCGGCTACGGCGCGGGCGACGGGCGCGCGCCGCTCGTCGGCACGCTGCCCGAGCCGGACCGCGCGCTCGGCGCCGCCTTCCTCCGCGACCGCTGGCGGCTGGGCGAGCGCGTGACGGCCACGACGGGCGTGCGCTACACGTACCTCGGCTTCCTCGAGGACGCTCACCACGCCGACGCCGTGGTACAGGTCGACATCCAGGGCGATCTCGACAGCGTCGTGCACGGCTCGGTCTCCACCCGCACGCTCGCACCGGGCGGCGACCTGCTGACGCTGTCGACGGTTGCCGCCTCGCCCGCGATCACCTGGGCGAGGCTCGAGGACGGCCTGCGTCCCGCGCGCGGGGTCCACGCCGAGCTCGGCGTCGACCGCACGCTCGCGAGCGGCTCCCACTTCGGCGCGCTGCTGTTCGCCGAGCACACGAACGACGCGCTGCTCACGGTGTTCGAGGGCGGCGTGCCGCTCGTCAGCAACTTCGGGACGCTCGACGCGCGCGGCTTCGGCGTGACGGTCGGCCACCGCTTCGGCGGCGCGACGTCCGGCTCGCTCACCTACACGTTCGGACAAGGCCGCCGCGCGGGCCGGCCCGTGTTCGCGGGAGGCGCACCGATCACCGGCTTCCAGAAGGCCGAGTTCCACGATCTCGCGGCGCGCCTCGAGACGTTCATCGACTGGTCGGACACGCGTCTCGCGGCGTTCTGCCGCCTGAACGCGCTCACCGAGTCGGGAGCGGCGACGCCCGTCGCGGGCTCGAGGCCGACCACGACCTCGGCGCGGTTCGACATCCAGCTCACGCAGGGCCTGCCGTTCCTGGCGCCGCTCACGCGGGCCGACTGGGAAGTGCTGGTGGCCGTGCGCAACATGTTCTACGAGGCGTCACAGGCCGGTTTCCTGGACGAGCTCGCGGTTCAAGACCCGCCGACGCGGGTCGTCGGGGGCATCTCGGTCAAGTTCTGATCGAGCGGGACGGACGTTTTCGGTGCCGGAGGAGGAGGCTCGAAAGGGCCTCACTTTTTTTCTCTGCGAAAGACATCCAAAAACTCGTCGCGCGCTACGACACACTGGATTCAAAGCGATCGAATCGCAAAGATCCTCCTGATTCTGAATGAGTTGCGCGGCACCGAAACAGCGCGATCCAGGCATATGGATTGCTACGTTTGAATAAGAGGCATTTCCTGGCCGGGAGGCCGGGCTTCACCCGATGAGATCGCGTCGCGTCCAGAACGTGCTCGTGATTGCCGCGGCGCTCGTGCTCGCGGCATTGGGCGTTTCGAACCTCGTCCTGAAAGCGAGCTTCAGGATGATGGACGACGGCGCCTTCTGGCGCCAGACGGCCCAGGGCCTCGTCGCAGGCCGCGTGGTTCCCGAAGGCCCGGCGGCACGGGCGGGAGTGCACGAGGGGGACGTGCTCGTCGCGGTCAACGGCGAGGAAGCGCTCAGCCCTTCGCGGCTCGAGGCGCTGCTCGCCGCGCGGCGCCCGGGCGAGCGCGCGAGCTACACGCTGCTGCGCGAGAGCGAGAAGCGCCAGCTCGAGGTGCAGGTGGAGCCGCTCGCGCGCGGCAACGTGAGCGCGTTCTACTACCTCTCGCTCGCGGGCTTCTTCAGCCTGGTGGTCGGCACCGTCGTGCTGCTGCGGCGGCCGGCCGACCGCACGGCGCTGCACTTCTACGCCGTGTGCGCCCTCTTCTTCCTCGTGTACTCGATCTCCTACACCGGCTCGCTCACGCGCTTCGACTGGCTGCTGTTCTGGATCGACTCGCTCGCGGCGCTGTTCCTGCCGGCGGTGTTCCTGCACTTCTGCCTCGCCTTCCCCGAGCGCCGGCCGAGCACGCTGCGCGCCTGGGTGGTCCCGCTGCTCTACCTGCCGGCGCTCGTGGTGAGCGGCGCCGGCGCGATGAGCCACGCGCTGCTCGCGGCCGGCGAGGACGCCGCCGCGCTCTGGGCGATCGTCGAGGGGATCGACCGCGCGAAGCCGCTCTACTTCGCCGCCTACTTCACGCTCGCTTTCGCCGTGCTCGTGGACTCGTACCGGCGCACGCGCGGCCTGGTGCCGCGCCGCCAGGTGAAATGGCTGCTCTGGGGCACCGCCGCCGGGGTCTTCCCCTTCCTCGCGTTCTACGCGCTGCCGTTCGCGCTCGGGCGCGCCGGGCTCGCGCTCGAGCTCGCCGGCTACGGCCCGCTCGCGCTCATCCCGCTCTCGCTCGCCTACGCGGTCGTCAAGCACCGCCTGATGGACGTCGAGCTCCTGTTCCGGCGCGCGCTCGGCTACGTGCTGGCGGTGGCCGTGATCGTCGGGCTCGCGCTCTTCACGGTGGGCGTGACGGACGTGCTGTGGGAGGAGCCGCACGCGACGCTGATCGCGCTCATCAGCGCGATCGTCGTGGTGCTGGCGTTCTCGCCCGTCAAGTCGCGCATCCAGGACGCGCTCGACCGGCTCTTCTACCGTGAGCGCTACCGCTGGCGCAAGACGCTCGTGCGGCTGTCGGAGGACCTGAACGCGGACCTCGACCTCGAGCGCACCGCGGAGCGGCTGCTCGAGGGGATCGGGCGGGCGCTGGGGCTGCGGGAGATGGCGCTGCTGCTGCCCGACCACGCGGGCGACCTGGTCCCCTTCCGCAGCCACGGCGTGCAGCGCACCGGCGAGGGCCGCCCGGTCGTGGCGATGGGCACGCCGCTCAGCGAGCGGCTGAAGTGGGGGCAGCCCGTCGACGTCGACCAGGCCTCGAGCGACGACTCGCCCCTCGGCACGTCCGGGCTGGCGTGGCTCTTCCCCTGCCGCGTGAACGGCGAGCTGGTCGCGGCGCTCGGCGTGGGCCGCAAGGACGGGCTCGACCCGCTCAACAGCGAGGAGGTCGGCACGCTCAAGACGCTCGCGGCCCAGGCGGCCACCGCGATCATGAACGGCCGCCTCTACCAGCGGCTCGCGGAGAAGGCCGAGGAGCTGCGCGGGCTCAAGGACTACAACGAGAACATCCTCGAGAGCCTCGACTCCGGCATCGTGGTGCTCGACCTCGACTCGCGCGTCGTGCGCTGGAACCGCGCGATGGAGGGCCTCTACGGCCGCGCGCGCGCCGAGGTGCTGGGCCAGCCGCTCGCCGCGGTCTTCCCCGAGGCGTTCCTCGAGGCGCTGCGCGGCTCGCTGGTGCTCGGCGGCGGCCACGACCAGATCGCGAACGTCTACAAGCTCCACCTGCCGGCGGCCGACGGTCGCAGCCTGATCGTGAACCTCTCGGTCGCCCCGTTCCAGGCCGGGCCCGGGGAGCGTTGCGGCACGATCCTGATCCTCGACGACATCACGGCGCGCGTCCGGCTCGAGGAGCAGCTGCAGCACACCGAGAAGATGGCCTCGGTCGGCCTGCTGGCCGCCGGCGTCGCGCACGAGGTGAACACGCCGCTCGCCGGGATCTCGTCCTACACCCAGCTCTTGCGCGGGCAGCTCGAGGAGAGCGACCCGCGCCAGCAGGTGCTCGAGAAGATCGAGAAGCAGAGCTTCCGCGCGGCCAAGATCATCAACGGCCTGCTCAACTTCTCGCGCTCGAGCGGCACCGAGTTCGACCAGGTCGACGTCA
>Ga0111539_10011297_pt1 | contig 11219 bp, 11 predicted proteins | sample RhiMethybrSRZTD1_FD_79667 | JGI IMG/M metagenome (GOLD analysis project Ga0111539, IMG submission 79667) | Populus rhizosphere microbial communities from Tennessee, USA - Rhizosphere MetaG P. TD hybrid SRZTD1 (version 2) (version 2) | ecosystem: Host-associated > Plants > Roots > Rhizosphere >...
AAATCCGAAGGAGCAGATTGGACCGTCTTGGTCGCAGCGTGTCCAATGTGATACTTCGGATTTCGGGCTTTGAGATGCAGGATTCGTCCAATTTCACATTTCCCATGTCTCTATTCTTGAGCTTCAAAAGATCGCCAGCGGGTTAAGCGGAGAGCCCGTTCCCTTTTCGATACGCAATGGCGCGGCAACGAACAGGAATTCGTAACGGTTCAGACGCCGGGCCTGCTCCACAGCACTTTCAAAGTCGAGATTATCGAAGATACCAACACCCATCGCCACCAGTGCGAGTTGATGGAGTCCCACTCCTTGCGGCAGACCTGAGGGCGACACATCATTCGGTCCATCAGCTGCGATAAAAGACACGCCGCGCTCTTTGAGGAAGTAGGCCACATCGATGTGATATCCGGCGAAGCCTTCGGAGTTGGGCCAAGGCCCGCGCGCTGCACGCCGCTTCCATCGTCCCGTATAAAGCAGAATCACGTCGCCCGCAGAGACTCTGACGCGCTGCATCTTCTCCAGCGTCTCGAGGTCTTCACTCCGGATCGCCGTACCGGGCTCGAGCCAGCCCTGAGGCGTGGCCTTGCCAGGCAACCGCGTCGCGTCGAACAGAATCCCGCGCGTCACCACACCATCTCTCAACGCGTGGATACTTCCGCGAGGGCAGCCCCCGGAAGTTTTGATTTCGTCCATCGAAACGCCGTTGTATCCCATTCCGTCGACCATGATGTGGCAATCCAATGCGTCAAGGTGGCTGTGAGTGACGCCATGATAAGTACCGCTGTAACCATATCTGTCCAGACTTACGTTGGGGGCCACGGTTAGGAGTGTTCGCTCCAGGATTGTCGGAGCGTCCACCGCTTTCTCCTGAATCACGTCGTGCGCAAGAGAGACTGAAAGCCCTTCCCTGGCTAAAGCGGCTGCCTGCTTCCGCTTCGCGGGTGTGATGAGGTTTGCCGCGCCCAGTTCATCCTTGTCGCCCCAACGGCCCCAGGTCGAAAGTTCTTTCATCGCCCGGCGAAAGTCTTCGACTGTTGCGATGGCAGGTCTATTCGCTGCGTTCTGAAATCCTACGGACAGCGATAGCGATAAGCCCGCCATTACCAGAATTCCGGAAAACCATTTTGAAGGTCTCATGCGTCCTCCTCGAACGACGCACTTTTATCAGAGAATTGGGGACGGTGAGGAATTGTTTCTACTGAAGAAGCTGCTGGTAGATCGTACTGAACTGATCGCGAAACTCCGCCCACGTCAACGGCTCGAAAGTGCGCGGCTTGTAGGCCGAAATCAACCGGGGCATGTCGTCCTTGTCAAAACCGGACAAAGCGAAGCGAACGTAGAAGATCTTGCAATGACAATCCGCTGCAGCGGGAATGGGCTCCAACATCCCTTTCGTCGGAACTACCGCGCGGGCACCGGCGAGGATGATGACATGCGTTGCTCCCGAAGTGTCGGATGCCGCCTCCTGCAGACGTTCCGCCAACGCATCCCTCAGGAACTTTCCGTTGTCAGGATGGTCCGCGAGGTCTTTCAACGATACGGACGTTCTGTCTTTGGTAATTGCGGCTCGAAGTGCCTCGCGTTGGACGTCCTTCAAACTAACGCGGTCGAACATGCGCGATCGATCCCCAAGGTCCAGGCCGATCAGGTCCGACGAACCGTTCACAACGTCGTACCGCGTGAGCGCAGAAAGTATATTCAGCAGATTAGCCTGAAAGAGCCTGTGGGCATTCTCGGCATTCAACATCTTGTCCGGCGGACTCAAAACGCTAAAGATCGTGAGCTTCAACACTCCCGGTTTATCGATCACAAAACGCGGAAGCGATACCGCGGAGGCCGCGGAGTCGTAAACGCCAAGTTTTGAAGATCGCCCCCCTCTGCCCTCGACCTGCAGGATCATCGGGAAAACGTTCTCAAAAGATATTCCGACGGCGGCCGCCTGGAGATCGTCTCGACTCCCAGGCTTCGGAATTTCCGCAAATTCGAATTTGCTTAAGCTTGCGAATGACCGTTCGACGACGTCGTTCGGCCCGCTAACAATCACATCCTCGTAACGCGTGTTGTAGCGCCCGGTCCCGCGATCCAGAAGCGCGACTTCCAGCGCGTACTTTCCGGGCCGCACGATCGCCGGCATTACCAGGGAATGCATGGAGTTGCGGCGGAGTGGTGGGGCACCCGTGAGATCCTCAGCGTGTTCGGCAAGTTTTCGCAGCTCGCGTTCGGACACCGTGTGGATCGGACCGATCGCATGACCGTTCTCCAGAACTCGCGCGTACATCACGAGGTCCGAGTCTTCCCCGTTCTGCTTCAGTTCGCTGGATTGAACCCGCGCGATGATCAGCAGTTCCTGCCGGAAGTCCCCCCTCAGCACAGGCCGCCCTACTGTGAAGGTCCATGGGATCTGCGTTACCTTTTTGTGCTCGAGCCAGACAGGTAATGGGAAATCTGAAGGCGGGGCGTTCTGTTGTAGAACAGCAGCCGACGCAGCACACAGTAGCAACGCCGCAGCAATAGCCGCTGAAAGTATGCGAAGGACCATTTCGCGGATAGACGACGACCGAGCGAAATGGTCATCACTTGCCTGTCAACTCAAACAGCTACTCTAAAATCCTTTAACCGCCGATTACGCGGATGTAACGGCTTACACGGATCGATCCTAATTACTGTCGCTGGCCCGGTTGCGCGGGTTGAGGTGCGGCGGCGTCTGCACCGCGAGCCCCTCGCGCACCGCGACCTTCTCCCGCAGGAGGCGGACCTCCCGGTCCAAAGAGCGGAATATAGTCACGATTGTTTTCGCAAACGAATTCAAAAACTTTGGTCACGCCGGGACGAGCATCACCATTAAACGTTCGCGTCGATCTCCACTGACCGGTGGCAACCTCGGGATCTTCATAAATGATTTCGTAGAAGATACCTGTAGCGCTGGTTCGCGTGAGCCGCTCGATTGTTCGAAACTTTTCGCTCGGCTGCTGGATCCCACCGATCGCATGCTTACCGTTATAAGCAATGGTGTCGATGACGAGGGTATCGCCTTCCCATTTCGCCACCGAATCTCCCATCCACGTCACATCCGCGTCCACCGGATGAGGTTCATCGATCGGGACAATTCGGAAAGTCCCGGGATACTCATGGATAAACAGGATGTAGTTCTTGTTCTGGAAAATCTGGAAAGGATACGGCACACCGAACGCCGTATCTGCCGGCAGAGGCAAGCAGTCGGAGGTTCCGCCTGCCGGATTCGGGGTCGCGCGATTCTGCACGCCCGGCTTCAATGTCGGTTGCGCGGGAAGACTTGCAAAAGGCGAACTGGGTTGTGCCGGAGCCGCAGCCGCAGCGCCACCACGCCCACCACGTCCACCTCCGCCTCCACCACCGAAGCCATAGATGCCCGAGAAATCCGGCTTTCCATCGACGCGCGGAATCGGTCTATTCGCAGCGCCGCCGTCGGTCGGAGCCGCCGCCACCGGAGTGGTACCTGCAACGGTGACGGTCAGCGAACGTGTGACCGCGCCTCCTCCCAGTGACAGCGTGTATGTCGTCGTCGCCTTGGGAGTAACCCTGATGGTTCCACGCGTGGGAACCGCGCCGACGCCATTATCGATAGTGCCCGTTCCAGCTTCCGTTGCCCAGGAGAGTACGAAGGACTCGCCGGGTTTAATTGAAGCGGGCGTCGCTTGAAAGTTCAGGATGCGTGGCGTGATGGCCGCTCGACCTCCGCGTCCGCCTTCTGCGGGGGCCTGCGGTTGCGCGCCTTGCGGGGCAACGGCGCCTTGCGGCGCTTGCGCCCACGCCATGCAAACAGCCAGCATCACAGCACACACAATGATCAACGCGCGTTTCATGTCGGCCTTCACGAGGGAATTTCGCGGCCGTCACCCAGCTTCATGCGGCTCGCGATCATCGAGGGATCGCCGCTGCGCGCAAAGGCGCCAGTTGCCGAAATCGTGTCGCCGGGCTTCACGGTCTTGGATGTCCAACCGTAGCCTCTGAGATGGTTCAGACTCATCATTTCGCAGTCCCAGACGACGGTGTTGCCCTTCTCGTCCTTCGTTTCGATGTACATGTGGGCGTGCGGGTTGGTCCATTCAAATTTCAGAACCTTGCCGGTCACGGTCTTTGAGCCCGTGTACATCGCCGTTGAATGGTGGGCGCTAACAGGCGTCACTGCGACCAGCACACCACAAGCCACAAGAACCGCCAATGCTCGTTTCATATCCGATCCTCCGTAGGATCCAGAGGAATACTATAAGTTCGCTACAGTCCGAATCAATGTTTTAGCCGCGGATTGCGCGGAAGACACGGATTGAGTTATTAAGTCCCCGGAGGTTTCATCATGAATGTCGCGAAGGGCCTCATTTTGAGTCTGTTCTTCGGTTCGATTGTCTTGGGACAGCGTGGCGGAACTCCGATCGAACCTCGGATCATGTCGTTCGAGGCGCGGCCCGCGACAATCCGCCCGGGAGAGACGGCGCAACTCGTCTGGCAAACTGAGGCTACGAGAGCGCTCACCATCGAACCCGACCTCGGCGCTGTTGCCGTCCGCGGCAGCAAACAAGTTGCTCCGACGCAGACCACCACCTATACGCTGCGCGCCAGTCCGACGATTTCCAGGACGGTAACTGTTACGGTCGCGGGAACTCCGGTGGGCAGACCCGCGTCGAATGCCCCCCGCGTGGACCCCAAAGCGGGCCGGATCGACGGGCATCCTGACTTTAGCGGTGTGTACGGCAGCGCCGGATTGCCTCAGGGGGCACAGGCACCCGCGTTAAAACCCGGGGCCGAAAAATTTCGCATCGTCCGAACGGCGGACGACATTCGCGGCAGAACGACCATTAGCCAGGAGTGTGTTCCTCTTGGCATCCCGCAGACCTACATCACACCTTATCCCTGGCAGTTCATCCAGACGCCGAAGATGATGGTGCAAGTGTTCGAGTACCCGAGCGCTGTCCGATTCATTCCTTTGGATGGCCGGCCACTCCCGCCCGATCCCGATCCCGCGTGGATGGGCACGGCGGTCGGCCGTTGGGAAGGCGACACGCTGGTCATCGAGTCGGCAGGCTACAACGATAAGACGGAAGTGCATGGCTTCATGCATACCGACGCGTTGCACGTCGTCGAACGATTCAAGAAACTCGCGGACGGCAACCTGGAGTATCAAGTCACGGTGGAAGATTCGAATCTGTGGACCGCTCCGTGGGTGATACCCGCGAGAACGTTCACGCACCGTCCCGAAACCGAATTCGTTTCCGAGTTCGTCTGTGACGCGCCGCCCGTCGATTATAAAAAGCTTTTCGGCAAGTGACGGCCATCTCTGAGTTCATCAGGGTGTCGTGGTTGTTTCCGGTCATTCAGTCCGTACATATCATCGGAATAGCGCTGTTGGTCGGAACAATTGCTCTCGTGGACCTGCGGCTTATGGGTATCACGTTGCGAGGCCGTGCTCTGCCGACCCTCGTCGCAGAACTGGCACCATGGACCAGCGGCGGACTGGTAACTGTGTTCCTCACCGGACCGCTGCTGTTCTGGGCGGACCTCGGGCGATACCTCAGCAATCCGGCATTCGTGGTGAAGATGATCCTGCTTGTTGCGGCCCTCCTTGCGCACTTCACTCTGCTTCGCCGCACCTTGCTCACATCGAAGCGGCAGAAGCTTGCAGCGGCATGTTCCCTGATCCTTTGGAGCAGCGTCGTACTGGCGGGAAGAGCGATCGCGGATTTCGACATCCGCTCGACGTGATGCATGCTGGAGTTTCTCGAACACATTCAAGGAGCATGGATCAGCCGGGCAATCAGTGAGTCGATCTGGGGCTATCCCATCGTTGGCGCGCTGCACGTGCTTGCCCTGGCGCTGTTCGGCGGAGCGGTGCTGGTGTCGCATCTTGCCGGTGAACTTCGAGCTGTGAAGACGGTGGGGGTGACGATTATCCTCGCGACGGGCGCGCTCCTGTTCGCCTCAGGGGCTGTGGGCTACTCCGATAGCGTCTTCTTCAGAATCAAACTCCTGCTGCTGGTGTTGATCGCTGTGAATGCCGTTCAGACGAGGTTTGTCCGGTTTCGCGGTTGGGTGTCGCTCGCTCTGTGGGCCGCAGTGATTTTTGCGTCACGCGGGATCGCCTACTTGTAAAAGCGTCGCGCCCCCCTGAGTCCACTGCTGTCCAAATGATCCTCGCACCCCTCCGGGGTGCGGTTGGAGTTGAACACACAACCCCGGGTGTCGCTTGCGCTCCACCCGGGGCTAATCTCCTGCCAGCCCTCCGGGCTGGCTTCTTGCACGCCGGAGGCGTGCGCGAGGAGCCTGATTCCGCACCAGTAGTGAGTTTCGGCCAGCCTGTTACCCGCGATGCACGGGCCGCGTCAGGCAGGTCGGGCCACCGGCGCCGGGAAGGCAGATCTCGCTTCCTTCGAACTCCGTCACGTCGCAGCCTGCTGCCTCCAGTCGTTCCCGCGTGACCGGGTTTCCGGCAACCATGAGAAGCTGGCGCGGCGCGACGGCCAACACATTGCAGCCGAGGGTCATGTACTCGTCTTCGGCAACATCGACGAGTTCAACACCGCGTTCGGAGAGCAGTTCAAAGAGCGGCACAGGAAGAAGCCGGCGGTTCACCACGGCAAGATCGGTGTCCAACAAACTCATGAACGACATCAGGTGCAAGACATCTTGCGGGCCATCCGCGTACGGCAACGGCACGGAAATCACCGTCACACCCAGAGGCTTCAAGAGATCGCTTAACCGTTCGATTCCCCGCTGATTCGTACGAAAGCCGCGGCCCACCAGCAACGTCCGGGCATCCAGCCAGATCATGTCGCCGCCTTCCGCCATCGCATCTCCATCCACGACACCGAGAATCGGCATGTCCCACGTTCGCATGGCATCCGCCACTGCGGGGCCTTCGCCGCGACGCGCGGGTTTCCCCATCTGCAAGATGACGGCCCCTTCATCGGTCATCAGCACAGGGTCGTGCGTATACAGAGAGTCGAGGTTGGTGCGATCATCCTTCGGGAGGCAATAGACGCGGGCGCCTGCGCGTTCGAGCGCGGCAACCAACTGGCGATGTTCTTCCGCAGCAATCTTCGGATTCGGAGAGCGGGTCCACCTCAAATCCCGCCACTCTTGCTCCATGCGGCCACCGTCGCCAAACGCCTCCTCCGGGCGCTTAACGATAACCGCCCGGAGAGGCGCAACCATGCTTTGGCTGCCGAAAGGCACGACTAGCGGAACTGGCCGCTTTCAATCATCCGCGCCAGGAGATCCAGTGTTGTCGCCGAACCGACGAACATTCCCTGCGGCATACGCGGACCATACGCGACCATGTTTTGATAGATATCGTTCGCGCGGTAGAGATTGAGTCCCAGTCCGGCGAGATACTGGAGCTTCAGGCCCTTGTCTCGATTGATGATCGCATTTGAGGTCCAACCCTTCAGATCGGTTCCTCTGCCCGCGAACGTGGCCAGCAGGTTGGGCGCGGAATAGAATCCGATCTCGCGCAACGACTGCGCCATCTGGGCGTACTCCGGGCTTTCCAATTTTTTCGTGAGTCCATCCACATCGATAACGGTCGCGTCCGCCTGGCCCAGCATGACAAGATCGTATCCGCCGCCGTTAACGTTGTTCACGAAGAGACTGCCGTTAGGAAAGACTTCGAAGAACGTCGCGATCTCGCTCTTCACCGCTTCTTCCGTGCTTTCGTAGAGTTGCACTCACTGCGTGACCACACCGCCGTGTGTCAGATGGGCCTTCGCGGCCTCGAAGAATTCCTTCGTGTAGAGAGCCGCCGCGCCTTTCACCCACGGATCCAGAGGATCGGACGTGATGCCGTCGAACTTCTGATCCGTTGTCATCAGGAAGTGCCGGCCATCATCGATGCGGACTTCAACCTTGGGATTGTCCTTAACTTTGAAGTTGTGCTCGGAGAAGTGCTGTCCAACGAACTTGGGCACCAGTGGCTCGATCTCGACGATGGTTTCCTTCACGAGCTTTGGCTCGATACTTACCGCTCCGGCCGTCGCGCCGGCGCCGAAACCGATCACGAGGAAATTGTTGGAAGTCTTGGGAACCAGGGTCGTCAAATGACCCAGCATACGTTGCAATCGCATGTCTGCCGGATCGCTTGAAGCCTGGATCTTTCCGGCGTTGTGGTAGTTGAGCGTTCCATCCGAGAGCTGCGATACAGCCACCAGACCCATTCTTCCTTCACCCACGTATACGACTTCCGATCGGCCCGCGCGTATCGGTGCGAATCGTCCATAGGCGACGAAGTTTTTGTCGAGTTCGGGAACGGTCAGCACCAGGGCTCCACTCAACGCCATTGCGAACAACACCATGACGGCGAAACTAATTTTCGCCTTGGCGGAGTCGCCGCCCGCTGGGGCAAGAGCCAGCATCAGCAATCCCGCGATCGCTGAGACGCCGATGAGTCCCTGTTGGGTATGCTGCATCCCGAAAGTGGAAACGAAGGTCAGGCTTGCGAGCAAGGCGCCGAAGATGGCGCCAACGGTATTCGCTGCGTAAATGCCACCCACGATGCGGCCTGCATCCTGGCCGCGCGCTGCAACCGCCGCCAGCGCCAGCGGGAAACTCGCGCCCCACAAAATCGCCGCAGGCAGCAACGCCCAAAGCGAGCGCACCATATCCAGCTGAAACTTCGCCGTCATCGTGTAACTGGACAATTCCACATTGATCGGCCACCACGGCATCGAACTCATCGTCTGATAGGCCGCCCATGCGATGGCGGCGCAAACCATCATCTGACACCAACCAAGGGCGATCCCCGGCTTCCTGGTGTTTCTGGCGATGGCCGCGCCGATGCTGCTGCCGATTCCAAGGCCAAAGAGGAAGGCTGCCAAAACGAGAGAGAAGGTGTAAACCGTCGCGCCAAACAACAACGACAGCAGCCTCGTCCAGATCACTTCCGAAGACAGGGCGGCAAAGCCGGAAAGCGCGATGGTCACGTAGATCGGCCAGACTTCCGTCCCCTCTGCAACCTTCTTCACCGGCGTCCGTGTTTCCTCAATGGAAGCGGGTTTGTACGGGGTCCAACTGGCAAGCATCAAACCGAGAACGGCGACGACCACGTTGATAGCCACCGCGGCGAACGTCGCGATCGTGGTGTCGAAAACGCGCAGCAGATAAAAACCTGCCAGCAAGCTGCCGGCGACGGCTCCTGCAATGTTCCCGCCATAGAAAAATCCCAGCCAGGAAACACCTTCCGGCGAGGTCTCCACCCAGCGCGAAATCGCCGGCAAGGTGGCGCCCATCAGAAAGGTCGGAGGAAGCAGGCAGATCCCGGTCAGAATGCTTCGAAAGAGCAGGCTCGCCGTTCCGCTTCCGGCCCATGCCGTGTAGATATTGCCGACTAGCGGCACTGCCACCAAAATGATTAGACCGAGCACTCCGATGCCGAGCTCGAGGTAGGCGTAAACCTTTAGAGGATGGTGCAAACGCGAGATAAGCCTCGGTGCGAAGAGACTTCCCACGCACATGCCGCCCATGAAGGTGCCCAGCAGAATCCCCAGCGAAAGCGACGACGACCCAATGACAAGTTCAAGAATCTGAAACCAAACGACTTCGTAAATCAGAGCGGCGCAGCCACTGCCAATAAACAGCAGAACAAGCAGAGGCAGATACTTCTGCTTTGATACAGATACCGTCTGATCTGCAACCATTTCACTCATATCGATGCACACCCCAACAGAACTTTTGCTTTGACGTGAACTGCGGATAGTACCACAAAAAAGACGGTTTTCAGGAGGTCGGTCCGGCTCACAAATCCTTTAACCGCGGATTACGCGGATCGATCCGCGTAATCCGCGGTTATCCTCATCGGATGAGCAACGCACCCGAACGCATCGCGATCCCGGATCTTGAGAAGAAACTGGCGGGCAAGTCCAAGCCTGTCGTCATCGACGTCCGCAAACCCGCAGAAATCGCCGAATCCGGCGCAGTTCCGGGCGCACTCCACATTCCTGTGGAGAAAGTTGGGGAGAGGATCCCGGAACTGCCGAGAGATAAGGAGCTCGTTTTCTATTGCGGCGGTGGCGGCAGGGCGTCGCGAGCGGCGCAGGCTGCCTGGGATGCCGGCCGAAGAGCCGTTAGTTTCTTTGGATTGAGGGATTGGAAGAAGCGCGGACTCCCAACGGAAAAAGACGCGAAGAAGTTCTAATTACGCCCGGCGCGAGCGGCTTCTTCGAGCAGGGCTTTGGCAATTTCCGGCTTGTTCTCTTTCATGTAAGCCGGGGCGACGATGAACTCGAGAAGGAACGACGACAACCGCGGTGTCGCCAGGGCCAGCAACGTCGACGCCGCAACATTCATGGTTGCGCGAGAATGGTCCGTCTTAATCCTTTGCTCCAGGTCCGTAAGAACCATCCGGTAACCTGCCGACAGATCGGGCCGCTCCAGTTTCACCGCCTGGATGATTTGCGACAACGTCTCCACTTCCCGAGGCGAATACACGGGCTTATCCAGATACACAAACTTCTTCGGCGACCGCGCGACGTCGGCAATCAGTTGCACGATGGTCTGGAGGTCCATCGTTAGCTTCGGATAGTCGAGCGCTTCCGGACGGTCTTCCGGGCCGTGGTAATCCTTGTGCGTCGCATGACTGAAAAAGAGGAACGGCACCTTGTTCTTTGCGAAACCCGCAAAGTCGCTCCGCGGACCTATAAGGTCCGTTCCCGCAACGAGCATGTCGGGACGACGGCGACGTTCGACGATCTGCGCCAGGTCTGTGGAGTATTCCGATCCCAAAACGAACAGTGTGGACTTCTTCAGGTCCAGAAAGTGACGCCCCAGGGTGTCGAAGATGATCGCCGCTGCAACCTGATCCAACGGAAAGATCGGATTATCCGTGTAGAAAAGCGAACCGTTCAGTCCCTGTTCTTCATCGTCAAAAGCGATAGCGACGATGGACACCGGCAGATTGAGAGCCTTCAGGTCTTTCGCAATTTCGATCAGTCCCGCCACGCCGGCCGCGTTGTCGCTCGCCGACGGGAATCCGGGCTGGCCATCATAGTGAGCGCCCAGCACGATATGGCGATCCGCAGAGCCGTATCGGGCGACGACGTTTCGACGATTATTGCTGAACTCCTGCATCCGAACATCAAAGCCCGCCATTCGGAACTGGTCAAAGATGTACTGGGCCGCCTTCACAGCGCCGGGCTGCGCCGAGCGTCTGCCCGCAAGTTCAGGGCTTGATAGGAACGTCACATGGGACTGGATTCGAT
>Ga0111539_10011298_pt1 | contig 11218 bp, 7 predicted proteins | sample RhiMethybrSRZTD1_FD_79667 | JGI IMG/M metagenome (GOLD analysis project Ga0111539, IMG submission 79667) | Populus rhizosphere microbial communities from Tennessee, USA - Rhizosphere MetaG P. TD hybrid SRZTD1 (version 2) (version 2) | ecosystem: Host-associated > Plants > Roots > Rhizosphere >...
GCCGTCCCGATTCGAGGTCGCGCAGCTGCAGGAACCCGCGGCCCGGCGGCAGCGCCTCCTCGGCGGGATCCTGCGGCACGACGGCAATCACGTCGTGCTTCGCCGCCAGCATCGACAGCTCCGGGCTGCCGAACAGGTCCTCGTCGGTGATGAAATCCGAAACGATGAACACGATGCTCATCCGCTTCAGCGTGGTCAACAGGTGGCGGATCGCCGGCAGCAGCGCCGTGCCGCCCGGACGAGGCGAGAGCGACCAGCATCGTTCGAGGACGTTCCAGGCGGCCGCGCGCGTCCGCCGCGGCGGCGTGTAGTCGAGCACACGGTCGGAGAAAGCCAGGAATCCGGTGTTGATCTGATCCGAGAGCGCCGAAAAGAGCAGCGAGCCGGTGATGCAGGTCATCAGCTCCTTCTTCGACCGGCCGCGCGCGCCGAGATCCATCGAGCGCGAGACGTCGATCGCCATCATCACGTTCAGCTCGCGCTCGGCGTGCGTGTGCCGGACGTAGGGCGCGTTCATCCGCGCGGTCACGTTCCAGTCGATGCGCCGCACATCGTCGCCCTCGCGGTACGGCTGGTGCTCGTCGAAGTCGAACCCGGGGCCGCGCTGCGGGCTGGTGTAGGGGCCGACGCGAAGGTTGCGGATGCGCTTCGCGGTGTAGACTTCGATGTACCGCAGCTCGCGCATGACGTGTTCGGGAATCATGGGATCGGCACCGCTCCCAACAGCTCGCGCACGATCTCGTCGGCGTCGACGTTCTCGGCCTGGGCGCGGACGGTCCGCGCGATCCGGTGCCGCGAGGCGTCGGCGTAGATCTCCTTCACGTCCTCGGGCAACGCGTAGGTCCGGCCGTGCAGGAACGCGGTCACACGCGCCAGCGCTAACACGTGCTGGTACGACCGCGGCGACATGCCGAGCGTCAACAGCTCGCGCAGATCGTCGCGGCCGACCTCGCCCGGCGCGCGCGTCGCGCGTCCGAGCCGGACGATGTACTCCATGATCTTGTCGTCGACGTGCACCGCATCGCGGATGAACGCCCGCAGCCGCGTGACGTCCAGCGGCGCCACCCGCTGCTCGATCCGCTGCTCGGTCATCCGCATGTGCAGCATGGCGATCTCTTCGGCGCCGGTCGGGTAGTCGACGCGCAGCATCATCGAGAAGCGATCGAGCTGCGCTTCCGGCAGCGCGTACACCCCTTCCTGCTCCACCGGGTTCTGCGTCGCCAGCACCCAGAACGGATCGTCGAGCGGGAAGGTCGTGTCGGCGAGCGTCACCTGGCGTTCCTGCATCGCCTCGAGCAGCGCGCTCTGCGTCTTCGGCGTCGCGCGATTGATCTCGTCGGCGAGCAGGATGTTGGTGAAGATCGGACCCTGCTCGATCCGGAACGTGGCGGTCTTGGCGTCGTAGATGCGGGTGCCGAGAATGTCGGCCGGCAGCAGGTCCGGTGTGAGCTGGATGCGTTGAAATCTCGCCGAGATCGCGTGTGCCAGGGTCGTCGCGGTCAGCGTCTTGGCCACGCCGGGAACGCCTTCGAGCAGGATGTGCCCGCAGCCGACCCGCGCCTCGCTGCGCGCGGTCGCAAACGGAATCGCGGCGAACAGCCCGGTCAACAACCGCCGGATCAGCGTGTGCTGGCCGACGATCACTTTCGCGATCTCGGATTCGAGGCCGGAGATGATCGCCGCGGCACGTTCCGCGGCGATCTCGCTCGAGCTGATGACGCCGTTCGGAATCGTCATACCAGGAACCACAACACGGCGGCCGCGGCGGCGGCGGCCGCAAGGACCGCAGGATACAGGTCGCGGTATTCGGTGGATGGTCTCCAGCCGACGATCCGGCGGTCGCCCTTCACCATCTCGGCAAGCGCGCGGGCGACCTCGGTGCCGGTGGTCGATCGCAGGTAGCGGCCGCCGGTCGCCGCGGCGACCCGCACCAGCGTCGCCTCCCCGTACTTCGTCGTCACCCGCCGGCCCGCGTCGTCGCGGAGGTAGGCGTCCTCTCCGGCCGATTCGGTCAGCGGGATGGGAACGGCCGCGTCCGATCCGATCCCGATGCAGTCGACGCGATAGCCTTCGGCGCGAAACGCGTCGAGCGCCGCCTGCAGCTCTGTGCCGTAGTCCTCGCCGTCGGACACGAGCAGGAATCGCTTGCGCGTCGGGCGATCGTCCTTCTTCGCCACCTCCGCCGCGCTCTTGAGGGCCGCGCCGACGTTGGTGCCGAACAGCATCGCCGCCTCGCCGTCGAGCCAATCGAGGTAGAACAATACGCTCTCGACGTCGCCGGTGAGGTACGACAGCACCACCGACGTGTCGGCGAAGCCGACGAGCCCGACGCGGTCGATCCCGTCCGGCTTCTCGCGCAGCAGATTTCGCAGCTCCAGCGTCGCGCGCGAGGAGCGCGACGGCGTGATGTCGCGGGCTCGCATCGACAGCGATCGGTCGAGCATGACGACCAGATCCTGCCGCTCGTACTCGGGCACCCGCTCCGCGCGCAGCACCTGCGGCCGCATCAACGCGAACACGATCGCCGTCGCCGCGAACAGGCTGGCGCCGGCGACGGCGGCGTCGCGCCGCCAGGTCGTCGGCCGCGACAGCGCCGCGAAACGCGGCTGGATTCCCGCGCGGCGCCGGAACGCGCGGGTGAGATGCCAGCGGAATCCGACGCTCGCGACGACCAGCGGGACGAGCACCCACCACTGCAGCAGATCCGGACGCAGGAATCTCATCCGACGCGCTTGACCGGTTTGGCGCCGGGCTTGGGTTGCGGGCGCAGCAGCTGCATCAACTGGTTCGGTGGCGTCTTCGGCTGCTTGCGCAGTTCGGCGGCGAGCTTCGTCGCCAGCTCGAAATCGTACTTGGTGTCCCAGTCGTCGGCGTTGGCTTCGACGGCGCGGCGGAATTCCTCTTCGGCGCGCGTCAGCCAGCTGAGCCGCGGATCGGGCTGCTGCTCGGCCAGCGCCTTTTCGAAGAACGCCGCCCCCGACCAGAAATGCGGCAGGGCGCGCTCGGGGGCGCGCTGCGCCAGGTCGATGGTCTCGTCGTACCGCTCCAGGCGGTAGAGGACCCACAACTGGTTGGCCACCACGTGAGTGTAATCGGCCGCGAACAGTTCCTTCGCGGCGGCGAACCTGTCGAACCGGGCCTCGGCGCGGGCGTAGCTCGCCAGCGCCTCCTCGTAGCGGCCGTCGGCGAGGGCGGCATCGCCGTCGGCAGCCGGCCGCGTCCACCCGGCGTAGGCGAGCGCGGCGCCGCCGGCGACCAGGAGGACTACCATGGCGGCCGCGCCGGCGGAACGGGCAGAAGACGTCATCGATCCGATTCCTTGTATCGGGGGCTCGACAGCGAGCGTCCGCCCCAGTTCATCCTTGACTGGTCCGCCAAAACCATACACCCTAACCCGCGGTAAATGGTAGGACCAATAGGAGGGAACGCTCCATGCGCCCGAACATCAGGCCTCTCCTTGGCACGCTGATCCTCGCGCTCGCCCTGAGCACCCCGGTCTTTGCGCAAGCGACCACGGGCACGATTTCCGGCACGGTGACCGACGAGTCGAAAGCGGTCCTGCCCGGCGTGACCGTCCTGGTCAGGAACGTCGAGACCGGGGCCACCCGCACGCTCGTGACCGACGATCGCGGCCACTTCCGCGCCCTGAGTCTGCCACCGGGGGTGTACTCCGTGAGCGCGGAGCTCCAGGGGTTCTCGCCGGCCCGGCGTGAGCAGCTCACTCTCGAGATCGGCCGCGACGTCCCCGCCGATCTCTCGCTGAAGGTCGGCAACCTGAGCGAAAACGTGACGGTCCTGGGCGCGACGACCAGCGTTGAGTTGAGCGGCACGGTCGCCGGCGGCGTGGTGTCGACGACGCAGATCGCGGAGCTGCCGCTGAACGGCCGGAGCTTCATGCAGCTCGCCACGCTGCAGCCGGGCGTCACCGTCAGCCGCGCCACCCGCGCGGACTTCACCGGCGGATTCGGCGGCACCCAGGTGTCGATCGGCGGCGCGCGCCCGGAGATGACCGGCTACCTGCTCGAGGGCACCAACATCGCCGACGTGTCCGACAAAGCGCCGTCGAGCATGGCCGGCGTGCTGCTCGGCGTCGACGCGGTGAAGGAGTTCAGCGTTCAGACGCACGACTACGCCGCCGAGTTCGGGCGCGCGGCCGGCGGCGTCATCAGCGCCGTCACCAAGTCGGGGACCAACAGCTTTCACGGGACGGTGTTCGAATTCCTGCGCGACAGCAAGTTCGACGAGCCCAACTACTTCGATCCGATCGACGCCGCCACCGGCACGCAGGTGAATCCGCCGTTCACGCGCAATCAGTTCGGCGGCACGGCCGGCGGGCCGATCGCCACCAACAAGCTGTTCTACTTCGGCAGCTACGAGGGGCTGCGCCAGAACCTGTCGTTGACGCGCCTCGCGCGTCTGCCGAACGCCGCCGCGCACAATGGCGTCCTGCCGACCGGAAATGTCGCCATCAACCCGCTCGTCAGCCAGTACTTGAACCTGCTGTTTCCGATTCCGACCGGCCGTGATTTCGGCGACGGCACCGCGGAGCTGCGCCACACCGACGTGGATCCGACGCGCGAGAACTTTTTCGTCGGCAAGGTCGACTGGCAGGCCGGCGAGAGCAACTCGATGTTCGTCCGCATGTCGAGCGACCGATCGAGCACGACGGCGCACCAGGATCACCCGCTGTTCGTGGAGCCGACGAGCACGGACACGCGCTACTTCACCTACCAGGACCAGCATCTGTTCAGCTCGCGCCTCCTCAACGTCGCCCGCGGCGCGGTCAACCGCACCAACCGCGCCGACGATTTCGTCCCGACCGTCGCGATTCCGCAGAATCTGTACTTCACCGAGGATCCGCATTTCGGCGCCATCACCATCACCTCCGGCATCACCGGTCCCGGCACGACGGCGACGACACCGGTCGACTACACACAGGTGCTCTACCAGCTCTCGGATACGCTGACGGTCAGCTCGAGCCGCCACACCGTGAAATTCGGCGTCGACCTGCAGCGCTATCATTTCGACGGCTTCTCGTATTCCCGCTACGGCGGCGAGTTCCGCTTCACCAGCCTGCAGAACTTCCTGCGCGGGACCGTGAACCGCTTCACCGGCAACATGCCGGACACCGACACGCGCCGCAGCATGCGCCAGAACTACGTCGCGACGTTCGTGCAGGATGAATGGCGGCCCAGGAGCGACCTGACGCTGAACTACGGCCTGCGCTACGAGTTCATCACGGTTCCCTACGATACGCAGGGACGCGTCGCCGGGCTGCTGCGCTTCGACGACCTCGAGTCCGGACCGCAAGGCATCACGCCGGGCACCGACCTGTTCAAGAACCCGTCGAGGCTCGATTTCGCGCCGCGCGTCGGCGTGGCGTGGAATCCGTCCGGCAGCCAGCGAACGTCGATCAAGGCCGGCACCGGCCTGTTCTATCAGCCACTGACGACTTCGTACTATCGCGGCACGACGTTCCGCATCTATCCGTACTTCGCCGGCGTCGACATCAGAACGGTGCCGACCTTCGGGCCGGCGATTCAGCAACTGCTCTCGCAGGGCACCGGGCTCGCCGTCCAGAAGCGCTCCGAGTTCATCGACTACGACGCGAAGCAGCCCTACACCGTGCAGTTCCACGGCAGCGTTCAGCACGAGCTGGTGAACGGCATCGTCGCCGAGGTCGGGTTCATCGGATCGCGCGGCTACCAGCTGCCGTTCTATAGCGACCCGAACGCCGTGCCGGTGCAGTTCAACGCGGCGAACGGCCACTGGGGGGTCGTCCCCGGTGCCGGACTGCCGTTCCCGTCATGGGGCCGCATCCGGACACGGACCAACGTCGCGCGCTCGTGGTACAACGGCCTGACCGCCGGCGTGAATCGCCGGTTCGCGAACGGGCTGCTCTTCCAGGGGTCGTACACGCTGGGCCGGTCGCGCGACACCTGGTCGGGCGGGCTCATCGGCGGCAACGATTTCGAGAACGGCGCCGGCAGCGCGACCAACTACTTCCATCCCGAGCTCGAGCTCGGTCCATCGAGCTACGACGTGCGCCATACGCTGGTGTTCAACGCGGTGTATCAGCTGCCGTTCGGCCGCGGGCTGACCGGCGGCGCGGCGAGGCTCGTGCAGGGCTGGCAGCTCGGCGTGGTGGCCAACTACGCGAGCGGCATTCCGTTCACGCCGTTGATCGGCTTCGACCATGCGCGGGATCTGTCGAGCGATCCCAACCCGCAGAAGCCCGACTGGGCGCCGGGCTTCGACGCGAGCAACGCGATCCTCGGATCACCCGACAACTGGTTCGACGCCAACGCGTTCGTGCTGCCGCCGGCGGGGTCGTACGGCAACGTCGCCCGCAACAGCCTGCGCGGTCCGGACCTGAAGATGGTAGACCTGTCGATCTTTAAGAACACGGTGGTGTGGAAGCGGAACCTGCAGCTGCGAATCGAGGTCTTCAACCTGTTCAACCGCGCGAACTTCGCGACGCCGACCTCGGACACGCTGTTCAACTCGGACGGCACGCGGATTCCGGGCGCCACGCGGATCACCCACACGGCGACCACCGCGCGGCAGGTGCAGCTCGGGTTGAAGTTCGTGTTCTGACGCGACTACTGCGGCGTGACGCTGCCCGGCTTCTTCAACGCCCGGAAGAACTCGGGCAGCAGGAACGTCTGAAAGCCGTTGCCGCCGACGGTGATGATTTCCTTCTTTTTCGGGTTCAGCGCGACGCCCGCGGCGCCGGCCATGCGAATGCCCGGGCCCTTGATGATCCCCCGCGGCGGGATGTCGCCGTTGTCGTCCGGCGCGTAGACGGCGATGAAGCCCATCTGGTCCAGCCGGCCCTCGTCGCTGTCGTCATCCTCGTCGTCGGTCTGCTTCGCCTTGAACGCCTCGCGCGGCTGGTCGAGGACGTAGGCTTCCATCTGCTTCATCCGCGTGTTCTGCTGCGCCAGGAAAATGTTGCCGGTCGCCGGATCGATCGCGACCTGGCGGAAATGCGCCAGCTTCGAGTTCGGCCCGCCGATGAACTGCTTCGGCTCGACGTCGCCGTTGGCGAGCCGGTCGAACACGAAGAGGCCGACCTTGTCGCCGTTCCCTTTCCGGCTCGACGCGACGATCACGTTCCGGATCGGATCGACGTCGAGTCCGACGATGTCGAGCAGGCCGGTCTTCGGGCCGCTGATCACACGCTTGGCCGCGACGTTGCCGTTGGCCATCCGGTCGAACACGAAGATCGCGCGGCTGCTCGGATCGGCGGTGAGGATCTCGTTGTTGACCGGATCCACCGCCACGGTGTGCGGCCGGACCAGCCGCGTCCGCGTGCCCTGAATCGCGCGCAGCGGCGGCACCTCGCCGGAGGCGTCGGCCTTGAACACCAGCACCGCGCCGCTCAGCGCGACCGGGATGACGATCTCGTCGTGAATCGCGTCGTAGGCGATGCCGTGCATCGTCCGCGACAGGTTCGTCGCCTGACCTTCGATCACCCGCTTGGGAGCCACGTTTCCGTTTGCCGACCTGGCAAACACCGAGATCCTCGGTACGCTGACTCAATTGGGGACGAGGATCTCGTCGCGCTTCGAATCGTAGGCGGCGGCCGAGGCGTTGGTGAAGCCGCAGGTCGGCGTGTCCTTCGGCGCGTTGCGGATGACGCGCTTCGGCCTGACGTTGCCACTGGCCGTGCGCGGGAAGACGACGGCCGTGTGATCGCCGTAGTTGGCGACCCAGAGCTCGTCGTTCTTCACGTCGATCGCCACCGAGACCGGGCCGACGATCTGCGTCAGCGCGCCGCGGACGACGCGCACCGGCTGCACGTTGCCCTTGTCGCCGCGGCGGAAGATGCGCACCGAGGAATCGCCGTAGTTGGCCACCGCGATCTCGTCGCGTACCAGGTCGACGTCGATCCCCATCGGCCAGTTCAGGCCGGACAGGTCGCCTTCGATCGTGCGCAGCGGCGGGACGTCGCCGGTCGCATCGGCGGCGTGGAACGTGATCGCCGAGGGGTGAAACGCGCCCGACTTGTATTCGCCGACCTCGGTCGTCTGCGGGTCGTACGGCGAGTACGGCCGGATCTGGGTCCAGTTGCCGTGGTTCGCCGTGACGATCTCGCCATGGACCTCGTCGAAGAACACGCCGTGCGGATCCTCGAGCTCGGTGGCCAGACCGCGAATGGTGCGAAGCGGCGCGGTGGTGCCGGTGGCGGCGCGTTTGTAGAAGTTCAGCGCGTTGGACTGCTGGACCGTGACGACGATCTCGTCGCGCTTGGGCGCTAGCGACACGTCCCAGGACTGGTGCGGCAGCAGCAGCGAACGCCGCGGCTGGACGTTGCCGTGGTCCTCGTATCTGAACACGGTCAGGAGATCGCCGCTGTCGTTGTTGACGGTATAGAACTCCTTGCGCGCCGGATCGACCTCGACGCCGGCAATGTAGCCGAGCTTCGTTTTAGGTCCGAACACCCACTGCAGCGGCTCGGTGACGTCGTTCGACGCCCCGCCGGCCGTCCGGTCGTAAACCAGGAGCGAGTGCCGGTTTTCGTCGCTGAAGATGACGCGGCCGTTCTCGGTGTCGAGCGCGATACCGTCGAAGGTGGGAAAGGGATCGGACACCGATCGAATCGGCTGGATGACGCCGCCGATCGCGTTCGGCGGCCAGCTGTCGGAGGCCACCCCCCCTTCCTGCGGAAGGCGCGCGGCCGCCTGCGCGATCGCGGCCGCGGTGTCGTCGATGCAGTCGACCGCCAGCAGCGCGTCGAGCGACGCGTCGTCGGAGACGCCTCCGTCGCGCGCGGCGCTCGCCTCCGGCGACGGCGCGGCGGCGGCGAGCAGCAGCCCGAGTGCCGCCGCCACCGGAATCAGAATGCGACGCATGGTGCGCTCCTCCACGGAACAAACGCGCCTAGTGTGCCACGCTGCCTACCCCGCCGCAAGACGAATGGTCTGACCAAAGGACGCCACCGCAGAGATGGCCTGCGCAGGCCTGCTCTGGGCGCGCTCTGCGGCCGGCGGCTGATCCTATCTGCAGCCGATGCACCGCCCCGACCCGTCGAAACTGCGGGGCACGTCGCTGAGCGGGACGACGACGTCGACCGAGCCGCGGACGAGCCGCTGGAAGAGATCGACGCGCGTGCCGTCGCGAATCGCGCCGCCCGACGTCGCCTGCTCGTTGACGTGCGACGGCATCACCGTTCGCGGCCGGACGAGCGACTTGATCATGAAGGACGCCTCGTTGGGGCCGAGGGTGACGGTGTCGCTCATGTTCAGCACGACGAGGTTCGGACGGTAGAACCGCGAGACGATCGACTCCATGTCGCCGAACATCCCGGTGTCGCCGGTCAGATAGGCAACCAGGCCGTTGGTAAAGGTGATCACGAACCCGGCCTCCGAACCGCCGTACCCGCTCAGGCCCGGCGCCTCGCCCGGCGCGTCCACGAGCGCGGCCGGGACACCGTTACTGTGGACGGCCTGCACGGCCGCGATGCGGACGCCCGACGACGCGCCGCCGCGGCGGGCGGTCCGGCTGCCGCCCGGACGCAGCGAGGCGGTGCACGGCGCCGCCGGCACGTCGAAGATGTTGTCCAGGCCGCCTTCCGCGCACGCCGCCGGCGCGGCCCCGCGGATGTTCCGGATCTTCCGCGACAGGAAGCCGGCCAGCTCGCCGGGGGCGAGCACGGCGGCGCCCTTGGCTGCGGCAATCGCGGCAAAGTTGCTGTCCGCATTGGCGGCGCCCGCCGCCGGCGCCGCGCATGTCCCTCCACCCGGGCTCGGCCGTGTGTCGCCGATGTGGTCGGCGTGGGCGTGCGAGAGCAGCATCACGTGGACGACGCCGAGACGGCCGTCGGCCTCGTCGACCGTCCGCCCGGGGTCGTAGAGGATGCGGACGCCGGTCGGGTCCTCGAACAGCATCGCGCGATCGTTGCGGCACAACTCGCCCGTATGGCTGCCGAGCGGCGTCACCGTCACCATGCCTGACTGAGTCACTGTCCCCTGACTGTTCGCGAACGTGCCGGACGACACCCAAAGGAGTGCCACAAAGGGGACAACGCCGCCGACCTGCCGACCATGCATAGCGTCCTCCGTTATTGGCGGGGGCTCAACCCCTGCATCAACTGCTTGGCCGCATCGGCCTGTTCCGTCCGCGGATAGAGCCGTCCGATGCGCAGACATTCGGCGCGCGCGAGCCGGCGGTATTTTGCCGCGCTCGCGGCGTCGTGCGCGTCGAGGTACCGGCGATGCAGATCGCGGTAGTCGACGGCGAGATAGAGCCGCACCTCCGCGTTCGCCTCGAACGCCGGATATCGCGCCAGGAAGCGCTGCTTGGCGGCGGCGGCGGCGACGAGCGCCGCGATCTCGGTTGCGGACGACTGGTAAAACTGGTACGACAGCAGCTTGAACTCCGCGGCGGCGGCGTGCGCACCGCGCGGCGCCTCGGTCAGGTAGGCCGCGAACGCGGCGCCGTCGTAGAAGAATTTCTTCTTGTCGCGCCGGTACGCGATCGTGATGCTCAGCTCTTTCGTGCGGCTCAGCGCGAGATCGAGGAGCTCGCGTTCCTGCGTGCCGTGCGACTCGACCTCCTGATTCATCAGCGACGCCAGCGCGTCGGCCTCGAGACCCAGCTCGAACCGCGCGTCGGGACGACTCTCTCTCGCCAGCCGCTCCATCGTCTTCAGCGTCGCGTTCAGGCCGGGCGCCGACAGGATGACGTCGGCATGCGCGAGGCTCGCAATCAGCACCACGGCCGCGGCGAGAACGACCTGCCGGCGCCTCGCGAGCCACAGCGCGCCAACGACCAGCAGTCCCGCGACGACGAGGAGCGTGGACATCCACCAGTCGGGACCGAGGCGGCGCTCGTACACGGCGCCAGGCTGAAACACGAACGAGTCGGCGCGATCGCCAACCCGCACTTCGCCGTTCGTGTGGTGCGTCGGATAGATCTCTGTCAGGAAGTCGCTGCGGATCGCGATCGTGGCTGCGCGCGAGGCGGCCTGTCCGGCGGCATCCGCTTCGACGTACGGCGATCCGCCGGCATCCCGCCAGAACGCAATCCTCTTCACCGTCAGCGGCAGCGGCGCGCCGTCGGCAGCCACGCGAAGATGCCTGGTGATGTACTCGCCGACGTTCTCGCGCGACGCCTCCAGCTCGCTGTCCGACACCCGGCCGTCCAGATCGCGATCGAGCCGCAGGAGCAGATCCAGCTCGTCCAGCGGCAGCCGGACGACGGCGTCGAACGA
>Ga0111539_10011300_pt1 | contig 11216 bp, 5 predicted proteins | sample RhiMethybrSRZTD1_FD_79667 | JGI IMG/M metagenome (GOLD analysis project Ga0111539, IMG submission 79667) | Populus rhizosphere microbial communities from Tennessee, USA - Rhizosphere MetaG P. TD hybrid SRZTD1 (version 2) (version 2) | ecosystem: Host-associated > Plants > Roots > Rhizosphere >...
ATCCACACCTGCCGCTTTACAACATCAAGACACTTTCAACTGAAATTGACGAGTCGCTCGTGCAGGAAAGATTGGTCACGTGGCTTACCGGTGCCTTCGGCGTGCTGGCGACATTGCTTACCGCGCTTGGGCTTTACGGTGTGTTGACCTTCTCAGTCGCGCGCCGGACGCGTGAGATTGGAATTCGTGTTGCCCTCGGCGCGCAGCGCCGCGATGTGTTCCGGTTGATCATGATCAGGGGCGTGATTTTGGTAGGTGCCGGCGTGGCGATTGGTGTGGCGGCGTCGTTTGCGTTTTCACGTTTGATTAGTGCGTTGCTGTTTGGTGTCACGCCAAACAACGTGGCGACGCTCGTGGGTGTTTCGGTGGGATTGATTCTTGTCGCATTGCTGGCGTGTTTCATTCCCGCGCGGCGTGCAACAAAAGTCGACCCGATGGTCGCGCTGCGTTACGAATGAGAAGGTCGCCTTTTGCCGAGGGGCGGCTTCACAGGATTTACAAGATTTCTCCGGATTCATCCTGAAACATCCTGTTTATCCTGTGAAGCTACACCTTCAGAGAGCGACGGCAGAGAGGTAACAAATGTTTCAAGACATCCGTTACGGATTACGCATCCTGCTTAAGAAACCGGTCTTCACGTTTGTCGCGGTGCTTTCGCTTGCGCTGGGCATTGGCGCGAATACCGCGATTTTCAGTCTCCTCGATGCAGTGTTGCTCAAGACCCTGCCGGTGAGAGAGCCGGATCAATTGGTCCTCTTCGGAAACGGCAAGAATCAGGGTGCAACGGATAGTTTCCCGGATGAAAGTTGGGATCTCTATTCATATCCGTTTTATCGACGGGTCCAGCAACGCACGGATTTGTTTTCGAGTGTGGGAAGCCTGCTGAGTATTCCATGGGACGTGCATGGCTTCATCAATACAAACGGAACTAACGGCGACATCGAATCGATGCAAGTGCAACTCGTCTCCGGCAGTTACTTCCCCGTGTTAGGAGTAAACGCCGGACTCGGCCGCGTCCTGAACGAGTCTGACGATCAGAATGTAGGCGGCCATCCGGTTGTCGTTGTCAGTTACGCGTGGTGGCAGAAACGACTCAACGGCGATCCGTCTGCAATCGGCAAAACGATCACGATTGACGACACTGCTTACACGATTGTCGGTGTGGCGCCGAAAGAGTTCTTCGGCACGAGTGTTGGCACGGCTCCGGATCTCTGGATCCCGCTCGCGATGGAAAAACTGATGCCGCCCGCGCATTGGAATGAGAGGGAAAACGAGGAGTTTCAGTCACTCAACATCATCGGTCGGTTGCAGAATGGAGTGAGTGCGGCGCAAGCCAACGCAGGCGTCAATCTCATGTTTCAACAAACGCTACAGGCACGCGCCGGCTCAACCCCAAGTGCTCAAACATTAAAAGACATGGCAAATGCGCGTATTGAACTGACATCGGTCAGTCGCGGTTTGTCGTCGTTGCGCGAGCAGTTCTCAGTATCGTTGGAAGTCCTGATGGGTGTGGTGGCGCTCGTGCTGCTGATCGCGAGTGCGAACGTTGCGAACCTGCTTTTGGCCCATGGAGCCGCACGCACAAGGGAATTCGCACTGCGCATGGCGGTGGGCGCCGGACGTTTGCGGCTCGTGCGGCAGTTGTTCACGGAAAGCGCGCTCCTGGTGTCTTTCGGCGCAATAGCCGGACTCGCTTTTGCCTGGTGGGGGACTCGCGTGTTGTTGATGCTCGCCTCGGACGGTCCAGAGGCTCTGCCGTTACATGTAACGCCAAGTTGGCGTCTTCTCGGATTCACTATCGGTGTGGCGGCTTTGTGTGCTTTTGGTTTTGGTATTGCTCCCGCACTGGGTGCCGCGCGCATCGAACCAAACACTTCGCTCAAAGGCGGCAAGAGCACGACACTCAGCCCGCTCAAGAATCCACTCGGCAAGGCATTCGTGGTGGCGCAGGTCGCGCTTTCACTCTTGCTGCTGGTCGGCGCCGGATTGTTTGTCCGGACCTTGATTAATCTGCAGAGCATTCCCAGTGGTTTCAATGTCGAAAACGCGATGGTGTTCAACGTCGACACTTCAGCTACAGGCTACAAAGCTGAAAACGATCCGAGACTGCCGGCGATGCTCGCCGAAGTCGAAGACAAGGTCAGGGCAATCCCCAACGTGCAGGCCGCTTCGTTTGCTTTCTTCGTTTTTCATCAGGGGCAGTGGTCCAGCGCTGCTTATACGCGAGAAGACGGTATTGCCGAAGGACAGAGCCGCCAGCTTCGCAACAACATCGTCGGCAAAGATTTCTTCGCGGCGATGGGAATCCCCGTGTTGCAGGGACGGATCTTCGGGCCGCAGGACACCAAGGACACGCAGAAAGTCGCACTCGTAAATGAAGCGATGGTGCGAAAGTTTTTTCCCACCGGTTCTCCGGTAGGCAAACGCTTCGGAATCGACGGTCCTGAATCCACCGAAGCGTTCGAAGTTATCGGAGTGGTGAAGGACGCCAAGTTTGGAAGCCTGCAGGAGAAGTTCACTCCGATGGCTTTTTACCCGCATGTGCAGCGTCCGGATGTGATTAGTAATTTTATAGTGCGTTTCTCAGGACCCCCGAGCGCGGTCGTGCCTCAGATCAGGCAGACGATCAAAGAGATCAATCACAATCTGCCGGTCGAGGACGTTCGAACACTTTCAGACCACATCAATCGTTCGCTCACCCAGCAGACACTGGTGGCGCGGCTCGCGTCATTCTTTGGACTGCTGGCGTTGTTGCTCGCGTGCATTGGGTTGTACGGAGTGATGTCCTACGGCGTTGCGCGACGTACGAATGAGATCGGTATTCGGATGGCGTTGGGAGCGCTTAATCGAAGCGTGCTCTGGCTGGTGCTGCGTGAAGCTTTGCTGCTGGTTGTGATTGGACTCGCAGTTGGCGTGTTCGCGTCGCTGGCACTGACGAAGACAGCAGCATCGTTGTTGTACGAGCTAAAGCCTAACGATCCACTGACGATCGCGCTCGCGACGTTATTGTTAGCGACGGTTGCGGCGGTCGCGGGTTACTTACCGGCTCGACGTGCCGCGCGCGTCGATCCGATGACTGCATTAAGGGAAGAATGAAAGGCAATCCACAGATTACACAGATGAATGAAAAAATCTGTGGAATCTGTGGATGGATTTAATAAATGAACACTCTACTTCAAGACATTCGCTTCGGCCTCCGCATGCTGCTTAAGTCGCCGAGTATCAGCATCGTTGCCACTATCGCACTAGCGCTCGGGATTGGCGCCACCACTGCAATCTTCAGTGTTATGAATGCGGTATTGCTCCGCCCGTTGCCGTTTCCGGAGCCGGATTCACTAGTCGCGTTGTATGAGACCGACGCGCAGCGCGGTCAGGTACGCGGGTCGCATTCATATCCCAATTTTCTGGACATGCGTGCGCAGAACACGGTCTTCGAAAACGTCGCCAGCTATCACGGCGCCGACTACGTTCTGACCGGACGTGGCGAACCGGCGCGACTGCAGGGCTCCGTTGTCACTGCAAATCTATTTCCGTTGCTCAAAGTGCAACCGATGCTTGGCCGCGTTTTTCTTCCTGATGAAGACAAGCCGTCAGAAACTGGTCGCGTCGTCATTCTCAGTCATAAGCTTTTTCAGAGTCGCTTTAATGGCGATCCGTCGATTGTGAATCAGGCGATTACGCTCGAGGGAAAGAAATTCACGGTAGTCGGTGTTATGCCGCCATCGTTTGAGTTTCCGATTCAGAACGATCCGGTCGACCTGTGGACCACGATCGCGGGTGATGCTTCCGGATCAGAACCAATCACCGCCCAGCGCGGTGCGCATTTCCTCACAGTGATTGGCCGTCTCAAACCTGGCGTCACCGAAGAAAAAGCACAGGCTGAAGTTACTGCCATAGCTGCTCGCCTCGAACAACAGTATCCCGACACAAACACCCGAAAGAGCCTGCGACTTGAATCGGCATTTACGGCGCTTGTTGGTGACGTTCGTCCCACACTGTGGATACTGTTCGGCGCCGTCGCCTGTGTGTTGCTGATCGCCTGTGCGAACGTAGCAAACCTTCTGCTCGCGCGCGCGACAAGCCGTCACAAAGAGATGGCGATTCGCACTGCGCTCGGTGCGAGCCGCACGCGTGTCGTTCGACAGTTGTTGACCGAGAGCATGTTGCTTTCGCTGGTTGGCGGTGCAGTCGGGTTGTTTCTCGCCGTGTGGTGGTCCGATCTTCTGGTCGCACTCGGAAAGGAAGACATTCCGCGTGCGATTCACGTTGGGATGGACTGGCGCGTGCTGGGATTCACACTCGGTGTTTCGTTGTTCACCGGCCTGATCTTCGGTCTTGCACCCGCGTTTCACTCATCGAAGACAGAGCTGGTTGAATCGCTGAAGGAAGGCGCACGCGGCACAAGTGCCGGCACGTTCGCGAATGTGTTTCGTAAAGCACTCGTTGTAGTCGAACTCGGTTTGGCCGTGTTGTTGTTAACCGGCGCGGCGCTTTTGATTCAGAGTCTCTGGCGTCTGCAGAGAGTGAATAGCGGTCTACATCCTGAAAACATTCTTACGTTCGACGTCACTCTGCCTGAGGTCAAATACAAGAGTGGCGACCAGAGTCAGTTCTTCATTGACCTGAAACGGCGGCTCGAATCCACGCCGGGAGTGCAATCGGCCAGCTCGATATTGCCGCTGCCTTTGAGTGGCGAGCGCTTCGGTATTTCTTTTGAGATCGAAGGGCGGCCGCTGCCGCCAAAGGATCATCCTTCCGCTGATTTCTTCACGACCGGCGTCGGCTATTTCAAGACGATGGGTATCCCGATCATTAAAGGCCGCGACTTCGACGATCGCGACAAACATGGATCGACACCGGTGATCATCATCACCGAGACCTTTGCGCGACAGTATTTTCCGAACGAAGACCCCATCGGAAAACGTATTCATCCCGGCATTTCCAGTTACGAAAACGAAGATTCGGTAATGCGGGAGATTGTGGGCGTCGTTGGCGATGTCAGGAATCGCACTCTGAGTACGGAATCGAAACCGGCGTACTACGTGCCGGCCACCCAGGTGCCTTTCAACGAGATGGTGACGGTTGTAAAGACCGCGGGTGAGCCGCACGGTCTGATTTCCGCGGCGACGAAGGAAGTGGCGGCGATGGACCATGATGTGCCGCTGTTTAGCGTGAAGTCGATGGAGGAATACATATCGACATCAGTAGCGGCGCCACGTTTCAGTACCACATTGCTTTCGATTTTTGCGGGCGTCGCATTGGTGCTGACGATCGTTGGGTTGTACGGCGTGATGAGTTATTCGGTCGCGCAACGGACGAATGAGATCGGCATTCGGATGGCGCTTGGTGCGCAGTCACGCGATGTGTTGCTGATGATCGTCAAGCAGGGGTCGGTGCTGATTCTGTTGGGGCTGACGATTGGATTGATCGGGGCTTTTTTGGCGACGCGTGTGATGGCGAGTCTGTTGTTTGGAGTCACGGCGAAGGATCCGTTTACGTTTGTTGCGGTGTCGGTGTTGCTGGCCATCGTTGCGTTACTGGCGTGCTACATCCCGGCATTGCGGGCCACAAAGGTCGATCCGATGGACGCGCTGCGATGCGAGTAGCCACAGATTTAACTGATTAAGAACGGATAGAGACATGAATACACTACTGGCTGACATTCGCTTTGGGTTACGCATGCTGTTGAAGAGTCCGACGACGACGTTTGTCGCACTGTTGGCGCTCACGCTTGGCATTGGCGCGAATACGGCGATTTTTAGTGTGGTCAACGGGGTGTTGCTGCGAACGTTTCCGTATGCCGACGCCGAACGATTGGTGCTGGTGTGGGAGAAGAGTCCTCGAAACGATCAAAACTCAATCAACCTCGGCAATTTCTTTGACTGGAAAGAACAGAATCAGGTTTTCACAGACATGGCGGTATTCTTCGACCGCAACTTCAATCTCACCGGCGACGGCGAACCCGAAGAAGTCACAGCACAGATTGGCACCACCAATCTTTTCTCCGTTCTAGGAACTAATCCCGTCCTGGGACGAACTTTTGCAGACGATGACGGGCGCGATGAACAGTCGCGAGTGGTCGTGATCAGCTACGCTTTGTGGCAGCGACGATTCGGCGGCGACAGGAATATTGTGGGACGCCAGATCAACGTCAACGAACGACCTTCCACGATCGTTGGCGTTATGCCGGCAACTTTTGGCTGGCACATTCAGAAAGGAACACAGGCGAGCAGACCGGCGGACATTTGGATACCTTTTCAGGTTCCAAACGAACTGCGACTACGTCGCGGTAGATTTGCTTCAGCGGTCGCACGTTTGAAGCCCGGCGTCTCAATCGACCAGGCGAAGCAGGAAATGGCGACGATCGGCGCGCGCCTGTCGCAGCAGTATCCGGAATTCAATACCAACTGGAGCGTCAATGTCGTTCCATTGCGCACACAAGTCACGGGCGCAATCCGGCGTCCTTTATTCATCCTGCTGGGCGCAGTTGCGTTTGTGCTTTTGATCGCCTGCGCTAACGTCGCAAATCTTTTGTTGGCACGCGCGAGCTCGAGAAGAAAAGAGATCGCTGTGCGTGCGGGACTGGGCGCGACACGGCGTCGCATCACGCGCCAGATGTTGACCGAGAGCGTGATGTTGTCACTGACTGGTGGAACGCTCGGCGTCCTCGTCGCGTGGTGGGGTACAAAGGCACTGGTGGCGCTGAGTCCGCCTGCGCTCATCGATCTCAAAAACGTCACCGTGAGTTTGCCCGTACTCGCGTTTACAGTCGGCCTGTCATTGCTCACCGGAATCGTATTCGGGCTTGCTCCTGCTTTGGAAGCAACCCGCTTCGATCTTCACGACTCGCTTAAACAGGGCGGCAAGAACGTGGGTGGGACTGCCGGCGGTCAGCGCATGCGAAGTCTCTTTGTGGTGACTCAGGTTGCCCTGGCGCTGGTTTTGCTGGTCGGCGCCGGTCTGCTGCTGAAGAGTTTCAATCGTTTGCAGTCGGTCGACACTGGATTCAATCCCCAAAATCTTCTCGCTGTTCGCCTGAATCTGCTCCCCGGCAAATACGACACCGACCAGAAACGAGTCGACTTCTTCAAGCGCGCGGTCGCACAGATGCAAGCGATTCCAGGCGTGGAAGCAGCGGGCGCTATCAACACACCACCGTTTACTGGTCTATACAGTGGCACGAATATCGAAGTCGACGGTCAGAAGCTTCCGCCGGGTCAGGAACTGGGTACCGGCGTTTGCGTTACTGATGCCAACTATTTTCAGACGATGCAGATTCCATTGAAGCTCGGACGTCTTTACACCGCGCAGGAAGCGACTGAAATGCGGCACGTCGTGGTCGTCAATGAAACTTTCGTGCGGAAGAACCTCGGCGGACAGAACCCACTCGGCAGACAAGTCACCATCTATATGAAAGACGATAACGTACCGAGTGAGATCATCGGCGTCGTCGCGGACCATAAACATCTTGGACTCGATGTGCCGGTGGAGCCGGTGGCTTACTGGCCTCATCCCGAACTGGTCTATTCGGGAATGACGTTGATGTTGCGGACGCGAGGGGATGCGAGCGCGGTCGGATCTGCCGCGCGTAACGTGATTCATACTCTCGATCCACAGCAACCGATCGGCGAAGTCAGCACGATGGAAACGTTGTTATCAACTTCGGTTGCGCGAGCACGATTCAGCGCATCGTTGTTGACGGTGTTTTCGTTTCTCGCGCTCATCATGGCTGCTGTGGGGATATACGGCGTGATGTCGTATTCGGTGTTGCAGCGCACGCATGAGATTGGTGTGCGAATGGCCCTCGGTGCGCAACGATTCGACGTGCTGAAGCTCATGGTGAAGAAGGGGATCGTGCTGGGGATAATCGGAGTGGTTGTGGGATTGGCGGCGTCGTTTGCATTGACGCGATTGATCGCGACGCTGTTGTTTGATGTAACGCCGACTGATACGGCGACGTTCGTGATTGTTTCCGCGGGATTGTTTCTGGTGACGTTGTTTGCGTGTTATGTGCCGGCGCGGCGGGCGACGAAAGTGGATCCGTTGAAGGCGCTTCGGTACGAATGAGCGCCACCTTCGAGTGCGGCGGCCTGGCGCCGCTTTGGCCCTCGATCACGCATCTTTGATAACAAAGCGGCGCCAGGCCGCCGCACTCCAAGGAGACGCCCAGACTCCAATGAACTTGCAATTTGATCCGTCGTATTCAACTGTCGATTTCGTGATCAGGAATCTGTGGTTCAACGTGCGGGGAAGATTTCGAGATTTCGAGGGCAGGATCGTCCTGGATGAGAGTGATATCGGGCGCTCTTCTGTGAACGCGACGATCAAAGCCGCAAGTATCGACACAGGCAACAAACGTCGTGATGCGCACCTGTTGCTGAAGGATTTTTTCGACGTCGAGAAGTTTCCCGAGATCGAGTTCACGAGCACCAGTATCCGGCGCGGCCGAGATCGTGACTCGCTGGATCTCGACGGTGAGTTAAGGATCAGAGACAAAACAGTGCCGGTTGCACTGTCAGTCAACGAGATGGACCGCAGTCGTGCGCCGAATGGCGAGGAGTTTGTCTACTACAGCGCCACGACCGAACTCGATCGTTGCGCTTTCGGCATCAACTACGGACGCGGAATCATCGGCCGCCGCTTGCGGGTCACCATCAACGTGCAAGCCTGCGACACTTCACAAACGAGGAGATGAAAATGAAGTTGCTCAAACATTCTCTCAAAGCGCAAGTCTTCTGGCTGCTCGCTTCGTGCTTAGCCTTGCTCATTTCATCGCCGGTATCCGGACTTCAGGGTCAAAAGAGCCGCGATGAAAAGCAAGGCACTACGACCTGGATAATCCAGGATGACGGAGAGAAACGTCGTTTGGAAATTCGGGGTAAGGCGGAGTTCTCTGACGATTACACTGACATCACGTCCGTTTCGGAAGGCGGGTGGGTCATTGTCGAAGAGGTCCATCAGGGGCAATCGCGTCGCTACGAAGTCAGACGAGACGGAGACGGACAAATCACGCGAACATTTTATCTAAATGGCACCGCGCGCCCGCTGGATGAGAACTCCAAGATTTGGCTTGCTAAGTTTGTCCTCAACGCCGTGCGTCAGGGAGGCTTCGATGCAGAGAAGCGAGTGAAGAGAATTTTGGCCCAGCGTGGCGTTGCGGGCGTTCTTGCAGAGATCAGTCAAATCTCGAGCGACTATGCAAAACGCCTCTATTTCGACCAGCTCATCAAACAGGGAAATCTTGACGCGACGGCAATGCGTGATGTGTTGCGCCAGGCGGCCCGTGAAATCTCTTCCGATTACGAACAGGCGCAATTGTTGATAGCTGCTGCACCGATGCTTACGGGCAAAGACGTTGCTATGCAACCGTTCTTCGATGCGGTCGCAACGCTCAAATCCGATTACGAGCACAGTCGCGTGCTCAAAAACCTCTTGAAGCAGGAGACGCCGAGTAGCGCCTTGCAGGTGCTGGTTGCTTCGTCAACCAAGACCATCTCTTCTGATTACGAACGGCGCGGCGTGTTGACTGCGCTCGCAAAGACAAAGATTCAAAGCGAAGAAGTATTGCGACTGTTGCTCGACTCGGCAACGGAGATGTCGTCGGACTATGAGAAGGCGACGTTGCTTGTTGAAGTTTCAAACGCCTACACCGGCGACTCACGGTTGAAGAGCGCGTTTCTGAAAGCAGTGGAGACGATTAAGTCGGATTACGAACGAGGGCGAGTTTTGTCCACGCTGCTGAAGAATAAACAAATAGGGTAACGCGGATTCAGACGGATTTTCGAACCGGATTAGGACGGATCTGATTATGGAAAATCTGATTAAAGATATTCGTTATGGCGTTCGGATGTTGATGAAGAATCCGGGCGTGACGCTGGTGGCGGTGATCACTTTGGCGCTTGGGATTGGGGCGAATACCGCGATCTTTAGTGGCGTCAGTGCGTTTTTGATGAAGCCGCTTTCGGTGCCCAATCCGGGCGGTCTGGTCCGTCCGATGGAGATTGCCGAAGACCGCGGCGTGACTGATGAGTTTTCTTATCCAGACTTCGTCGACTACCGCGATCAGAGCACTTCATACATCGGTCTGGTTGCCGAAGACATGATTCAGGCGGCGATCGACACTGAGAACCAGAACGACGTTCTCTACGGACAGGTTGTTTCGGCCAACTACTTCGATGTCCTCGAAGTTAAACCGATCCTCGGTCGAACGTTCCTGCCCGACGAAGACAAGAACCCCGGTGCAAATGCTGTCGTAGTGTTGAGCCATAGCTTCTGGCAACGACGTCTCGCGTCTGATGCAAACATCGTCGGCAAAACAGTCTCACTCAACAACCGCGCGTATCAGGTGATTGGTGTCACGCCGGAATATTTTGTCGGATCGAAGTTTGCACTCGCACTCGACTTCTGGACACCGATTTCGATGGCTGAAGATCTGCGACGCAGTCCCGGTCTCCTCAAGGAACGTGGCGCGCATTGGATGAATGTCATCGGACGTCTTAAACCCGGTGTTTCACTCTCACAAGCGTCTGCCGAAATATCTGCTATCTCAACCCGCTTGAATCAGGCCTATCCTGACAATCGCGCCTCGAGCACACAGGCACAGGTGATGACTGAGGTCGACGGTCGCTGGGAAGAGTTGGGTGGCGTTTTCAAGAGCGGCGGTGCGCTCGCAATGGCTATCGTCGGGCTGGTGCTGCTAATCGCGTGCGCGAATGTTGCGAATCTGATGCTGGCCCGAGCTGCAGCACGTCGCAAAGAGATTGGCATTCGTCTCGCGCTCGGCGCCAACCGTGCGCGCCTTATCCGCCAACTTCTCACCGAAAGCGTTTTACTTTCAATAGCCGGCGGTGGACTCGGATTGTTGCTCGCTTTCTGGGTGACGGACCTGATGCAAGCCTTCATTCCGATACTCGAATACAAGATCGTCGACAACTTCTTTTCAATCGACTCGCGCGCGCTGTTCTTCACTCTCGTAATTTCGTTGGCAACAGGCCTGGTGTTTGGGCTCGCTCCGGCGTGGCATTCGTCGAATCCCGATGTGGTGCCGGTGCTCAAAGGCGATCCGGAACAAGCGCGTCGAGGGAAGAGAAGAGCGTTTGGTTTGCGAAACGTACTGGTGGTGGCCCAGGTTGCTCTCTCGCTCGTGGTGCTGGTTTGCGGTGGCCTCTTCATCAAGAGTTTTCGTAAAGCGCAGACGATGGATCCGGGTTTCAGCA
>Ga0111539_10011302_pt1 | contig 11215 bp, 11 predicted proteins | sample RhiMethybrSRZTD1_FD_79667 | JGI IMG/M metagenome (GOLD analysis project Ga0111539, IMG submission 79667) | Populus rhizosphere microbial communities from Tennessee, USA - Rhizosphere MetaG P. TD hybrid SRZTD1 (version 2) (version 2) | ecosystem: Host-associated > Plants > Roots > Rhizosphere >...
TCCGAGATGCTCGCGAACCATCGCGAGCATGCCGCGCCCGCCCGAGGCCATCGCCACACGTGCCGCGGAGTCGAGCGAGACGATCACGAGCGGGAGGACGTACAGAGCACGCCACACAAGCTCCAAGCTGGACCAGGCGCCGGCCAGCAGACGTGTGGCCACCGCGCCAGCGCCGATCATCCCCGCCGCTGTGAGCGCAGCGGGGCCCACGAGTCGGGCAAAGAACCCGAGGAACGGCACGCGCATCAGGCCGGTGCTGGCGGAGGAACGTGGCTGCGCGACGGCGGTTGTGGCCATCACGAATTCTCAGCGACTCAACCAGCCACCGTCCACGACGAGCACGTGGCCGTGGACGTAATTCGATGCGGCTGATGCCAGGAACACCGCGGCGCCCGCGAGATCCTGCGGCGTGCCCCATCGCCCGGCAGGAATGCGGTCCGTGATCGCGCGATTGCGATCCTGATCGGCACGCAGCATGCGCGTGTTGTCCGTCTCCATGTAGCCGGGAGCGATCGCATTGACGTTGATGCCGTGCGGCGCCCATTCGTTGGCGAGCGCCTTTGTCAACTGGACGAGACCGCCTTTGGCCGCGGCATAGCCCGGCACGGTGATGCCACCCTGGAAGGACAGCATCGACGCAATGTTGATGATCTTTCCGCCGCTGCGCCGGGTGAGCATGTGCCGTCCCGCCGCGCGCGACAGCCGAAAGACATTCGACAGGTTGACCTCGATCACCTCGTCCCACTCATCGTCGGTGTGATCGGCAGCGGCCGTGCGGCGGATGATCCCCGCGTTGTTGATCAGGATGTCGAGGTAACCGAACGCGTCGATGGCATCGTGGATCAGGCGATCGGCAGCCTCGCGATGGGAGAGGTCCGCCGTGAGGCATCGCGGACGACGTCCTGTCGACTCCTCGATCGTCGCCGCTGTTGCCGTGGGCGGTTGCTCGCTGGCGTGCAGGACGACGTCGGCTCCCGCCGAAGCCAGAGCCGAGGCCATGCCTGCGCCGAGACCTCGCGAGGCACCGGTCACCAGCGCCACCTTGCCATCGAGGCGAAACAGATCGAGCGACACGCCGGCCGGTTGCGAGCTAACGGCCATGGCCGTTCTCATCCGGCAGGAAGTCCTCGCGGATGGGCGAGAAGATGTCGACGAGCACGACCTCCTCGTCGAGCATGGTCGCGCCATGGCTGATGCCGGACGGCAGGTGCAGCAGATCGCCCTGGTTGAGGACGCGATCGCGACCTTCGATCGTGTAGCGGACGCGTCCGCGCTCCACCATCGTGATCTGCTCGTGCGGGTGCGAATGCACCGCGGTCACGGTGTGCGGGGCGATGCGCAGGCGACACACCATGATGCGATCGCCCCAGAACAGCTGCCGTTCGATGCCCTCAGCGATGCGTTCGGCCGGAATCGTGCTCCAGTCGCAGTGCTGGGCGGTCAGGACGGAGTTGCCAATGGTCATTTCTGATCCGATCTGCCTGCATCGAGGCCGGAAGGTGTCGCAGCGAATTCGGGTTGCACGTTGACGACGCCGTATTGCCGATCGACGTCTTCACGGATCGCGGCCATCATCCAGAGGAAGTTGATCGGGTAGCCCGGTGCGCCGACGTTGGGGTGATAACCGGCCGGCATCATCACCACGTCGCCCTCGCGGACGATGGTGGCGATCTCCGGATCATGGGTGTTGGTGTAGACAAGCTGCACGCCGAAGGCCGGCGCGGGCATGTCGATGTAGAGATACGCCTCCTCGAGCAGCGCGGCGTGCTCATGCGGCGGCCAGGACGTCCAGTTGCCGGGATCGCTGAAGGTGACGCCCGCCATGATGCGGCTCGCCTGCACGTTCTTCCCGATGAGGACGGTCAGATCGCGTTTGGCCGCCGGTCCGCCGGGCTTCAGATGCAGCGATGGATCGCTCTGGATGCCGGCGAAGGAGACGAACTGCACCGGATGCTGCCGTGAGACCGGCGCTGCGATCTCCGCGAGATCGCATCCGCCGGACGCCGCCATCACCTGGATGACGGTATCGCGCGGAACATAGAGCGCGTCGTATCGCACGAGATTGAACGCAGCATCGCCCGCCTGCACGTAGGCGGCGCCGCGCAGGCAGATCAGGCCGGTCTCCATGCCGTCGGTGGAGAACCGAACCGGCGGCGCGCCTTCAGGCAGGATGATGCGCCCGTAGTGCAGGTACTGCATCGCGCACGAACCCGGCACGATCGAGCGCGTACGTCCAGCGTAGGCAGCCGTGTTGCGAACGATGCAGCGGTCAACGGTGAGAACGGACGTTGCTGTGGTCATCTCGTGTCAAATCCCAAATCCAACGCGCAGGATGGCGGATCTACCAACCACCATCTAGGCCACCACCGGCGCAGCGAATGCTGGCGCCGCGATCAGTGCAGCCGCGCCCTGTAAACGCGGATACTCCGTTGCTGCCACGGGTCGAATCTCCGTATCCGCTGCCGCTGTTGTCAGTGCACGCTCCGAAAGAGCCGTGCGCACCGCACCCTCGAGCAGATCCCACGCGAGCGTAATCTCGCCGCCGACATACACGCGCGCCGGATCGAGCGCGTTGATGACCGACGCCAGGCCGAGGCCCAGATATCGCGCGGTCGCGCCGAGCGCGGCGACCGCTTTCGCATCGCTGGCGCGTGCTCGTGCGATCAGGTCCTCCATCGTGAATTGCCGCCGATCGGGATCCTCGGGCCCGGCAAGATTCGCGGGCCGTCCGAAGTAGCGAGCGAGCGTGGCGCGATTGGAGATGTAGGCTTCCCAGCACCCCTGTGCACCGCACGAGCAGCGCGGACCATCGAGCGACAGCGGCACGTGGCCGAACTCGCCGGCGATGTTGTGCCGCCCGCGCAGCACTTCGCCGTTCATGATCACGCCCACGCCGATCCCGTCCGAGACGCTGATGTAGACCAGATCCCCGGCCGCCGTGGCGTGATCGCCGCGCAGCGCCCACATCTGGGCCAACGCACACGCGCGGCCCGAGTTCTCGACCTGCACTTCGAGACCCGTCGCCGCGGCGAGCGGACCACGCAGGTCCACGTTGCGCCAGCCCAGCGTCGGCGCATGCAGCACGCGCATCGTCGAGTGCTCGACCATCCCGGGCACGACCACGCCAATGCCCTCGCACGCGTCGAGATCGGGATGCTCCGCGAGCAGCCGCTTGATTCGCGACGCGAGCGACGAAATGAGCACCTTCGGTTCGCGCGCCGTAGGAAACGAGATGACGCCGGTCAACGGCTTGCCGAGCAGATCGGCCAGCATCAGGAACGTTTCGCTGGCACGAATGTCGGCGGCAATCACCGTGCGGCGCCGCGAGTCGATGTAGAGAAACGTCGGCTTGCGGCCACGCTCGGTCTCGCCCGTCGCGCCCTCGAACACGAGCTTCTGCTGCAGCAGGTCGTTGACGATGAGGGTGACCGCTCCGCGACTGACGCCCATCAGCCGCGCCAGGTCGGCGCGCGAGATCGGCTGATGCGCGCGCACGAGGTTCAGGACGATGCGGGTGTTGATGTCGCGGCTCGTGGCGCGGGTGGCGACCTTGAAGCGGGAAGGGTTGATCCTGCGCATTCGTATCTTTGTCGAACTAAATGCCCCGCGGTAACGGGTCACGCCTCACAACGGAGCCGAAGGCTCCACCGGAACGCACCGGGCATTTGTTTAACGGACAGACAAATTACGCGGATCACGCGTTCTTCGTCAAGCCCAAACAAAGAACCCGCTGCGCTGGTTTACTTTCGTCCACCCAGCGTGGCGCACGTTCGATGAAGCGCTGACGCTCGACCTCCTCGCTCGCCTCGTAATGCCGGGATTGCATCTGGCGACCGGGTTCTCCGACGATCGATGAGTCATGAAGAGGCGCGATCTCGTCAGGATGGACATTCCGGCAAGCCGCATGTTCACGCCGGGGGACACCGACGCGCCGTATCGCATCTGGGGGACCAATCTCGAACAGGATGCCGTTCAACAGCTGAAGAACGCGTGCAAGCTGCCGGTGGCGGTTTCCGGTGCCCTTATGCCCGACGCGCACGTCGGGTACGGACTCCCGATCGGCGGCGTGCTGGCGACACGCGACGCTGTCATCCCGTACGCGGTCGGCGTCGACATCGCCTGCCGCATGAAGATGAGCGTGCTCGATCTCCCGCTCGACGCGCTCGACGACCAGAAGCCTCGTCTCGTCCAGGCACTGGAGCATGAAACGCGGTTCGGCATCGGTGCGACGTTCCGCGCTCGTCGAGACCACGACGTCATGGATCGCGACTGGCGGGTCACTCCGATCACGTCGAAGCTGAAGGATCGCGCGTGGTCGCAGCTGGGAACGAGCGGAAGCGGCAATCACTTCGTGGAGTTCGGTGAGCTGACGGTGCTCGACGACTCCGTCGGCCTTGCGCGCGGAAAGTACCTCGCGCTTCTGAGCCACTCAGGCAGCCGCGGCACCGGTGCGCAGCTCGCGCAGCACTACAGCACGCTCGCGCGCGGTCTGCACCCGGAGCTGCCGAAGGACCTGTCGCACCTCGCATGGCTCGATCTCGCCAGCGAGGCCGGTCAGGAATATTGGGCGGCGATGGAGTTGATGGGCAAGTACGCCGCCGCGAATCATCACCTGATTCACGTCGCCATCTCGAAGGCGCTCGGCGTCGACGTGATGCTCGACCTGGAGAACCACCACAACTTCGCCTGGCGCGAGCGCCACGTGCTACCCGACGGATCGGAACAGGAGCTGATCGTCCACCGCAAGGGCGCAACACCCGCGGGCGCCGGCGTGCTCGGGATCATTCCCGGGTCGATGGGCACGCCGGGCTACGTGGTGCGTGGAAAGGGCGTCGCTGAATCGTTGAACTCCGCCGCGCACGGCGCCGGTCGACGTATGAGCCGCACGAAAGCGAAGCAGACGTTCAACTGGGAGACGACACAGAAGTTTCTGCGCGAGCGTGGCGTGACGCTGCTCTCTGCGGGACTCGACGAAGTGCCGATGGCCTACAAGGACATCGAGGAGGTCATGGCGGCACAGCGCGATCTCGTCGAACCGCTCGCACGGTTCGATCCGCGCCTGGTCAAGATGGCCCGTAGCGGCGAGCCGCCGGAAGATTGAGGTGATGCCGAGGCGCTCCCGTTCGGATTCCGAACAGCGCATCCCACGAGTGGACCCGACAATCGCCCTGCGCGCACATTAAGTGCGGCGTTCGTCGCTAACGCCCCACACTTCGAACGTCGATACCGCTCCTCTCGAACCCCTCGCGGATGCGCGCGGCGAGCAACGCGGCATCAGGCGTGTCGCCGTGCACGCAGATCGTGTCGGGCCTCACCGGGATGATCGTCCCATCGACCGCCTCGACCTCGCCTTCGGTCACCATCCGCAGCGCACGTTGGACCACGGTCTGCGGGTCGTGAATGACCGCTCCACTCTGCTGACGCGACACGAGGGATCCGTCCGCGTTGTAGGCGCGATCGGCGAACGCTTCGCTCGCCGTGCGCAATCCCGCACGCTCACCTGCCCGGATCAGTTCGGATCCGGCAAGACCAAAGAAGATGAGCGAACGATCGATGGCTGCGGTCGCGCGCGCCAGGGCATCCGCAAGCACCGCGTCGCGCGCGGCCATGTTGTAGATGGCCCCATGTGCCTTGACGTGCTGGAGCCGCTGGCCTTCCGCGGCAGCAAGCGCAGCAAGGGCGCCAATCTGATACAGCGCGACGTCCTCGAGCTCATCAGCCTCGATGTGAATTTCCTTCCGCCCGAACCCCTCGGGATCCCTGAGGCCCGGATGAGCTCCTGGACTCACGCCATTGAGGATGGCAAGTCGCAGCGTGGCGCGCATTGTGCGTGGATCGCCAGCGTGAAAACCGCAGGCAATATTCGCGGAGGTGATGACCCGCATCAGCGCGGGGTCTTGACCTAAGACAGCGGGCCGATCGGTCGCAGGTTCCGTGGACCATTCGCCGACATCTGCATTCAGGTCAACGCGCATGGCAGTGTCGACATATGGACAGACAGCAGTGTAATTTCTCCCTCACTGTTGGCTTGTGGAAAACTGCGCTGTAGCGAATTTCCTCAGGAATTGAACCGGCACAGCCGTTGCCTTAAGAGAGGGCGTCGGCCTGTGATTTACGGCAGGGCGCCGTAAATGCTGGGGGGAGCCAGGTCGATACTCCGGGACGGGGCGTCCTCACGGGCGCCCCGACCAGGTGTTCCAGCCAACCCCGGCTATTACCACCCAACAGGCCTCCCCGAAAAATCAGAAGTCTAGACGCCGGCGCCTTCGGGGTATTCGAGCGCGAGTTTGAGCTCGCGGGCGAGTGAGTCGACGGTTGTTCCGCTCCGCTTCCAGGCTCCATCCGATTCGAACCGCAGATCGCCGATACGTCTCCCCCACGGCGCGATGACGCGGCCGATGGCCCGGAAGTCTGCTCGATCCGCGTGCTCCTGGTCCAGCCGTCGAACGACGTCCGGCGCCACTCTGACGAATGCGCGAAGAGCCGCAGCGGACTTGATGCTGTATTTGCGGCCGCCCCATGCGGCGCCGAACACCACCGACACCTGCTTGAAGTAGTTCACGAAAAACCGCTTCGAATCCTCACGGAATTCGGCAGCCTTTTTCGGTCCCCCAAACGCGTCGCCCGCGAACAGCTTTTTCAGCTCCTGCGCGAGCGGCGCCTGCGCCACGCGCCCGTGTCCCACGCCGAGCAGCTTGATTTCACCGTGCAGCGGCGAGTCCTCGCGATCGTTCAGCGCCCGCACGACGTCGTGCGCTGCCGCCAGCGCATCATCTCGATAGAGCTGCCTGCCTGAGAGGCTGACCAGGTGCGAGGCATTGAGACGCGTGTGCTTCGCGTTGATCGTGACGAACATCTGGACGACGTGATCTTCAGGCAGCCGGTCGAAGATGATCGCGGGGACGGTGAAGTCCTCCGACTGGATGTTGTCGATGTCCGCGTGCAGCGCCAGCAGGCGGTGCTGACCGTCGATGGCTCGGAGGATGCCCTCGCGTTCGGGGACCTTCAGCCGCCCGACGGTGGCGCCCGCCTCAATCGGCTCGAATGTCAGCTTCTCGTCGCACGAGATGATGACAGCGCCGGGAATGGACGGCAGGTCCTTGGCCTGGCGACATTGCTCGTAATACTGCACGAGTTCGTCGATTTTTCGCCGGATGATCTGGCGTTGGTAGGCCTTCTCGCTCGAGGCGATGCGGCGCTCGAGCAGGTCCCAATTGACCTTCGATGCCGAGGTCCTGTTCCCACCGCGCACCGGCTGGCCGGATTCGCCGTAGTTCAGAACCTCGAACCGAACGAGCTTGTCAATATCGCTGGCAGTGAGGGCCGCCTGATAGAACTGCACCCCGAACTGCTGCATACGGATAGCGGCGACGTTAATCATTCGTGTCAGTCCCGGCGGACGCCCTGGCCTGCCCAGGCAAGAGGCGAATTGTAGCGATCAGCCCTATCGAAACTCAACCCGTTTCTCGCGGGAGAGCGCCAGTTTTCGTCCAAAACCGTGGTGATGTGCGCAAAAACTCCGTCAGCCATTGCTTCAGTCTGACCAGACCGAACAGGAAAATCGCGAATGCAATCCAGGCGACGGCCCATTGTTCCAGGCTCAGGCGGTGGTGAATGGCCGTGCTTAGGACTCCATAGACCATCTCGACGTGAATCCAGTAGACGAACAAGGAGGCGATGCCGAACTCTTGAACCGGCGACCATCCGCGCATCGCACGAGTCCAGGCATACGCGATGGGCAACAGGGCGACGATGATTCCAAGCCTCAAGAAAAAGAACGTGGGTGAGCTGGTCCAGAAGCTCGTCTCTCGATAGATGGGCGGCAGCAGCGACGCAAGATAGCTGGCCAGCGCTACCGTCAAGCCGATCAGGCCGAGCTGAATCGTCACGCGCCGTTCCGCACCCGGAGTTTGCGGACGGTCGACCCAGAGGCCGACCGCGGCACCGGCGAAGAGGAACCCCGCCCACGGAAACAGGGTAAACGTCGTCCGGCCCGGCGACGGCCGCAGATACCACTCGATCTCGTCGGGCAGAGCACTCAGCGCGACCGATTCGCGAACCAGTGGTGTCGCCATCGCCGCCGCAATCGTAGCGACGATGAAGAGCAGCGCACGTGCGCGATCCGACCGGCCGATGCGCCACAGCCACGCTGCGACGATCATCGACGGTCCCATGATGTTGAGGATGTCGACCTTCAGCAGAACCTGACGGAGCGGTCCGCCGCTAATCAGCCACGACTGCAGTCGGAACAGAAACGCGAGACCGAAGATCTGCCAGCCGCGGCGTTGTCCGCGCGCGGCCACGTCCGAAGGCACCATCCCCTTGCGAAGTCGCGACCGCGCGGCGAGCGAGAGCGCGATGCCGGCGAGCAGGAGAAACATCGGCGCCCCGAATCCGCCGATGATCAATCCCCACGCGTAAAACGGACGTGTGCGATCGGCGACTCGCGTCCACGAATCGAGGGTGTGCGCCTCGATCATGATCAACACGGCGATGCCGCGCAGCCAGTCGAGGTAATGCCTCCTCACGCCGCCAACACGTCGAATTCGGTGGTGAGCTCGATGTCCTGCCGCAGCGAGGCCCACACGGAACAGTACTTGTCGCGACTGAGCGCGATCGCGCGCTCGATGACGTGCACGGGCACGTCACCGTGGACGTGAAACTGCAGGTGAACGCTGGTCAGTCGTCGCGGCGGCTCGGCCGCGCGAGCGCCGCTCAGCGTCGCACGAAACGCATGCAACGGATGGCGACCTTTGCGAATGATGTCGACGACGTCGGCCGCCATGCATCCGGCGAGCGCAACCGCAAGGAGCTGGACGGGCGAGGGACCAGCGGTTCCATCGCCGTCGGTCACGATGGCGGTCGGCCCTGTCGTGGCGCCGAACCGCAGGTCACCAGACCAGATCAGTTCGGCGGTAAGAGTCGGCTTATCGGCCATGCGCAGGGACGGATTGTACCTGCGCGGGACGCTGTCGTTTGTTGAAACCCTTCAGCCAGCCGACGGCGAGCCACGCCGTCGGGGCAAGCACGAGCAGGTAGGTCAGGATGTGACCGAACTGGCTGTCTGGTCCCCACTCTTCAGTGGCCGCGTGCACGGCTTCGCTGAACGGCAAATACCCTTGCTCCGACATTTCGTGCACGCCGTAGATGATCAACTGCACGACGAACACGAACAGGAAGACCGCCGTGACCTGGAAGAACAAGCCCATGTTGAGGCGATGTCCGTAGCGTGACCAGAGCCACGCGACGCCAGCCGCGCCGATGACGCCGAGCGTCGCACCCATCGCGAGCTCGATCGTGTCCTTCAGCTGCATCAGCAGCAGCGCGGTCTCCATCCCTTCGCGGCCGATCATCAAGACAGTGAAGAGAAAGACGCCCACGAAAGCCGCGGCTCCCGCGCGCACCGCCGACTGACCCAGCCGCCCCTCGATGTCGCGCTTCATCGTCCGGCCGTAGCGCCACATGTGGCTGACCATCCACGCCACCGAGACGGCGGCGATGATGGCCAGCGGCCCATCGAGGAACTCCTGATTGGAGGCGTTGTAGAGGAGATAGCCGCCGACAGCGCTCACCGCGAGCCCTCCGGCGACTCCGAGATAGACCGCGCGCCCCAGCGAATGCCAGCCGCCCTTGCGGAGATAGGCGAGGCTGATGGCGACGATGAGAAAGGCCTCGAGGCCCTCTCGCAATGTGATGACAAAAGCCTGCAGCGTCGGCGTCATGGCTGGTGTAGGGCCGCTCTCGAGCAGCCGAAATGAAACTGAGATTAAGTCTCAGAAGTCTACGCCAGCTAGGCGCCTTGGATCAATCGGGCGCAAATCCCAACTCCCAATGACCAAATCCCAAGCCCCAAGCGTTTCGCGTTCGAGTCTTCGACTTGGGCTTTGGGATTTGGGATTTGGGATTTCCTCTATTGCCCGGCTTTTTTGATCGGAACGGTCCACATGTAGACCGTCCGGCCGTTGACGTTAATCGTCTGCTGCGGCGGATATCCCTCGATATCGAACGCATGCGAGACGACCCGCGTCCCGGGCTTCAGCTCCGCGTTGAGCTTCGGTAGCACCTTCACATTCAGCGTCGGCAGCAGGTACATGGTGACGACGGTCGCTTCGCCAATCGGCGTGGTGAACAGGTCCTGGTTCAGGAACTTGACCTTGTCGCCGACACCGGCCTGTTTGAGGTTTTCAGTGGCTTCCCGAATCCGCTGCGGATCGATGTCGATGCCGACACCACGCGCGCCATAGGTCTTCGCCGCGGTGATCGGAATCCGGCCGTCGCCAGAGCCGAGGTCGTAGACGACGTCGTTTGGACCGACCTTGGCGAGCTTGAGCATCGCGTCGACGACTTCCTGCGGCGTCGGTACGAAGATGACATCGGGTGACCGCAGCGGAGCCTGCGCAGCCTGCTGTGCGGCAGCCGGTGCAGCGACGAGTGTGAGCAGCATCAACGGAAGAAGGACACGTGCGGTCATAGTCGCTCCCTCGACAAAAATCAGTGCGGCGCGATTATAGGGCCTGCCCTGAGCGAAGTCGAAGGGCTATCCTGTTCTGATGGCGATCGTGGTGCAGAAGTACGGTGGCAGCAGCGTGGCCGACGTGCAGAAGCTCAACTACGTCGCCGAGCGCGTGATGGCCACGAGGCACCAGGGCCACGACGTGTGCGTCGTCGTGTCCGCAATGGGCGACACGACCGACGAGCTCCTGACGATGGCCAAGCAGGTGTCGCCCAATCCCGATCGGCGGGAGCTCGACATGCTGCTGTCAGCGGGCGAGCGAATCTCCATGGCGCTGCTGTCGATGGCGATTCGCGAGCGCGGTGGCGACGCAATCAGCTTCACCGGCAGCCAGTCGGGAATCATCACCAACGATCGGCACGTCGACGCACGGATTATCGAAGTGCGTCCGTTTCGCGTGCAGGACGAGCTCGCGCGCGGCAAGGTGGTCGTCGTCGCCGGTTATCAGGGTGTTTCGTATCGAAAGGAAGTCACCACACTCGGTCGCGGCGGCAGCGATACGACGGCGGTCGCAATGGCCGCGGCGCTCGACGCGGAGTACTGCGAGATCTGCTCCGACGTCGACGGTGTGTACTCCGCCGATCCGCGCGTCGTGCCGGCCGCAACCCGGATCGGCTCGCTGTCCTACGAAGAGACTCAGGAGATGGCGGAAGCCGGCGCCAAGGTGCTGAACGCGCAGGCGGTCGAATTCGCCAAGGAAAA
>Ga0111539_10011305_pt1 | contig 11211 bp, 10 predicted proteins | sample RhiMethybrSRZTD1_FD_79667 | JGI IMG/M metagenome (GOLD analysis project Ga0111539, IMG submission 79667) | Populus rhizosphere microbial communities from Tennessee, USA - Rhizosphere MetaG P. TD hybrid SRZTD1 (version 2) (version 2) | ecosystem: Host-associated > Plants > Roots > Rhizosphere >...
CCGGCGATGAAGCCGCCGCAGGAGGCGAGCGACTTCGAGAACGTGCCCATGCGGAGGTCGACCTCGTCCTCAACGCCGTACAGCTCACAGGCGCCGGCGCCGCGCGGGCCGAGGACGCCCACGCCGTGCGCCTCGTCGACCATCAGCCGCGCGCCGTGCTCGCGGCAGAGCGCCACGATGTCGGGCAGCGGCGAGAGGTCGCCCTCCATCGAGAAGACGCCGTCGACCACCACCAGCACGCCGCCGCCGTCCGTCTCCGCGCGCTTCAGCATCGCCTCGAGCTTGTCGAGCCGGTTGTGGCGGAAGGGCCGGATGCGGGCGCGTGACATCGACACGGCGTCGAGGATCGAGGCGTGGTCCCCGGAGTCGCAGATGACGGTGTCGCCGGGGCCGAGCAGGGTGCCGATCGCGCCGGTGTTGGCGAGGTAGCCGGTGGTGAACACGAGCGCGTCCTCGGTGCCCATGAAGTCCGCGAGCTCGCGCTCGAGCTCCAGGTGGAGGGATAGCGTGCCGTTCAGGAAGCGCGAGCCGGTGAGGCCGGTGCCGAAGCGCTCGAGCGCGTCGCGCGCCGCGTCCTTCACGCGCTCGTCGCCGGTGAGCCCCAGGTAGTTGTTGGAGCCCAGCATGATCCGCTGCTTGCCCTCCATCTCCACGACGGGGCCCGCCGGGCCCTCGAGGACCCGGAAGTACGGCATCAGGTCGTGGTCGCGCGCAGCCCTGAGCTGCTCCAGGCGCTCGTGAGAGCGAGCCTTCTCGAATAGGTCGATTGCAGTCGGCATATACAGTCCCGCGCCGTGTCAGTCGAGGTGGAGCCCGTCGCCTCGCGCGGCGATATGCGCGAGTTCATAGAGCTTCCGTTCCGCCTGCATGCTAACGAGGAACAGTGGGTGCCCCCGCTGCGCATTGAGCGGAGGCTGTTTCTCAGCCCTCGCTTCAACGCGTTCTTCAAGCACGGTGAGGCGGAGCTGTTCCTGGCGCGTCGCGACGGGCGGGTCGCCGGCCGCATAAGCGCCCAGATCGACACCGCCTTCAACGACTTTCACGAGAACGCCTGGGGCATGTTCGGCTTCCTCGAGCTGGAGGACGATCCGGAGGTCGCGCGGGCGCTCCTCGACGCCGCGGCCGGCTGGCTCCGGGAGCGTGGCCGCGACCGGATGGTAGGGCCGATGGACTTCACCATGAACGACGAGAGCGGCGTCCTGATCGAGGGCTTCGACCGCGAGCCGATGATCCGCCAGGCCTGGCAGCCGCCGTATTACCAGCGGCTGTGCGAGGACGCCGGCCTCGAAAAGGCGGTGGACGCCTTCATGTGGCAGCTCCACATCGTCGGCCGCGACAAGGTCATGCCGATCATCTGGGATCTCGCCGAGCAGCTCGAGCCGAAGCACGGGATCCGGATCCGGAAGATGAGCCGCCTGCATCTGCGCCGCGACCTCGACGCGTTCGCGGAGATCTACAACGAGGCGTGGTCGCGCAACTGGGGGTTCGTGCCGTACGCCAAGGACGACCTCGACGCCTACGCGCAGGAGCTCCAGCTCGTGTACGACCGCGACTGGTTCATGATCGCCGAGGACGCCGACGGGAAGACGGTCGGGATGGCGATCACGGTGCCCGACGTGAACCAGGTGCTGAAGCGGATGAACGGGCGGCTGCTGCCCTTCGGCTGGTGGCACTACCTGCGGAAGAAGCGCGTGGTCGACCGCTGCCGGGTGGGGTTTCTGGGTGTGAAGCCGGCCTACCAGCACACGGGTGTGGCGGCGGGGCTGTACGCCGAGCACTTCGACATGGCCGAGGCCACGCGCGTGAAGTGGGGGGAGATGGGCTGGATCCTCGAGACCAACAAGGCGATGAACCGCGCCATGGAGGCGATGGGCGGCCAGATCGTGAAGAAGTACCGCGTGTACGAGCGAACCCTTTGATACGTTGGCTCACGTGAGCGACAACCTGCCCGTTCTCGCCGAGGCGCGCCCCATCGAACGGCGTCCCCCGGTGTCCCTGCCGGCGGTCGTCGCCACCGCGGCGGGCGGCTTCCTGCTCGGCGTGATCACCTTCCTCGCCGTACGGGTGCTCCGCCGGCCCAAGGCGCCTGTGCTCCGCCTCGGCGGGCGGCGCAAGAAGTCCGAGGTCGCCGCGAGCCGCTCCTTCCTGGTCGACATCCACCTCCTGAAGGACCGATAGCCGCCACCGTCGAGCAGGACGTCGTTCCGGCGGGGCCGTACCGGCTCCCGGGGCCGGGACGCGACGGCGTGATGGTGCGGCGCGACGGCGCGCTCACGCGCGCGCTCTGGGTGGGCGGCGAGGAGGTGCTCGTGCGGGCGTGGGTGGCCGGGATGGCCGTGCGGATCCGCGCCGAGGCGGCCACGCGCGAGGCCGCGGCCGCGGGCATCGAGCGCATGCGCTTCGCGCTCGGCACGGACCACGACCTGGCCGAGTTCCACCGCCGCTTCCGCTGGGACCCGCTGATCGGGCCCGTGATCCGCCGGAAGCCCTGGGTGCGCCCACGGCGGCGCCCCGATCCGTTCGAGGCGCTCGCCTGGGCGGTGTGCGAGCAGCTGATCGAGTCGGGCCGCGCCGCCGCCATCCAGCGGAAGATCGTGCGCCGTCACGGGCGGCGGAGCGCGTGCGGCACGCTCCGCGCACCCCCGTCGGCTGATTTTCTCGCCGGCCGCTCACCGGCGGAGCTGGATGCGTGCGGGCTCGCCCCCAAGCGGTCGATCGCGCTGGTGCGGGTCGCGCGCGAGGTGGCGTCGGGCCGAGCTGACCTCGCGGAACACGAGCCGTCCTGGCGGCGGCTGCGCGCCATCCCGAACATCGGCAACTGGACGCTCGAGATGCTGGCGGTGGCCGGCCAGGGCCGCGACGACCAGCTGCCCGCGCTGGACGTGGCCTACCTGAAGTTCGTGGGCCTCGCCGCCGGCCTGGGCCGCCGGGCCACCGAGGAGGAGGTGCGCGAGTTCTTCGCGCCCTACGGTGAGTACGCTGGTCTCGCAGGCTGTTACGCCCTACAGAGGAGCTACTTCCGATGACAGAGAAGCTCGAGAAGACCGAGCAGGAATGGCGCGAGGAGCTCTCGCCCGACCGCTTCCACGTACTGCGCGAGAAGGGCACGGAGCCGCCGTTCACCGGCGCCTACACCTACTCGCACGCCGACGGCGTCTACCGCTGCGGCGCATGCGGCAACGAGCTGTTCCGCTCCGACACGAAGTTCGACTCCGGCACCGGCTGGCCGAGCTTCACGGAGCCGGCTGTGGCCGACGCCGTGGAGCTCCACGAGGACCGGAGCCTCGGCATGACCCGCACGGAAGTCACCTGCGCCCGCTGCGGCAGCCACCTCGGCCACGTCTTCCCGGACGGACCCGGCCCGGGCGGCCAGCGTTACTGCATCAACTCGCTGTCGCTGGACCTCGACGAGAGCTAGCCGCGCCGCACGCACAGCTTCGTCAGGTCGAGCCCGAAGATCGGGTGCAGCCTGACGCAGCCCATGCGCTTCGAGAGCAGGTATGAGCTCGAGCCGGTCGCGAATGGCGCGACCGCCGCGAACCTGGCGGAGAGGTCGCGGTCGAGCGCGGCGTAGGCGCGGTAGCGCCGCGCGCCGCTCAGCCCGGCCGCGTCGGCCATCCGGCGGTCGAGCTCGGGATCCTCGAACATCCGCACGTTGGGGGTGCCCGGGCCGAACGGCAGGTTGATGAAGTTGGCCGGGTCCGCGGCGTCGTAGAACCAGTTCTGGTACGCGATGTCGAACGGCTCATCGGGCCGGGTGTTGACGCGCGTGAACATCTGCGCGATGGAGAACTGGCGCACGTCGAGCTCGATGCCGATGGCGCGCAGGTTCGAGCGGAGGATCTCCGCGTGGCGCGCGCATCCGGGGAGATTGCAGGTGTAGAGCACCGCGCGGCGCTCTTTGGTGCCCGCCAGTCGCCGCGCGGTCGCGAGATCGGGGCCCCCGAGCGGGAAGATCGCGGCGTCCCGGAAGCCCGGCATGCCGGGCGGGATGATCTGGTCGGTGGGCCGGCCCGCCTCCCCGCCGCCGGTGTGCTGTGCGAGCGCACGGCGGTCGATCGCGTAGTTCACCGCCCTGCGCATTCTGATGTCGGCGAACAGCGGGCGGCGCGTGTTGAATCCGAACCAGTAGACGTTCGGCGCAGGCCCCGTGAAAAGCCGCTGCCGTCCCGCACGAGCCGCCTGGCTGTGAGGTCCGTAGCGGGCCGCGAGGCGGCGAACGAGGGCAGCGTCCGCGCCCGGCCCGATGTTGGGAGCGGCGAGCGGCACGAAGTCGGCACGGCCCGCCTCGACCGCCGCGACGCCTCGCTCCGCGGGCACGCCGATCCGATACCGGATCTCCGCCAGGGCGCCGCGCCGCGCCCCGCGGTATCCCGGGTTTCGGCGCAGCACCAGGCTGCGATTCGGCACGTGCGCAGCCACGTAGTAGGGGCCGGCCGTCGGGACTCCGTCGACTCCCTCGGGCGTGGCCGGCGTGCCTGGAGGCACGGCGCAGAAGTAGTTGGCGGACAGCCGTGCGGGCAGGTCGGGGGCGGCCCGCTCGAGGCGCACCACGAGCTCGTCGCCGCGCGCCGTCACGTCCGTGACATCGCTCAGGATCACGCCTCCGAACGATCCGAGCCGGCGGTCCCTGGTCCGCTCGATCGCCCGTTCGAAGCCGCTCGCGGTCACCGGCTCGTTGGAGGGAGGGGAAAAGCGGAACCCCGGCCGCACCCGGAACCTGTACGTGCGCCCATCCGGCGAGACGACCGGCTCTCCGCGGGCCAGCTCGGGCCGGAGCCGCCCGTCCTCGCCGACCGTGTACAGGGAGCCGCAGGTCGCGACCACACGCTGGTAGTCCGTGTCGAGGGCGGGGTCGGCTGGGCCCGGGTCCTCCGCCAGCATCATGCGGGCGACCCCACCCCGCGCGATCGGGGCGGGTCCCGACCGCTGCTGCACGCTGACCCAGACGAGGCCGCCGGCGACGGTGACGTCCGTCGGCGCCTCGCCCACCTCGATCGTGGCCTCGACTTCCCCCGTCCGCGGGTCGACCCGTGAGACCGTGCCGCTCAGGCTGTTCGCGACCCATACGGCGTCCTCGCCGACCGCGACGCCGGTGGGCCGGCGCCCAACGGTCGTCGTGCGCGTGACGCTGCTGCTCTCGGCGTCCACCTTGGTGACGGTGTTGCGCTCGGCATTCGCCACCCAGACGGCCCCACGGCCGACGGCGACCGCCGAGGGCTCGCCGCCCAGCGAGGTCGTCTCGAGCACGGCGTTCTCGGATGCCGGGTCGATCCGCGTGAGCGTGTCGTCCGCGTCGTCCACCACCCAGACGGCGCCCGCGCCCGCCGCGATGCCCACCGGGCTGTTCCCCACCGCGAAGTTGGTGGTCCTACCGGTGGACGGCTCGAACCGCGCGATCGAGCTGACCGAGCGCCCGGCCCAGATCGAGCCGAATCCGATTGCCACGGGATTCGGGCCGATGAGACCCTGCACCTCGGCCGCCGGGGCGAGCCGCACGGTGCTCGCCACGGAGCGGAACTCGGGGTCAAGGCGAAGCAGCCGCGCACGGCGGGTGTCCGCGATCCACACGCCCCCCGCGCCCGCGGCAAGCCCCGCGACGGTTGTGCCGGGCGAGGTGGTGCTCAGCACCTCCCGGCGCCGCGCCGAGACCTGCGTCACAGTGTCGTCGGCGTCGTTCGCCACCCACACGTTCCCGTGTGCCGCTGTGACATCGGTGGGCCGGATCCCCGTGGGCACTGTCGCGACGACCTCGTTCGAGGCGGGGTCGATCACCGCCAGCGAGTTGGCGGGCGCGCGCTCGGGCTCGGCCTCGCCTCCGGGCGTCCCCACGACCGCGAACAGCACCGCAATAAGAAGCAGCGCGCCGCCGGCCACGATCAGCGCTCCGGCGCGCCGGCCGCCGACCTCGACGCCGCGCCTGCGGCCAGGTGGACCGTCGATCTCGGGATCCTGGGTCAGGATCGCCTGTTCGAGTCCCTGAAGCTCCCTGCTCGGCTCGAGCCCGAGCTCGTCCACCATCGCCTTCCGCGCGGCCCGGTAGCTCGCGAGCGCGTCGGCCTGCCGGCCGGAGCGGTACAGCGCGAGCATGAGCTGAGCACGCAGGCGCTCACGCGCTGGATGCTCGCGCACGAGCGTCTCCAGCTCGGGCACGAGCTCGGCATGCCGCCCGACCGCGAGGTCGCACTCGACACGCTGCTCCACAGCGACCAGCCGCAGCTCGTCGAGGCGGGCGATCTCGCTCTGCGCCAGCGGCTCGTACGCGAGATCGTCGAGCGGCCTGCCTCGCCACAGTCCGAGCGCCTCGCGAAGCAGCTCGGCGCCCGCGGCCGCCTCGCCGCGGTCGAGCGCGTCCGATCCCTCGGCCGCGAGCCGCTCGAAGCGGTCCGCGTCGAGCTGCTCCGGCTCGACCTCCAGCACGTAGCCGCCTCCGCGCGTGACCACCGCGTCCTGGCCGAGCTCCTTGCGAAGCCGGGAGATGTACACCTGGACCGTTTTCGTCGCAGTGTCGGGCGGACTCTCCCCCCACAGCTCGTCGACGATGCGATCGACGGACATCGGCTCGCCGCGGTGGAGGAGGAGGATGGCGAGCACGGCTCGCTGTTTGGTCCCACCGAGCGAGACCAAGCGGCCGTCGTCCTTGACCTCCAGCGGGCCCAGCATCCGGAATTCGATCATTGGTCCGCCCTGCGCCACGCTAACCGCAAAGCTGCGTTCCCGCGAGTTTGCTGCCGCCTGCTGCCGCCTGTTTACCGGCAGTCGGAACGCTGGCCGCCATGTTCTCCACGGCGGTGATCGCCCAGCTGGCCGACGGTGGCCGGACCGTGCCGGTCCGCGTCGTGGAGGTGAGCACAGGATCCGGGTTCCACTGGGGAGATGCGGTGATTGGCGCGCTCGCGGTGCTGGCTGTTCTCGCGATCGCGTACGGGGCAGCGCTCGCCCGGCGGACCCTTCCCGACAAGGAGATGAGGTGATTGCAGTGCGATTCATGCGATCCACGCTGTTTGTGATCGTGCTGGTCCTGGCGGCGACGGTCGGCTCGGCGCAGGCGAAGCAGGCGCCCGATCCATGGGGCGTGCCGGCACCCGTGGACTTCAACGTCGCGGGCTTCCAGGACGGCTGCCCGATCGAGTCGCCGGACGGGCGCAGCCTGTATTTCGCGTCCACACGGCCCCGTTTCGCCGGGGACCTGCGGACCGACATCGACATCTGGGTCGCGCACCGCGACTCGAACGACGCGGCGTGGGGGACCCCTGAGAACCTGGGCGAGCCCGTCAACTCGACATCCGACGACTTCTGCCCGACGCCCACTCGCGGCGGCCGCCTCTTCTTCGTGAGCCGGCGCGTGACACCGGGCGTGACCTGCGGGCTGGGCGACATATACCTCACCCGCCTGAATCCCGGCCAGGGCTGGGAGGAGCCGCAGCACCTCGGTTGCGACTTCGAGGGCGGTCCGAACACCGCGCTCGACGAGCAGGGTCCGTCATACGTGAGGACCGGCGGCCCCGTCCTCTACTACTCGAGCGGCCCGGACATCAACGTCAGCGCCCGGCACGGCGACGGCAGCTTCGGTCCGCCGAGCCCCGTCGTGGAGCTGAACAGCGCGGCGATGGACATCCAGCCGAACGTGCGCCGCGACGGTCGCGAGGTGGTCTTCGCCTCAAACCGTCCCGGAACGCTCGGTGGTCAGGACATCTGGACATCCACCCGCAAGGGTCCGAACGACGAGTGGAGCACGCCGGTGAACCTCGGCGCACCTGTGAACACCACGGCCGGCGAGACGCGTCCGTCCCTCTCCTGGGACGGCGGGACGCTCTACTTCGGCCGGGCGCCGGGCACCCCGAGCACCGCGGACATCTACTCCGCGACGAGGTGATCGGCTAGGGGCTCATCTCCATCTGCTCCATCGAAGGCATCGCGCCCGATCCATGCACCGTCAGGGCGGGCACGGCATCGGGCGCGATGAGGAGCAGGAGGCCGAGAACGAGGAGGATCGCTGCCGTGGCGTAGGTCGCAACCCGCCGCCACGGCAGCAGCTTCTCCACCGCGATCAACCCGGCGACGAACGCCATCCAGGGGATGCTCATGACGCCGAGCGCGAACAGGGAGGCCATCAGGGCCCAGCAGCAGCCGACGCACCACCCGCCGTGCCGGGCTCCCATCTGAAGCGCGCCGGCCCGGCCGTCGCGCCACGCGCCGAGCAGGAAGCCCAGCGGGCTCCGGCACTTGTCGAGGCACGCGTCCTTCAGCGGGGTGACCTCGTACGCGGCGGCCACGAGCAGCGTTCCTCCGGCAATCCATCGGCCGGCGTCGTCCCAGGAGAACACGTCGCCGTCGATCAGGCCGGTCGCGCGTCCGACCGCGAAGGCGAGCACGCCGGCCACGGCCCAGGTGAGGAGGTATCCGGCGGCGAAGACCGCCGCCAGCACGGGAGAGCGCTCCTTCGTCATGCGCGAGTACAGCGCGACCGTCGGAGCGACGGACGGCAGCATCATCGCCGCCATCATCACGACCCACGCGCCGAGGAACCAGCTAAGCGTCCCGAGCGCCGTCCAGGGCCCGTCGTCCATGCCGGCCATCCGGTCGCCGGTCCACCACCAGCCGGCCGCGGCGATCGCAACCAGCGCGGCTACGAGCCCGAGCCGCGATCGCGCCGCCTTCAGCGCGGGGCCGAGACCCGCGCTGCCGGCCTGCTCGGGCGCCGCGGCGACGGTCGAGCTCACGGCACCCACGAGAATTCGGCTGTCGACAGTCCACCTTCCAAGTCGCGGAGGAGCAGAGTATCCGAGTTGGGAACGCGCACGCCGGTAGTCTTGGCGAAACCCCTAAATCCCGGAGGATTTCATGGCTCTTACGATCGGCGACACCGCGCCGGACTTCGAGGCTGACACCACCGAGGGCAGGATCAACTTCCACGATTGGCTCGGCGATTCCTGGGCCGTCCTGTTCTCCCACCCGCGCGACTTCACCCCCGTCTGCACCACCGAGCTCGGCTACATGGCCAACATCAAGCCGGAGTTCGACAGGCGCGGCGTGAAGATCATTGGGCTCTCCATCGACCCACTCGACAACCACGAGAAGTGGGCGAAGGACATCGAGGAGACGCAGGGCACGGCGCCGAACTATCCGCTGATCGGCGATCCGGAGTTCAAGGTCGCGAAGGCGTACGGGATGCTTGCGGCGGACGTCGAGGGCGACCCGACCGAGCGCACTCCGGCGGACAACCAGACCGTCCGCAACGTGTTCGTGATCGGCCCGGACAAGAAGATCAAGCTGATTCTGGTCTACCCGATGACCACCGGCCGCAACTTCGACGAGGTGCTGCGCGTGATCGACTCGCTGCAGCTCACCGCGAACCACAAGGTCGCCACCCCCGCCCAGTGGCAGCAGGGCGACGACGTGATCATCGCCGGCTCCGTCAACGACGAGCAGGCGAAGGAGATCTTCGGCAACTGGGAGTCGCCGAAGCCCTACATCAGGATCGTGCCGCAGCCGAACGGCAGAAGCAGCACGAGCTGAGACTCAGAGCCCGGCGCCCGGCAGCAGGTCGTTCTTGAACGACGCTGCCGGGTCCGGCGCGTTCTCCAGCAGCTGGTTCTCCTTCATCCAGGCCGAGAACTCGTCCCACTGCCCGGGGTCCTGCCAGCCGAAGGGCTTGCCCTCGGGTGGGAAGAAGAGCGGCAGCGTGACCTCCACCGACGCCCGCTGCAGCTTCGGGTCGAGGTCGGGGTTCGCCTTCAGGAGCCCCTCGATGCCCATGTTCGGGTCCCGGCGAAGGGCGCGCGTGCCGCGCGACACCGCGCCGATGAACGCGCGGATCTTGTCGGCGTCCGACTCCAGCGAGTCCTCGTTCGCCACCAGGACCAGCTCGTTGTAGGTGGGCACGCCGGCCTCCTCGATCCGGATGATCCGCGGGCGCTTGCCGCGCAGCCGCAGGTCCACGCCCTCGTAGTTCCAGAACGCGCCCAGCGCGGCGTCGATCCTGCCGGTGATCAGCGCGGGGTTGAAGCCGAAGCCGACGTTCCGCACCTTCACCGTCGAGGGGTTCACGCCGGCGTCGGCCAGGATCGTCTTCAGGTAGGCCTCCTGGTAGTCGATCCCGGCGGTGCCGACCGTCTTCCCCTTCAGGTCCGCCGGCGAGGCGATCTTCGCCTTCGGCAGCGAGATGATGGAGGTGAGCGGCGTCTGCACCAGCGCGCCGACGCTCACGACCTTCAGCCCCTGGTCGCGGGCGCGCAGCACCTCGGGCTCGTACGAGATGGCGAGGTCCACGCGGCCGGCCGCGACCTGCTTGATGGGCGCGGCGGGGTCGGACGGCGTCCGGATGGCCACGTCGAGGCCCGCCTGCTTGAAGTCACCCCCCGCCTGGGCTGCGTAGATGCCCGCGTGGTCGGCGTTCGGGAAGTAGTCGAGCATCAGGTCGATGTGCTTCGACCCGGACGGCTCGAGCACGTCCTGCTTCTCCCCGCAGCCGGCGGCCACCAGCGCGCCTGCGCAGGCGAGCGCGGCGAGCAGCAGCTTCATACGGCCTGTTCGTTTCGATTCCACGGACACGCAAATCGTTCCGCCAGGGCGACGAGGCAAAACAACGCCACCGCCATGAGCGTCAGAAGGACGATCCCGGCGTAGACGCGCGGCGTCTGGAGCTGATTGTTGCCAAGCAGCACCAGGCGGCCGAGGCCCTCATCCGCCCCGGCCCATTCGCCGAAGACGGCTCCGATTACCGACACCGTAGCGGCCACCTTCAATCCGCTGAACAGGAAGGGCAGCGCGGAGGGGAGCTCGGCGGACCCGAGCGTCCGCGCGCGGGAGGCACCCATGCTGCGCATCAGCTTCAACAGGTCCGGCTCAACCGAGCGCAGGCCGTCGAGCAGGTTGACCGTGATCGGGAAGAAGCAGATGAGCGCGACGATGGCGAGCTTCGGGCCGATGCCGTAGTCGAACGCGAGGATGAAGATCGGCGCGAGCACCACGATCGGGATCGCCTGGGAGCCCACGAGCAGCGGGTAGGCGGCGTCGCGGAGCGGGCGGAACAGGTGCATGGACACGGCGAAGGTCACGCCGAGGACCGTGGCGATGGCGAGCCCGAGCACGACCTCGACGAACGTTGTGGCGGCGTTGTCGATGAGCAGCGACCAGTCGTCGCGGAAGGCGTCGAAGGTCTCGACCGGCGAGGCGAGCGTCAGATCGTCAACCGAGTGGAGCGACGCC
>Ga0111539_10011307_pt1 | contig 11209 bp, 5 predicted proteins | sample RhiMethybrSRZTD1_FD_79667 | JGI IMG/M metagenome (GOLD analysis project Ga0111539, IMG submission 79667) | Populus rhizosphere microbial communities from Tennessee, USA - Rhizosphere MetaG P. TD hybrid SRZTD1 (version 2) (version 2) | ecosystem: Host-associated > Plants > Roots > Rhizosphere >...
ACCATCGCCGGCGGCGGTGGCGGGTCGACGACCTCGACGACGACGCAGAACGGCACGGGCTCGACGACGACCACGACACCCGGAGGCGGTACCGGCAGCACCACCACGACCACGCTGCCCCCACCACCCGGCGATCTGGGCGATCACTTCAAGTGCTACAAGCTCAAGGAGAACGGCGTCCGCTTCCAGCCCGGCCCGGTGAACCTGGTGGATCAGTTTGGCGCCGCCGCCAACGTCGCGGAGGAGCCGGAGCACCTCTGCAATCCCGTCGACAAGAACGGCGAGGGCATCTCCGATCCGACCGCGCACCTCATGTGCTACGACCTCCAGGGCCAGCGGGGCTTCGCGCAGCGCGACGTCGTCGTCCGTAACCAGTTCGGTGACCAGATCCTGACCGTCGTCCGCCCCGACAGCCTGTGCGTGCCGGCCGAGAAGGACGGCGTCGAGTCGAAGCTCGAGCTGAACCACTTCAAGTGCTACCGGGTCGCGCAGCGGCACGGGAAGTTCAGCCCCCGCGTCGTCACCCTGGAGGATCAGTTCGAGAGCAAGGCCACGGTGGTGCAGAAGCCGGTGCTCATGTGCAACCCGGTGGACAAGAACGGCGAGGGCATCATCAACGCCGCCGCCCACCTCACCTGCTACCGCGTCGTCGACGCGCAGGGGCAGAGCGAGTTCGTCCCGCGGACGGTCTCCGTCCGGGACCAGTTCATCGAACAGCTCGTGCATCCGTTCAGCGGCACATGCCGCAAGGCCTCGCTCCTCTGCGTGCCGTCGCTGAAGGACCCGAACAACCCCACCACGACGACGATCCCGCGGCCGACCACGAGCACGTCCTCGACCACCTCGACGTCCACCAGCTCGACGTCGTTGCCGCCGACGACGACGACGTCGCTCCCCGGCACCACCAGCACGAGCAGCACCAGCACCAGCTCGACGACCTCCACCTCCGCGGGCGAGGGTTCGTCGACGAGCACGAGCTCCACCACCTCGACGTCCGCGGGCGAGGGTTCGTCGACGACCACGAGCACCAGCTCGACGAGCAGTTCGTCGGCCCCCGGCGAGACGACCACATCGACGTCCGTCGTGGGCTCCACGGTCCCGAGCACGTCGACCAGCTCCACGTCGTCCACGACCGCCCCGACGCCGACGACGTCCACCAGCTCGACCAGCTCCACCTCGGCCCCGACCCCGACCACGTCGAGCACCACCAGCACGTCGTCGACGACGAGCAGCACCGCCGGCCCGCCGCAGTGCTGCAACGGCGCGTCGCACGTGAGCTTCCTCACCTCGAACACGCCCGGCGACTGCGGCGACATCATCGACGCCACCGGCATGGTCGTGACGAACATCAACTGCGGCGGCCTGTACACCGGTGGCGGCGGCAACTCCGTCCCGCTGCCCTTCGCGGTGCCGGACCTGGGCTTCGCCATCAACGCGATCACGGCGTGCACCGGGCAGACGGCCACCCTCGGGGGCACGACGTCCACCGCCACCGGCAGCAACAGGAACTGCACGGGCACGGGCTGCCTCTTCGGCGCCCCGCTGGCGGTGCCGAACGCGATGACCATCCCCACCAGCGTCTGCGTCACCAACGTCGCATCGGCGCCGCTCACCGGCACGGCCGCCTGCGACACGGGCGCGACGGACGTGACCCTACCGCTCAGCTCCAACATCTTCCTCACGGGCGACAAGCTGGGCGGCGTGCCCGGCATCCAGCCGTGTCCCCTCTGCACCGGCGGCGATCCGAACACACCGAACAGCGGCACGTGCCAGGGCGGCCCCAACAACGGCATGAGCTGCACGGCGGGCACGACGGTGATCAACGCGTCGTATCCGACCAGTCACGACTGCCCGCCGGACCAGTCGGACTCCATCGGCTCGCTCCCCATCGCCTTCAAGCTGACGAGTGGCACCCTCACGTGGACCGCGACGCGACCGACGAACGACACCGAAAGTACCGCGAGCAAGCAGACCCGCGTCTTCTCCGGCTTCTGCCGCGATGTGGCGCTGCCGGGTGGCACGGGCAGCTTCGACGTAAGTGCCGCCGCGGGCGGCCAGTTCAAGCAGTGCTGGGAGAACAGCATGGCGGTCGGCACGCCCTGCTCGGAGGCCGACAACAGCGCCGAAAGCTGCGAGCAGCGTAACGCGGGCTTCTTTGGCCCTGACGGCGGCGCTCAAAAGACCATCAAGGCTGTCGGCAGTGCGTCCGGTATCCTCGGTGGATCAGGCGCTGCCAATCTCGTCAGCATCTTCTCCATCCCCCCCACGTTCGATGCGACGATCGACGGGGCGGGCGATCTCCCCGGCCCGGGCGCCGTGGCGCTCCCGGGTATCGCCACGCTCTGCAGCAACGCGATGTGCAACTGACGCGGAGTGATCCCCGGGCGGCCGAGCGTCGCCCGGGGATCCGCCGCGATCAGAACGCGACCTGCGCGCGGTAGCGGACGGTCACCTCTTCGCCCGCCGCCACGGGGACGTCGAACCCGAGCGTGCCGGCGTCGATCTTGAGCGGCGGGTGCGTCGACTCGACCACCTTCCACTCGCCGCCGATCGGCTCGCGAATGGTGATCGTCGCCTTGTCTTTCCGGCTGTTCCGTATCCGGAGCGCGAAGCCGACCTCCACCTGGTAGGGCTCGGTGCTGAGCGTGCGGTAGTCGGTCTGCGTCCGGGAGGCCACGATGTCGAACGCGCTGCCCGCCCGGAGCGCGACGCGCTCGTCCGGCGGCGTGTGCTCGAGGGCGTCCTCGCCGATCAGCTGCTGCGCGCCGCTCTGGTCCTGCTTGTAGAGCCGCACCGTGCCCGCGGGCAGCGGGACGCCGAGATGGCTCGCGGCATCGTTCCTGAGCTCGACGAAGACGCCCACCGGCACGTTGCGCTCGAGGTCTCCCATGCGGGAGCGCCACCACATCGGCTGTCCGACGATGCGATAGGACTTGGCGATCTTCACGCCGGTGGCGGCGAGGAGCTGCATCTGCTTCGATTCCTCCTCGCCGAGCGTGGTGCGCCGATCGAGCGAGTACAGGTGGTACTCGAAGAGGCTCTCGTCCGTGAAGCGCGCCGGGGCGGCCTCCTGCGCGGCCATGTCCATCGCACGCGCCAGCACCTTCGCCGTCGGCGCGGCGCGGTTGATCTGCCCGGCGACCAGCTTCAGGCTCGCGTCGTCGAAGCGGGCGCCGCTCTGATTCGTGAGCGTCACCCAGCAGGTGAGGTCGGCCGCGGTGTCGTCCGGCCGCAGCACGGCGACGTAGTCCGCCGACCAGGAGAGCCCGCCCGTCAGGTACGACACCTCGACCTTGTGGCGCGCCGGCCCCGAGTTGGCGAGGCGCCAGCGGAGGGCCGGTCGGGCCGCCAGATCTTCCGGGACGTTCGGCAGCACGACGCGCCCCGGATGCCCCACCGCGATGCGGTCGCCGATGCGATACACGTTGCCCCCGTTGGTGGACAGCAGCACCGCCGGCGTCACGCGCTCGCGCAGCCGGTCCCCCGTCTCGACCAGCTCCACCTCGCGCCCGATCCACCGCTGCAGCAGCCGCTCCGGCGAGATCAGGTCGAACGCGAAGCTCTGCTCCACCACCGCCAGCTTCTCCGGCGCCGTCAGCGACCGCACCCCCACCGACGCCGGCTCGACCCGCGCCGCCACATCCTCGAACCGCACAACCGCATCGCCCGCCGCCAAGTCGAACTCGCGCGTATCCCTCACCAGCCCGAGATCGTGATTGTACACGGTCAGCGCGAGCTCGGTGCGCGCGGAGCGCGCAACCACCGCGCCCTCCGCCGCTACCCCGACACCCCAGACCGACAACCACGCGCCAGCCGCAATGAGCAAGATCGTACGCATCACTCACCTCCAAACCTGTATGTGGACCACCGCGGACGATCGCCGCAACGTCCGGCCGCGGCCCGAGGCAGGCGGCGGGGTGCCCCTGCGCGGAGACCCGGAGCCCTCGGCGCGCGTCGCGGATTCGCCGCGTCGCCACGGCCATCGCGGCGCGCTGAGGGCGTCGACGGGTTCCGCGCAGGGGCACCCTGCCGCCTGCCGAGCGCACGAACGAGACACGCCCGACAAGTCGCTCCGGGGTGGAATTTCGGATCACTCCATGCGAGACCGCACGCATGCCCTCCGCACGCGTAGGCGACATCCACATCGAGTACGAGGACCTCGGCCCCAAGCACGGCCGTCCACTCCTCCTCGTCATGGGCCTCGGCGCCCAGATGATCCTCTGGGAGGACGACCTCTGCGCCGAGCTGATCGAGCGCGGGCACCGCGTGATCCGCTTCGACAACCGCGACGTCGGGCGCTCGACGCGGCTGGTCCGTGCCGGCATGCCGGACATGGCGCGCGCCGCGGAGGCGTTCTTCGCGGGCCAGCCCGTCGACGCGCCCTATACGCTCAGCGACATGGCGGGCGACGCGGCGGGCCTCCTCGACGCGCTCGAGATCCCGGCGGCGCACGTCGTCGGCGCCTCCCTCGGCGGCATGATCGCCCAGACGCTGGCGATCGAGCGGCCCCGTCGGGTGCGGAGCCTCGTCTCGATCATGTCCACGACCGGCCGCCCGGAGCTGCCGCCGGCCCGTCCCGAGGCGATGGCGGTGCTGCTCCTCCCGACCCCGAACGACCGCGACGCCTACGTCGAGCGCTCGCTGCACGTGTTCCGCACCATCGGCAGCCCGGGTTTTCCCTTCGAAGAGGATCGCGTGCGGCGCCTGGCGCTCCGCTCCTGGGAGCGCGGCATCTCGCCCGACGGCCCGGCGCGACAGCTGCTCGCCGTCATCGCCTCGGGCAGCCGCCACGAGCGCCTGGCGGCGCTCCGCGTTCCGACCCTCGTCCTCCACGGGGCCGACGACCCGCTGATGCCGGTGGAGCATGCGCGCGACACCGCCACATGTATCCCCGGCGCCGAGCTCCTGGTCATCGAGGGGATGGGGCACGATCTTCCGCGGCCGGTGTGGCCGCGCCTCGTCGACGCCATCTCCCAGCTGACCACGCGATCCTGAGGTTGCCCGCATGCCGACCGCTCGCCGTCCCTCCCGCTTCCGCCTCCCGGCCGACGTCCGGCCGTCCGGCTACGACCTCCACCTCGAGCCCGACCTCGACGCGGGGACGTTCCGCGGCAGCGTTCGCATCCAGGTGCGCCTGGAGCGCCCGCGCCGCGAGATCGTGCTGCATGCGGCCGACCTCGCAGTCGAGCGCGCGACGGTACGCGTCGGCACGGAGGACGTCGCCGCACGGACGCACGTCTCGCGTGCGGACGAGACGCTGACGCTCCGGCTCGCGCGCCGCGTTCCCGCCGGCGAGGCGACGCTCGAGCTCCGCTGGTCCGCGAAGCTGAATCAGCATCTGCGCGGCTTCTACGCCGTCACCGCCGACGGGCGCCGCTATGCCTTCACGCAGTGCGAGGCCGCCGACGCCCGCCGCATCCTGCCGTGCTTCGACGAGCCGAGCTTCAAGGCACGCTTCCGCGTCGCGGTGACGGCGCGCCAGGGCGACGCCGTCGTGTCGAACGCGGCGGTGGAGCGCGAGGAGCCGGTGGCGGGCGGCCGCATCGTCCGCTTCGCGGAGACACCGCCGCTCTCGACGTACCTCCTCGCCGTCGCCGTCGGGCCGCTCGAGTCGTCGGCCCCGCGCCTCCTCGGGCCGACGCAGATCCGCGTCTGGCACGTGCCCGGGAAGGGACACCTCACCGCGATCGGCCTCGAGGCGGCCGCCGAGTCGCTCCGCCGGCTCGAGGAGTACTTCGGGATTCCGTATCCGTACGGGAAGCTCGACCTCGTGGCCGTGCCCGACTTCGAGGCGGGCGCGATGGAGAACGCGGGCGCCGTCTTCTTCCGCGAGACGCTCCTCCTGCTCGACCCCGCCACCGCCGCGATCGCCGAGCACAAGCGCGCGGCGGAGGTCATCGCCCACGAGCTGGCGCACATGTGGTACGGCGACCTCGTCACCATGGCGTGGTGGGACGACCTCTGGCTGAACGAGGCGTTCGCCACCTGGATGGCGTACCGGGTGGTCGACGACTGGCGGCCCGAGTGGCGCATGTGGCATGGCTTCGAGCACGACCGGAGCGGCGCGCTCGCGCAGGACGCGCTCAGGAGCACCCACCCGATCTACGCGCCGGTCCGGAGCGTCGCCGAGGCGACGGAGAATTTCGACGCCATCACCTACGAGAAGGGCGCCGCCGTCGTGCGCATGATCGAGCACTATCTCGGCGCCGAGCACTTCCGGGACGGCGTCCGTATCTACATGCGGCGCCACCGCGAGGGGAACGCGGTCGCGGCCGACCTGTGGCGCGCGCTCGAGGAGGCCTCCGGGCGCGAGGTGGCCCGCGTCGCGCAGGCGTGGATCGCGCAGGCGGGCTTCCCGCTCGTGACGGTCGAGCCGGCGAGCGACGGGCGCGGGCTCCGCGTCCGCCAGGAGCGCTTCTTCGCCGATCCCCGCGTTCCGGCGGCGCGGCGCCGCGGGCGCTGGCCGGTTCCGCTCGTCGTCAAGTGGGCCGACGGCGGCGGGCCGGGCACCGGCCGCTTCCTCGTCGACCGCGCGTCGCAGGTCGTAACGCTGCCGGCCACGGATCGGCCGGCGTGGTACTACGGCAACGCCGACGCGGGCGGCTTCTACCGCACGCGGCACGACGACGACACAGTGGCGGCGCTCGTCGGGCGCCTCGAGCACACGCTCACGCCGGTCGAGCGGCAGGCGTTCGCCAGCGACCAGTGGGCGCTCGTCCGCAGCGCGCGCGCGCCGATCGCGCGCTTCCTCGACGTCGCCGATGCGCTCGGCGACGAGAGCGATCACGACGTGCTCGACGGCCTCTCCGGTCCGCTCGGGCTGGTCGACGAGCAGGTGGTGCCGGTCGGGAGCCCGGTGCAGGCGAGCTTCCGGTCGTGGCTCGCGGGCCGATTCCTGCCGCAGCTCGCGCGGCTCGGCTGGGACGCGGCGCCGGGCGAGCACGAGCTGACGCGGCTCCGCCGCGCCGCGCTCGTGCGCCTCGTCGGCGGCATCGCCGAGGAGCCCGGCGTGCTCGCCGAGGCGCGGCGGCGCGTGGACGCGTACCTCGCGGATCGCCGCGCACTCGAGCCGAACCTGACCGACCCGGTCGTCGGCCTCGCGGCGCGGGTCGGCGACGATGCGCTCTACGAGCGCTACCGTGCGGCCGTCGGCACGGCCGAGACGCCGCAGGAGCGGCGGCGCTTCCTCCTGAACCTCGCGTCGTTCCGGACCGCCGGCACGCTCCGGCGGACGCTCGACGCGGCGCTGACGCCGGAGATCCCGACGCAGGACGTCGCCTTCATCCTGATGCGCCTGCTCGGGAACCCGTTCGCGCGCCTGGATGCGTGGCGCTTCATCCAGAAGCGCTGGAGCGCGCTCCGCAAGCGCGTCCCCCCGCTCATGCTGTCGCGGCTGGTCGACGCCATGCCCGCGCTGCGCGAGCCGCGCCAGGCCCGAGAAGTCGCGGCCTTCTTCCGCCGCCATCCGCTGCCCGAGGCCGAGCGCGCGCTGCGTCAGTCGCTCGAGGTCTTCCGCCTGAACGCCGAGCTGCGCCGGCGCACCGCGCCGGGCGTGGCGGAGTGGCTCGAGCGCCGCACGTAGTCGCCCGTCGCGATTTCGTTGTATAGGCGGCCCGTGCGCCTCCACGATTTCCTCGACTACCAGGCTCGGGAGCGCCCGGAGGCGGAGTTCGCGGTCGACGGCTCGCGGCGTATCTCGTACGGGCAGGCGCGGCGCGAGGCGGATCGCATCGCGGCGGCCTTCGTCGGCACGGGCCTGAAGCCCGGCGCGCGCGTGGCGTTCCTGGCGAAGAACTGCCTCGAGTATCCGCTGCTGTTCTATGGGGCATCGCGGGCCGGCGTTGTGCCGGTGCCGCTCAACTATCGCCTCGCGGCGCCCGAGTGGGCGTACATCCTCGAGGACGCGCGCGCGGAGCTGGTCGTCGCCCGCGGCGATCTCGTGGCGGCGGCGGACGCGCTTCGCGCGGGTGTGCCGGGCGTGCGGCGCTGGCTCGCGTTCGGCACTCCCGTCCCGGACGGATGGGAGGACTTCCGCGCCTGGGTCCGCGCCGCCTCCGGCGCGCCGCCGCCGTCGCCCGCCACGGGTGCGGACGACTGCTATCAGATGTACACGAGCGGGACGACGGGCCGGCCGAAGGGCGCGGTGATCGCCCACGGCGCCGTCGCGGCCAACATCTTCCAGGCGTCGATCGCGCTCGGCGGCGGCGCGGGCGAGCGCGTGCTGATCGTCGCCCCGATGTACCATGCGGCGGCCGCGCTCACGACGTTCTTCGCCATCGCGCGCGGCGGGTGCCTCTTCATCCACGAGGACTTCGTGCCCGCCGAGGTGGTTCGCGCGCTCTCCGAGGACGGCATCGCGCGCGTCACGCTCGTGCCGGCGATGATCCAGGCCTGTCTCGTCATGGTGCCCGACGTCGCGCAGCGACGCTACGACGATCTCCGGCTGATCACCTACGGCGCGTCGCCGATCGCCGAGGAGACGCTCCGCCGCGCGATGACGGTGTTCCGCTGCGACTTCGTCCAGGGATACGGCATGACGGAGACGACGGCGCTCCTCACGTATCTCATGCCCGAGGACCACCGGCGCGCGCTCGCGGGACGGCTGGAGCTGCTGCTCTCCGCCGGGCGGCCCGTCGCCGGAACGGAGATACGCATCGTCGACGCCGACGACCGCCCGGTGCCGGCGGGCGAGGTCGGGGAGATCTGTGCGCGCGGAGCGCAGCTCATGCGCGGCTACTGGAACCTCCCCGACGCCACGGCCGAGGCGCTCCGCGGCGGATGGATGCACACCGGCGACGCCGGGCGCCTCGACGCCGAGGGCTACCTCTTCATCCAGGACCGCGTGAAGGACATGATCGTGTCGGGCGGCGAGAACATCTATCCGCGCGAGGTGGAGGAGGTGCTCTTCTGCCATCCCGCGGTCGCCGACGCCGCCGTGATCGGCGTTCCCGACGAGCAGTTCGGCGAGGCGGTGAAGGCGGTCGTCGTCCTCCGCGAGGGCGTCTCGGCCACCGCGGACGAGATCATGGAGTTCAGCCGCGGCCGGCTCGGGGGCTACAAGCGCCCGCGCTCCGTCGACTTCGTGCGCGCGCTCCCGCGGAACCCGAGCGGCAAGGTCCTGAAGCGCGAGCTGCGCGAGCCGTACTGGACCGGACGCGCGCGCCGCGTGTCCTGAGGAGACCGCGATGCAGAACAACGTCGGGCTTCTGCTGTCGAAGCGGGCCGCCCTGAACCCGCGCCTCGAGGCGGTCGTCGAGGTGGAGCGCGGCCGTCGCTTCACCTACGCCGAGCTGAACGCCCGCAGCAATCGCGCGGCGGACGTGTTCCGCGGCCTGGGAGTCCGTCCCGGCGAGCGCGTGGCGCTCCTCCTCATGAACGGGGTCGAGTTCCTCGAGTGCTTCTTCGCCCTCGCGAAGCTCGGCGCCGTCATCGTCCCGCTCAACTGGCGCCTCGTGCCCGACGAGCTGGCCTTCATCCTGAAGGACAGCGGCGCGCGCGTGCTGGTGTACGACGGCGAGTTCCAGAAGTGCGTGCGCGAGCTGCAGCAGCGCGGCGGCGAGGCCACCGCCGTCCGCGACTGGCTCCACGCCGGCGGCGACGATACGCGGGACGCGTTCGCGCGCTCGTGGGCGGCGCTCTCTGAGCGCGCGTCCGACGCCGAGCCGGAGCCGGGCGCCGCCGAGGAAGACCCGCTCTACATCATGTACACGTCGGGCACGACGGGCCTGCCGAAGGGCGCCGTGCACACGCATCGATCGGTCCTGTGGGCGTCGTTCACCATCGGCATGACGGCCGACGTCCGCTACCGCGACCGCTACGTGATCGTGCTGCCGCTCTTCCACGTCGGCGCGCTCACCCCGGCCACCGGCAACGTCCACCGCGGCATGACGACGATCCTCATGCGCGCCTTCGACCCCGTGCGCCTCTTCGAGACCATCGCGAAGGAGCGCGTCACCGTGCTGCTCGCCGTGCCGGCGATGCTCAACTTCATGCTCCAGGTGCCGGGCCACGAGCGGTTCGACACGTCGACGCTGCGCTGGATCATGAGCGGCGCGGCGCCGGTGCCCGTGACGCTGATCGAGGCCTACGCGAAGCGGGGCATCGAGATCCACCAGGTCTACGGGCTCACGGAGAGCTGCGGGCCCGCCTGCCTGATCAGCCCGGACGAGGCGCTCGCCAAGGCCGGCTCGACGGGCAAGGCGTTCTTCCACACCGACGTGCGGGTCGTCGACGAGCGCGGACGCGACATTCCCCCTGGGGGCTCGGGCGAGGTCCTCGTCCGCGGCGCGCACGTCATGCAGGGCTACTGGAACCGGCCCGAGGCGACGGCGGAGACGATCCGCGACGGCTGGCTCCACACGGGTGACCTCGCGACCGTCGATGCCGAGGGGTACGTCTACATCCAGGACCGGAAGAAGGACATGATCATCTCCGGCGGCGAGAACATCTATCCCGCCGAGATCGAGAACGTGATCCTGTCACATCCGCACGTGGGGGACGTCGCGGTCATCGGCCAGGCGAGCGCCAAGTGGGGCGAGTCGCCGCTCGCCGTCGTCGTGAAGAAGGACCCGGCGCTCAGCGAGGAGGCCGTCATCCAGCACTGCCAGGGACGGCTCGCGCGCTACAAGCAGCCGCGGGCGGTGCGCTTCGTCGAGGAGATTCCGCGGAATCCGGCGGGGAAGATACTGAAACGGATTCTGCGCGAACGCTTCCCGGAGCCGGCGCGGGAGTAGCTAGGCGACCGCGGCCGCGAGGAAAGGCAAGCGGCTCCAGCCGCGCGGCTCGAAGTGGCGCCATGCGCCGTCGGGCTGCGCGAGGCGGTTGGCGATCACCAGGAGCGCGGCGGGATGGTGGCCCATCCCGCAATGGCTCGTGCCGACCTCGACGCTCTCGCTCTGCGGACCCCGTGGCTCGACGCAGCTCTGCCAGGCGACGATGCCGTCGGTGCGGCTGTAGATCGCCGTCGTCGGGACGGGAAGCGGGCTCCGGAGGCGTTCGAGCACGTCGGGTGCGCGCGGCGGCCGGCGGCCGGCGAGGCGGGTGATGAAGGCGGTCGTGGCGTCCGGGTCGCGAAACGGGCTCGCGAGCGTGATCACCTGACGCACATCGTCGGGACGGCGGCGGGCGAGCTCACGCGCGTAGATGCCGCCGAGGCTCCAGCCGACGAGCGAGATGCGGCGGCCGTGCCGCGCGCGCAGCGCACCCAGCC
>Ga0111539_10011308_pt1 | contig 11209 bp, 7 predicted proteins | sample RhiMethybrSRZTD1_FD_79667 | JGI IMG/M metagenome (GOLD analysis project Ga0111539, IMG submission 79667) | Populus rhizosphere microbial communities from Tennessee, USA - Rhizosphere MetaG P. TD hybrid SRZTD1 (version 2) (version 2) | ecosystem: Host-associated > Plants > Roots > Rhizosphere >...
CTGCCGATGTGCGCGTCTCGATGCCACCGATCCCCCTCGAATACCACGGCCGCGACGTCGTCGCCCGCTTCTGCGCCAGCCTGCTGCGCCGCCGACGGCACGATCTCGTGCCGACGCGGGCGAATGGTCAGCCGGCGTTCGGGGCCTACTTTCGCGCCCCTACCGGCGGCATCCGCCATGGTACCGGTCTCTTCGTGCTGACCCTCGCCGGTGATCAGATCTGCGCGATGACCCGCTTCGACAGTAATGTGCTCCGATGGTTCGGGCTGCCAGAATCGCTCCCCTGACAGATGGTCTCGGCGATGCTGCGGCGGCGAGGGATGCGGCTGGCTGTTTCTCGACACTAGATCATTCCGGTTCGGCCAGGACCTCCGCTCTGGTTCTTCCGTACGGGTAGAACTGTGCCTTGTCCTCCCGCTCCCAGGCCGAGCGCTGCTCTGCGCTGCTGATGTCCCAGTCGGGACGACAGCGTTGCAGCACCGCCCGCAGGTCGAGGCGCAACTCCTCCACTGTCGGCCGGCCGAAAAACCAGTAGCCCCTGTAGATTTTGAAGACTCGCAGGCCCGGCTCGAGCACCAGCGTGTGCGGGATCATCGGGTTGTGATCGGGGTCGGTGTATTCCGCGATGTCGAGATCTTTCTGCACCTTGCGGCCCGGGTCCGAGAGAAAGGTCCAGTGGGCGCCGATGCCGGCGCGGAACTCGTTCGTTTCGAGCAGATTGTCGGTCGAGAGGGTGACCAGGCGGCAGTAGCCGACCTGCATCTCGCGATGCAATTGCAGCAGCCCTTCGTGCTGCCTCCGGTCCTTCGGGCAGAACCCTCCGCGAGCCAGCACCAGCACCAGCGGATCCCCGCCCTGCAGATCAGAAAGCGTGCGGTGCACACCGCGGTGGTCGGAGAGCTCGTAGTCGGGAAACACCGCGCCAAGAACGATATCGGGTCGCATGACACCCCCTAACGCCAGCGCAAGGATGCTCGCCCTCGGCACCGCCGTCCATCAGACCTTGGTATGGGTCGCAATCGATACTTTCGTCTGATAGACCGCGCGCCGGTGTTTTGGTTTCATGCCTCCGAAAGAGGGCGGCATGAACCCACGACTGACCCCCCCGGCGTTGCTGTCCGGCTTGCTCCTGATCGTCGGCGGGTGCAGCGGCGGCAAAGCCGCCGCGCCACCTCCCCCGGCGGAGGTGGAAGTCGCAACCGTCGTCGAGCGCGACACTCCGATCTACAGCGACTGGGTCGCGTCCCTTGATGGGTACGTGAATGCGGACATCCAGCCTCGCGTTTCCGGCTACCTCATCAAGCAGAACTACCGGGAAGGAGCGCTGGTCCGCAAGGGCGACGTGCTTTTCGAGATCGATCCGCGGCCGTTCAGAGCGGCACTCGATTACGCCAAAGCTCAGCTGGCGCAGGCCGAGGCGCAGCTGGGCAAGGCCAGCCTCGACGTCGAGCGCGACACGCCGCTGGCCGAGGCCCGCGCGATTGCGAAGAGTCAGCTCGATACCGAGATCCAGGCCAAGCTCGGAGCGCAGGCCCTGGTCCTGGCGGCGAAGGCCAACGTCGAGCAGGCTGAACTCAACCTCGAGTTCACGAAGGTGACGTCGCTGGTGAGCGGGATCGCCGGGATCGCGCGCGTTCAGATCGGAAACCTCGTCGGGCCGACCTCCATCCTCACCTCGGTCTCGCAGGTCGATCCCATCAAGGCCTACTTCACGGTCAGCGAGCAGGTGTTCGTGGACTTCCATCGCCGCTTCCCGACCGAACAGAGCGTCGAGGAGCAGCGCCGGCGGATGCCGCTGCAGCTGATTCTCGGCGATGGCCAGGTCTACGAACACACGGGGAGGATTTCCTTCGCCGATCGTGAAGTCAACGCGGCGACCGGCACGATCCGGATCGCCGGGTTCTTCCCAAACCCGAACAACCTGCTTCGGCCCGGCGGCTACGGACGGGTTCGCCTGTCCGTACGGACGGAACCCGGCGCCAGGCTGGTGCCGCAGCGCGCCGTCACCGAGCTGCAGGGCAGTCATCAGGTCGCTGTCGTGGACAGCGAGAACAAGGTGTCGATCCGTCCAGTGACGGTCGGCGACCGCGTCGGGAACCTCTGGATCGTGACCGACGGCCTGAAAGCCGGTGAACGGGTCATCGTCGAGGGCCTGCTGAAGGTGCGAGACGGCGTCGTCGTCCACGTCGTCGCGGGCAAATCGCCGCAGACGGAGAAGTGACGTGTCCAGGTTCTTCATCAACCGCCCCATCGTCGCGATCGTGATCTCGGTGCTCACCGTCATCGTTGGCGCGATCACCATCGCCACCCTGCCGGTGTCGCAGTTCCCGTCGATCGCGCCGCCGGAAGTGCAGGTGCAGACCACCTACGTGGGTGCAGATGCGCAGACCGTGGAGCAGTCGGTCGCCACTCCCATCGAGCAGCAGATGAGCGGCGTCGACAACATGAACTACATGTATTCGGTCAACGCGTCGAATGGCGAGATGCGGCTGATCGTCGACTTCGACGTGGCGACGGATCCGAATACCGATCTCGTGCTCACGCAGTTGCGCCAGGCGCAGGCGGCTTCACAACTGCCGGCGGAGGTCACGAGTTTCGGCGTGACGGTGCAGAAAACGCTCACCGCGCCGCTGATGCTCATCAGTCTGTACTCGCCGAGCGGCGCCTACGACTCGAAGTTCCTGTCCAACTACGCCTACATCAATCTCAACGATCAGTTGACGCGCGTTCCCGGGATCGGCAGTGTGCAAGTCTTCGGCGCCGGCCGGTACGCCATGCGGCTGTGGGTGAAGCCGGACCAGCTCGCCAGACTGTCAATCACCGTTCCAGAGATCGTCGGGGCAATTCAATCGCAGAACACCGTTAATCCGGCCGGACAGATTGGCGGCGAGCCCGCGCCGAAGGGGCAGGAATTCACGTATTCGGTCCGGGCCCAGGGACGTCTGACATCTCCGGAAGAATTCGGTGAGATCGTCGTCCGGGCGACTCCCGACGGTGGAATTGTCAGGGTCAAGGACGTCGCGCGCGTGGAATTGGGCGCGCAGGACTACTCCGTCATCGCCCATCTGAATGGACGGCCGAGCGCCATTATTGCGGTCTACCAACTCCCGGGCTCGAATGCCGTGCAGGCCGCCGAGGGGGTCAAAGCCCTGCTCGCCGAGCAGAGACAGCGGCTTCCGCGAGGGGTCGATTTCACGGTCTCCCTGGACACCACGCGAGCCGTGACGGAAGGGATCAAGGAGATCGTCGAAACCCTGCTGATCGCGATCGTCCTGGTCATCCTCGTCGTATACGTCTTCCTCCAGAGCTGGCGCGCGACCCTGATTCCACTGCTGGCCGTGCCGGTGTCTCTCGTGGGCACGTTCGTGGTGTTTCCAGCCTTCGGGTTTTCGATCAACACCCTTTCGCTGTTCGGCCTGGTCCTCGCCATAGGACTGGTCGTTGACGACGCGATCGTGGTGGTGGAGGCGGTCGAACATCACATCGAGGAAGGGATGTCGCCGAAAGATGCGACATTCAAGGCGATGGAAGAGATTTCGGCACCGGTCGTCGGCATCGCGCTGGTGCTGTCGGCAGTGTTCATCCCTACCGCATTCATCCCCGGGATCACGGGACGCCTGTATCAGCAATTCGCCGTGACCATCGCGATCTCGGTCCTCCTGTCGGCCTTCAACGCGCTCACCTTGAGCCCCGCGCTTGCGGCACTGTTGTTGCGGCCGCGCACGGGAAGCCGGGGTCTGCTGCGAAAATTCTTCGACTGGTTCAACCGGGCGTTTGCGTGGGCAACGGACAGGTATGTCCGGGGTGCGGCGGCCCTGATCAGAAAATCCGCGATCGCATTCGGCTTGCTGCTCGCGTGCGCCGGGCTCGCGGCGTTTTTCGGCACGCGGCTGCCTTCGAGCTTTCTCCCGGACGAGGACCAGGGCTACATGTTCCTCAACCTGCAGCTCCCCAGCGCCGCATCGCTGCAGCGAACCGAAGCGACCGCCCGCGAGATCGAGGACCTGCTGGCAAAGACTCCCGGCGTCGAATCGACGACCAGCGTCATCGGCTTCAGCCTGCTGAGCCTGACGAGATCGACCTACAACGCGTTCTTCTTCGTGACCCTGAAGGAATGGAACGAACGGCACACGCGAGAAGAGCAGTATCAATTCATCCGCAACACCGTGAATCAGAAGCTCGCCGGCCTCCGGCAGGGCATTGCGTTCTCGTTTTCGCCACCGGCCATTCCAGGAGTCGGAACGTCCGGCGGGTTCACGTTCGTTCTCCAGGATCGGTCGGGAAGCGACGTGGCGTTTCTTGCTGACAACACCAACAGGTTCCTCGCAGCCGCGCGCAAGCGTCCCGAATTCGCCAATGTGAACACCACGTTCCTGCCTTCGGTGCCGCAGCAATTCGTGGTGGTCGATCGCGACAAAGTGCTCAAGCAGGGCGTCGACATCAAGGACGTCTACCGCACGATTCAGACGTTCATGGGAGGGTCGTTCATCAGCTACTTCAACCGATTCGGCCGCCAGTGGCAGGTATATGTCGCGGCCGAGGGAGCGTACCGCGACCGGGCCGAGAACGTCGGGCAGTTCTACGTCAGGAACCGGGATGGCGGGATGGTGCCGCTATCCGCGTTGACCAGATTCGAGTCGCGTCCCGGGCCCGAGTTCACGCTTCGCCACAACCTGTATCGTTCGGCCCAGATCATCGGGAGTGCCGGGCCGGGATACAGCTCGGCCCAGGCGATGGCCGCGCTCGAAGAGGTCTTTGCCGAGACGATGCCGCCGGAAATGGGCTACGACTACCTGGGAATCTCCTTCCAGGAAAAGAGAGCGCAGCAAGGGGTCTCCCCCTCGGTGATCTTCGGGTTTTCGCTCCTGGTGGTGTTCCTGGTGCTCGCCGCTCTCTACGAGAGCTGGTCGCTGCCGTTCGCCGTGCTGCTCAGCACGCCGGTCGCCATCTTCGGCGCCTTCCTGGCGCTCTGGCTCCGTCGCGTCGTGCTCGGGTTCTTCCTGCCCCCCTACATGGTGCAGATCGAGATCGATGTCTATTCACAGATCGGGCTGGTCATGTTGATCGGCCTGACGGCGAAGAACGCGATCCTGATCGTGGAATTCGCCAAGGACGCGTACGAGCGAGGACGACCGCTGACCGAAGCGGCGCTGGCCGCAGCGCGGCTCCGCCTGCGGCCGATCCTGATGACGTCGTTCGCGTTCGTCCTCGGGTGTGTCCCGCTCTGGACGGCGAGTGGAGCGGGCGCGGTGGCGCGTCAGATCATGGGCACGACGGTGATCGGAGGCATGCTCGCGGCCACGCTCATCGCGATCTTCATCATCCCCGTGCTGTTCGTGGTCGTTGAGAAGATCGTCGAGCGGGGAACACCGGGGCGCGTGTCTCCCGTCACGCCTCCCCAGCCCGCGCACGGAGAAGGCTGACATGAATGGGAGAGACGCCCTTCTCGGCGTGAGCCTTCTCGCCACGCTGCTGTCAGGTTGCACGGTCGGTCCCAACTACAAGAAGCCGGCCGTGCCCACTCCTGCCGGGTACCGAGGATCGCCTGAACCTCGGGTTCAGCCGGATGCGGCGTCGTTCGGCGATCAGAAATGGTGGGATGCGTTTCAGGACGACGCGTTACGGGATCTCATCCGGGCGTCACTCCAGCAGAACTATGACGTTCGGATTGCGGCTGCGCGGATCGTCCAGGCGCGGGCCCTGCTCGGCATCACACAGGCGGACCAGCTGCCTGAGATCAGCGCGGGCGTGTCGGCCGTCAACCAACGGCTTCCCCAGTCTCCCGGGCGCCCCCCGATCGAGACCAGCGCGACACAGGTCGGTCTCTCGGCCGCCTGGGAGCTGGACTTCTGGGGCAAATACCGTCGCGCCACCGAATCCGCGCGTGCCAACCTTCTCTCCGAAGAGTGGGCGCAACGTCACATCGTCAGCTCGCTGGTCAGCGATGTGGCGGCCGCCTACTTCCAGCTGCGCGAACAGGATCTCGAACTGGAGATCTCGCGGCAGACACTCGCTTCCAGGACAGATTCGCTGCGCCTGACACAGGTTCTCGCGGACCGCGGTGCCACCTCCCTGCTCGACGTGCGGCAGGCCGAACAACTCGTCTTCAGCGCCGGCGCCTCGATCGCCGATCTCGAACAGCGGATCGAACAGCAGGAGAACTTCATCAGCGTCCTCGTGGGAAGAAACCCCGAGAGCGTCGTTCGAGGCCGGGGTCTCGTCGATCAGCCACACCCACTGGAGGTTCCAGCAGGACTTCCGTCGTCGCTGCTCGAGCGGCGCCCGGACATCCTCCAGGCGGAGCAACAGCTGGTCGCGGCAAATGCGCAAATTGGCGTCGCCAAGGCGGCCTACTTCCCGAACATCTCGCTGACGGGCACGGGCGGATATCAAAGCTCCGCTCTCAGCCGATTGTTCGCCGGCCCTGCAGGACTCTGGGCCTTCGGTGCGAGCGCGCTGCAACCGGTCTTCGAAGGAGGCCGCATCCGGAACCGCGTCCAGTTTGCCGAAGCCCGCACTGAAGAGGCGACGCTGGTCTATCAACGCACGGTGCAGCAGGCGTTTCGCGATGTGTCCGATGCCCTGGTCGCCTTTCGCAAAAGCCAGGAAGTCAGGATCCAGCAAGAGCAGTTGACCACTGCCGCGGCAGACGCGACCAGGTTGTCGAATCTGCGATATCGCGGGGGCGCGGCCAGTTACCTGGAAGTCCTGGACAGCGAAACGAGATCTTTTGCCGCTCAACTCGCGCTCGCGCAGGCCCGGCTCCGCGAGCTGCAGTCACTGGTGCAGATTTATCGTTCGCTCGGAGGTGGCTGGCAACAGTGACCGAACGTTTCCGTAAATCGCAATGAACGCGGGGGGGACCGCAGCCGATGAACGGCGGCTCCAGCCGGCCATCCGGGCTCCGACGGCGGACGCAGATCGACCACTGTCGGCCTTCCCGAGCGCAACAGCTCGAACAGCCGCCTCTTGCTTTCGAAGCGGAACCGAGGCCCCAGGCCTTTTCAGTCCTCCTTCACGTCCAATCGACGAAAATGATCGTGAGATCGTCGCCCGCCGGCTGTCCGGACCACGCGTCCATGGTTGTCAGCACCGCGTCAGCCGCTTCGTCCGGTGGCAGCCCGGCCGCGGCGACAATGCTGGTTTTGACCCGCTCGATTCCAAAGAGCTCGTCGCTACGATTCGCCGCCTCAATCAGTCCGTCGGTATAGAGCAGCAGCCGGTCCCCGGCTTCGAGCCGCTGCTCCATCTCGTCGTATTCCGCCTGATCCGAAAAGCCGAGCGCCAGCCCGTTCTTTTCAATCTCGACTACCTCCAATCCAGATCGACGCAAGCGCAACATGGGCGGATGCCCCGCTGCCGCGTACCGCATCGAAGCAACGCGCGCGTCGATGAACAGGTATGCGGCGGTCACGAACTGTCCGGCCAATCGCCCGCACAGCGCGCCGTTCAACCCCGCCATCAAGGCCGCTGGTCGATCGGCTCGTGCGTGCTGCGATGCCAGCGCCACCTTGACCATCGACGCGAGCAAAGCCGCGGGCACGCCATGGCCAGACACGTCTGCCACAAGGATCCCCAGACGGTGGTCGTCGATTTCGACGAAGTCGTAAAAGTCCCCGGCGACCGCGGTCATCGGCCGGTATCGTGCAGCCACGGCCACGCCGGAGACGAGGGGCATCGCCTGCGGCAGGATGGAAGACTGAATCTGGCGCGCGATGCTCAACTCCCGATCGATCGCCAGCAGGCGCCGCGCGTTCCCGAGTACACGCCAGGCGACCAGCGTCGCCAAGCAGGCCACCAACACCGTAAAGCCAAACGGCTCGAGGTCGGGACCTCGAAATGCCAGAACGTTCATCCCGCGCAGGTTGTCGGCTACGGCCGTCACCGACCACGCCAGCACACCAACCTGCGTAGTCCGAAGCTCAGGGGAAGGTTCGCCGCGGCGACGGAGGAACACGCCGATCAACGCGCCCAGGAATAAGATGGCGATGAGGTTGTTGAGCGTTCGCAATGAGTTCGGCCGGCGGAGCAGGATGTCTGACGTGACGGCGCAGGTGGCGAACGTGATCAGCGTGATGGCGGCGAGTGTCGAGAAACGGCGCCAGCTCGGCGCGTATGTACGCATGAAGAGCACGAGCGGCAGCGGCACGGCATAAGTTATCGCGGAGGCAGCGTAGTCCCAGACGATCGGGGACACATCGAAGCAGAGGCGGAAGGTGCCGGTGCGGAGCAACAGACGCACGCCGTACAGGATCGCGAACAGCCCGAGCCACAAGCCACCGGAAGCATGGGTGACACGCACTGCCGTCGTCCGGCGGCGCGCCGCGGCCCAGAGCACGACGACGAGCAAGCCGGCGACGACGAGCACCAAGCCCAACACGAGGCTGACCGCGTCGGCCCGCAGCATGGTCCGGACCTCCGCTGGACTGAATGACTGCATGGGCCCTTACCGATTATGTCCGGGGCGCGGACGTACCAAGCGCCGCCACCAGGAGATCGGTGAGCTCACGTCCGGCCTTTCCATCCTCGTCGAGCGCAGGGTTATAGATGGTGATCTCAATTCCAACGGCCCGGCCGCTCGCGAGCGCCATTCTCACAATCGAAGCGACGTCACTCGAGCAGAGGCCATCGGGCAACCGGTAGTCGACGGCGGGCATGATGCGGTCGTCGAGACAATCGGCGTCGAGATGGATGAAGAAGCCTTCGATTTCCGGTCGCGTTATCCGGTCGATCGCCGCGTGCGCTGCGGGCTCGAGACCCATCTGTCTGATGGTTGCCAAATCGAGGGCCAGGATGTCAGCCGACAGCGTTTGGCTTCCGTACTGACGCTGCTCGTCGGCGTCGCGAAATCCGAACACCGCCGTATCCGTCCCGCGGACCAGCGGACCACGCTGTTCGAGGTTGGTGAGAAGCGCAGGACCGTAGCCGGTCGCAAACGCGAGATCCATCGAAGCCGCCTCACCGTTTGGGTTCGCCGCCGGCTGGTAGAAGTCGGCGTGCCCATCGATGTACAACAAACCGAACCGGCCCCGCCGTTTGAGCGCGAGCATCGAGCCAAGCAGGATCGAACAATCACCCCCTAGAATCAGCGGAAATTCGGCGCTGTCAAGCGTTCGCCCGATTGCATCGGCCAGCCGCGGGCTCCAGTCTGCGATCGCACGTGCGTTGAGAGTACCGGTCGACGCGTCGAGGTCGTCGTCGTATGGCAGTGGGTCGACGCGTCCGGCGTACCTCGCGCCTACGCGTTCAGCCAAACGGTTCTCGAGCAAGGCCTGCGGCAGCCGATCAACGCCCGTCGGCTTCAGGCCAAGAATGGACGGCGCTTCTATGACGGCGTAGCCGCGCTGGTTGAGATTCGGGTTTCTCAGTTCGGCGGAGATGATCGCGATTTCCCCCATAACGTCATCTTCGCGCATCCTGCCGCTGGATGTTCTTGAGGGCCGCCGCAGCCGGTTCATGGCGGGGATATAGATCGACTGCGGCCTGATACTCGGTCGCCGCCGCCCGCGGGTCCCCCATTTTTTCCTTGATCATCCCCAGCCTGTAATGCGTGTTGGCCTGACGAACCGGATCGGCAGGGGTGAGCGTCAGGAAACGTCGCAGCGCAGCTTCACCACGCGCGAGATGTTGCCCCGACAGTGCGGACAGACGGCCGAAATTGTAGAGACTGGCGGTCTCGTCGGGAAGCCGCGCCAGGCGATCGTCCACGATCTTGAAGGCCTCGTCAAAGCGCTTGCCATTCTGGAGCATCGTCACCAGCGCGTCCACTGCGGCGGTTCGGTCCGGATGGTCCGCCATCAACGAACGGTAAAGCCGCTCGGCCTCCGCCAGCTGTTTCTCGTGCTCGGCGACCCGGGCTGTGGCCATGCCGCCGCGATAGGCGTCGAGCATCGCGAGGCGCGCGGCTTCCGCCCGCGCCTTGTCGATGCCGCCTCCGACGATCCCGGGGGCACCGAGGAAGAAGTCCAGCCGTGCCTCGGCGGCGTCGATGCTCGTCGGATCGAGCTTGACCGCGATGTTGTACTCCTCGCCCGATCGGCGGGCGATGAACGGCTTACGAAGAAACCCGGCGCTCGACAATTGTCGCGAGTACGCATGTCCCAGCCACATGTGGTACAGCGAACTCGTCGACTCGAGGGCAACCGCTCGTTCGAAATGGCTCACAGCTTCATCCGTTTTCCCCGCGTTGTGCGCCGTCCGCCCACGGTCGAACGCCGCCTTGGCTTCCGCCTCCGCGCGGGCGTCAGCTGCAGAGTCCTTGACCTGCCGTGCCAACGCGCCGGTGCCGGCACCAGCGATCAGGCAGACGATCACCGCCCAGCGCATCATTCATTCCTCAATGCCGCGACAGCGTCGAGCCGCGAAGCGCGTCGCGCCGGCAGGAACGTTGCGACGATGACGACGACGGTCAGCGCTGCCGGAACCATTGTGAACGTCAGTGGATCGGCAGGCGACACGCCCGGCAGCACGCCCGCCATGCCGCGAGCCAGCGCCAGCCCGCCCGCGAGCCCGAACACGAGCCCGATGAGTCCAAGGCGCGCACCGTCGCGCATCAGATGCACCAGCACTCCCCGCGGCGTCAGCCCCAGCGCGATCCGTACTCCCATCTCGCGCGTACGCTCGACGACGCTTCTCGCCACCACCGCGTAAAGGCCGACCGACGCGATGAGCAGTGCGAGCAACCCCAGGAAACTCGCAATCGCCACTGCGATGCGCGACGGGGCGAAGCCATTCGCCACCGCCTGTTGCATCGTCATCGCGGCAAACGGCGGCAGTGACGGGTCGATGCCGGCAATCACCTCACGAAGACTGGATAGCGTGGCAGCGGGCGTGTCACGGGTGTGAACGACGAGCGTCTCCCAGTCGCGATAGCGCTGCCGCAGCGGCAGATAGGCTCGTCTGGGGGTGACTTCGCCGACGACTGCGAACTTGGCGTCGGCGACCACTCCGATAACCGTGACTTCTGGGCCCGATGCGCTGCCATAGCGCGCGCGTTGGCCGACCGCGCTCCTCCCAGGCCACAGCCTGGAGGCGAGCGATTCGCTCACGACGATCACTAGCGGCGCGCCGGCATTGTCGCCGGGCGTGAAGTCACGGCCGGCCTGTAACCGCAACCCGAACGCCGGTATGAAGTCGTCGGCGACGAAGGTCGCCTGGGCGGCGACCGTTCCATCCCTCGAGTTCGCCAGCCCCTCGACGTAGAGCCGAA
>Ga0111539_10011310_pt1 | contig 11207 bp, 11 predicted proteins | sample RhiMethybrSRZTD1_FD_79667 | JGI IMG/M metagenome (GOLD analysis project Ga0111539, IMG submission 79667) | Populus rhizosphere microbial communities from Tennessee, USA - Rhizosphere MetaG P. TD hybrid SRZTD1 (version 2) (version 2) | ecosystem: Host-associated > Plants > Roots > Rhizosphere >...
ATCCCGGAGCGGGGGCTCGCTCCGCGGCGACGTCGTCACGAAGAAGGGCTCGCGTTTTCGTTGTTCGTCACCCTCGCTCGCCGACGTCGCACCGGACCGCGCCAGCTAACGAGTCGACGAATCGCGTAGGGCGCTGGCACGGTCCGTGCGCCGGCGGCTCGCGTCGGGCGATGACGAACAACGAAAACGCTTCGCACACCTTCCACGTCTACGAAGTCGCCAAGGAGCTCGCGAGGGCTCTTCGGCCGCTCATCGAGCGGATCGAGAAGCAGGACCGATCGCTCGTCGATCAGATCCGGCGGGCCGCGCAGTCGGTCATGCTCAACGTTCGCGAGGGGAACCGGCGGGCCGGACGTGACCGGCTCCACTCGTTCCGCATCGCGGCGGGCAGCGCCGACGAGGTCGTCGGCGCGCTCGATGTCGCCGAGGTGATGGGCTACCTCGGGTCGGCCGACCTCGCCGAGCCGCTCGCCCTGGCCGACCGCGTTCTCGCCATGCTCTACCGCCTCGTCCACCCCCGCCGCTGAGCGGTCGGGGAATCCCGGATCGGAGTCGGGTCAGAGCGGGTCGAGGATGCGGCGGACGCCGCCGCCGGTGCGCGCCATCTCCTTGTCGCCGGTTGGCGTGTGGTTGCCGATGGCGCACAGGTACAGCTCGGCGCCGCCGACCGCCATCCGCTTCATGTGGATCCGCCATCCGCTCTCGGTGCCCAGCAGGACGCCCTCGAACTCGGGGACCTTGCGCCCGATGAAGGGCAGGCGCGCGGCGACCTCCTGGCAGGCCTCCGGATCGCCCGACGAGGCGAGGCAGAACCCGTCGGCGTCCGACAGGACCAGGCCGTCGAGCCGGGCGGCCCTGCGACCGGAGTCGAGCTGGTAGTGCAGGGCCAAGGTGGTGTTATCGCTGCGGCGCCGGCGCCGTTCACGGACGATTCGCATGTAGGCGATCGTAGGTCGGTGCTCTCCGGGGGGCAAAAAAAGGGTGAAAGGCGCCCCGCCGCCCATCGTTTCATCGGCACAACCGAAGGAGACGCCATGAGAACCCGCTCGACCCTCGCGCTCGTCGCGCTGGGGGCGCTGGCCGGTCTGGCGGGGTCGGGCTGCGCGGGCGGAAGCTCGCAGCGCTCGGCGCTCGCCGCCGGTACGCCCTCCGCCGCCTATGAAACCCCCACCGCCGAAGCCGGCGGCGCGTCCTACGCCGGGCCCGGCGAAGCCGCCCAGCCGGCGCCGGATCGCCCCGGCCTCGGCACCGAGTTCGGCGAGAACGTCTACTCGCGCGTGACCGAGGCGCCGTTCGAGCGCGCGGTCAGCGATCCGTTCGCCACCGTCGCCGTCCACTACAACGACGCCGACGGCGTCCAGGCCCAGGCCGACTACCGCGGCGGCGGCCTGGCTCCGATCAGCGCCTCCACCCCGTACGGCGGCATCACCATCGCGGTGACCGACGAGGCCGGCAACACGCTGCAAGGCTTCGCCAGCGCCGGTCGCACCTACGTGGTCGGCGAGGCCGGCCGCCGCTACAACCTGCGCATCAGCAACCAGACCGCCGGCCGCTTCGAGGTGGTGGCGTCGGTCGACGGCCTCGACGTCATCGACGGCAAGGCGGCGAGCCCCGGCAAGCGCGGCTACATCCTGGCGCCCAATTCGACCCTCACCATCGATGGGTTCCGCACCAGCGACGACTCGGTCGCCGCGTTCCGCTTCGCCGCCGTCCGCGACTCGTACGCCGCGCGCACCGGCGACGACCGCAACGTCGGAGTGATCGGCTTCGCCTTCTTCGCCGAGCGCGGCTCCCGCTGGACGACCGACGAGCTGGCCCGCCGCGAGAGCGCCGATCCCTTCCCCGGTCGTTACGCGACTCCGCCCTGATCGCGCCCCTCGTGTACGGCCCCGGCACACACGAATGTGCCGCGCGAAGGATTGTTGGCGTGACCGACGGTGACCAGGCGGTTATCCTGGCTGAGCCGTGTCGTCACGCCTGGTAGGCTGCGCCTTCCTGGCGGTCCAGTTCGGGCCGATGGCCGCGTGCAACAAGACGTGGAGCGCGGCCACCACGACGCCGCCCATCACCTTCGGCTTCAACCTCGAAGCGCGCTCCTCGCTGCCGGCGGTCATCGAGCTCCACGACATGGAGCTGCCGCGCAGCCTCCCGCTCCAGAACTCGGTCTACTTCGTCGCGGTGTCGAAGGACCGCCTCCGCTTCCACGTCACGCTCCACCACAAGTGGGAGGACATGTCGGATCCCACCCGCTGGCGGGTGTGGATCGAGGACGACCGCGGCCACGTCTATCAGCCGGCCGCCTGCGATCGGCGCGTCGTCAAGCCGGTCACCACGATGTACGACCCCTACCGGACGCAGCCGTTCCTCTCCTTCACGGTCTACAAGGGGGACGGCGACTACGTCTTCTACCGCCACAACCTGGTCCGCAAGAACATGCGGTGGCTCACGCTGGTCATGAAGCGACCCGGCTACGAGTACCGCTACCGATGGTCGTTCGTCGCCCCGGACGCCCCCGACCTCCCGGACGTCGAGCCGGCCGGGCCTCTCGAGGCGGAGCGGGCGGGCCCGCTGCCGCCCGTGTGATAGCGTGGAGGAAAGGTGCTCCCCCCGCCTCGTCTCGTCGCTCTCCCGGTAATCCCCCTCGTCCTCCTCGCCGGTGGCGTCGCGGCGGCCGATCAGAGCCTGCACGCGATCACCACCATCGCGACCGGCTTCACCGACAACGTGCAGCTGGTGCCGGACAACGGCAATCCCGACACCACGCCGAGCGTGAGCAAGGACGCCTTCGCCAACATCGCCCCCGGCATCGTCTTCGCCCACCAGGCTCCGCGCATCGCCCAGGTGCTGCGCTACACCATGAACGTCCGGCTCTACGCCGAGGCCAGCTCCGCCAACTCCTACTCCAACGCGCTCCAGTACAACGCGATCATCCCGCTCTCGCCGCTCTCCGAGCTCGGCCTCGATGCCTCCGCCAGCCACGGCCGTTTGAACGCCTTCGACACCGCTCCGGCCGACACCCCGCTCGACACCCGCGCCCGCGGCGACGTCGCCTACGCCCGCGCCGCCGGCGGCCTGAGTTACGCGCGCACCCTGACCCGCTCCTGGCGCCTGGTCGAGTCGATGGGCGGCGCCGTCTTCCAGTCGACCGATGACACCACCCAGGTCCGCACCCGCTACACGCTGGACAACGGCCTGGCGGCGACCAAGACCTTCCACTTCGACGCCCTCACCCTCACCGGCCGCACCACCTACTCCTCGCTCGACCGCGGCCCCGACATGGCCGACGAGAAGACCATCATCGCCGGCCCCGAGCTGCGCTGGGTGCACGACCTCAGCCCGGACTTCTCGACCGACGCGATGGTCGGGGCGACCGCCACCGTCCAGGCCGACGACTTCTCGCGCGGTCTGCTCCTGCCGGTCGGCGCCGCCTACCTGCGCTACGCGCACAACCGCTACTCGGCCGCCGCCGGGTACCGGCGCCTGGTGGCGACCAACCTCCTGGTCGGCGAGAGCGAGGTGACCAACATCGCCGAGGCGCGCGGGACCGTGGCCGTGCCGCCGCGCGACGATGTCACCGCGTCTGGCGCGGTCGGCTACGCCAACGGCCGCTCGCTCGACGTCGAGGGGGAGCGCCAGATCGGCCACACCGTCCGCTGGATCGGCGACATCTCCTTCAACTGGAAGGCGACCGAAGAGGTCAACATCGCCCTGCGCTACTCGATCGTCTTCCAGGACCGCACCCAGCCGCTCGAGGAGATCACCGACGAGCACACCCGGCGCAACCAGGTGATGGTGATCCTCGAGGGGCGCTACCCCTCGCGCCAGGCGGTGGAGCTGGAGCAGCGCAACGACGGGCGCGCTGACGGCGGCGAGGACGAGATCGAGGCCAAGCGCGAGAGCGGCCAGGTGCGGTAACATCCCCCACCGTGTCGGTCTTCGATCAGCTGATCCTGCGGATCCGTCGAGGCGACACCTTCGCGTCCCGGGCGGCGCGCGACGTGGTCCGCTGGGCGCAGCGCTGGAGCCTGCCGGACGGCCAGGTGGCGCGGCGCATGTTCGGCGTCCTCTACCGCGGACACGACTTCTACGAGGCGGCGCGCGAGTACGCCGGCTCGAAGCTCCTCTACGAGCCGATGGTGCGCTCGCGCTTCCACCGGGTCGGCACGGGCCTCTCGGTCTCGGCGCTGCCCTACGTGCGCGGCCACGCCCGGGTCACCGTCGGCGATGATTGCCAGTTCGGCTACTTCTCGGTCAGGAGCGGCCGCTTCATCGACGAGCCGGAGCTCATCTTCGGCAACCGGGTCTCGGTGTCGAGCCACGTGGTCTTCGTGGTCAACCGCCGCATCCAGATCGGCGACCACGTCGGCATCGCCGGGCGCTGCTGGATCTCCGACAGCGACGGCCACCCGGTCGACCTGGCGCGGCGGCTGCGCGGCGAGGAGATCACCGCCGACGACATCCACCCGCTCACCATCGAGGAGCATGTGTGGATCGGCCACGGCTCGCACGTCCTCAAGGGGGTGACCATCGGGCGCGGCGCGGTGGTCGCGGCCGGCAGCGTGGTCACCTCCGACGTCCCGGCCGGTGCCCTGGCGATGGGCGTGCCCGCCCGCATCCTGCGCCAGCCCTGGTGACCGGCTGTCAGGGTGGGCCGAGCTCGGCCTGCAGCGCGACCGCCTGCTGCAGGTGAGCCGCCTGCACGGGTCGGAGATCCGCCACGGTCGCCTCGAGGTACTCGTTCACGGCGTCGCCCAGGAGGACGCGATCCACCGTGTCGATCGTCTCCTCGTGCATGGCCACCTGGCTGTCGACGAATGCCCGGTCGAACGCGGCTCCGCTCAGCGTCTCGAGGTGGTCGATGGTGGCGTCCGACTTCTCGGCCAGCGAGCGGCTGAGGTCGGACTTCTCCGGCCTGATGGTGGCCCGGAGCATGTAGGCGCCCGCGTCGTCGTGCGACGTCCTGTGGTCCTCGACCATCTCGGCGGCGAGCTTCCTCACCGCCGGGTTCTGCGACCGCTCCTTGGCCAGCTTGCCGGCCCGGATCTCGGCCTTGTCGACCGTCTCGATCACCTCTCCGATCTGGCCGTCGGTCATCCGCGGCGCCGGCGCCGGGGCCGCGGCGGTCGCCTCCTCGCTGGTCGGCTCCTCGGTCGTCGCCGTGACCGGGGTGGTCGCCTCCGCCGGCGTCGTCCCGACCGTGGTGGCGGTGCCCTGCGATGCGCCACAGGCGACAGACAGGGCCAGGGCCGCCAGCGCGGCAGACAGGTTCATCGATGAGCGCATCTCCAGCTCCCTTGATCGGTCTTGTCGGGAGCATGGTCCGCTCGATCAGCCTCAGCAATCTCCTTCTCGCGCCGCGCGCGTGAAGAGACCTTCTGGATGCGGTGCGATGAGCCGGCTGCGGCTACCAGTCGTGGATGAAGGTGACGCGCCCGGCGGCGCCGTCGGAGTTCGGCAGCTCGTCGGTGTCGTAGCCGAGGAAGAAGGAGAGTCGATTCTCCTCACCGTGCCTGAGCTCCAGGTGACCGCCGATCGGCAGGCTGACGACCTCCTTCTCGTGGTTGAGCTGGTAGGTGAGCTCGAGCTGAGGGCCGATGGCGATCCAGTCGGCCAGCCGGTAGAGGACGAACTCGCGGGTGTAGAACAGGTCGGCCGCGGTCTTCTCGAAGGGCGAGTCGAAGGTGAGCTGCAGCCACGACTCGAAGTAGATGGGACTGGCGTCGAAGGTGGTGACGATGCGCGGGGCGGTGACGCCCTTGGCGTTCTCGTTGGCGAAGTCGAACGACATGCCGACCACCGGGACGACCCGGAGGCCGCCGGCGCGGACGTCGATTCCGATGTCCATCTCGCCGATGGCGCCGAGCATGATGCCGTTGGCTGCCAGCGCGACCGGTCCGATCGGGTGGCTGACGCCCGCCCAGAACTGGGTGCCGAGCGAGTCGGCGTCGACGCGGAACCATCCGCTGGCGCCCTCCTCCTCCTGCGCGGCCGGCTCGTCGCCGGGCGGCGTGGGGTCGGGGACGGTGGTCCCCGGGATGGGCTGGACTCGCTCGGGCTCGGGCTGCGGGGCCGGCTCCGGCTGCGGGGCCGGCTCCGGTGGCACCGGCACCGGCTGCGGCTGCGGTTGTGGCTGCGGCTGCCCGCCCACCGGCTGCGCATTGGCCAATAAACCGGCCGGGCCAAAAATCAGTCCAGCGGTGAACGCCGCTGTCATCCAACGAAGCACACGTGTGTGGCTCGCGCCCATGCTCCCCCCTCCGAATCATTCTACGCGCGGGGGCGGCCCGGAACCAAGTTAGCGCGGGCGCAGGAGTCCCCCGACCCCCGGCGTCGAGTGACGCCGGCCGGGCGCCGCTTATTCAAGCAGGGCGGTGCCGAGGATCTTGCTCGGGGTCAGCTGCTCGACCGCCTGCTTGAGGTCGCGCCCGGTCGACTGCTTGCGCCGCGTGACCAGGACCACCCCGTCGGCGCTGTCCTGGATGAGGTTGACGTCGGCCGAGCCGAGCACGGACGGGCAGTCGATGACCAGGTAGTCGTACGGCCCGAGCCCCAGGCGCTCGACCGCGATGGCGAAGGCCGGCGCGTCGAGCAGGCGGCCGGGGTCGCGCCGCGGGTTGATCGCCGCGACGTGGAGGTACAGGTTGGGGATCTCGACCACGCCCCAGGGCAGGAGGGGCTGCTCGCGGTGGACCTGCAGCTGCTCGGCGAAGCACCAGGGGGGCACGAAGCGGAACAGGCCGGCCAGCTCGGGGCGGCGCAGGTTGCCGTCGATGAGCAGGACGCGGGCCCGCCCGCACTCCGACAGCGCCAGGGCCAGGTTGACCGCGGTCGTGGTCTTGCCCTCGCGGTCGCGCGGGCTCGAGACCGCCACCACCTTGGGCCGATCGCGCTCGAGCAGGTGATGGCGCAGCACCCGGAAGGCGGCGGCGCGCGCCGAGTCGGAATCGCGCACCAGGACCAGCCGGCGATCCGGCGGCATGTCCTCGGGCAGCTCGTGGCGGACCACGTCGATCTGCGGCGGCTGCTGCACCACCGCCATCGGCGAGGAGCGCTCGGGCGCCTGGATCATGACCGTCTTGCGCGACAGCTCCGGGTCCTTGCGGGCCATCTCGGCCAGCTCCGCCACGTCGACCGCGCGCCGGGGCGGGCCCGCCGGCGCCGGCGGGCTGGAGGTCGGTTGTGGCCGTCCTCCCTGGGGGGGAAACCGCTTGGTGTCAGCCACGTCGCCTCCCGCGGCTGGCTCGCCGCCGCTTGTCGCCGGGAACCACCACCAGGACCCGCGCGACGCCGAGCCGCTCGAGATCGTAGCGCCGGTAGATCCGGTCGTCGATCAGCGCCAGCCCGAGGGCCAGCGCGACGCCGAGCCCGGCGAACAGGAGGCCACCGGCGATGACCAGCATCTTGCGCGGCTTGCCCGCCGGGGTGTGCGGCAGGTAGGCCTCGTCGATGACCGACAGCTGCGCCGCCTCGGCGAACTCGGAGCTGGCGGTGATGTCGGCGGTGAAGACCCGCGACTCCAGCGAGGAGACCCGCTCGCGCGCCTCCTCGACCACGCGCTCGACCCGCGCCCACTCGGTCTCGAGGTTGACCACGTCGTCGGCGACCTGCGACTTGGCGGCCGCGCCGCCCTGCTGCCGCGAGCGGTAGCCGGCGATCTCGCGCTCCACCTTGGCCAGCTCGCGCTGCAGCGCCGCGCGATCGACCGGCAGCGGCGCCGCCTGCTCGTCGCTCACCGCCGGCAGCCCCGCCTCCAGCCGGCGCAGCGTCTGCTGCGCGTTGGCCAGCCGGTTGCGCGCCGCGACCACATCCGGGTGCTTGTCGGTGAACTGCCCCAGCTTCTCCTGCAGCTCGCGCTGGGCCTCCTCGATGTCGCGCTTGGCCGCCTTGAGCTCGGTCGGCTCGCTCGTGCGCGTCGGCGCCGGGGCCACCGGGATCGGCGCGTCGGGGTTGGCCAGGCGAGCCTGGATGCGCCGGCGCTGGCGCTCGAGCGCGCCCAGCCCCGAGTCGCTGGCGGACGCGGCGGTCGATTTCTTCTGCTGCGCGGCGCGGATCCCGGCGCCCGAGGCCGAGCCGCCCGGCGTCTCCTGGGCGAACTCCGGGTGCTGGGTGAGGAACTGCGCCAGCGCCCGCTCGCGATCCTTGAGCTCGTCGTCGGCTTCCTTCTTCTCGCTCTCGAGGAAGTTCTTGGTCACCTCGGCCTGCTCGCGGCGCAGCTCGTTGTCGGTCTGCTTCAGCCGCTCGCCGAGGAACTGGGTGACCTTCTGCGCCTCGGAGGGACTGTCCCCCTTGTAGCTGATGCGGAATGTGCCGGCGCCCTTGTCGCGGAAGGAGATCCGCATGCGCAGGAGATCAGCCGCCGCCACCTCGCCGTCGCTCTCGACCACGTCGGGAAACAGCTTGAACTTCTTGACCACTTGAATCAGATTCGAACGAGCCAGCAACATCTCCTTGAAGCGCGCGCTGAGCGTGTTCGAGCTCTGGACCACCTCGCGTCCCTGCAGAACGCTCTGCGAGATGAGCTCCCGGTAGAAGAGGACGGTCTCCGACTCGTACTGGTGGGGCCGGCTGAGCGCGAGGAGAACCGACAGCCCGCCGCCGACCGCCGTGATGGCGACGACCAGCCAGCCGTAGCGGGCTGCGCGGCGCACAAGGTCGAGAATTCGCTCGATCTGTTCGCGGGGAGTGAGCTTCTCGGCCATCGGATCCGGCGATTATGGCATGTCCTTCACGGCCCGGCTGCTCGGTTTCCCCGCCGCCTCCCGTCTGGCCTTCATGGAGCCGATCTCGTCGCCGGCGAACGAGGGGACGTGGCCGACCACCGGCAGGCCCAGGCGCTGGACGTCCTCCCGGTCGTGGAGCCGCTGGTCGAAGGCGCCGATGCCGACTGCGCAAAGGGGCAGGACGAAGAGGAAACAGACCAGTGACAGCATGGCCAGCCGGATGGCGACCTCGCGCGGATCGGGCGGCGGCGGCGGTGCCCGCTCGTCCACGATCTGGAAGAGCAGGCCCACGCCCCGCTGGTCCATCGCGAACTGGAGGTCGGCACGGCGCTTGGACTCGCGGGCCTTGCGCACCGCATCGGTGCTGCGGTTGATGTCGCCGCCGAGCCGGGCGATCTCGACCTTGAGGGCGGCGACCTGATCGTCGTCGCCGCTCTTCTTCGCCGCCGCCAGCGCGCGCTGCCGGTCGGCCAGGTCGAGCTGCCGCCGCTCGAGGGTCGCGCTGGCGCGCTCGAGCGCGGTGCCGGCCAGCGAGGCAAGATCGCCGCTCTGGCCCGAGCGCCGGCCGACCTCGGTCTCGATAACCAGCTGGGCCAGATCTCTGGCCACACGGAGCGACACCTCCGGGTCGGCGTGCTGGTACTTGACGGCGACCCGCACCGAGCGGACCGGATCGTTGTAGGCCCGGGCGATGAGGAAGTAGTTCCGGTAGACCTCGATGTCGATGTACCACTTCATGGTCTCGACCGCGACAGAGTTGCCGCGCGCGCGGGCCAGCGGGTAGAGGCCGTGCTTCTCGATGAGCGCGAGCAGGTTCTGGTTGGTGAAGGCGGCGTCGTAGAGGTAGGCGGACAGGTCGCCGGTGGTGAGCGGGCTGTCCTGCCGGAGGAGCTGGCTCTCGGTGACGCGGATGAGGATGCGCGACTCGGCCAGGGGGCTCCTGCGCGACACGAACCAGACCGCGGCGGCGGTCACCGCCAGCGCGCAGAACAGGGTGAGCGGCAGCCGGGCGCGCGCCCGCCGCTTGAGGCGCAGGAGCTCGCGGCGCCAGCTGTGGAGATCCGCCTCGGCGTCGAACCAGTCGCTCATTGCGGTGCACAGTGCTCTGCGATGGCGTCGAGCACGGCGCGCCGAGCGAGCTCCCAGCTGGTCTCGTCGTCCGGCCAGGACTGTTCCTCGCCGGCCTCGCCCAGGGCGCGGGGGATCTGCCGGCGCGCGATACCGGCCGCCGCTGCGGCGCCGGCGGCACCGCACGAGGACAGGTGCCGGAGAAGCAGCCGGTCCTCGAGCCCGCGGCGCAGCGCCTTGAGGCGAAGCGAGGGCAGGGGCCCCGGGTAGACCAGCAGGCCGTCGCCGTTGCCGCGCTCCTCGCCGCCCTTGCGGCGCTCGTCGTAGGTGAGGGGCTGGTGCATGGTGTCGGTCGGCGCGCTGGCCCGGTTGTACCGGTCAGTGTAATAGAGCCCTTCCCAGCAGAACCACAACTCGACCTGATAGCGCTCGGCGATCCAGCCCCAGGTCCGGAGCGCGGTGCCCGGCTTGTCGATGGTCATGCTGCCGGCCGACGGTGAACGGCCGTTGTAGGTCCAGAAGTGGACGCCGGGCCCGTAGCCGGAGGGCGGCGGGATGCCGCGCGGCGACACGAAGACGTCGACCGCGCCGCGGTACTCGTCGCGCGGCTCGTCGGTCACCGCGTAGAGGAAGCGGCCGTCGCCGCCGCCGGCGGCGCGGGCGGCCAGGCCGTGGCGGCGCACCTCGGCGCGCTCCTTCTCGTCCGGTTCGTCGATGGTGAAGCCGAAGGGCACCTGCGCGCGGCCGCGGAAGAGATCGATCCAGGCGGCGACGCCCTGTGCCAGCTTCTCGGGATCGCGCTTGGCGATCCAGACCGGCCAGTAGCGGACGTCGTCGGTCAGGCTGCCCATGCGCGGGCGCAGGCGCTCGATCGGGAAGTCGGTGGCCAGGAGCGCGCCGTGCCGGCGGGCGAGATCCATGTAGCGGCGCTCGAGCGCGATCTGCTCGGCCCCGTCGCCGTCGGCCATCCGGTGGGCGCCGGCCAGCTCCGACGACTTGAACCAGATCCAGACCAGCGGGGCGCGATCGATGGCGATCTCCTGCGGCTCCACGGTCAGCTCGACCGGAATCTGCCGGCGGCCGACCAGGAGCGAGCCGATCTGCCGGCCGGGCGCCGCCTCGCGCGGCACCTCGACGTCGAAGTAGACCGCGTCGGCCGACTTCACCGACCGGCCGCGCACCGGGGTGAGGATGTCGGGATAGGCGCCGGTGCCGCTCGACGGGCCGTAGAGTCCGCTCGACGGCTCGGCCACGTCCAGGTAGCCGACCTCGTGCGGCACCACGGTGATTCCGTCGATGAAGAGCGACACCTTGGTCTCGCCCATCCGGTACAGCACCACCTGCACCCCGAGCTTCTCGCCGCGCACCCCGCGCAGGCTCACCCGCTTGCCGTCGAAAAAGGGCGACGTTCGCGGCGGC
>Ga0111539_10011311_pt1 | contig 11207 bp, 9 predicted proteins | sample RhiMethybrSRZTD1_FD_79667 | JGI IMG/M metagenome (GOLD analysis project Ga0111539, IMG submission 79667) | Populus rhizosphere microbial communities from Tennessee, USA - Rhizosphere MetaG P. TD hybrid SRZTD1 (version 2) (version 2) | ecosystem: Host-associated > Plants > Roots > Rhizosphere >...
CACCGCTCCGCGCTCAAATCCGCCACGCGCTGCCGAAACCCACGGCGTCGATCACGCTGGCGCCCACCGAAGTCGCGCCGCTGCTCAAGCGTTTCAACGCGCCGCTCGCCGTGGAGAACGTCAAAGCAAGCGCCAAAATCGACGCCGTGGTCGACGGCAAGCTCCTCGACGGACCGATCCGCGGCACCTCGGCGATCACCCTGGAGGGTTGGATCCCGCCGCATCCCCCCGAGATCGACGGCTTCGTGTTCGGGAAGGTCACGACCATCGAATCCGCGTTGACGGTGTCGCCCGACAAGAAGCTCGTGACCCTCAGCGACACCAAGCTCGCCGCCGGAGCCTTCAAGCTCGCCGGCGGCGGCACGGTGACTCGCGAACCCGACCACTCGGACATCAAGTTGATCCTGAGCGGCGCCCTGCCCTGCGGCGCGCTCGCCAACGCCGCCGCGCAATCGCGCCTCGGCAAGGCGATCGGCAGCTGGATCGGCGCCGGCGCAAAGTTCTGGCTCAACGGTTCGGTCAGCATCACGGTGCGCGTCCTGGCCGACACGCGAAAGCTCGCCGAGACGCTGGTGGTCCCCGCGATCGGCATCGGCTGCGGCCTACGCCCCCTGCCGATAACGATCCCGGGCATGCCCAAATTCCCGGACCTGCCCAAGTTCGATTTTCCGTTCCCCTCGAGCGGTGGATCGGGGAGCGACAAGGACAAAGACAAAGACAAGAGCGAGGAGAAGAAAGCGCCGCTCGCCGAGCCGCATGCCGCGAGCCCGTGATCGTGACGAGGTCGTCGACGATCGGTCTCAAGACGGGCTGAAGCTCCGAGGGGACCGCACGCAACGCTTCATCGGCGTCGTACGGCCGCCAGGGATCACGCTGAGGAAAGCGCCGACGCACAGCTTCTTGGAGAGAAATCGGATCAGCCCGTACTCACCCTGCTGGTTGTCGATCGCGTAGAGACCGCTCTCGTCAAAGTGCGAATCGCCGTACCAGCCGCCACTTCTACACTGAAACGCCGCGGCTTCGATGGCGGCACGCGTCGCACCGTAGCGCACACCGACCCACGCACGCGCTGTAATGCGCGTCGGGACCCGCATCGCGTAGCCTCCTGCCAATCGATGTACGGCATGACGATGATCGTGGGCGGCGCGTGCGGCCCAGCTTTCGAAAGCGCCCTCCGGCGGGCGCTGGGCGAGCTCGGGGCGACCGTGCTCGAACAGACGACGGTTCCGGACTTGCCCGCGCGCTACGCATGGGTGTGGTCACGTGGTCCCGAGCCCGAGGTGCCTTCGTTGGCCGTGAAGCAGCTGGGACGCGGCGGCCTGGCGATCGACGTGCGCACGCCTCGCTTCCCGCTCTGGAACATGGCCCTGGCCCGCCGGCTCTCCGCCTACCTCGGCGTATGGAGCGCGGTGATGGTGAACGACCGCCTCTACGACGAATACGGCTGCGGCTTCTACTACGCGGGGCAAGTCGTCGAAGCGGCGGCGCGACGCTTTTCGGAGATCGTCACGGCGGGAGGCGCGATGAGCTGGTTTCACGGGGAATTCTCCGCCGTGGAAGACGAAAATCGGCGTCATTTCTCGGCGCGGGCGGCGCTCGTCGGCGTGGAGGACTCCTGTCATCGGGTCACGGGCGGTGGACCGATCCACGTGTTCGCGCTGGGTGCCAGGAGCGGCGGTTCGCTCCACGACTTCGACGACCAGATGCGCATGAACATCGTGGATGTCCTTCCGTGGTTGCGCGTCGACGCTCCGGCGACGACGCGAGCCGTGGTTGTCGACCGCGGCGATGCCCACGTGGACACGGTGCGCGCGCTGGCGCCACCCGGCGCGACCGTCGAGACTCACTGCTTACCGGCGACCTATCACCTGCTGCCAGACGGCTCGCTCGACGAGCTCGATTCCACGGCCGTGGTTCTTCATTGCGGCGCTCACGGCTCGACCGACGCGCTGCTCACCGCACTCCGAGCAATTCCCGCCGCCGCCGCCCTCGTTCGCACCGGCGCTTCCGGTATCGAAGCCTGGTCGCGCCACCACGGCGGGGACTGGACGCGGACGGTGCCGCGCGATCTCGCTAGCCTGGTCACTGCCTACGATCCGGTGACCCGAGCGTCGGACGAGCGGCCGATACGCTGGGATTTTTGCGACGGCTAACGCTGTGCGTCGCCGTCGAGATCGCGCGCGCAGCGAAAGCCGAAGCGATGGGGGCCGAGATTGGCCGGTTCCGAGCCACGGCGGGACGCGGCGCGCGCGCGTTCGAGCGGGTACCACCACGAGCCGCCGCGCACGCCGCGCTGCGTGTGGCCCGGGCATTCGAGAGCGCCGTTGCACGGCCCGCGCGGATTCTCGCCGCTGCAGGCGCTGCCACACGCGTTCTCGCAGCCGTCGTAACAGGGCGTGTACCAGTCCGCGACCCACTCCCAGGCGTTGCCCGAGACGTCGAAGAGACCGAAGTGCCCTGCCGGCCGGCTGCCGACGTTCCAGGTCGTGCCGGCGCCGCAACCTTTGCCGCGCTTGGTCTGGATGATCGCCTCGTCGCAGCCGGAGCCGGCTGGGTCGTTGCCCCAGGCGAAGCGCGTGCCCTCGATGCCCGTCGCGGCGCGTTCGAACTCGGCCTCGGTGGGCAGCCGCTTGCCGACGCTCTTGCAATAGCCGACGGCGTCGAACCACGAGACCGCGACGATCGGTTGATCCGGATCGCCATAGCCCTGGAACGGGCGCGGGCGCTTGCAGTGCAGTGCGGCGACGCAGCGCGCGTAGTCCTTGGTCCTCACTTCATAGCGGTCCATCAAGAACGTATCGACGTAGACTTCGGCACGCGGCCGCTCGTCGGGCGCGGCGTCGTCGGAACCGCGGGCGAAGTAGCCGCCGAGCACGCAAGCCATACCGAGGGGCGGCGTTTCCGGACAGGCCCGCGCCTGGCGCCGCGGCGGCGCGGCCGGTAGCTGCGGTGCCGGCGAGGCTTTTGCCTGGGGAGCTCCGGTCACGGCTGCGGCGGGGCTCAGCGCCGGCGCGGGAGCAGTCATGGGCTCGGCGGTGGCGCTCGAGCAGGCGGCGACCGCGGACAATGCGAGCACCGAGGTGAGCAAAAACGCGGGATTCAGGGTGCCTGCGGTTTTCGCAGAGAACCGCGCTTTCTACCAAGTTTCAGCCGCCGACTGCGACGGTGTCGCCCGGGCCCGGAACCAGGATGCGCGGGGGCTGTGAACGGCCTGCCACCGCGTCGCGCACGCGCTGCTTTTGATCGCGGGCGACGTGGAGCAAACACAGGGTCCCCACGCCGGCCGCTTCGGCCACTTCGAGCACCCGGTCGACCGTGGCGTGACCGGAGATGGGCTCCGCCGCCGAATAGCACTCGTGAACCAGAACGTCGGCGCGTTCGTAGAGCCGGCGCGTGGCCGAGCTCGGTGCGCCGTCCCCGCTGTAGCAGAGGCTTTTTCCCTGGTCTTCGATGCGCACCGAGAGATTTCGCACCGAGTGGTCGCTCTCTGCGTTGGTGAGCTCGACCTCGCCGAGCCTGAGCCGGCCACCTCCGCCCAGCGGGCGCGCCACGATCGGGTAGCACTTTTCCGGCGCATACGAGCCCGGATAGCCGAGCTCGAGCAGTTTCTTCAACCAGGCGCCGACGCCGGGACCGCCGACGACGTCGAGCGGCCGCGTGCGCCCGGCCTCGCGCATCCAGAGCAAGAGCGCCGGCAGTCCGAAGCTGTGGTCTGCGTGCAGATGGGTAATGTAAACGGCGTCGAGCAGATCCGGGTCGCGCGAGCGCCGCCAGAAAGCGTGCGGGATCGAGTAGCCGCAATCGAGCAGCAAGGTCCGGGAGCCACTGTAGAGGAGGCTCGTGTTCGGGAGCTCCGGGTCGAACGCCTCGCCCGTGCCGACGAACGTAACCGTAGCCATGCTCGAATCGGTCTACCATACGCTGCGATGGCTACGATCACGGTGCTCGGCGCCGGCATGATGGGCAGCGCTTTGTGCGTGCCGCTCGTCGATCGCGGGCACGAGGTGCGGCTGGTGGGCACCCCTCTCGACACGGAAATCATCGACAGCTTGCGAGCGCACGGCGTTCATCCGAGGCTCAAGCTCGAGCTCCCCCGGCAGATCCGCGCATTTCAGGAGCCCGAGCTCGAGGTGGCGCTCGCCGGCAGCGAAGCGCTGGTCCTCGGCGTGAGCTCGGCCGGGATCCGCTGGGCGGCTTCACGGCTCGCGGGCCTGCCGTCGCTGGAGCTGCCGCTCGCGATGATCACGAAAGGCCTCGAATGGTCGGGGCAAGAGCTCAGGGTATTGCCCGACGTCTTGCGCGACCTCTTTCCGCAATCGGCGCGCTCGCGGCTAGAACCAGTCGGCGTCGCTGGTCCGTGCATCGCCGGGGAGCTGGCGCGGCGCGTCGACACCTGCGTCGTTTTCACTGGACGCGACCCGAGCGCGGTCGAGCGTTTCGCCGAGCTCGCGAGCGGACCCTACTACTTCGTGCAGCGTAGCCATGACGTGCTCGGTGTCGAAGTGTGTGCGGCACTGAAAAACGCCTACGCGATGGGCATCGGATTCGCCGCCGGCCTGCACGAGCGCGCCGGCGGGCAGCCCGGCAGCGTCGCCATGCACAACTACGAGTCCGCGGTATTCGCCCAGTCGGTGCTGGAGATGCAGCGCCTGGTCCAGGTGATCGGCGGCGACCCGGCGAGCGCGGTCGGGCTCGCGGGAGTCGGTGATCTCGACGTCACCTGCAACGGCGGGCGGACCGGACGCTTCGGCAAACTGCTCGGGCTCGGCCTCGCGATGCCCGACGCGGTGGCGGCGATGCAGGGCGCCACGCTCGAGTGCCTCGAGGTCCTCGACGTCTTGCGCAACGCGCTGCCGGGGCTCGAAGCGCGCGGCGTGCTCGCACCGTCCGAGCTGCCGCTCCTGCGCCAGCTGATCCGCGTCGTGCACGACGAAGCGCCGATCGCCATGCCGTTCGCGGCCTTCGTGCGGGGCAGCCGGTGAGCGGCGATCTCGTGCTCGGGGTCGATTGCAGCACCACGGCTTGCAAGGCGATCGCTTGGGACGGCCGAGGCCGCGCTCACGCCGAGGGCCGTGCGGCGATCGCGCTCGCGAACCCGGGCCCAGACGCTTACGAGCAGGACGCCGAGCAGTGGTGGAGCGCGTGCGGCGAAGCAATCCGCAGCGCCGTTTCGGCGCTCGGCGAACCGCGCCGCGTCGGCGCGCTGTGCATCACGCATCAGCGCGAAACCTTCGTCGTCACGGACGAGGCGAGCCGGCCACTCTACCCGGCTCTGGTCTGGATGGACGCGCGCTGCCGCGACGCGGTGAAGCGCGCCGTGGCTCGGGCCGGCGCCGATCGCCTGCACGCGATCAGCGGCAAGCCGCCGTGCACCACGCCGTCCTTGTACAAGCTGTTGTTCCTGCTCGAGGAGGTGCTGCCCGAAGCGGCGCGGCGCGGGCTGCGCCTGCTCGACGTGCACGGTTTTCTGGTCTGGCGCGCGACGGGCTGCTTTGCGACGTCGCTCGCGTCGGCCGATCCGCTCGGTCTCGTCGACATGCGAGCGCGCGCGTGGTCGGCCGAACTGCTCGCGCTGGCCGGTCTCGACACCTCGGCGGTGCCGGAGCTCTGCGAACCGGGCGCCGTGATCGGCGGCCTGACCGAGGACGCGGCACGCCACTGCGGGCTTCCGAGCGGGCTGCCGGTGGTGGCCGGAGCCGGCGACGGCCAGGCGGCGGGCCTCGGCGCGGGCATCGTCGGCCCAGGCCGTGCTTACCTGAACCTCGGCACCGCGATCGTGTCGGGGGTGCTCTCGAACGAGTACGCGATCGACCGCGCGTTTCGCACGCTGTACGCGGCGACACCCGGGAGTTTTTTTCTCGAGACCGACCTCAAGGGCGGCACCTTCACGCTGAGCTGGCTCGCCGAAAAGTGGCTCCACGCGGGCGACGTCGACGCGGCGCTCGGCGAGCTCGAGTCACGCGCCCGATCATTGCCGCCCGGTTCCGACGGCCTGGTCCTGGTCCCTTACTTCAACGCGGTGATGAATCCGTACTGGGACGACGACGCCACGGGCATCGTGGTCGGCTGGCACGGCGCCCACGAGCCGGTGCACCTTTACCGGGCGATCCTCGAGGGCATCGCCTTCGAGCAGCGGCTGCACTCGAGCGGCGTCGAACGCGCGTCTGGGCAGACGATCGAAGAGTTCGTGGTGATGGGAGGCGGCTCCAAGAGCGCACTCTGGCGTCAGATCTTGGCCGATACTTTGGGCAAACCGATCGTCCGCGCGGCAAACCCGGAAGCGACGGCGCTCGGCGCCGGCATGCTGGCCGCGGCCGCCACCGGCTTGCATCCCGACCTGGCGAGCGCGGTCGCGGCGATGACGGCCACCGGCGAAGTGACCGAGCCCGGCCCGCTGCGCGACGCGTACGAGCGGCTCTACTCCGAGGTTTACGTCGGACTTTATCCGGCGCTAGAGAGCGCGCTGAGCCGCCTCACCGCGCTGCGTCTGGGTTAGCGCGTTCGCCGCGCTGCGCGCGCTGGCTCGCGCGGTAGCTGAGCGGGGTCGCGCCGGTCCAGCGCTTGAACGCGCGGTGAAAGCCGGTGGTCTGCGAGAAGCCGAGCAGAAACGCGATTTCGGCGAGCTCCAGGTTTTCGCTGCCGACGTAGCGGAGCGCGAGCCGCTTGCGCAGGTCCTCGAGCAGCGCGCTGAACGTCGTACCTTCGCGCTCGAGCTTGCGCTCGAGCGTGCGCGGGCTCATCCGAAGCCGCGGCGCGATGTTGGTCACGCTCGGATCGCCGCCCGCGAGCTCGTCGACGATGGCGCTCCGCACTCGTTCGGTGAGCTGTCGCGCGCGCGGCAACTCACTCAGCATTTTCTCGGCGTGCTTGAGAATCACTTCGTGCAGCCGCGAGTCGGCGCTGCCGAGCAGCGCGGTGAGCCACGTCGCGTCGAAGACGAAGCCGCAAAACGCCGCGCCGAACTCGACCGGCGTGGTGCCGAAGGTGCGATTGTACTCGGCGGCATTCTCCGGCGCGGCGTGCGGGAACAAGACGCGCAGACTGGGCCGCGGGCCGGATGCCCATACCGGCGAGAACGCCTGAAAGATCCCGGCCACCTGGAAATCGAGGGCTGCTCGCGGCAGGGGCGCGCGGTTCTCGAGAATCATGTGCGCCTCGTCCGCCACCGTTTCCAGCCGGAGCTCGAGCCCGTCGTTGACCAACCGCACGTAACGGATCGCCGCGTCGATCGCGGCCTGCACCGTGGCAGCGGAGCTGATCGCATAGTCGAGCACCCCGGCGTCTCCGGGGCTGCACTCGCGCGCCGCTTTCAAGCCGAGATCCTGATCGCCGCTCTGCGCTACGGTGACCTCGAGCATCTGATTCAACACCGCCATCGGCAGGCGATGGTCCACACTCATGGCGTCGAGCTCGGCGAGAACTTCGGGAGCCGTCCGTATCGAAGCCGGCAGCACCTTGAGAAATGGTCGAACCAGGCGGACGGAACACGTGAGCTCGTACTCGATCTCCGCCCCTTCCTCGCTGTCGTCCATCAGATCGGTGGACAAGATCGCACCAGCTTGGAGTCGAGGGTCACCGACACCAAGCACGCTCCCGCGGCTGCCGTTTTTGGGAGCAGGTGGCAAACTCGAGATCCGGCGCATGCTTTCGGGTCAATAGTAGCCGAACGGAAGGCCTCGGTCCCTGTTGCCGATCGAGAACTACACCTTCGACAGAAAATTACGCGGAGCGCAAAGCGCGCCACAGCAATCGCGTCGGACAGTAGGCGCACTCGATCCGGCCGAGCACGATCGGCTCGCCGGGGTGCAGCTCTTGCGGCGCCCGCGCCTCGAGCCTGACGCCGCCGATGCGCGTGCCGTTCTTGCTGCCGGCATCGGTGAAGTAGAGCGTGCTGGCGTCATCCACCAGAAACCAGCCGTGGAACTTGGAGATGCTCGGGTGGCGCAACACGATGTCCTTGTTGCGAGCCCTGCCGACCGAAATCCGATCCAGGAAGGCCGCGTCGCCCCGCTTGCGCAACGGAACGATGATGCGCGACGCCGACGTGAGCTGTTGCTTGACCGATGACTCGTCGTAGGTTTCGGAACGGGTCGTCCGGTCGTCGGTGTCGCGGCGCATCCTGCCCGGGTCGTGGATCGCTGTCGCAAAATTCATCACACTCAGCGCAGGCTGGACCGGTGCCGCGCCTTCGTTCGACGCGAGCGCAGCGGTCAGACCCGTGACGAGGTCATTCCCGTCGGCCGGCACTTTCACCAATAGAAAACCGATGTCGGCGTAGCGGGCCATGAACGACGCCAACGAATCGCCGAGAGCTGCCCGAACCAGCTCGGGGGGTTGTACGTTTTGGTGCCACAAGGACACGGGCATTTAGTGGGCGTCTTCCTTATCGTCTATGAAACACAGGTTACCGGATCAACGTCATGGTGCTGAACGAGAAGTGTCGCTAGTGCGGAAACAACGGCCGGTTCCAGAACACGATTACCCTCACCACTCCCCAACGCCGCGACTGCCGCCACGACCTTCTTTCCATCCAGCACGGTCGTCAGGGCCACGGGGCGCAATAGGTTGGCTCCAGCTGCATAGCCGGCAACGCAGGTCAGTGCGTTGTCCGCGTTTGCCACACCGCTCTCGGGCTGAACCGCAGGCTCTACGACATGGAGCGTCATGGTTCCGCTCTCCTCGGTCCGCTCGAGCACGTAGCGCTCGATCCGCCTCGCCAGCTCGGAGGGCGGGGACGCGCCGTCGGGAAGGCATGCAACCAGTTCCAGCTTGCCGCCGCGCATTGCGTACAAGTAGCCCGCAGAGGAGCCTCCGGGTTCCAGAAGCGAGCTCAGCACGGTCCGGGCCCGCTCGCTCGCATCGACGCACGCGCTCACCCTGTCGACGGCCGTCCCGGAGCGCGTGGTGCGCGACGAGCCGCGCCCCGACATCGTGGTGAAGTCAGCGGCTCGGTCGAGCCCGGCGGCGACCGAGATCGCACTGGCGTCCGCCGCCCGCATCAGCCGCTGGTAGCTGGCGATCAGGGTCGAGTTCTTGCTGCGGCGGTACTCCGTGGCGCAGCGCGACGCGTAAAGATTGAAAGCCGCTTGGTCTTCGACCGCGATCGCCGCGTAGGCCCGGCCTTCGTACGCCAGCCCGAGCCGCAGACCCTTGGTTCCGATCGCCTCGAGAGCGGCGATATGGGCGTCGAGCACACGCACCGCTGCTTCGGCGCGGCCCGCCTGCACCAGCGCCGCGGCCATCGGCACGACCACCCAGCCGTTCGCACTACCGAGCCCGGCTCGTTCGCCGGCCTCGTGATAAGCGAGCCCGAGCTCGGCGGCTTCCTGGTGACGGCCCGCCGCACTGAGCGCCGCGACGTGCGCCGCCACGACCCATGACCAGTCCGGATCGGCGCCCGGCGCCGTGTTCGCGAGCGCGGGCAGAATCTCGCTTATGCTGGCCTCCGCATCGCCCTGCAAGCGCTTGTAGTGGGAGCGCGCGACGCGCAGCGTGTTTTGCCAGCCGGTAGCGACCTGGGCGAGATCCTGAATCCGTTCAGCGACTTGCTTCAGACCGACCAGGTCGCCGACCATCCAGCGCGCGCAAGCTTCGATCCTGAGCGCGGTGTTGGGAAAAGCTTGTTCCTCGCCATCCTCGAGATCGAACAGCTCGGCAGTGCGCTGGCAAGCTCGCGCGCGATCGAAATCTCCCTGCATCAGGTGCGCCACGCGCCGCACCTTCCACGCCGTGGCGCGGTAGCCCGGAACGCTTTCGAGCTCCGCGACGTGCTGAGCCGCGTCGGGATTGCCTTCGATCGCGTCGATCGCGCCCAGCATGTAGAGCAGGCCGAAGCGCAGCCCGCGCGAGCGCGTCTCGTCGAGCCCGGCGTGATTCGAAGCGACGAGCTTTGCCAGCACGGCCAGAGCGTGTTCGCGCGCCCGCTGTGGATGCAAGGTCATGAACTCGCGCGATGCGGCGATGCTCTGCTCGAGCAGGCTCAGCGCCGGTGCGAGCGCGGCGAAAGGCTGGAACGAGGGCAGCCCGACCAACCAGCCCGCGTCCATGGTGATCGTGGCCATGCTCGAGAACGACAGCGAGAGCCGCGCCAGCTGGGCGATCGCTTTTCTGATGTCGAGGCCGCGCTCGAGCTCCGGCGTTTCGGAGTGGCGCTGTTCCGCGCGGGCGAGTGCGAGCCCGAGCCGCTCGGGCTCCTCTGCGCCTTCTGCCCCGAGGGCTTCCCAGTCGTCGAGCCCGCTGTCCCGCTTCAGCTCGGCGAGCAGCGGCCGCGCGTAGCGCGAGAAGCACTCGATGTCGCCCAGTAGCGAGCTCGCGAACACGAGTTGCAGCTTGAGCTCGACCCGATGCGCCCGCGGCAGCGTGAGCCCCTCGGCCTCGGCGTTCAGCCGGGCGAACAACTCGATCGTAGCGCGCGACGGCGCGAACGATCGATGGCGCCGATTGGTGCGAACCACGTCTACCGCTTTTTGGATCTCGCCGGCTTCGAGCAGATGCCGCGCCCAGCCGATCGGGTGATCGGCCCGCTCGGCGAAGCTCGCCAGCCGGGCATGCAGCGCACGCCGTTTCTCCGGCGCGATCTGGGCAGCGATGCTTTCCGCAAAACCCGGCCGGCTGAAGACGTAGTGGTCGGCGGCGGGGACAACGAGCCCTTTCGCGGTGAGCTCGTCGAGCGCGCCGTAGATCTGCGCCGGCTCGAGCTGAAATAGCCTCGGATAGTCCTCGAGCAGCAGCGCCTGCGGATCGCCCAGCGCCAGGCACTCGACGATCTCTTTTCCGTGCTCACTCAGCCCGGCGAGCCGAGAACCGCAGACGCCGTCCGAAAGATCCGACGCGTCGAGCTGGTGCGGCAAAATGAAGCTGCCGGCCTCGTAGCGGGCGAGTTTCCGGTCGATCAGATCCTGCGCGAGCTCCATCGCGACGCGCGGATTGCCGCTCGAGCGTTGCTGGATATGGCGCGCGACGATCACGGCGTTGTCGGCGTCGCCGAACAACGAGCGCACCAGGGTCTCGGTCTCCGACTCGTCGAGCGGCAAGAGCTCGACCCGCCGAGCGATACCCTGGACGACACGCGCCGGGCCGCTCGCCGGCCGCGGCGGCAGCGCCACCAGCAGGTTCAGCGAGCGCCGCTCGCAGTGATGCGCGAGCGCGGCCAGGATCGATGCCGAAGTCTCGTCGATCCCGTCGAAGTCGTCGATCGCCAGCACCAG
>Ga0111539_10011312_pt1 | contig 11207 bp, 12 predicted proteins | sample RhiMethybrSRZTD1_FD_79667 | JGI IMG/M metagenome (GOLD analysis project Ga0111539, IMG submission 79667) | Populus rhizosphere microbial communities from Tennessee, USA - Rhizosphere MetaG P. TD hybrid SRZTD1 (version 2) (version 2) | ecosystem: Host-associated > Plants > Roots > Rhizosphere >...
CCTACCGGCAGGAGTACTCGCCCGGGCACGCGGTGGACCAGGCCCAGGTGCTCGGCGGCGGCGGCGCCGCGAGGACGCCGTACCGCGTGTTCAAGCGCACGCTGCTCACGCTCGAATACAGCACGATCGACAAGCAGTACGAGCTGAAGTGGCACGGCCGCGGCGTCGGCGTGATCAAGGAGCAGGCCGTCACACAGAGTCAGGAGCTGTCGGAGCTGGTCGCGATCAAGCGCCACCGATCGGGCTAACGCTTGTCCCAGTTCTCGAGCCGCGGCAGCGGATCGAACGGCTGGCCGCCGTTGAACCACCCGGGCGGCGTCCACAGCTCGAAGTGCAGGTGGCAGCCGTCGGCGTTGCCGGTGTCGCCCACGGACCCGATCCGCTGGTTGGTTTCGACCTTCTCTCCGGCATGCACGCGCGGCCGGTGCTTGAGGTGCATGTAGACCGCGTCGAGACCGGTCTCCTTCTCGGTGAGGACGATGAAGTTGCCGCCGACCGGGTGGGAGCCGGCCTTGCGGACCTTCCCGCCCTGTGAGGCGACGACCGGCGTTCCGCAGGCGGCGAACATGTCCTGCCCGTCGTGCCCGCGCCCGCCGCCGAAGCGGTTCGCGAAGCTGCGCCCGAGGTCGTGCGGGCCGTTGATCGGGAACACGCGAACCGGGACCGGCTCCTCGACGGCGCCGATCTCGGTCATGCCCCGCGCCACAGCGGGCGCCAAAAGAACGAGCGCCGCGATCGCGACGCTCATGACTGCTGAATCCCTGCTAATGACGCCTTTCAGTCTAGACGACCCTGCCGCCCGTGGTAGCTTCGCCGCATGTGCCACCGCGTCGCGCTGCTCGTAGCGCTGCTGCTCGTGTCATGCACTTCTGCTGCTCAGGGTGCTGATCCACCGGACGAGTGGGAGCATCCACGCACGGTCTCGAAGCCCGGACAGATCGTCACGCGATCGTTCCTGGCCAACTTCGCGTCCAGCTGGATCTGGAAGAAGGCGGGCGTCGTCGGGTCGACGATCAACTACGCCTATCCCGGCGCGGCACCGGGCCTGCTGCCAGAGCCGTTCCCGACCAACGAACGAGGCGACGAGTTCCACGCGGCCTACCTGCAGCGTGGTCGCATCTTCGTGCGCACCGACGTAGGCGACGAGCTGACGGTGGCTGATGGGCTGCGGCGTCCAAGGCACGCCCAGTTCGCGTCTGACTTCAATGACGCGCTGACCGTCGTCTGGCAGACCCGGCGCAAGGCGTTCATCGCGACCGGCGACGCTGACGGCGCGTTCAGCGAGCCGCAGGTCCTGGCGCGCGGTCGCGGCATCCGCCACCTCAAGCTGCAGTCGTCCGTCGACGAGACCGTCGTCGCCTGGGAGCGCAAGGGAAGGATCTACGCGCGCTGGCGTTTCACGTCCGACGAGCCGTTCAGCGAGCCCGAGCGGATCGGCAGCGGGAGGACGACGAAGATCGATATCGGGTTCAACGACGCGATGGCCATCGGCTGGACGACCGCCGATCGTGTGGAGCTCGTCACCAAGACGGCCAGGGGCACGCTGCAAAAGCAGACGCTCGCGCAGGGGCACATCAACGGCATCGGCGTGCAGGCCAGCACCGTCTCCTGGGCCGCGAACGGTCGCGTCGAGCGCTGGCGCTTCAGCCCTCCCGCGCAGACTCGGTGCCTCGTCGCCCGCGGCGATGCGCACGTCTGGGATTCGAACAATGAAGACACCGCGTACACGATGCACGGCAACCTCTACGTCAACGACGCGTTGATCGACGCTGGCGGCACGTACCGTCAGGTCCAGCAGGACGCGAGCAGCGTCGTCTCATGGATCACGGCGAAGCGCAAGCTCGTGGAATCACGGTGGAACTCGGCCACCGGTGATCCCAACTGCCTCAACTGACTCACCAGAGCCGTGGGATGAGGCGCGCCCGATCAGCCTGGTACGTGCGGTAGGACTGGCCGAGAACGCGGTTGAGCTCGGCCTCCTCGACGTGGATCCGCCACACGATGGCCGGCAGGGGCAGCACGACGCACGCCGCGAGCGACAGCCAGTTGCCGAGCGCTGCGCCGAAGCCGGCGACGATCAGCAGCAGCCCCGTGTAGGAGGGGTGGCGGATCCATCGATAGGGGCCGCTGGACACCACGGGCTGGCCGGGCTCGACCTCCACGGTGGTGCGAAAGCCACTACCGAGCGACGCGATCGCCCAGACGCGCAGGGCAAGTCCCAGCCACATCACGACGACTCCGGCGATCCGCAACGGCGCGGGCATTCGCAGCTCGGGCGCCAGCGAGCGAGCCCCGAGCGCCGCGAGGATCGCTGCCCCGAGCGTGACCGCGATCAGGACGCGCGTGCCGCGATCCCGGGCGGCGCGGCCCTTGCCCTGGATGCCCTCGCGGACCCGGACGCCGACCTCGACGAGCGCCCACGCCGCAAGCGTCAGATCCGTCACAGCAGACACGGTCCCCTGGAAGTATCGGCGGAGCCGTGGTGCGGCGTCTGAGTCAGGCAGCTCGCGCCGCTGCCAGGATCGCGTCAGCCGAGCGGTCGATGTCGTCGGCGGTGGTCTGCCATCCGACGATCGAGATCCGCATGACGGACCGGCCGCGATAGGTGCTGCCGCCCACCCAGCAGGTGCCATCCTCCTGGGCGCGTGCGATCACCCGGTCGGTGGTCTCGTCGTCGTCGGCGAAGCGCACGAGGACCTGGTTCAGAGCCACGTCGTTCACGACCTCGACACCGTCGGCCTGCGCGAGCCGGCGGGCCATCTGCTCGGCGTGATCGCAGCAGCGATCGATCAGGTCGGCGAGCCCCGTTCGCCCCAACGTGCGCAGCGCGGCATAGAGCGGCACCCCCCGCGCGCGCTGCGAGAACTGGGGCGTCCAGTCCAACCCCTGCGGGATGTCCATCTCGTGCGCCGGGATATAGGGCGAGCTGGAGGTCATGGCGGTCCGGTGCGCGGACGAATCGGCGACGATCGCGATCCCGCTGTCGTACGGCACGTTCAGCCACTTGTGCGCGTCGGTCGCCCACGAGTCCGCGTGCTCGAAACCCTGCAGCAGGCTGCGTCGCCGGGGACTGAGTGCCGCCCACAGGCCGAAGGCGCCGTCGATGTGGCACCAGGCGCCGCGGGCGCGGCAGAGCGCGACGATGTCGGCGAGCGGGTCGAATGCGCCGGTGTTGATCTCGCCCGCCTGCGCGCAGACGATCGTCGGACCGGACTGCTCGGCGAGCGCGGTCTCGAGCTCGGCCGTCAACATGCGACCCTGGTCGTCCGTCCCGACCAGGCGGATGCGGTCCGCGCCGAGCCCGAGCATGCGACACGCGACCGGGACGGTGACGTGGATCTGCTCGCTCGCGATCACGCGCAACGGCGGCGCGCCCTGAAGGCCGTGCGCTTCCACGTCCCAGCCGGCCTCGCGCAGGACCGCGTGGCGTGCCGCCGCCAGGCAGGTGAAGTGCGCCATCTGGCAGCCGGACGTGAGGCCCACACCGCAATCGGGCGACAACCCCAGCAGGTCGCGCACCCAGCCGCCGACGACCTTGTGGACGACGGCCAAGGCCGGGGCGGCCGGGTAGATGCCCGCGTTCTGGTCCCAGGCCGACGTCAGCCAGTCGGCCGCGACCGCCACGGGCAGCGCGCCCCCGATGACGAAGCCGAAGTAGCGCGGGCCCGCGGAGGCCACGAGGCCCGGCTCGACGTCGCGCGCGAGCTCCTCGATGACCGTTCGCGGATCCTCACCGTCGTCGCTCAGAGGCCGCTCGAGCTGCGCGACGAGGTCGCCCACAGACGCCGTCGCGCCCACGGGGCGCGACGGCAGGCTGTCGATGTACGCACGGGCGAGGCGGGTCGCGTCGTCGAGAACTTCGTAGCGCCGATCGAGCACGACGTCGGAGAGCGACAGGGTGGCCATGCCGCGTAACCCACCATGGCGCGCTGACGTGCCGCTGACGTCCGGCTGACGGTGCTCTACTACTAGGCGGCTGTCGGAAAAGGAGTGACCGTGGACGAAGAGGCCTTCAACATGTCGGTACGCAGGTTCCTCAAGACGCTGGGCGTGACCGCGCAGCGGGAGATCGACCTTGCGGTCCGCGAACGGCTCGACGGTGGTGACCTGCAGGGGGACGAGACGCTCGACGCGACCGCGACGATCACGGTCGCCGGCCTGGCGCACGACGTCGTCGTCAGCGGGAAGATCTCACTCGCGTAGCGCCCGTGGCCGTAACGCTGTTCACCGATCTCAACTGCCCGTTCTGCTACGCGACCGAGCAGCGTCTCGAGCAGCTGGGACTCGGCGAGAAGATCGCGTGGCGCGGGGTCGAGCACGAGCCGGATCTGCCCGTGCCGATGGCGCTCGACGACCCCGAGATCGCCGCCGAGCTGGTCGAGGAGGTGGACTCGGTGCGCGGGCGAGCGCCGGAGGTCGCGATCGCCGTTCCGCCCGGCAAGGCCAACACGGCGGCCGGACTCCTCGCCACCGCGGCGGCGCTCCGGATCGACGCAGTCCGGGGCGCGCACTTCCGCCAAGCCGTCTACCGCGCGTTCTGGCGCGACGGGCGCGATGTGTCGGATCCGGCGGTGCTCGAGGCGCTGGCGCGCGACCACGGCCTGCCCGCGCTCCGGACACGTCCCGAGGACGCGGTCACCGTCGCGTCGTGGCGGCTCGAGTGGGAGCGTTCGCCGCTGCGCGGCGTCCCGCTGCTCGTCCGCGACGACGGTGAGACCGTCTACGGCTTGAAGGACGCCGAGACGCTCGAGCGCTTCGTTCGCAACGCCTGATCGCCCGCTCGCCGTTCAAGTGCGGCGCAGTGTGGACGAGAACCTGGATGGTGGAAGCATCGGAAGACCTCGACGCCGTCGCGTCGTGTGAGGACGACAGCTCGGCGGACAGCGTCTGCCAGCCGCGCGTGCGTTCCCGGCTGCTCTTCATCGGCGGATCGAGCGAGACCCGCGAGCTCGTCGATCTGGCGGCCGAGCGCCTGCGGATCGGGAGCGTGCATCACGAGTCCGTCGCCGACGCGCTGAGCTTCCTCCCCGGCACGCGCGTCTCGTGTGTCGTGCTCGACGCCACGGCTCCCGGGCTCGAGCCGGTCGCTGCGCTGGCTCACCTCAAGGCGGCGCGGCCTGAAGTGCCGGCCGTCGTCGTCGGTGCCGACGGCAACTCGACGCTCGCGCTGGCGGCTGTGCAGGCCGGCGCGCAGGACGTCCTGGCGCGCGCGGGGCTCGACGCCGCGTCGCTGGAGCGTTCGATCCGCTACGCGATCGAGCGCAAGCGCACGGAGGTTCAGCTCGCGCACATGGCGCTGCACGATCACTTGACCGGCCTCCCGAACCGGTCGCTGTTCGACGACCGCCTCGAGCATGCGCTGCAGCGCCGGCGGGACGCGCAGCGGGGCATTGCCGTCCTGTTCATCGACGTCGACGGCTTCAAGCGCATCAACGACAGCCTCGGCCATTCCGCCGGCGATGCCGCGTTGCGCGAGGCGGCGCTGCGGATCCGTTCCGCGGTTCGCCCGCATGACACGGTGGCGCGGCTGGGCGGCGACGAGTTCACCGTGTTGTGCGAGGACCTCGACGGCGACGGCGACGCGCTCACCATCGCGGACCGCATCGTCGAGGCGCTCGCACGGCCGGTTGCGATCCACGACAGCGACGTCGTCCTGCGCGCGAGCATCGGCGTCGCGCTCGCCGGTCCCGCGGACGTCAGGCCGGAGGAGCTGCTGCGGCGCAGCGACGACGCCATGTACCAAGCGAAGGCGCGCGGCGGCGGGCGCCCGCAGCTGTACACGCCCGGCCAGGGGCGGCAACGCGGCGGCCACGACCTGCAGGTCGAGTCGGCCCTGCGGCGAGCGATTCCCGCTGAGCTGGTCGCCCACTACCAGCCGGTCGTGGCGCTTGCCGACGCGCGCATCGTCGGCACGGAGGCACTCGCGCGCTGGCAGCACCCGTCGCGCGGGCTCGTGCCGCCCGCCGAGTTCATCGCCATCGCCGAGCAGACGGGACTGATCGTGCCGCTCGGGAACTGGATGCTCGAGCAAGCATGCCGGCAGGCCGCTCGCTGGGACGGGCTCCGCGTGTCGGTGAACGTGTCCGGACGCCAGGTCGCCGAAGGGTCACTCGTGGCGAGCGTCGCGCGCGCGCTCGAGGATTCGGGGCTGCCCCCGCGGCGCCTCCAGCTCGAGCTGACCGAGACCGTGCTCATGGACGACGTCGACGGCCACGTCGCCGTGATGCGGGATCTCAAGCAGCTCGGGGTCTCGCTCGCCCTCGACGACTTCGGCAAAGGCTATTCGTCGCTCGGCTACCTCCACCGCTTCCCGATCGACCGCATCAAGATCGACCGCGACTTCGTCCGCGGGCTCCCCGACAGCCGCGCCGACCGGGCGATCGTGTCAGCCGTGCTCAGCTTCGCCGGCGCGCTCGGCATGGAGGTCGTCGCCGAAGGCGTCGAGACGCAGCAGCACGTCGACGCGCTGCGCGAGCTCGGGTGCGAGTACGTGCAGGGCTTCTTCTTCCACCGCCCGGTGGAAGCGGCGCGGATCAGCGCCCTGCTCGACTGATCGCCACGCCGGCGGGTTGACGTGTTCACGCGGTCGGCGGAGAATCGCATGCGGTCGACCGAGAGGACGGTGCTAAGTGGCCTGGAACCTGAAGGGCAGCTACGCGGAGACCTGCTCGTGCGAGTTGATGTGCCCGTGCAACCTGTCGTTCGACCACGGCGCGACGTACGACTACTGCCGTGCGACGCTGGCCTTCCACGTGCGCGAGGGCGACGTTGACGGCACCGACGTCGGCGGGCTCAACGCCGTGGTGATCATCGACACCCCGAAGGTGATGACCGAGGGGAACTGGCGGCTCGGGATGTTCATCGACGAGCGGGCCAGCGATGAGCAGGCGGACAAGCTCGCGGGGGTCTTCAGCGGCCAGCTCGGGGGCCCGATGGCCGGACTGGCTCCGCTGGTGAGCGAGGTGCTCGGCGTCGAGCGGGCCAGGATCGAGCTGACCGACGACGGGGTGCGCCATGGCGTGGTCGTCGGCGACGCGATCGACTTCGAGATCGAGGACATCGTGCCGTTCGGTGTCGAGACGGGCGAGCCGGTCCGGTTCTCGGGCATGTTCCACCCGGTCGGAAGCGATCTCACGATGGCCGAGGCCAAGCGTTCGCGGATCAACGCGTTCGGCATCGAGTACGAGGGCAAGACCGGGCTCTCGACATCCGAATTCGCCTGGGCGGCGTGATCGCGTCCGCGCCTGAGCGGGCCACCGGCGCGACATCGGTCCGCACCGCCGTACGGTCACGCCTGGGCATAGTCGCGCTGCTCTTCGCGCTCGCGGCGATCGGGTGGTGGTCGACCATCGATCGCATGCGCGGGATGGACGAGGGGCCTTGGACCGCCCTGGGAACGTTCGGTTGGTTCCTCGGCGTGTGGGTCGTGATGATGGCCGCGATGATGTTCCCGTCGCTCACGCCGACGGTCGCGCTGTACTCGCGCATGAGCCGGGATCGGATCGCGCCGCTCGTGTTCACCGGCGGCTATCTCGTCGCGTGGGCAGCGGCCGGCGCGGCCGCGTTCGTCGTCGCGCGCGGTGGCGGCGGCGTCGCGGGCGACGTCCTGGCCTGGGACCGCGCCGGGCGCTGGGTCGCCGGCACCACGCTCCTCGTCGCGGCCGCCTACGAGCTGACGCCGCTCAAGGACGTCTGCCTGAGCAAGTGCCGCAGTCCCCTCGGCTTCCTGCTCGGCTCCTGGCGGGACGGCCGCGCCGGCGCGCTGCAGATGGGAGCCCGCCATGGCGCGTGGTGCATCGGCTGTTGCTGGGCACTCATGGCCTCGCTGCTCGCGCTCGGCGTGATGAGCGTCGCCTGGATGGCGTTCGTCGCCGCGCTCATCGCGCTCGAGAAGACGCTGCCGTGGCGTCGGGTCGCGACGTACACGACCGCCGGGCTCCTGTGTGCGCTCGGCCTCCTCCTGCTGGTGGCGCCGGATGCCGTCCCGGCGCTCACGATCCCGGCCGACGGGTCGATGCCGGCCATGACCATGTGATCCGCCCGTCAGACCTGCGGGTCGAGGTCGACCCGGACGCTCTGTGAGGCGACGCCGGCCGCGGTGGCGCAGCTGACGTAGATGTCGTAGGACTTGGCCGGGTCGGTCGGTGTGGTGAGGTCGACGCTGCCGGTGCGGGTGGAGATCGTGAAGGTCTCGGTGGTCGGTGGGGCGGTTTCCTCGGGTGAGTTGATGGTCACCGCCAACCCACGCGGGATCTTGCGGTCGGCGGCCGGCTGGACCGTGTACAGCACGCGGATCGTCGGCCCCGCCCATTCGGCGCGGGCGAACGGCGCTGCCGGCGGGCGTGGCCGGTCCTCGGGCGGAGGCGCAGGGCGTGCGGCCGCCGTCTTGACCATCACGAGCGGATCGTCCCACTGGGCGTGGTCGGCGGGGCCTTGCGGGCTATCGGAGTCGAGCGGGTTCTTGCCCTTCTTCGTGTCACCCCAGCGGCCCGGCCAGCGGACCCAGCGCCAGTTGTCGTCGTCGTCGGGGATGTGAAGCGTGAGCTCCGGGCTCTTGCGCTTGCCGTCGGCGTAGTCGAACCAGTGGCCGGTCCACATGCGGCCGGGCTCGAAGTAGGACGCGTGCGAGCCGCGGGCCACGTACACGATCGGCCGCTGCGTGCCCGGTATGACGTCGACCTGGCTCCAGCGGCGCGTCTCGGCCGTCGCGTGCTGGGCGTAGATCGCCAGATCGGGAGTCTCGTCCTGCAGGCGGATCTGGATCATCTCCCAGTCGCCCTCGTGCAGCCCGGCCTTGAGGAAGGTCCCGATCAGGTTGTAGTCGTTGTAGAAGTACCAGAACCAGTACTGCAGCCAGAGGTCGTTGTTGGCGTCGACGACCGCGTGGCCGTACATGTGGTTGCGGTAGCGCTTCTCCTCGTGCAGCTTGCGCGCCTGCTCGCGGTAGTCGTTCGACGGGTTGCTGATCAGGTCGCGCTTGTCGGCCTTGCTGCCGTCGGGATAGGTCTGCCCGATGAAGGTCGGGCTGAGCCCCTGGCCGGCGACGGCGAGCTCCTTCCCGTTCTTGTCGAGCAGCCGGTTGCCCGGGTTGTTGGTCCAGGTGGCCGCCGAATCCGCGAAGTAGGACTCCTGCGAGTCGTACTTGAGGAACGGTCGGTGTCGTTTGAGCAGCTCGGTCGGCGACGTCATCAGGCGACGGCCTTGCGCGCGAGCCAGTCCGCGAGCCCGGGTGGGTCGTAGTCCGGGTCGGCGCCGCGACGGGCCTCGACGCTGGGAGAAAGCGTGGGGTTGATCGGCTCGCCGTCGATCGCCGTGAGCCTGCGGTCGACCGGCCCCAGCAGCCGGTAGAAGCGGCTCAACGAGTTGTGGAGCGGGGCAGACGGATCGCCCTCGCCGCAGAACTCGCCCGGCTTGAGCACGAGCCCGCACTCCCGGGCGCGGTCGGTGAGCCAGCGCAGCGGGATGTCCGACAGGTCGGCGTCGGGATAGCCGCCGCCGACGTCCGAGTGCACGCCCGCGAACCATCGCTGCTCCACCGTCTGCTTCTCCGGCGGCAGCTCGCCCTTCTTCTTCACCCACAGCGTGGGGACGAACGGCTTGCGCCGCTCGTCGATCGAGATAGCGTGGAAGGCGTTGTGGACGTACTTGCTCAGCGTCGTGTCGTGGAACGTCCAGCGCTTGCTCAGGCCCGGCAGACGGAATCGCAACGACGGGATGCCGAGCGCGCCGACCGTGTCCCACACCCCGATGAAGGTGATCTCGGCATCCGGGTGCGAGTAGCGGTCGCGGAAGTCCTTGGCCGCCTTCGCGCTCGGCGCATCGTCGCGCTTGGGGCTGCGGTAGAGCTTGTACGCGTCCTTGACCATGCCGCGGTGCTCGGCCAGCAGGATCCCGCTGTTGCGCACGAGCCCGCCGAGGCTGCGCGCGGTGAACGCGCCGCGGCTGAAGCCGAAGAAGAACAGCTCGTCACCCGGCTCGTAGTTGTCGACGAGGAACTCGTAGCACTCGCGCACGTTGCGCGAGAGGCCGACGCCGAACGCCCCGCCACGGATCTTCTCCCACCGCCGGGTGCCGACGCCGGGCTCGTACTTGACGATCTGGGGAACCGCAGCGTCCTCAGCTCGGTCGACGGCGTTGCAGAGCTTGCAGACGTTCGTCACGGCGGGCTTGTCCGCGCTGTTCCACGTCCCGTCGCAGAACACCACCAGGCGCTTTCTCATGGTGCGAGTCTCTTCCGCCCGCGCCGCCATGTCCAGTCCGCGACTTCGACCGATGCGCTACGGCACGAGAACGCTGCGCCAGCCGTCGCCGAGGATCAGCTCGACGGCGGCAACCGTGTCCGGCCGCTCGTGCAGGAGTACGACCGCGCCCGGCACGATCGCGGCCAGCGTGCGCGCGTGGATCGCCTCGACGCCCGGGTCCTCCCAGTCGCGTGGGTCGACGTCCCACATTACGGTCCGTAGTCCGCGCGCGGACATCGCGGCCTCGAGCGCGGGGCTCGTGGAGCCGTAGGGCGGGCGGAACAGCCGCGGCCGCACCCCGCTCGCCGCCGCGAGCGCGTCAGCCGTGCGCACGGCCTCGCCGGCGCGCCGCTCCGGGTCGTCGCGGTGGTCCTCGTGGACCCAGCCGTGCACCCCGAGCTCGTGCCCCTCGCGCGCCGCCCGCGCCAGCTCGGCCTCGCGCCCGGCGATCAGCTCGCCGACGCAGAAGAACGTCGCCCGCGCACGGTGCCGGCCGAGCACGTCGAGCAGCGGGCCGGTGACCGCTCCCGGCCCGTCGTCGAACGTGAGCGCGACCGAGCTCACGCCTCGATCACCGCCGCGGCCCGCCGGCGCGCGGTGTCGACCGCCGACGTGAGCGCCGTCACGTCGTACGCGCCCTGGTGGCGGCGGCCGTTGATGAAGAACGTCGGCGTGCCGGCGACGCCGCTGGCGTCGGCGCTGGCGACGTCCTCGGCGATCCGCGGCAGGTGCTCGCGGCGCCGCAGCTCGTCGCGGAAGCGCTCGACATCGAGGCCGACCTCCTCCGCGTACCCGCGCAGGTGCATCGGGCGGAGCTCCTCCTGGTGGGCGAGCAGCGTGTCGTGCATCGGCCAGAACACGCCCTGGGCGGCCGCCGCCTCGGCCGCCTCGGCGGCGAGCTGCGCGCTCGGATGGACGTCGTTGAGCGGCAGGTGCCGCCAGACGTAGCGCAGGTCGTCGCCGAAC
>Ga0111539_10011315_pt1 | contig 11205 bp, 5 predicted proteins | sample RhiMethybrSRZTD1_FD_79667 | JGI IMG/M metagenome (GOLD analysis project Ga0111539, IMG submission 79667) | Populus rhizosphere microbial communities from Tennessee, USA - Rhizosphere MetaG P. TD hybrid SRZTD1 (version 2) (version 2) | ecosystem: Host-associated > Plants > Roots > Rhizosphere >...
CGTCGCGCGATCGATCGTGATCGAATCGCTGCTGCTGGCCGCCGCCGGCGCAACGATCGGCATGATGGGGGCGGCCGCCAGCACGCGCTTTGCGCGCACGATGCTGTTCGGCGTGGCGCCGCAGGATCCGGTCACGCTGGTGACGTCCGTGATCGTGCTGCTCGTGGTCGTCGTCGCCGCCAGCTGGCTGCCGGCGCGCCGCGCCGCGCTGATCGACCCGGGCCGCGCGATGCGGATGACGGCCGGCTGAACCGAGACGAGTTGACAGCCAACACATGCAAGTGAAGGCTGCCAACACATGGTTCCCGACAAGAGCGACGTCCTCTACGGCAGCCTCGGCCTGATGGTGCTCAAGACGCTCGAGGCCCTCGGCCCGCTGCATGGCTACCGGATCGCCCGGCGGATCGAGCAGATCAGCGGCGATCAGTTGTCGCTCAACCAGGGCACGCTGTACCCCGCCCTGCTCAAGCTCGATCAGCAGGGCCTCATCGCCGCAAAGTGGGGAGAGTCTGAAACCGGCCGGCGGGTGAAGATCTATTCGCTGACGCGTGCCGGCAAGAAACGGCTGCACGCCGAGCACCAGCAGTGGCAGCGCGCCACCAGCATCGTCGAGCGCTTCTTCACGATCGCGGACGAGGATGCGTCGTGAGCCGGCGCGATCGCGAGCTGGACGACGAGATCCAGAGCCATCTCGACGAGGCCATCGACGAATACGTCGCTCGCGGGATGTCGCGTGAAGACGCGCGTTACCGGGCGTTGCGGGATTTCGGCGGCGTGACCCAGACCGCGCAGGTCTACCGTGAATCGAGACGCCTCGCGTGGCTCGAAGATCTGATCCAGGATCTCCGCTACACCACTCGCAGGCTGATCAAGACGCCGGGCTTTACGTTCATTGCGATCGCGACGCTGGCGCTCGGCATCGGCGCCAACACGGCGATCTTTTCACTGCTGGATGCCGTCGTGCTGAAGCCGTTGGCCGTGCCGGCCGCCGACGAGCTCGTGATGTTCTACGAGAGTGCGCCGGACCGGAAAGCGGATGCCGCCGGTGGCACCGGCCAGTTCCTGCGTTTCAGCTACCCGCGCTTCGAGCGCCTCGAAAAGGCGCTGGGCGATCGCGGATCGATCGCCGGCGTGACGCGGGGCACGCGATTCAAGCTGCACCTGCCCGGTGACACCGAGCCGCGATACGTGTTGGCGCAGCTCGTTACCGGCCGCTACTTCGAGACCCTTGGCCTGCTGCCGCAGCGTGGCCGGCTCATCGACGCCAACGATGCGCGCGTTGACCGGGAAACCGCGGTCGCGGTCATCAGCGACCGTTACTGGAAGCGGATGTTCAACGGGTCGGATGACGTGATCGGCAAGACGCTGACGCTGAACACCGTGCCGGTGACGATCATCGGCGTCGCGCCGCCTGGCTTCGTCGGCCTCTGGAGCGACTCGGAGAACGAGGTGTGGGTGCCGGTCACCCTGCAGCTGGCGCTCAATTACGGCAACAACACCAGCAGCTACGGCGTCACCTACGATGACAAGACGTTTCTTTCGCAGGACCTGCTCTCGTGGCTGAACCTGTTCGCGCGGGTGCCGCGCGCCGGCCGCGCCGAAGCGGTGGCCGCGCTCGCCGCCGCCAACCACGCCGGCCTGGTCGACATGACCAATGCGATTGCCGATCCGAAGGAGCGCGACAGCCAGCTCGCGCACACGCTGGTGGTCGAGCCGTTCTCGCGAGGATTCTCCAGCCTGCGCAACCGGTTCTCCGACGCGCTGTTTGCGCTGACGGGAATGGTGGCGCTCGTGCTGCTGGTCACCTGCGCCAACATTGCCAACCTGTTGCTCGCGCGCGCGGCCGGCAATGCCCGCGACCTTGGCATTCGCATTTCACTTGGCGCATCAACGGGCCGGCTGGTGAGACAAGGCCTGACCGAGAGCCTGACGCTCGCGTTGCTCGGCGGCGGACTGGGGCTCGCGCTCGGCGAATGGGGCAGCGCCTACCTGGCGCGGCAGGTGTTCGATTCGTCGGCGCCGCTGCCGCAGATCTTTCAGCCCGATCGCCGGGTGATCGTCTTCGCGTTCCTGATGTCGATCGTCACCGCGATCACCTTCGGTCTCGCGCCGGCGCTGCGCGCGGTTCGCGCCGGCCGCACCGCCGGCCTCAATACCAATCAGCGGCAGAGCGTCGGGCAGGCGTCGATGAAAGGGATGCGCTCCCTCGTTGTCGGCCAACTGGCGCTCGCGGTCGCCGTGATGTTCGCGGCCGTCCTGCTCGGGCGCACGCTCCTGAACTTCGTGCGCAGCGATCCGGGATTTACGACCGCGCAGCTGGTGACCGTGTCATACAGCGTGAGCGACAGCGGCTATCCCGCCGATCAGATGACGCAGTTCGCGAAGCGGATGGTCGATGCCGTCAGCAGCCTGCCCGGTGTGACGTCCGCGGCGGTGTCGCGGTGCGGCCTCGTTGCCGGCTGTTCGACGTCGGGAGGCTTGAGGGTCGAGGGCGGCACCGATGCGGTGACGTTCTTCCATAACTGGGTCACGCCGGATTATTTCAAGACGACCGGAATTCCGGTGCTTGGCGGACGCGCGTTCACCGATCGCGACAGCAAGACGTCGCCGCCTGTCGCCATCATCAACGAGACGGCGGCGCGCAGTTACTTCAACGGGCGAAACCCGATCGGCCTGCACATCGGCGGAGAGAAGGACCTGACCACCGAGATCGTTGGCGTCGCGCGTGATGCCCGCACGCAAACGCTGCATGATGCGCCGGTGCCGATGGTGTATTTCCCGGCCGACCAGCTGCCCAAGAGCCGCTACACGGTGTTCACCAATCTCGATGCGCGGGTGAGCGGAGACCCCGCGGCGATGGTGCCTGTGATCCGCGAAGCGATTCGCCGCAGCGAGCCGAATCTCATGGTGACGGACGTGAATCGCATGTCGCGGCGCATCGAGCGCGATCTGAACCGGGAGCGGCTGGTCGCGTCGCTCGCCTTCAGCTTCGGCGCGCTCACGCTGCTGCTCGCGTCGCTCGGCCTCTACGGCGTGCTCTCGCACGGCGTCGCCCGCCGCACGCAGGAGATCGGCGTGCGCATGGCGCTCGGCGCGAAGCGGCGGGAAGTGATGGCGATCGTGCTCGGACAGAGCGCGAGGCTGACGATCGCCGGCATCGCGCTTGGCCTGATCGGGGCGGCCGTAAGCGTCCGTTATCTATCCGGGATGTTGTTCGGTGTTGAACCGCTCGATCCCACGACCTTCATGGTCGTCGTCGCGACGTTTGCGATCGTGACGATGCTCGCCGCGTACGTGCCGGCGCGTCGCGCAACGACGGTCGATCCCGTCGTCGCGCTTCGTTCCGAATAGACTCGGCTACCAGTTGATGCGGAAGCCGAGCTGCCCGATCCGTCCCCCCGGATCGAACGTGTTGTCCGGATCGCGATAGGCGGTCGTGACCTGGAAGATCGTGGCGCCGCCCGGACCGTTGGTCGGCTGCACCACGGGCGTGAAGTTCGCGGCGTCGAACACGTTCAGCACGTCGACGCGGAATTCGAAGTTCACCCGGCCCGCGATCGGGAACCGCTTGGTCAAACCCAGATCGAGGCGGTTGAAGAACGGCGCGCGCACCAGCACGGCTCGCGGCGCGCAATCACCGCCGCCAATCTTGAGCTCGATGCAGTCGGCGCTGTTGATCGGTGCAATATAGCGGCCCTCCGGCACGCCGAGATCCGAGTAGCCCGTCGGCGAGGTCGGGCTCGTGTTGAAGGCCCGCCGCGTGTTGAGAATCACGTCGTCTGGCAGCATGAACGGCGTGAGCGTGCCGTTGTCGGGATTGATGCGCAGATCGTACTTGTACATTTTCTGCAGATCCTTCTGCGTCATGCCGACCAGACGGACGAAGGTGTTCGCCGACAGGTTCATCATGCGGGCCTGCACGCGGGTCGCGCCGTTGAACTGCCAGTTGCCGAGAATGCCGTTCAGCACCGCGTTCATGTTGCTGCCGAAGCGCTCCCCTCGGCCGACCGGGAGCTGCCAGTCCCACTGCGCCTTGATCGCGTGGCGCACGTTGGCGGAGGGGTTGGTGCCGCGTCCGAAGTGGAAACCCAGGAACTGCGACGTGTCTTCGTAGGCGTACTGATAATTCGCGTTGAACGCAAAGCCGCGCGAAAAGCGCCGCCGCAATTCGAGCTGCAGCGCGTGGAAGGTGCTGTAGCCGCCGCTGTCGAAGATGTTCACGGCATTGGCGTGTGGGTTGACGACGAAGAGATTCGCCGGCAAGCCGACAGCCGCGGCGTTGGCGCGGCGCGTGACGTCGCCGTCGAGGTCGGCCGCCGAATTGTACGGCTGCGGGTTGGATCGCACCAGGTCCGCCGTCAGCGCGGTATTGGTCCACGTCGTGCCGCTATAGGCCGAAGCGTTGTTCACGTCCCGGCTGGCATTGATATACGCCAGATAGGTCGGCAGCGGACTGGTGCCGCTGCCGGGACCGAAATACGCAAACGATCCGAGCCGGGCGCCGCCGGCGGCGTTGTTGGCGGTGAGATTGGCCATCGCCAGCTTGAACTCGTTGAAGAACCCGTTCTCGATCACGTTGCGCTCGTTGTAATTGAGCTGCGACCACTGATCGACGCCGCGCGTACCGACGTAGCGAATCTCGAAGGCCATGTCCTTGGCAAGCGCACGCTGCAGGCCGACGGTCCACGTCCGCGCATGCGGCACCTGGATGCCAGGGTGGAAGGCTTCGATGTTGTCGGCGCGGTTGGGGCGAATCGCGATCGGGAACGACGCCGTTTGCGGGAACCCCAGGTTGTAGATGCGGTTCGATTCGCGGAGCAGCACGGGCCACGACTCGCCCGGTCCAACCAGCCCGGTGGTCACGTCGCGACTGAGGCTGAGTGTGCTGCCCGGGTTGTCGCCATACACGCCGGTGAACGAGGCGAAGCCCTCGCGGTTGTAGGCCTCCGAATAGCCGCCGCGCAGTGTCGCCTGTTCGGGATCGCCGAGCAGCGCGCGCCGCCAGCCTTTCTGCACGCTCGGCCGCCACGCGATGCCGACGTTGGGAGCGAAGTTGTTCTTGTCGACATCGTAGCCCTTGGTGCCGGTCGTGAACTGCACGAACTCCGGCACCACGCCGCGCGAGCCCGGATGATAGAAGTCGCACGCGTTATACAGGCTGCCGTCGCCGAGTCCGGAAATGCCGCACACCGATTCGAGCGTCGCGGTCGACATCGTGTCGTTGACCGGCTCGAACGGCGTCTGCAGGTCGTAGCGCAGGCCGGCGTTGAGCGTGAGCGTCGGCGTCAGTCGCCACGAGTCCTGGACGAAGAACGCATAGTTGTCGAGCTTGCCGGCGCGGCGCCGCTTGCCGTTGAGCGAGTACTGATTCGTTTCGGGATCGAGCGCGGCGAGGCCGGTGATGGCGCCGACGCGGCCGGTCAGCAACGCATACAGATCACGCGCGTCGGTGAGCTGCGCCGCCGATGCGCCGGAAAAGTTGGCGGCGCTGAACATCGCCGCGGCGGGATCGTTCGTCGTATCGAACCGCAGGTTGATGCCGGTCACCTGCTGCTGCGAGTCGTCCCAGGCGCGGCCAAGAAACGCGCTGCCGCCGTAAGTGACGCTGTGATTGCCTTTCAGCCAGGTCAGCGTTTCGTCGACGGAGTACTGGTAGGCGCTGCGGCCGGACAACGTGTTGCGCGTGTGCCAGTTGGTCAGGCCGATGTTGGCATCGAGATCGATCGCGTAACTGTTGGTGTCCGAGAAACTCTCCGGACCGCCGTCGGGTCCCTGGCCGAAATTGATGCGCTCGCCGCGGGTGACGCCGACGCGGAGCTCGCTCACCAGCGTCTGGCTCAGCGTCGAGCGTAGCGCGATCGAGCGCTGCGGGCGCCGCGCCACGGTGTGACCGTAGTTCGGCGATCCGGGCCACCGCTGATCGAAATCGTTCAGTTGATCGGGGTCGCGATCCTGAAAGAGCTTGTTGAAGGTGCCGGTCAGGCGATGGTTCGTTCCGAGGTTGAAGTCGAGGCGAATCGCCGGCTGGTGCTCGATCTGGTTGGCCGGGCTCAGCCACGCAAAGCTCTGGAGCAGCGGATCGCTCGATGCCGTCACCGTGCCGGTCTTGGTCACCGCGGAGTTGATCGAGGCCAGCGTGCGCATCACGAGCGGATCGGTCGTGGCGATCTGCCCGTTGGCGCGAGCGAGATCGAGCACGTTGACTTCGCGCGTGGCACCCGCCACGGCATAGCGGAACCAGCCGTCGAGCGCGCGGGGGTGCAGCAGGGTGCGAGTGCGCGACGAGTCGTTCGGCAACCGCAGCTCCTCGTCGTGGAAGAAGAAGAACGCCTTGCCGTGGCCGTCGTACAACCCCGGGATGACGATCGGCCCGCCCTGGCGGATGCCGAACTGGTTCAGCCGCACGTCGTTCTTCTCGAGGCCATCGCGCTTGTTGAACCAGTAGTTCGAATTCAGATTGGGATGGCGGTAGTACTCGTAGGCGCTGCCCTGGAACTTGTTGGTGCCCTGGCGGGTGACGAAGTTGATCGAGATCGCGCCATTGCCGCCGACGTCGGAACCGCCGGAGGCGGACACCACCGTGACCGCTTCAATCGCGTCCTGCCGCGGGCGCACCGGGGCAAAGAAGGAATCCGTCGACTTGTTGAAGTTGTCGTTGTTGCTGACGCCGTCGAGCGTGATGTTGAGAAATGACTCGGGCAGGCCGTTCACGGTGGCGTTGCCGCGGGACGTCGTCGCCGAGTTCACGCCCACCAGATAGGTGACCGCGTTCAACAGCAGGTCGCGTGTCGGCGTGGGAATCTGCGCGATCTGATCGGAATTGAGCGTCGCCGCCACCGCCGGCGTCTGCGTGTTGATCAATTCCGCGCTCGCGCCGGTCACCGTCACGGTTTCCGTGAGCGTGCCGACTTCGAGCACCGCCTTCACGGAGGTCGGCATGCCCAGCTGGAGGCGGACGTCGGTGACCTCCGCGGTCTTGAACCCTTCGAGCGAGACCGTCACGGTGTAGACACCGACCGGCAGGGCCGGAACCGTGAACGTGCCGTTACTGTTCGTCGTCGCTTCGGTTTTCGTCGACGTGGCGTTGCTCGTGACCACGACGGTCGCGCCCGGGACGACGGCGCCGCCCGAGTCGGTGACGACGCCGGTCATGGTCGATGTGGCTTGTGCCTGTAAGCGAGCGGCGAGCAGAAGGACGAACAAACCAGGAAGCACCAATCGCTGGACACGGGTACTACTCATGAGCTCCTCCGTGGGCCGACCGGGGTCGGCTCAGCAAATCAACAACAAGGTGATCGTCATCACCAAAGGGGACCGAACGTGCGCGGGATTATATGTGGAATGGTCTGAGGTTATTGCACCGATCGTCCCGGGGACGACGGATGGGACGGACGACCTCTTCTATAGAAGGTTGCGTTACCATGCCGCTGCCATGACCGCACGATCCACCGCTGGAGTCGTCGCCTCGTTCGTATTGCTGATCAACGTCGCAGCCGCACAGCGGAACGTTCCGCCCGTGCAGATGGCGCCGCCCGGTGACAGCGGGCGCCGGATCACCGACGATGGCCTTCTCGCCAATTACTTCCCCGCGCAGCGGAAGGGCCCGGCACTCCTCATCCTCGGCGGCTCGATCGGCGGATTGTCTGTGCCGACCAACGATGCCGCGAAAGCGTTGCAGGCGGAGGGTTTCAGCGTTCTGCATCTTTCGTACTTTCGCGGGCCCGGACAGAATCCGCGCCTCGAGTTGATCCCTGTCGACTACTTCGCGACCGCGCTGGCCTGGTTGCAGCGACAGCCAGAGGTGGATCCCACGCGGCTCGGCACCATCGGCGTTTCCAAGGGCGCTGAAGCGGCGCTCGTGGTCGCAGTGCGGCATCCCGAACTCAAGGCGGTGATCGCCGCGCTGCCATCGAGCGTCGTGTGGCCGGGTATCGTCTGGGAAGGCACCAAAGAGAAGATCGGCAGCTCGTGGTCGGAACAGGGAAAGCCGATCTCGCACTTGCCGCATGTTCCCTACGATCCGAGCAAGGGCGGCACGATGGCGGACAATTATGCCGTGTCGCTCAGAGCCCTGCCGCAACATCCTGAAGCGGTGATTCCAGTTGAGAGGATTGCCGGTCGCTTGTTGCTTGTCTGCGGGGAACTGGATGTTGAATGGCCCAGTTGTCCGATGTCGCGCCAGATTCAGGAGCGCTTGCGCGGGAAGGGCCGGCCCGAAGCGACACTCATTGCGCACAAGAATGCCGGGCATCGCGCGTTCGGCCTGCCGATCCCCGCCGGCGACCCTCGCCTCGATCGCGATGAGTTCAAGGCGCTCAACGTCGCGCTCGCCGATGGCTGGACGAAAGCGATCGAGTTTCTCAAAGCCGCAATGCGTCCGTAGGATTCACTGTCGCCGCGCGCCACGCCGGCAGCATCGCCGCGCCGAGGCTTACTGCCACGAGCACCAATCCCGCGAGTGCGATCGTCGGGGCATGCAACGCGGTGACGCCGAACAACTGCTCCTCGACCAGCCGTTTGAGCGCGAACACGGCCGGCACGGCGACCAGCGTGCCGGCGACGATCATGATGCCGGCGTCGCGCACGATCAGCCACACCGCCGACGCCCGCGAGGCGCCGAGCGCCATGCGCACGCCGATTTCCTGCGTGCGCTGCGTGACGACGAACGACATCACGCCGTACAAACCGATCACGGCGAGCAACAGCGCGAGCGCGCTGAATGCGGTCGACAGCGAGGCGAGCATGCGCTCGCTGCGCAATGACCGCTCGATCTGATCGTCGAACACGTCGAGTTCCATCGGGAGTTCCGGATCCACTTGCGCGACGGCCGCGCGAATGGCGTTGAGCGCGCGCTTGGCGCTGCCGCGGATCCTCAGGTAGAACCGGCCGTCGCCCGACTGGTTGTCGAAGTACTGCAGGAAGATGGTCTCGACCTGCTCGTCACGCAGCGTGCGCCGGCTGAAGTCGCTGACGACGCCGATGATCTCGATCGTGGTCTTGGTTTCCGGTCGCGCCCCGAGCCCAATCAGCGCGCCGATCGGGTTCCGATCGCTGAGGTACCGGCGCACGAAACTCTCGTTCACGATCACCGATCGATAGGGCCTCGGCCGGTCGCCCAACGGCCGCACGTCGCGCTCATCGAAATCCCGGCCGGCCACGAGCTGTACCCCGATCGTCCCGAAAAACCCTGGACCGACCCGCATGCGAGCCGCGGCGCGATCGCTGATGACACGCCGATTGCCTTGAACCGTGACCATCGAAGAGGCCATTCCCCCGGTGAGCATGCTGCTATTGGCCACAGCGACTCGCTCGACGGCGGGCGTGGCCTGCAACCGCTGCAGCACCTCACGCATGACGCGTTCGGCATCCGGTTCTGAATAGCCCTTGGCAGGTGGATCGATCGAGACCGACACGAGCCGATCGCTGTCAAAGCCAAGATTGCTCTGCAGGCGCGTCAGCGTCTGGACGAACAACCCGGATCCAATCAACAGCACCAGTGTGAAGGCGAGCTGACCCGCGACCAGGGTCTTGCGAAGGCGCACGTTGCCACCGGCGGCGATGCGCGAGCGATCGTTGAGTGATGCCACCAGCGGCGTGCGCCGCGTTTGCCATGCCGGCGCGAGACCGCACACTGCCGCGGTGATCGCGCTCGCCAGCATTGCGAAGGCGAGAACCCTGCCGTCGATGTGCAACGCGACATCATCGGTTTGCGGCAGGAACCACAGCACGACGCGCGCAACGACCGGCGCCACCAGCAGGCCGAGCGCTCCACCGATCACCGCGATCAGCACGCTTTCAATCAGCAACTGGCCGGCAATGCGGCGGCGTGAGGCGCCGATCGCCATCCGCGTCGTGAACTCGCGCGCGCGTGCCGCACCACGCGCCAGCAACAGGCTCGCGACATTGAGCGAGGCCAGCACCATCAGGATCGCGCTGCCGGCCATGATCACCCACAGCGGGCGCTGGAACGCGTTGCGGCTGCCCGACAGGCCCGTCGGCACGGGCTGCAGATCGAACGTCGTCGAGAAGAACTCGCGCCGCTGATCCGCGTTGACACTCGGAAAGTTCGGTGTCGATGGTTCGTTGGCGAGCATCGCCTGGAACCACGGTTCGAGCGCGATCGTGGCGGCGTCACGCGTCAGACCCGGCTTCAGGCGAGCGAACACATGCAGCCATGCGGCACGGCGATTCATCAGCTGATGCCAGTAGGCGTCGATGTTGCCGGCCTGTTCCGCCATCGTCGCCGGCATCCACAGCGACGCCGTCGCCAGTAAATCCATTCCACCGAAACCCGATGGCGCGATGCCGATCACCGTCATCGGATAGCCGTTGACCGTCACCTTCCTGCCGAGCACGTTTGGATCGCTGTCGAGGTGGTTGCGCCAGTAGTCTTCGCCGAGGACGACGACCGGGTGAGCGCCGGGCTCGACATCATCAGATTCATCGATCAGCCGGCCGAGCCGCGGTTGAATGCCCAGGACGTTGAAGTAGGAGCCCGACACGATCTCAGCGCGTATCTGTTGCGGTTGCTGGCCGGTCGAGAAGCTCGCCTCGACCGGATGACCACAGATGACGCCGTCGAACACATCGTGCTGCTCTTGCAGCTCGCGGCACAACGGATAGGAATTCACGTAGCCGTAGCCATAGCCGGTCGACTGCGTGGGGCCTTTCCAGTTGAAGTAGACGAGACGATCCGGCTCGCTCACCGGCAACGTTCTGAACAGCACTTGATCGATCAGCGAGAACACCGCCGTGCTCGCGCCGATGCCGAGAGCGATCGACAGCAACGCCGTGGCGGCGAAGACCTTGTTGCGGCGGAGCAGCCGCGCCGCGTATTGCAGATCGCGATGACCGTTCGAGAGCCAGCGCCACAGCCACGCGTCGCGCACTTCCTCTGTGATCTGCAGCACGCCGCCGAATTCGATGGCGACACGCCGCCGCGCCTCGTCGTCGCTCAAGCCGTCGCGCGTGAGATCGGCCATGCGGCGATCGATGTCGTAGCGCAACTCCCGTTCGAGCTCCTGTTCCATCCGTCGTCGTCGACCGGGCAAGAGATTGAGGAGCTTCCACATCGGGCTACCCGCCTTCGTTGAAGATCAGATCGACCGCCGTCGTCAGGCGATCCCAGGTCTCTTTTTCGAGCGCGAGCTGTTTCTCGCCGGCGCGCGTCAGCGAGTAGAACTTCGCCTCGCGGCCGGTTTCGGA
>Ga0111539_10011316_pt1 | contig 11205 bp, 12 predicted proteins | sample RhiMethybrSRZTD1_FD_79667 | JGI IMG/M metagenome (GOLD analysis project Ga0111539, IMG submission 79667) | Populus rhizosphere microbial communities from Tennessee, USA - Rhizosphere MetaG P. TD hybrid SRZTD1 (version 2) (version 2) | ecosystem: Host-associated > Plants > Roots > Rhizosphere >...
CAGATAGAAACCGAAGCCGGTCGGCTGCCGGTTGTTGAACACGTAGCGGAGCAGCGTCGTGTTCGCTTCACGACCCTGCAGCGACTTCTGGTACGAGCCCTGATAGCCGAACTTCATGCTGTGCGCGCCGGTAACGTAGGCCAGTGCGGCTTTCCAGTTGTTCGGGTTGGCATCGTTGTCGGCGTACGCGTACGCAATCGGGTCGTAGATGCCGCGGTAGGTGAAGTTCGCGCGATGGTCGTCGATGGCCTGCGTTTCGGTGACCGGAATCAGGTTCAGGCGATCGGGCGGCGCCTGACCGAAACCGGCCCACAGGTAATGGAAGCGTGAGAAGCCGGCATCGACGAGGAGCCGGCTCGAGATCGGGGACGTCCACGCGATCTGCGTGACGAAATACGGAAAGTCGTGATACCCGGGCCACGCTTCCGGCGCCGCTGGTGTGCCGCCGCCGGTGCCCAGTCCAATCCATCCCTGACCCGGCGAACGGCACCCGCTGCCTTCCTGGAGCGTCGAGCCGGAGCAGCGGTGCTGATACTCGTGGTAGAAGGTGACGCGATTCTTGTCGTTCAGCTGCGTCGTCAGGCGACCGGAGAAAATGTCCCGGCTGTTCGCCGTGCGTGACTGAATGCTGGTGTTGCGCGCGTAATCCCACCTCGTCGCATCGCCCGCGTACTGGTTGCCGTAGACGCCCTCAACCGTCTGATAGTTGCCGTACTGGCGAACGTTGCCGAAGAACCAGAGCCGGTCCCGCAGAATCGGGCCGCTGAACGATCCGCTGACATCCCACAGCTTGAGGATCGTCGGCGGTGCCGTGATTTGTTTGGTTTCCAGTTCCGGGGTGATGTTGCTGGACGCGGACCATTCGCCGGCGCCGCTATAGAAACCCTGACCGCGGAAGGAGTTGCCGCCGGCTTGCGGCACCAGGTTGATGCGCGGCTCGCCGTTTTCGGCCTCGCCCAGGCCGCCGGATACGAGGACCTGCATTTCCGCGGCGTTGGCGATGTCGTAGGTGAACGTCGACACGCCGCCGCCGTTGAACGAAGCCGCCACCGGCATGCCGTCGATCTGCACCTGGCCGCCGTTCTGCCGCCCGCCGTTGGCGGTGAAGAACGTCATGTCGGGAGTGGCCATCGCACTGGTCGATCCCGTATTCGTACTCAGGCCCGGAATCGCGTTCAGCAGAGCGCCGTAACTTCGCGTTGCCGGCAGCGAGTTGATCGTGTCCGACGTCAGCACCATCTCGCGGCGGGTCGACTGCGTGTCCACCAGCGGCGATTCGCCCGTAACGGTAATCGTTTCCTGCAGGGTTCCGACGCGCAGCTCGGCGTTGATCGGAATGACCCCTGACCCGCGCACCTCCACGTCGTCGCGCTTGACGACGCTGAAGCCGCTCAGGCTGAAGGTCAACATGTAGAGACCGGGCGGCAGCTCCGTGATGCGGTACTGTCCGGTCGGATCGGTGACCGCGACACGCGCCTTTTCAATCAGCGCCGCGCTCGACGCTTCGACCGTGACGCCGGGGAGCACAGCGCCTGTGTTGTCGCGCACTACGCCGGTCACCGTCGCTTGCGCACGCGCGGCCGCGGGTAGAAGCAGCAGGCCAAACAGGACGAGGAACAGCACGTCACGCAGTCGTCGCATACAGAACACTCCTTCGATTCAGCCGAGTGAAGGTCCGTAAATAAGAGCGACTACACGCCGGAGATATGAAGCCGGCGAACGTCGACGAGGCGGACGCGAGTTAATACGCCCGCGGAGGGGGGTTCGTCAATGGCTGGTTGCTGGAGGTCGCTTTCTTGTCGTATTTTGCGAGTTCGCGGGTCAGAACCTCGATCTCCTGCTCGATCTGCAGGTTCCAGGTTTCGAACCCGCTCGGCCCCGAGCGTCCGCCGCGATAATCGCTCAGCGCCGCCAGCCGGCGCAGCACCTCGTCTCGCCCAAGGCGGGCGACTTCGCGATTCCAGACTTCTTCTCGCGCCTGTCGCTCGGGTTCGCTGCCATCGATCTCGGTGTCTTTGCGCGCTTTCCAGCGAGACAGTAGTCCCATTTCCGCCAGGACTATAAATCAGTCGCTAGATGGAGCAAGCGTTCGAAAGTGCCGATTGCGATAACTGCGTGCGGGCCAAATATTTGCGGCCTTCAGGGATGATCGCAGTGCCTTGACCGCGGTCAAGGAGTTCGTTTGCGCAGCGTCGTCGTCGGTGGTCGCGACTCGATCCAGCGGGCGAGGGGGGCTTCGCCGCGGCACGAAAGACACCGCAGCGGCATCGCCGCGATTCGCGCGTTCTTGGGCGCAACGTAGATACCGGCCGAGTACCCACAGGACGGGCATTCGGCCGGTCGCTTTGGAAACGACATGCTTTGGGGTTGTCCTAACAAGGTATCGAGCCGAGTGCACCGGATCTGCAGGGCTGCGCCGCAGCCTCCCGTGCATCCTGCGGAAGAAGGTGGTGAAAACGCGTCGAACTGCCTTACCGGGAACGGGGTCGCCGCGCACCGCTCGTCGGATCGAACTGGTTGTTCTCCAGGCAGACGAACTCGATCAAGTCGGTATCGGGAAGCAGCCGCTGGTTGACGCGGACGGTCCACGGCTTCGTGTACGCCTTCGGGTCATCGATCGTGATGTCGATCTCGAGAGTGCCGACGTTCGGCCGTCTGAAGCGTTCGGTGATCTTTCCCTCCGACGTCAATGGCGCACCGTTGACGTCGAGCCACCCGTCGTCGCGGAAGTTGGTACTCTCGACAACGAGCGTGTCGCCCTCCCAATGTCCGCGCGAGTATCCCCACCACCACGGCTGCGCATCGGCGGGCGGGGCCGGGCGGCCATCGAGGAAGATCTGTCGCGTGCCGGCATTTGCCTCGTAGAGGATGACGATCAGATTCGGAAGCTGAATCATCTTGCGCGGCTGCGAATGCGTGTGTGACTGCATGTAGCCGATCGGCAGACACGCCGCGTCGGGGTTGTCCCGGCTGTCACCCGCCATGCGTTTCCGGCGAAGCTCGGCGCCGTACGGCGTGAACGGCAGGCCTTCCTTGATCCCCGCCTCGATGTTCCAGAAGGTCGCCTGCGGCGGCGTTCCTGGCGGCGGGGGAGGAGGACCGCCGCGAAAGCCAAGTACCCCGGCGTAGTTCCAGACGCCAGACAGATCGGGCTTGCCATCGGACGCCCGCGGGGTCGGCCCGGCGAGATCGACCTTGCCGTCGCCGGTCCGCGGCAGGTTGCCTTCCCGGAACGTTGGCCACTGCGCGGCGAGCGTGACGGAGAGGGCGAGGGCGATGGCGGCGACGGACGCGGACTTCATCCGCACCCGTTTAACGAATTGACAGGCGATAGGTCAAGTGGCCGCGATCAACGCTTGAAGACGCCGGCGACGGTCTCCACCAGCGCTGTCGCGTAGACGGCGGAGAGGGCGGCCATGACCAGCGGCGCGGCCACATGATGGCCGAAAGCGGCGATCGTGGAGGCACGGTGCGATCGCCTGCTGCGGCGTTCGAGCTCACCACAGCACAAGGCGCGAACGCGTGCCGCGCGTGAAGGATCCGGACGCAGCTCGGCAAGGCCGTTCAGCATCGCTTCGTCCCCGTCCCGCCACGTCATGGGATTACCTCCTTCAGGTACCTGAGGCCGGGGCCCTCCGTCTCAGTCAGCCGCCGCTCGAGCAGCGCACGGCCGCGACTGAGGCGCTGTCGCATGGCCTCGGGGGTGACCCCGCAGATTGCAGCGGCCTCGGACGGTCGCAGTCCCTCGACGGCGACAAGCAGCAGCGCCTCGCGGTACGTCGTCGGCAGAGCGGCGAGCGCCTGCGCAACTCGTCGGCCCATCTCGCCGGCTTCTACCTGTTCGAGTGGCGACGGCGTTCGTGTGCCGATCGACCACAGCCCGACCGCATCGGCCGTTCCGGCATCCTCGATCGCGCGTGATCGTCGGTAGCTGATGTGCAGGTTGCGGGCAACGGTGAAGAGCCATGGACCCAGGGAGGTGTCCGGATTCAGCCGCGCCGCGTGGCCGACCAGCCGCAGCCACGTTTCTTCGAGCAGGTCCTCGGCAACGTCCCGGCTATTGGACAGGCGGGCGAGGAAGTTGAAGAGACGGACGTTGAAGGCGTCGTGGACCGCCGCAAAGGCGTCCGGGTCGCGCCGGCGCAGGCCGTCAACGAGACGCAGTTCGAGATCGCGGTCCATCGATGGAATAACGCGGAAGCGTCCGGAGCGTGACATTCGTCACGCGGACCACTGCCAGGCGTTATAGCAGATGTCGACTTCTGGAGGACCTCCGCATGATGACGATGCTCAGGCAGGCCGGGATCGCGGCGCTTATCAGTCTTTTCATGGGCCTCGTGCCCCTCGGCCTTGGGATCCTGTACGCCGTTCGCCCCACTGAACAGCGACTGGCACTGATGCGCCCGCTGTCTATGGCCACCATTTTTGCGGCCATTCATGGCACCGCCCTTGGATTCGTCAATACCTTTCGCTACCTCGGTGTTCGCGAGACCGGCTTCACCAGCGCGGTCTATATCGGGATGGCGGAGTCCTTAGTGCCGCTGTTTTTCGACTTCGGCTGTCTGATGCTCGCCTGGATCTGCGTCGCGGTCGGATTGTGGAGGCGACCGTAATACAGGGCGTTCGAATCGTTCGAATCGTTCGAATCGTTCGAATCGTTCGAATCGTTCGAGACGTTCCCGGCGAACGATTCCACTTCTTCCACTTTTCCACTTTTCCACTTTTCCACTTTTCCACTTCTTCCCGTTCTGTCAGGATTCCCCGTTCAGAGGGAGGCTACGATGACACGGCCATATGCGCTCGCCCGCTCCGGCGCTGTGATTGGAATCCTGTTCGTCGGCATCGCAATCGGCAGCCTGGGTTCGGAATTCCTGGCTGCACAGCAACAGCCGGCGGGGCGCGGCCAGGCGGCGCCCGCCGAGCCACCAGCGCCGTGCGGGCCGAAGGCGCAACTGCCGGAAAACCTGGCGCGGAACGTCGATGCGACGTCGCGCTGCTTCGAGATTCGGATGTACACAGTCGATCCGAGCCGGGACGGCGTCGGTCAGTTCAAAGGCGGCATCAACGAGCTGCATCAGCGGTTCCGTGAGAAAGAAGTTGAGCTGTTCGTGAAGCACGGCGCCGAGGTCGTCGGCGTCTGGCAACACCTGGGCGACGCGAACACGCTGGTCTACATGCTCGCCTACCGCGACCGCGCGCAGCGCGAGCAGGTCTGGGCCGGGTTCAACGCCGACCCGGAGTGGACGGCCCTGCGCACGAAGTATTTCGTTCCGCTGAAGGCGAACACCTTCATGATCAGCGCGACGGACTACTCGAAGTTGAAATAAGTGGAAAAGTGGAAAAGTGGAAAAGTGGAAAAGTAAGTGAAAAGTACCGCGACGTGGATCGCGGCGCTCGCACTCGTTGGCTCGGCGACCTGGATCGGCATCGCGCAGTCGGCTCGGCTCGATGACCGTGCGCTCAGGGGTGCGTGGCGAAGCGGCCAGTGGGTGACCTATGGAAACGACCTGGCGGAGCGCCGCTTCAGCCCGCTCGATCAAATCACCGCCGCCAACGTCAATCGCCTCGGGCTGGCATGGACCTACGTTGCCGGCACCGGCGGCGGCAACCAGGAAGCGACGCCGCTGGTCTGGAACGGCACGCTCTACGGCATCACCAACTGGAGCATCGTCTTTGCCGTTGACGCGCGCGACGGCAGGGAGCGGTGGCGTTATGACCCGCAGGTCGATCGTGCGTTCGCCACCGCGGGACAGAACCGTGGCATCTGCTGCGGCGTCGTCAATCGCGGAATCGCACTCTACGGTGATTCAGTCATTGCGCCGGTCATCGACGGCCGCCTCGTCGCGCTCGATGCGGCGTCCGGGAGGCGGCGCTGGTCGACGCGCATCCTGCCGGAAGACTCGACCGGCTACTCGATCACGATGGCGCCGCGCATCGCGAACGGGAAGGCGATCATCGGCGTCGCCGGCGGCGAGTTCACCCCGCATCGCGGCTTCTTCGTCGCCATCGACGTCGGCACCGGCCGTGAGCTCTGGCGCTTCTACACGGTGCCCGGCGATCCCTCGAAGCCGTTCGAGAATCCCGCCCTGGCCGCGGCAGCGAAGACGTGGAAGGGAGAGTGGTGGAAGTACGGCGGCGGTGGATCGCTCTGGGATGGCATCTCCTATGACCCGGACACGAATCTGATCTACGTCGGAACCGGTAACGGCGTGCCGTGGCCGGGGATCCTCCGCGGATCCGAGGGATACGACAACCTGTATGTCTCATCGATTCTCGCCGTCAACGCCGACACCGGCCGCCTGGCGTGGCACTACCAGGCGGTTCCGGGCGACTCCTGGGACATCGACACCGTTCAACAACTGATCCTTGCCGACGTGACGATCGCTGGGCGGGAGCGGAAGGTACTGATGCAGGCGAGCAAGGGTGGATTTCTGTATGTGCTCGACCGCGTGACGGGACAGTTCATTTCCGCGACGCCGTTCGCGCCGCTCAACTGGGCGAGTGGTCACGATCCGAAAACGGGCCGGCCGGTGATTAACAGAGAGGCGTACTACACGACCACTCAACCGGCGGTGATATCGCCGGCGGCGGGCGGCGCCGCCAATTGGGCCGCGAAGGCCTATAGCCCGAATACCGCGATGATGTATGTGCCGGTCAGCGGTTTCAGCAGTAGAACGTATGTCGCAATTCCTGTGGACCTGGTCGACGGCCGATCGGTACAGAACAATGGGACGCCGCGGGGAAACCAGGTCCCGCCGGGAACGCCGCCGCCGGTGACGCCCCCGTACATCGGTCCGAGCCGCGACGGGCGCGGCGGTTTCCTGATCGCGTTCGACCCGGCGACGCACACGGAGCGCTGGCGCGTTCAGGGTGGCGGTGGCGCCGGCGGCGGCGTGGTGGCCACCGCAAGCAATCTGCTGTTTCAGGTTGTCGGCGACGGCCGCCTGCGAGCATTGAAGGCGGAAGACGGAACGGTGCTCTGGGAGGTGCAGACCGGACAGCGCGGCCTCGGCCCGCCGATCACCTATCAGGTCGATGGCCGTCAGCAGATCTCGTTCATGGCCGGTGCCGGTCGCACGGGCGGCGGCGGCTTGCTGCCGATGGTGTACACGTTCACTCTGGATGCCAGAATGCCGATGCCAGCGAACCCTTGAACCGTAAACAGCCGCCGACCCCTGAACCCCTGAACAGGACCTCCTGAACCCCCTGAACCCATGAACCGACCAGAGACTATTGAATTAGGTGTCGATACCTTCGGCGACGTAACGGTTGAAGCGGACGGCGAGCAACTCTCTCAAGCGCAGACCCTGCGCAACGTCGTTGAACAAGGCGTGCTGGCGGATCAGGTCGGTCTCGACTTCATCGGTCTCGGCGAGCACCATCGTCCCGACTTTTCGATCTCGGCACCGGAAGTCGTCCTCGCGGCGATCGCGGCACGAACCTCGCGCATCCATCTCGGATCGGCGGTGACGGTCCTGAGCACCGACGAGCCGGTCCGTGTCTTTCAGCGGTTCTCGACGTTGAACGCTCTCTCCAACGGTCGCGCCGAGGCCATCCTCGGCCGTGGCTCGTTCACCGAATCGTTTCCCTTGTTCGGATACGAGTTGGGACAGTACGAAGAGCTGTTCGAAGAGAAGCTGAATCTGTTCGTCGAGCTGTTGAAAGGGGAGCCGATCGCGTGGCGCGGACGCCTGCGTCCGGCGCTTACCGCTCAGAAGATTTATCCGCCGTCCGAGTCGGGAACGTTGAAGACATGGATTGCCGTCGGCGGCAGCCCCGAGTCCGTCGTTCGCGCGGCCTACTATGGCATCCCGCTGATGCTGGCGATCATCGGCGGCAGTCCGCAGCGCTTCGCGCCGTGGGCGGAGCTGTACCGCGAGCGTCTGCAGCGCTTCAACAAGCCGGCGCAGCCGATCGGCGTCCATTCCCCTGGTCATGTCGCGGAAACCGATGCACGGGCCAAGGAAGAACTGTTCCCGCATCATCTCGCGATGATGAACCGCATTGGCGCCGAGCGGGGATGGCCGCCGAGCGGCCGTCGCGAGTTCGAGCACGCCGCAGGCCCGGACGGCGCCGTGTATGTCGGCTCGCCGGAAACGGTGGCGGCCAAGATTGTCAGCACGGTCAAGGCATTGGGGCTCTCACGATTTGATCTGAAGTACAGCAACGGAACGCTCCCGCACGATCTGATGATGAAGAGCATCGAGCTCTACGGAACGAAGGTCGTGCCGATGGTGCGCGAGCGGCTGTCATGAGCGATGGCAGCAAGGCCGTCGCGGAAGCGATGGACGCATTCCACTCGGGAGACGCCGTGCGGCTGCGCGACGTCCTCAGTCGTCATCCGGACGTGAAGGCGCAGCTCAACGAGCCGATTGGCCCGTTTGACGCTCCGCCGATCGTCCACGTGAAGAGCCGCCAGATGCTGGATGTCCTTCTCGAGGCCGGCGCCAACATCGACGCGCGCAGCCGCTGGTGGGCGGGTGGATTCGGCGTGCTCGATTATGCCCCGCTGGATGTTGCAGCCTACGCCATCGACCGCGGCGCCACCGTGACGATTCACGCTGCGGCGCGTCTCGGACTGATCGACACGGTGCGTGCATTCATCACTGGCGACTCGTCGCTCGTCCATGCGCGCGGCGGCGACGGCCAGACGCCGCTGCACATGGCGGCGACCGTTGACATCGCCGATGCCCTGATCGACGCCGGAGCCGATCCCGACGCGCGCGACGTCGATCACGAGTCGACGCCGGCGCAATACATGGTGTCCGAGCGTCAGGATGTCGCCCGCCACCTGGTCGCACGTGGCTGCCGCACGGATCTGCTGATGGTCGTCGCGCTCGGTGACGACGAACGTGCGCGCCGCCGTCTCGACGCGGACGCGGCCTGCATCGGGATGCGCGTAGACGAAGAGTGGTTTCCAAAAATCAATCGCCGGGCCGGCGGCACGATTTACAACTGGACGCTCGGGTTTCATGCGTCAGCGCACGAGGTGGCGAAGCGGTTCGGACACGACGCTGTGCTGGACCTGTTGTTCGAACGGACACCGCCGGCGCTGAAGGTTCTGGAGGCATGCTGGCTCGCCGACGAGCAGCTGACCCGGACGTTTCGTGCCGCGGCGCCGTCGTTTCCCGCCGGCCTCTCGGATCGCGACCGGCAGATGACCGCGACCGCCGCTCGAAACAATCGGACCGGGTCTGTGAGGTTGATGCTGGACGCGGGCCTGCCCGTGGACGCGCGCGGGCAGCATCATGCCACGCCGTTGCACTGGGCGGCGTTTCACGGCAACGTCGACATGGTGCGTGAGATTCTGCGGTTCGAGCCGCCGCTCGAGGCAACCGATCGTGATTTCAACGGCACCCCGCTCGGCTGGGCGATCCATGGTTCACAGCACGGGTGGTATCGGGAGACCGGCGACTACGCGCAGACGGTGGAGTTGCTGTTGCGCGCGGGTGCGTCGCGACCGCCGGCCGCCGCCGGGAGCGCGGCGGTCCGCGATGTCCTCAACCGTGCGGGCGAGCAGGACCGCTGACCGATCAGATCGTCGGCGGAGTCACGCTGGCCGAGTCGGTTGGCAATGCCGCGTACTCTGCTGGCGGATCGGTTCCGGCTGGTTGCGGGAAAAGAATCGCGTCCAACGCGCAGATTTGCCTACGGAGAATTAAGCGGGCCGTTCATAATGCCGTCGTGATCACCCCGACACGCGGCGCCAGGCGGCTGGCGATCGTCGCGGTCGCCGTGCTCGGCACCCTCGGCCTTGGCGCCCAGCGCGCTGCTCCAACCCACTGGGAGCAATACAAGACGCAGAAGGCCGAGCCGCAGCGCGATCAGCGCATGACGGATCCGATTCTGTTCGGCGCGGTCGATCTCCACGTCCACCCCGATCCCGATGTCTACCCACGCCAGGCCGACGCGTTCGAGGTGGTCAAGCTGGCGCGCGATCGCGGCATGCGTGGCGTGGTGCTGAAGAATCACTTCAGCGAAACGGCCAGCCTCGCGTATCTGGCGCGCAAATACGCGACGCCGGGATTTGCCGTCTTCGGCGGGATCGCGCTCAACCTGCCGGTCGGCGGCATCAACCCGCAGGCCGTGCGCTACATGATCGACGTCGAAGGCGGGTACGGCCGCATCGTCTGGTTCCCGACGCACGATTCGGAGCACGAGGTCCGCTTCAACAAAGAGAACCGGCCGTTTGTACGCGTGTCACAGTCGGGGAAGCTGCTGCCGCAAGTCCATGAGGTGCTGGCACTCATCGCCGAGCACGATCTGGTGCTCGCGACAGGGCACGTCACGCCGGAGGAGACGCTGCTGCTTCTGCGCGCCGGCAGAGCGGCCGGCGTCAAGCGCCTGATCGTCACGCACCCGATGTTCGCACCGCAATACACGTGGATGTCGATCGATCAGCTGCGGACCGCCGCCGACCTCGGCGCCTACATCGAAATCACCGGCAACAGCCTCGTGCGCGACGCTGAAGCGAAGCCGCGCGTGGTCGCCGCCGTCAAGGCGATCGGTGCGAGCCATTTCGTCGTGTCGACGGACTCGGGTCTAGTCGGGACGCCGAATATCACCGACACCCTGGCGACGGTGGCCAAGGCATTTCGCGCGGACGGTATCTCCGAGGCGGACTTGAACAGAATGTTCAAGGTCAACCCCGCCTTCCTGTTGGGGCTTCCCTAATGTCCTGTGGCAAAAGCCCTTTCGACCGTAACTGTGATTCCACGTACGTGCGGAGCTTTGTGTAAGTCGATCAAGGTAGTCTGCGACTCATTTCTGCCGCAGATCAGGCTGCAGGCCGTTACCGGATGCCACAGGAGCCACCAAAGCGTCGCGAAGAGCGCGGCCGCGCGGCCTTGGAGACCTCGTGGCGTGCCCACGCCGAAGAGGGTGCGCATCAGTAACCCGAGATTCAATCCACCGGCATGACAGAGGCCTTCGACGTATCCGTCGAAATCGTCTTGGTCGAAGATCTGATTCAGTCGCCTGTAGAACGGATGCGCGGCACTCCGCGGCAGGTCTTCGGTCGCCAACCACATCGACGCCTGCTTCGCATGCCGCCGTCGTTTGCCCATCGCCATTGGCGGCACTGTAGTACGTAGAATCATCGGTGTCGATCCCGTTTTCCGGGCGGCAGCAGGATGGCCGCAGGCGGGTGCGTGTCTGTTGTTGACCGTCGGGCTACAATCGCGCATCTCAAAAGACCGCCAGGGA
>Ga0111539_10011318_pt1 | contig 11204 bp, 6 predicted proteins | sample RhiMethybrSRZTD1_FD_79667 | JGI IMG/M metagenome (GOLD analysis project Ga0111539, IMG submission 79667) | Populus rhizosphere microbial communities from Tennessee, USA - Rhizosphere MetaG P. TD hybrid SRZTD1 (version 2) (version 2) | ecosystem: Host-associated > Plants > Roots > Rhizosphere >...
ATACGCGATGGGTACCTCGACACCAGCCGTAATGGGGACCACGAGCTTTGCCTGCGCGCGAATCAACGCGTCGCTGTCCGGGTCCTTGTTAATCTCGGCGCCGCCGGAGAGTGTGACCGGCCTGGCCGTCCACACCTGGCTGCCAGGGCTACTGAGCTTGGCTTGGAACTCGGTGGCGAAGCGGCCGCTCGTCGTGTCGTCCTGCAGCTTGCGATCGCGACGATCGACGCTCGCGTTCAACGTCCAGTTCAAGCGCGTACTCAGCCCGTAGTCGAAGATGAGCTCGGCGCGGTGTTCATCCGTGCCATCGTCTTCGCGCAGTTTCGTGAAGTACGCGACCGAGAGTTGCCGCCCACGCTGTATCTGTTCAACAACCTCAGTGATCCTCTCGGTCGCAACGCTTTGCCCCTCGGCCAATGCCGCCAGCAGCTGATTGACCCGTTGCATGGCGTCAGGCTTCTTCTCCAGGGCGGCACGTGTGCCGGGCCAGTTCTTCACGTCAAAGGGGTTCTGTGTGAGGAATGCGAGGTAGGCTGGATCATCCTTGCAGTCCTTGGACGTTGACTTCGGGTTGGCGCTCGGATCGACCGCGCGAAATACCTGGCAATCCAGTTCGTTCCTGATCATCAGTTCGAGCGTCTGATAATCCACAAGGGCCGAGTCCGCTGCCCCGAGTCGGGTTTGTGCGTTGCTCGAGTACACGTCGCGGCCATTGATGATCAGGAGCTTCAGTCCGATGTTCGTCGACGGCTTGTCCGTGAAGTGATCGGTGAGCTTCGACTCCTCTGAGCCCAGTGTGAACGCAAGACGCCGCCAGTTCGTGCCTCGCTGATAAAACGCCGGATCGGTGAGCGAGACGCCCTTTGCAGCGGCAACCAGGCTATAGAGAGTCGCGGTGACAGAACCAGACTGGGGCTTGTTCTCACCCTCGGCCGCAGGCAGCAGTCCCGTCATGTTCAACGCGAGTGATACGAAATCGCTGGCGGCGCTCGTGTCGACCAGTGACGTAGCCGTTTGATCGACGCTCGGCGACTCAATCTGATTCGCCGCCCCGTTGCCGTTTTCGGCAATGGCCTTTTTCGCGGCAAGCGCCTTGTTGACCAGCTGCCTGATCCATGTGCTGTAGTCGTCAGGTTCTTTGGCTTGGGCGAATGCTGCACCTGCGTTGAGCAGAAAGCTGCCAGCCATGACAACGATCGCAAAAGTTGTTCGACGCATGTTGGACATTGGCGTTCTCACACGATCAGGACTCGAAATACTTCGGTATCGAAATCGGTGGGGGTTCCCTTGTACTCAATGTCGAGCAGGTCTCGAATCAGCCCGGCCGGACCATGGAGGCTGACCTGATAGCGGTACTCCGCGTTGGTCGCGAACAGGAGTCCGACGCTCAGGAGCTCGAACTGCTGCACATCCGATGGATCGCGCAAGTAGGTCCATTCGTACTTCGTCGAGGCGGGACCTGGAAACGTCCCCTGATTCAGCAGCTGGCCTTTGACGTCGGTGGCGAAGCTGAATCGCGGGCCGGGCCCCTTGTCAGTGATCCGGAAGAAGAGAAACTGTCCGCTCGTTGGCGAGACCGGTACCGTCTGCGGATTGGGGATGTGGTGGACGCGCGTGACTGCCATGTGTCTGCCTCTCTTTGGCCACTGACCCCGGCGCACGAATTCCACGTCAGACCGCGTCCAAGCGGATTCCGCCAGAGACGGAGTCACGGGACATGGTCTTGTTGTGATTGGCCTTCAGGAGGAGAAACGCCGCGTGAAGCGGTTCTGAACAGAAAAGACGGCTTCAGCAGGCCGGCGCTCGAGTCGCCAGGAACACTTGATGTAATGGGGTTGCCCGCTTACCGCAGCGAAAAGGCGAGGTCGTACTGTGCGACCGCACGGCGTCGATCGCGCGCTACCGTAGGAGACCATTAGCGCCCCGCCACTCTTTCAAGGTCGCGATCGCCTCGCCCCCACCAATCGCCGGAACGATCGTCAATTCGAGCCGCGTGACGTCTTCAAGGGCCGCCGCGTACTCTTCGCGCTCGATGACTGTCGTCGGCGGAGAGAATGTGAACTGCTGCCGTACAACCTCGCGTTCACGGCCCGCAGCGAACGCGCGGATGACGAATTCCTGCGTCCGCGATTGCGAGTGTTCTTCAAAGACGACTCGGATTGTCCTGAGTCGAACTGGGTCTTGGAACACCAGACAGATCGTTTGAGATCCCGGCGCCGCCGCCCGCCAGCCAGTGCTTCGATCCGGCAGAAGGGCACCCTCAATGGGATAGTCGTGGTCCTCGGACGTCAGTTCGACCGCAACGCGATCGTCGAGATTGAGCCATTCGGGATTCGATATAGACGTGGCTGTCGTGGGACGGATGCGCTTGTTCACAGCTTCCTCGTCTTTCCGTACTCGAACTGGTGTATCACGATCGGGAGAATCGTGCACGGCACGTCTACCTCGAGTGTGAGATTCTAACGACGCGCTTATGAGCCAAGCCGGCGGTTCCTCGTGGTCGGTCGGGCAACGCTTCGCGCACTACGAAGTGCTCGCCCTGCTTGGCGTGGGCGGCATGGGCGAGGTGTACCGGGCACGCGACCGGCAACTCGGGCGCGATGTCGCGATCAAAATCCTCCCGCGTCTCTTCGCGACCGATCCCGAGCGGCGCATCCGCTTCGAGCGCGAGGCGCGGTTGCTGGCCTCTCTGAACCATCCCCACATCGGCGCCATCTACGGGTTCGAAGTCACGGATGGTGCGCCCGCGCTCGTACTCGAGCTCGTCGACGGCGACACGCTCGCCGAGCGGATCGCGACGGGGCCGATCGCCATCAGTGAGGCCCTGCACGTTGCGCATCAGATTGCCGAAGCGCTCGAAGCGGCGCATGAGATCGGCATCATTCACCGCGATCTGAAACGAGCCAACATCAAGATCACCGCTGCCGGCGTCGTGAAGGTGCTCGATTTCGGACTCGCCAAGGCAGTTGTGGGTGAGGCGAGCAGCGGCGATCTGTCACAGTCGCCGACGCTGACGGTCCACGGCACTCGCGACGGCGTCATCCTCGGCACGGCCGCCTACATGAGCCCGGAGCAGGCACGTGGGAAGCCGGTCGACAGGCGGAGCGACGTGTGGGCGTTTGGCTGCGTGTTGTACGAGATGCTGACGGGCCGAGCCGCGTTCAGCGGAGAAACGATCTCGGACACGATCGCCGCCATTCTGGGACGAGAGCCGGAGTGGAACTCGCTCAAGACGCCGCCCAGCCTGCGTCGCGTGCTGCAACGGTGTCTGGACAAAGATCCCAGGCGCCGTTTCCACGACATCGGGGACGTACGGATCGAGATCGAAGACGTGATGAGTGGCGCGGTTGGCACGTCCGCGGATGCGACGACCGTCAACGCCTGGCGGCAGCCGGTCCGTCTGCTGGGGGCTGCTGCGGCGGTTGTGGCGCTCGTTGCCGTTGGCGCGCTGACGTGGAGCCTTCTGAAGGCTGGGGCAACAACCGCACCGCCGCGCATCTCGCGCATGACGATTGCCTCGTCAGGAACGGCGGCGCTCGGCATCGCCAACGATCGCAGCCTCGCGATTACGCCCGACGGCACGCGAGTGGTCTACGTCGGTATCGACAATCAGCTCCTGGTTCGCGCGCTCGATCGGCTGGACTCGACCGCGATCTACACGGGTGCCGGGCCTCTGAATTGGGTCTTCTTGTCGCCCGATGGGCGATGGGTCGGGTTCGCGGAGGGCCGGACGCTCAGGAAAGTGGCCATCACGGGTGGGCCGGCTGAGACGATCGCGCAGACCGATCTGACGATCGGGGCGACCTGGGCGCCGGATGATTCGATCATTTTTTCGACGAGGGACGAAGCCACCGGGCTGCGGCGCGTGTCGGCCAACGGTGGCAACGTCGACCTGCTGACGCAGCCCGCGCAGGCGCGCGGGGAGCGCGATCACCTCTGGCCGGAGATCCTGCCTGGCGGTCGGGCCGTCCTCTTTACCATCACGGCGATGACTGGCGGTCACTCGGCCGATCAGGTGGCCATCCTCGACCTTGGGACCCTGGAGTACAAGGTATTGGTGCGAGGCGGCGGCCACGCGCACTACGTCCCGAGCGGGCACCTGGTGTACACAGCCGAAGGAACACTGCGCGCGGTCTCCTTCGACATTGCCCGGCTGGAGGCCGGTGCGATGTCGGTGACGGTACTGCCGCGGCTGGCGACAACGCCGCAAGGCGCGGGCGATTTCGACGTGGCCGCCGACGGAACCTTCGCCTACGTGGACGCGCCCGGCGCAGCAGCGTCGGCGGTTCGCACGCTGGTGTGGGTGGATCGCCAGGGCGGGGAGGAGTCGCTCGGTGCGCCACCGCGCCCCTACATCCATCCGCGCGTGTCGCCGGACGGGGCGCGACTGGCGATCGCCGTCGAGGATCAGGAGTTCGATATCTGGGTGTGGGATTTCACAGGCCGCAGGCTCGACCGCCTGACGTTCGATCCCACGCCTGACTTTGCTCCGGTGTGGACAGACCCCCGTCATCTCGTCTACTTCGGTGGGCGTGAGGGTGGGTGGCTGTTCCGGCAACCCGTCGATGGCGATAGTGGGGCTGAGAAGCTCAGTGCGGGCGCCCCTCCGTCCGGGGCGACGCCAGATGGCGGACAGGTGCTCTTCGGCGCTGTAGGGAATGCGGACATCATGATGGTGGCGCTCGGCACGCGCCATGTGCAAACGCTGTTGGAGAATCCGCCCGTTGAGCGCAACGGCGTCGTCTCACCCGATGGGCGCTGGTTGGCGTATGAAGAATTGGAACGCGACGGGCAATTCCAGGTCTACGTCCGGCCGTTTCCCAACGTCAGCGCGGGGCAGTGGAAGATCTCGACGGCCGGCGGCACGCGGGCCGTCTGGGCGCGCAGCAGCCAGGAACTTTTTTATGTGGCGCCAGACGGCGGGCTCATGGCCGTGCGTGCTGAGCCTCGCGGCCCCAAGTGGAGCTCGGGCACCCCAGCGAAGGTCGTCGACGGGCCGTACATGACCAGGAGTCTCCGCGATAAGCCGACCTATGACGTGTCCACCGACGGCAAAAGATTCTTGATGGTCAAACAGCCCGCCAACCAGGCCGCGCCGCAGATCGTCGTCGTCCAGAACTGGACGGAAGAGTTGAAGCGCCTCTCACCACGGTGATGTCAAACCAGGCTGTCTGCGTACTCCACATCGTTCTCCTTCGTTCGCCCTGACATGCGCGGTGTCAACTCGCTCTCCAGTGCTCCGCGAAGCGCCTCCCGCGCACGTGAGAGCCTCGACATCACCGTGCCGATCGGGATCTCGATAGCATCTGCCAGTTCCTGGTACGACAGTCCTTCGAGTTCCCGCAGCACGAGCAGTCGATGAAAACGATCGGGCAAGGTCCGCATGGCCCGAGCGATCAACGTCGCGTCATCGGTCTGAAGCAGCAGCGCTTCAGGATCGAACGCGGGTTGGACGCTGCCGTGCTGCTCTTCATCGAACGGATCGTTGAGCGCGTCGTTGCGGTGGCCGCGCCAGCCGCAGCAGGTATTGCGAACGATGCGGAGAAACCAGGCACGGCCATTGCCGCCCGTGAATGTCCGGAAGTACCGGAAGGCGCGTAGCGTTGCGTCCTGCACAACGTCTTCCGCATCGTGCTCGTTCCGCATCAGCCAGTGCGCCAGTCGATACCCGGCGTCGATGTGGGGCAGCACGACTTCGTCAAAATCAAAACTCTCACCGAGCTCGGACGTCGTCGCGAGTCGGCACAATTCATTACTCATGGAGTGCTCCGAGAACTTGCTGGAGCCCGTGCTCGAGCGTGGGATAGTGAAAGTGGAAGCCGGTCCCGCGTAGTCGAATGTTCGACAACACGGCGTCGCTCTCGATGTAATCCGCGAGGGCCGGACCGACGATGAGTTGAGCGGTCAGCATCGGCAGCCGCCATGCTCGCAGCCGGCGGTTCGCAAGGCGCGCGAACAGTTCCGCGAACTCGTGCAGGCGGACTGGCTCGTTGTTCACGAGGAAGTAGCGGCCGCCTGCGGTTCCGCGCTGTGCAAGATGCACCAGCGCGCGGGCGCAGTCGGTGACGTGAATAGGCGATACCCACGGTCCCGTGGTCCCGAACTGCAGCACGCGGCGGCCCGCCATGATCGGCTCGATCACGCGCTCGCGAAGCCACGAGCCGTTGCCGTACACCCATCCTGGCAATGCGGTGACGATAGGCAGTCCGGCGACGATGTACCCGTCGAGACGATCGAGGGCGGGTGTGAAGCATCGCTCCCGGGCGGGGGACCGAGGCGGTTCGTCTTCGGTGATCGCACGCGAGCCCGTCACGCCGTAGCAGATGGCGTCGCCGACGTACACGATTCGGCTCGTGGCTTCGTTGGCGACCGCGTCGAGTAGATGCGCATCCATGGCGAGGCGCGCGCGTCCGATGGACTCGGCGCGTCGCCGAGTCACACGGCGTTTACACGGCAGCTGTGGCGGGAGATGGAAGACCCAGTCAGCTGCCGCCTCGTCCTGCCACTGACCAGGTTCGAGCAAGTCGCCCATGACGGGTACCGCTCCTGCGCGACGGACGCGCTGGGCCCCCTCGATCGAGCGCGTGAGACCGAATACCTGATGGCCACCAGCCGTGAGGACCTTGATCAGCTCCGTGCCAATGAATCCGTCGGCTCCCGTGATAAACGTGGTGGCCACTGCGTCGCCTGGCATGCCGCCAGTGTGGAATACAGGCCGACCGGCGAACACCCACAGCGCCCCCACAGCACTCGCACAACGCCCGTACGGCGGCAGTAAGATGGAGGAGCCGTGAAACCCGGCGCTCCACGCTCATTTGGCTCACAACTCAAAGCGCTCCGCGAGGGTGCCGGCTTTACACAGGAAGAGCTCGCGACGATTGCGGGTTTGTCCGTTCATGGTGTCAGCGCGCTGGAGCGCGGTGAACGGCGAAGGCCTCACGTCGAAACGGTTCGCGCCTTGTGCGCGGCGCTGGACCTGACCGGCGAGACTCGTGACGCGCTCCTCGAGCGAGCGCGGGCTCCTGCTCCCACCAATGCGGCCGACGAATTGAGCGGCGTCGCGCTGCCGCTACCGCCGACAGCTCTTATCGGCCGCGACGCAGATGTGCTGACGTTGCGTGAGTGGCTGGCTGATCACGCCGTCCGTCTCGTCACACTCACCGGCCCAGGAGGCGCTGGCAAGACCCGTCTGGCGATGGAGATCGCACGTACGATCCGAGCCGACGCCGCTCGTGTGGTGTTCGTCCCGCTGGCCGTGATTCGTAATCCCGCATTCGTCGCGTTGGCGATTGCCGAGGCGTTCGGACTGCCGGACGTGACTGCGCACAATTTGCCGGCGCGCTTACAGGCCGCGTGTGACGGTCGCACGACGTTGCTCGTGCTCGACAACTTCGAACAGGTGCTGGACGCGGCTCCGCTGGTCGCGGATCTCCTGGCCTCGGTTGGTGCGCTTCGAGTGCTGGTCACAAGCCGCGCGCCGCTTCGGGTGCGAGGAGAGCGGGAGTACCCCGTGGGACCGCTCGCGCTGGATGTGGATGATGGTGCGACATCTCCCGCCGATCTCGCGCGTGCTCCCGCGGTGCGCCTGTTCGTGGAGCGCATTCGGGACGCGAAGCCTGGCTTCCGCCTGACGCGCGCGAACGGCCCGATCGTGACGGCGATCTGTCGTCGGCTCGATGCGCTGCCGCTGGCGCTCGAGCTCGCAGCGCCCTGGATCAAAGTGCTGACGATCGAGGAACTGCTGCGGCGACTGACAGACGTGGTCCTGAGCTCGAGTGTCGGTCCGCGCGATCTTCCCGAACGCCAACAGACGATGAACGCGACAGTCGCCTGGAGCTATCACCTGCTCCCGCCGAACGAGCAGCGCGTGTTCCGTCGTCTCGGCGCGCTGCCCGGTCGTTTTCCGATTGAAGCCGCGTCCGCCGTCCTTGCTGGTGGCGAAGGCTCGGATCGGATCGGCGACGTGGTGCGCGATGCCGCGAGCTTGATCGACCGGAGTCTCCTGCTGCGAGCCGAGGGCGCCGTGGCGGCTCGCCCGCTGTATGAAATGCTCGAAACCGTGAGGGCCTTCGCCGCGCTCGAGCTCACCGCAGCGGGTGAGCGCGACGACGCGATGGAGGGGCTCGCACGATATTGCGTCGCCGAAGCGTCCCGCGCCGCCAAGGGGCTGATGGGGCCTGCGCAGGGTGAATGGCTCGATCGCGTGCGCGACGACCTCGAGAGTTACCGCGGTGCACTGGCGTGGCTCATCGCGCGGCAGCGTTCCGCCGAAGCGACCGACATTGCGTGCGGACTGAAGTACTTCTGGCTGATCCGGGGGCACGCGGCCGAAGGCCTCCAGTGGTATGAGCAGATTCTGAAGGTGCCGTCGCTTCCGGCCGCTGCTGAATCGAGAGCGCTCCTCGCCGCGGCTGGGATGTGGTGGACGCAGGGAGGACTCGAGCGCGCACGCGCTGGAGTCGACCGCGCGCGAGCACTCGCACAAGACGTAGGCGACATGGAGACGGTGGCGCAGGCCGATCATATTTCCGGGCACGTCGAACACGCCCTCGGCAACGTCAACGTCGCGCGCGAACGATTTACTCGCGCCATCGAACTGTTCCGCACACTCGCGATCCCGTCGGGCACCGGGAATGCGTTGAGCGGGATGGCGGTGCTCGCCCTTGCGACCGGCGATGCCGCCCAGGCGGAACGCCTGCTCGATGAGGCCACCTCCGTGCTCAAACGCGCCGGTCCATGGTTCCTGACCTGGTCGCTGTATGTGCGCGCAGTGCTGGCCGTGCGGCGCGGATACCCCGATGAGGCCATCGCGTTGGTGCGTGAGAGCCTCACACGCATCCGCGAGCTCCATGACAAGTTCGCGTTCGTCTACGCGCTCGTCCCTCTGACCGCCGCGGCGGTCCTCAAGCGTGACGAGGCATGGGCGGCGAGGCTCCTCGGCGTCCGGGACGCCGTCACCGAGCGCACTGGTGTCACGGTGGTCGACAAATCGGTGCAGGACCTTCAAGAACAATCGGAGCGGGAGGCGCGTACACGCCTCGGCCCGGATCGCTGGGCTCGTGCCTACGCGGCCGGGCGCAGTGCCTCTATCGATTCGTTGATGGACGACATCGAGAGCGTCTCGAGACGCCGCGCGCGCGTCGAGTCGTGAAATCTGGCGCTCCGCTGTCGTTTGGCGCCCAGCTCAAGGCGCTCCGCGAAGCCGCGGGCTTTACTCAAGAAGAGCTCGCGACGATCGCGGGCCTGTCGGTCAAAGGCGTGAGCGCGCTGGAGCGCGGCGAACGGCGACGGCCTCATGTCGAGACGGTTCGAGCGCTGTCGGCGGCGCTCGATGTGACCGACGAGATCCGTGACGCGCTCATTCGGAGCGCCAGAGCAGCCGCAACCCAAGTCAGTCCACAGCGTCACGTGTCGCTGCCCCTGGCAGTGACAGCCCTTCTCGGCCGCGAGAATGAAATGCAGACGCGGCGGCAGTGGCTCGCGGATCCCACGGTTCGTCTCATCACGCTCACTGGCCCTGGAGGATCCGGCAAGACGCGTCTTGCGCTGGAGCTCGCGCACGACCACGCGGCACACGCCACATCCCGCGTGATCTTCGTGGGGCTGGCCGTGACACGAACCGCGTTCGTGGCCGCCGCAATCGCCGAAGCGCTCGGGGTGGTGGAGGCCTCGCCACTCGACCTGCCCAGACGTGCCCAAGCGGCGTGCGACGGGACGCCGACGTTGCTCGTGCTCGACAACTTCGAGCACGTGTTGGACGCGGCGCCGCTCGTCGCCGATCTCCTGGCCACCGTCGCTGCGCTCCGCGTGCTCGTGACCAGCCGCGCCCCGCTCCATGTCCGAGGAGAGCGCGAGTACTCCGTCGGCCCACTCGCGTGGGACGTCGACGTCGATGCCACGTCGCCTGCCGATCTCGCGCGCGCTCCCGCGGTACGCCTCTTCGTGGAGCGCGTTCGCGACATGCAGCCCGGCTTTCGCCTCACGTCCGCGAACGGCCCCGTCGTGAATGCGATCTGCCGTCGCCTCGATGCGCTGCCGCTGGCCCTCGAGCTTGCGGCCCCCTGGCTCAAAGTCCTGACCGCCGACGATCTGCTTCGGCGGCTCACCCGCGATGTGCTGCTCACGTCTGTCGGCCCGCGCGATCTTCCCGAACGCCAGCAAACCATGAACGCGACGGTCGCGTGGAGCTACGAACTGCTCGGCCCGGACGAGCAGCGCGTGTTCCGTCGTCTCGGGGCATTGCCCGGTCGCTTCTCGATTGACGCAGCCGCCGCGGTTCTCGGAGATCGTTCCGGATCGCCGGTCAGTAGTGGCGAGGCGCTCAGCGCGGTGGCCGGCTTGATCGACAGAAGCCTGATCCTGCGTGCGGAGACATCGGTGGCGAAACGTCCGCTATACGAAATGCTCGAAACCGTGCGGGCATACGCGGCGCTCGAGCTCACAGCGGCCGGTGAGCGTGACGAGGCGATGGAGGGACTGGCGGGCTATTGCACACGTGAGGCAGCCCTCGCCTCCGAGGGGATGATCGGACTTGCGCAGATCGAATGGCTGGACCGCGTCCGTGACGAGCTCGAAAGCTACCGCAGAGCCATGACCTGGCTCATCGAACACACTCGTGCTGCGGAAACGGCTGCCGTCGCGTCGGGGCTGACGTTGTTCTGGCTGATGCGCGGGCATCTGTCCGAGGGACTTCAGTGGTATGAGCAGACGCTGACGCTGCCGTCGCTGTCGCCATCTGCCGAGGCGGGCGTGCTGCACGGAGCGGCGCTCATGTCGTATGCCCAGGGAGACCTCGGTCGCGCACAGGCCCGGCTCACACGCGTCATGGCGCTCGCTCGGAGCGGAGATGACACAGTGGGGTTGCTGGCGGTTGACAATCTGTTCGGGCACGTTGACCACGCTCTCGGTAATCTCGACTCAGCCCGCGAACGATTCACTCGAACGATTGAAGGCTTCCGTCAGTTCGCGATTCCGTGGGGCGTTGGAAATTCGCTGAGCGGTATGGCGGGTGTGGCCCTTGAGGCCGGTGACGTCGATGAGGCGGAGCGTCTGCTGGTCGAGGCCACGGACGCGCTTCGACACGCCGGTCCGTGGTTCCAGACTCCCAACTTGAACCTCCGCGCCATCGCGGCGGTCATGCGCGGTAACGCCGATAAGGCGTTCGCGCTCGCGCGTGAAAGTCTGACGCACATTCGCCAGCTTCA
>Ga0111539_10011319_pt1 | contig 11204 bp, 7 predicted proteins | sample RhiMethybrSRZTD1_FD_79667 | JGI IMG/M metagenome (GOLD analysis project Ga0111539, IMG submission 79667) | Populus rhizosphere microbial communities from Tennessee, USA - Rhizosphere MetaG P. TD hybrid SRZTD1 (version 2) (version 2) | ecosystem: Host-associated > Plants > Roots > Rhizosphere >...
GGGACCGCCGACGCCGTCGTCCAGCCCTCCACGACGGACGCGGTCGATACGGTGCTCACCAACGCCGGCATCAAGACCTTCAAGGTGCGTACGCCGCTCGGTCACGTGTGGCAGAACTGGCGCCGCTACTTGTGGCAAACGTTGCAGCTGACGTTCAAGAATACGAGCGGCTGCCGCTAAGGTCAGAGCGCGCCGAACGAGCCTTTCCGTATCGCCGCGCTCGCTACGCAGCTGCGCTGGGCGGCTCGAATGCCGAGGGCCTTCGAGCCGCCCGCTCATGAACCGCGCGGCATGCGCAATGCCTACCAAGGGTCGGAGTGTGTCTCGAATTATCGAGAAAGGACCAAAGACCATGAGCACGAATCAAGATCCGGGCTCTTTGGAAACGTCCGACCGTTCTCGCCAGTCGATTGCGGTCGTCGCCGGCGGCTCGATCGCTCAGGCTGCGGCCGCTGCGGGAGCAGCGGTGCTCGCCATCATCGGTTTGGCTGGCACGCAGACGTTTCTCATGATGAGCATTGCGACCATTGCGGTGGGGGTTGCCTTCTTGCTCCGCGAGGGGGGCCTCGTATCTCAGTCGCTGCGAACGAACTATCCTGTGCGAAGCGAGACCTTCAGGGAGCAAGTCTTCGACCACGGTCTCACCGCCGCGACCATCGCTGGAATTACCGGGGTGGCATTGGGGATCTTGGCGTTGATTGGCGACGATCCGTACACTTTGATCCCGTCGGCCGTCATCGTCTTCGGCGGGGGCCTCCTTTTGGATCACGTCGTTGGCACCTCCCTGGCGTTCTCCCAGCTGCAGCGAATCGGCACCGTCGGCGCGAGCGCACCGCCGGGCGCGGGCGGTGAGCTGCTCGTCGGCGTAGGTACCGCTTCGCTAGGTATTCTCGCGCTCATCGGCATTGCCCCGCTGACACTGAGCCTGGTCGCGCTGTTGGCGCTCGGAATTTCCACCTTCCTCGTGGGGAGCGCATTCGGCACCAAGCTCATGAGCGGCGCACGTTGATCGCCCGCAGCGTGTGCCGCGGCGCCTGACCTTTCGCGATCGCCCCGTCCGCCGTCGGGGCGATCACGATCAGATCATCGGGTACCGGGTGAATCTCCGGAGCGGATCCACCGCGTTGCTCAATCAACTCTGCGACTGCGCGCTGCGGTTTTGGTTGCCGCCCCAGTCGCCGTTCGCGCGCAGATGATCCTGTGCGCGGGTCTGAAACTCGCGCCCCATCGCTTCGGCAGAAGCTTGGAAAGCTTCGAAGCCTCGTTCAATGAAGGCGGCGACGAAGAGCGTGTTCGCGGCGGCAGAGAGCGCAATCGCGGTGGGGAACGCGAGCACGCCGTTGACGGCCTTTTGCCACTGGCTCATCGCTTCGCGCGACAGGTTACGGGCAATGGTCTCGTTCTTATGAGCCTGTTGCCTCAAGAACTGCGAAAAGTGCTCGTCGCTTTTCGCGGCGTCGCGGTTGGAGTCTTCGATCATGGTACGACCTCCTTTCGAGGGGGGCATGATCCTGGACAAGACTCATCGATCCTATGGGCAACAAGTTAGAGGCGAGATTCGCTCGCGCCCTCGAGTAACGGTTTGTGAAACGAGGACGGCAACGGCGACACGTCCGCGTTGGATGATCTACGTGTCAGACGGCATGATCTACGTGGGAGACTGCATGGTCACGTCAGCTGTTTCGAATTTCTTCCGCGAAGATTCATCGGGTGCCTTCGGTAGAAATGACGTGCCTTCGAACGCGTCGACCTCGATCGCGCGTCGTCGCGCGACTTCCGCCTCGACGACGTGTTCGTGCTCCGTCTGGGTGATCAATCCGGCCTCGTACGCCCTATCGGCGAGCGCCGACAAAGGCGCATGATCGAAACGGTGCTCGCGAGCCAGACGGCGCAGCTTGTGCTCGATGGGCGTCGCGCGCACGACGAGCTCCAGAGCTTGCTCCAATTGCCCGAGACCCGGCTCATCTGTGGGGGGGACGTACATCTCTCGCGTGAGCCGATGTCGCGCCGTCCCTTGGAGGAGAGCGTGGGCGACTTCCGCGCTGAGCGCATCGTTCGTCGCGCGTCGTCGCGGCTCGAACGGAAGCAAAACGAAACGCCACAGCGCCGCCGTCATCGGCCGGCCCATATTCTCGATCACGCCGGCGAGCGCTTGCTCTATCTGGACGAGCGCGTGATCCATCGCCCACTGCGCGAGGGGCCTGTCTTGCGCAGGCAGCCCGTCGTTGCAAAAGCGCTTGAGCACCGCCGACCCGATGTAGAGCCACGCCAAAGCATCGGCGAGTCGTCCGCTGATCTTCTCACGCCGCTTCAGCGCCCCACCCACGCTCAGCATGGTGACGTCGGAGAGCACCGCGAAGGCCGAGCTGGCGCGCGTCAATTGCTGGCACCAAGATCGAGCAGGGTCGTGCGGGAGTGCGGAACCGGGCGATCCGCTGGAAAGGCCGAAGAATGCGCGCACCAGGTTGCGCGCGAAAGCGTTCATGTGGGCGAAGAAAGGGATGTCGAACGCCGCCGCGTCGCCGTCGCGAGCTGCGTCCATCTCGGCGCGCAGATGGCGATGGCAACGGATGGCGCCTTGCCCATAGACGATGAGCGAGCGGGTGAGAATGTTGGCCCCTTCCACCGTGATGCCGATCGGCGCGGCGAGATGCGCGCTGGCCAACGGATTGCGAGGTCCGCGACAAATTCCGGCCCCCGCGCGAATATCCATGGCGTCCGCGACGACCGCGCGCATCGATTCCGTGAGATAAGCTTTGACGATTGCCGTTAGGACCGCAGGCTTTTCGCCCGCATCGATGGCCGTCGCGGTGAGCTTGCGCGCGGCGTTCATCAGGTAGGTGCGCCCGGCGATGCGCGCCAGCGGCTCTTCGACGCCTTCGAAGCGACCGATGGGTACGTCGAACTGCTCGCGTACCAGGGCGTAGGCTCCGACGAGGCGCGTGGCCAGCTCGGCCGCGCCGACCGACAGCGCGGGCAGCGAGATTCCGCGCCCCGCGGCGAGCGACTCCATGAGCATGCGCCATCCCTCGCCGGCGCGCTCGCGCCCCCCGATGATGAATTCGAGCGGAACGAAGACGTCGCTCCCCGTGATGGGGCCGTTCTGGAAGGGAACACCAAGCGGATCGTGGCGCGAGCCTATCTCGATGCCCGGCAAGCTCGCGGGAATCAGCGCTACCGTGATGCCGAGGTCTTCGTCAGGACCGAGCAGGTGGTCGGGGTCGGTCAGCCGAAAAGCGAGGCCGATGATCGTCGCCACCGGCGCCAGCGTGATGTAGCGCTTCTCCCAATTGAGGCGCATGCCCAAGACCTCGCGGTCGCCGAATTTCCCCTTCGCGACGACGCCGACGCTCTCGGTCGATGCAGCATCGCTGCCCGCTTCGGGCTCGGTGAGCGCGAAGCATGGGATCTCCTCGCCGGTGGCGAGCCGCGGCAGAAAATAGCGCTTCTGTTCCTCGGTTCCGTAGTGAAGAAGGAGCTCGGCCGGACCGAGCGAATTGGGGACCATCACCGTCACCGCTGCCGTCACGCTGCGCGTCGCGATCTTGGTCACCACGTCCGAATGCGCGATGGTCGAGAAGCCGAGTCCTCCGAATGGCCGCGGAATGATCATTCCGAAGAAGCGCTGCTCCTTGAGAAATCGCCAGACTTCCTCGGGGAGGTCGCCGCTCTGTTCGACCTGCCATTCGTGGATCATCGCGCAGAGCTCTTCGACCGGTCCGTCGAGGAAAGCGCGCTCTTCTTCGGACAGTGGCTTCGATTCGAAGGCGAGCAGGTGCTCCCACGCCGGGTCGCCCGAAAAGAGCTCGCCGTCCCACCACACGGTACCCGCTTCGAGCGCAGTCCGCTCGGTCTTGCTCATCGGCGGCAGTGCGCGCTTCACGAAGCGCATGGCGAATGGCGAAACGAACCGCCGCCGCAGCGCAGGCACGCCGAAGAGCAGCGCCAGACCGACGAGCAGCACGGCCGCAACGATCCATCGGATCGACGGAACGCCCCCCGCGTAAACGGCCCAGCAAGCGAGCCACGCTGCCAATGGCACGACCCACGCCCAATACCCGCGACCATGTGCGACGAGAATGATCGCCAGGATCAGCGGGCAGGCGATGATGGCGGTGACGAGCAGCACGGTTTCTCTCGACGGCTTTCCACAGCGCGGCGCCGAAGCGAGCCGCGACCCCCCGCCTGAAGACCATGGGCACGGATCCCGATTGCGCGATCCAACGCTGGTCCGATGCGACGGCAGCTCGCCGCGCTTCAGGGTTTCGCGGTCCCCGGTTCGTCGGCGCTACTGCCCCATGTCGGGCGGTGCTTCGCGTTCGCGCGCTTCGTGCGTTCGCCGATGATGCGATTCGCCGTACACCTCGGCGCGAAAACCGAGGAGCGGATCGCCGGAGAGCTCGATTCCGGGGACGACCCCCGTGGGGTCGAAGACGAGCGGCTCTCGGGCCCGCTGATCGTCGTCGACGCGGTCGACGGTGAGCGTGCCGGCGAGGACTGTGCGGCGCTCGTCGGGCCAGCGTCGCGTCGCATCGTCGAGGGGATCGCCCGGCTCGGGGAAGTGGAGCACGAGGTCCCACTGCTGCGCTCCCGCAGTGAGCCGGGAGCGCAGCTCTTGCAGCAAGTACTGCTGGGGCAATGTATTTACGTGCGTGCGCGACAATTTCGCCGCCATCGCGCGAGGCGCCCAGTGATAACGGAAGGGGTGCCGTCCGCCCTTTGCGTCGACGAGAACGTAGGTATGGATGCCGTTAAAACGCACTTCGGCGAAGCTCGCCGGCGCGCGCATCGTCACGGTCGCCCAAAATGCGGGAAAGGCCGAGGGGCGCGACAGCAGGTAAAAGAGGATCCGCAGAAGATTCGGTTTGCCGAACCACGACGGTTTCAACGCCGTCGTTAAGCGGACGAAGTCATCCGGTGTTCGCGCGAGGAAAGACGGCAGGTTCACGGCCGCCCAAGAGGCAACCTTGCCCGACGGCAACTCGAACCGGACGGCGAGGCCGAGCACTTGGCCGGTGCTGGAGACGTGATCCGGCGCGCGTGGACTCCCTGCAGCGTTGGAGAGCCGCACGAGCACCGGCACCGCGCCGCCCTGAAAATGCTCTGCAACGCTAAGCTCGCGCACGGCGGGGGTCGCGACGAACGACCCGCGGCATACGAGTCCGCGCGGGTGTGCGCGACGGTAACCGCGCTCCACGCCGGTGTACTTCTCCATCGCGTCCATTGCGGACTCGACGAGGATGCGCCTCGGAGCGTGGTTGGTCGGACTATCGAGCGCCACAGCAGAGATCGACGCGAGCATCGACCGACGCCCCCGGCCTTGCAAGAACGATTGTCCGACGTGTCCATCGGACGGGAGGCGCAACGATCGATGAACCGATGGTTCTTAGTTGACCTGAGGCAGAAAGATCCACTAGTTGACGAGCTTCGTGCACGAAAAGATGAGGCGCTCGTGCGCGTCGCCGGTCCGGCTCGCTGCCTGACGATGTTCGGCGGAGCTCTACGAGCGCCGGGCTAGCTTCGGAGGCGGATGTACGAACAGACCGGCAAGTTCCGGGACATCGTTGAGCTCGGCAAAGGGGGCATGGGTGACGTGGTGCTGACCGTCGCGCCCGGCCCGGTGGGCTTCAATAAGCTCCTCGTCGTCAAGCGCCTGCGCGAGTCGCTGGCGTCTGACCCCGAGTTTTTGCGCATGTTCCTCGACGAAGCTCGGCTCGCCGCGCGGCTCAATCACCCCAACATCGTCCACACCTACGAGGTCGGATTCGACGGCGCGCGCCACTACATCGCCATGGAGTACCTGGAGGGGCAGTCGCTCAATCGCCTCATCCGGCGCGCCGGAAGCTCGGGGGCGTTGTCGTTGGAGATGCAGCTGCGCGTGCTGGCCGACGCCCTGGCCGGGCTGCACTACGCGCACGAGCTCACCGACTACGACGGCACCCCCCTATCGATCATTCATCGCGACATCTCGCCGGCCAACATCTTCGTCCTCTACGACGGTCAGGTAAAACTCGTCGATTTCGGCATCGCCAAGACGGCGGACAGCGGCGAAACGAAGGCCGGAGTTTTCAAAGGGAAGTTTCAGTACGTCTCGCCCGAGCAATACACGGGGGGCGAGCTCGATCGTCGCGCCGACATTTACTCGGCGGGCGTCGTCCTCTGGGAAGCCGCGACGGGGCGTCGCATGTGGCAGGACGTCGGCGATCTGATCGTGATGCATCGGGTTGGCACCGGCGACATTCCCCGTCCGAGCTCGGTCGAGCCAAGCGTGCCAGCGCGCCTCGAGGCGATGTGCATGAAAGCGCTCGCGCCGCAGAAAGAGGATCGCTACCCGACGGCAGCCGCTTTTCAGGCCGATATCGAGGATTTCTTGCAGGAGATCGGATCGCGGGTTTCGGCGCGCGACGTGGGGGCGCTCGCCGACAAGGCGTTCGCCGACGACCGCACGCATGTCAAAAGCCTCATCGAAGACCAGTTGCGCCGGCTCCATGAATCGCCCGATCCGCTCTCGCTCGTTCCGCCAGTGACGCTCCCACAGGATGCGAGCAGTGTGCCCACCGCGCACGAAGGAAACTTGTTTTTGGCGTTCACCCCGTCGACCGATCCCAAGGGCCGGCGAAGGAACATCGCGCTCGGAATCGGTGCCGGTCTCGTGGCGATCGTGGGAGGACTCGTCGTTCTGTCGTCGCCCGGGCCGACCCCTGGGGCGCTGGCTGCGAACGCCGCTCCTATGCCGACCGTTTCCGCGGCCCAAGCGGTCCCCGTCGCGTCGGTCGCGCCGACCGCTCCCGAGGCCACGCCCGTCGCGACGCCCCCCGCGGACGCAACTCAAGTGAAGCTGACCGTGCAAACCGACCCGGAGAATGCGCGAATTCTCGTGGACGGCGCGTTCTTGCCCGCGAAGCGCGGAGTTGCGACCTTCCCCAAGGACAACGCGATGCACAAGGTCCGCGCAGAAGCGCCGGGCTTTCGGCCGAAAATGGAATGGGTTCGATTCGATGCCGACGTCACGCTGCAGATCGCGTTGGAGCCCGCGCGCAAGGGACGCAGGGACGGCGGCGTTTCGCCGTTCGACACGCAAGAGGCCGAAGCATCGCCCAGCCGGCGTCGCACGACCGCGCCGGCCCCCATCGATACGGTCGACCCCTACACGAAGTGAGGTGACCGCGTGAAGCGAGCAACGCGCGACGTCAGGCTCGATCGCGCAGCTGGCGCGCGCCTGACTCGCTCGCGCAATGCGCGCAGCAATAGATGCGGTTGTCCTGCTCGACCCCGTGGCCGATGACGCGGCACTTACAATGCGTGCAGAGCGGAGCGAGGGCCTGAATGGCGCATTCGAAACTGTCGAACGTCCTCGGCGTGTTGTTCATGACGACTTGGAAACTCTTGTCGTAGTCGTTTCCACAAACTTCGCATTGGGCCATGACTTGTCCCTCGTTAGTGGCCTGGTCGGCGCGAGCTCGCAGCGTAGGCTCGTATTCTTTCCTCCTTACGCGGCGTCGCAATCGTCCAGAAGGAGTCTACCGAGGTGAATCCGCAGCGCACCTGGTCGCTGCGGATTCTCTCGCTCATTCCCGGACGGTCGTTCAATCGCACGTCGCGCTGTTGAGCGCGGCGATCGCGGGACCGCACGCCGTCGTCACGCAAGCACGGCAGGCCTCCGGGCTCCCCGCGGGGGGACCGCACGAAGCCGCGCAGCCTCCAGCTTCGCTCGTTTGCATGACTTGGCACTTCAGGTGTCCGGTCACTTGGTCGCCGATGGCCGGACAGCTGTCCTGCACGCATCCGTAGAACTCACCAGCTGTCGCGTCGTTGCCGGCGTACTTGGAGATGCACTGGAGCGTCGTCTTGCCGTCCGCGGTGCCGGTGCCGATGTACGTGGGGCCTCCCGCGCCGGAGCCGATGCCGCAATTTTCGAGCTCCTCGTTACGCGGATAGTAGTTGCCGAGGAACATGCACATCTCGTCCTTGGTGGTGGCACCCTGGGCGACCTGGCGATCCTCGGAATTCTGATAGTAACAGGTGTAGTCGATGGACTGCCCCGCGCGCAGGGTCATTCCCGGCGACCAATCGGCGATGGGAACGTCCTCCCAGTCGTGACTCTCGTAGATCTGGGTGAGTGTGGCGCCCCCCGGTTCGACGACATTGGCCGTGTAGCCGACGCCGCGACGATGCATGTGCGACTGGCCGCTGATCAGGTTGATGTCCTGCGGCAGCGTGCACCGCAAGCGTGACGACGCCGAGCTGCGTGCGGGGACCCGGATGAACGGGTTGTAGTAGAAAAGGAATCCTCCCTCGTGCACGACGTCCTTGTCGGGCAGCGTCATGAGGTTCAAGCGGGCCTCAGCGATGAGCGGCTTGGCGGTCGCGTTGAGATAATGGGTGTTGATGACGAGCACCATGCCGGCGGGGAGCTTGGCCGCGACGCCGGGTGGAAATGTCGCCGCGTTCTTGGCCTTGGACGACTGTGCCCCCGCGACGACACCCGTGACGTCCCAATCGGCGGCCGCGCCTTCCGCGCAGTCGAACACGCCGTTCTCGTCGGGGGTGATCGCCTTGCCATCCCTCGTCGCCGTGGGAATCGACGTGTGGCTCGTGCGATAGAGCAGAACATGGTGACTGCCGGCCACGTAGCGGACGACCGCTTCGTTGACGTTGAGCCCTCCCGCGGGAACTTGAAAGAACTTGCAGCGTTCGATTTCCTGCCCCGGTGCGATGGTCGAAACCATTTTCAGCTGGATCCCTTGGCCCGCCGGCGGCGGCTTCAAAAGGTCGTTGGGATCGTCGTTCGTCGCGGGGGATAGCCCGTCGCTCGACGAGCACCCGGTCAGCAGCCAAACGCCCGCAGCGTAAACAAGATGGTGAAGTCGCATCCTTAGGTTCTCCTATCGAAGATGGTGAGCGAGGCTCCTCGCAGCCGAGGAACGCTCGACTTCGGACCGCTCGCGCCGGATTGCAGTCTCTGTGCCCGGACGGGCAGGGATCGTTTCGAGCGTGATGCGGTTTTTCGAACCGCCTCGAGCCCGCGATCATTCCGCGCCGCACCCCCGAACATTGAATCTCTGAGGGCGTGGGCCCCGTGCCCGACCTCGTGCCCGTTGCGCCCCCCGTCTCGGTGCCCGATGCTGAAGGCCGCGCGGCGTGACGCCATCGGTCCGGGCGCACCGCTTCGGTGTCGCGATATCAGCAATTTCCGGCTGCGCGCGAAGCAGCAATCGATGCGACGCAGCAATCGCCCGCGCCGCACGGATCGCGAGCCGATTTCAATCGCGATAGGCCCCATGATCGAGTAGGCCGAGCGAAGGCGCTGGATCGCCGTAGGCGAGGGAACGATCCATGAAGAATCAATTGATCCGATCGGCAAGTTTGATGGCGGCCTTTCTGGTGGCCGCGTGCAGCGATAACGACCAGAACCCAGCCACCGGCGATGGGCTGCGCAGCGTGAGCGACGAGCCCGCGGCAGCGGCCGAGGAACTCGTCGCCGGGGCACGCATCATCGGCACCGCGCGATCGGTCCTCGAGGGCGTGACGGGCTCGGCGTCGGGGGGAAAGCCCGTCTACGCGCTCCCCGATCCCGACGGGCAATCCATCCCGCTCGATACCGCCGATTACTATTTCGACGGCACCTCCCTCTCCATGACCGGCGGCACGCCCGTCGAGTCCGACGCCTCGTTCATCCTCAAGGGCAATGGCAAAGAGATCTACGGCTGGATCGTATTGCCCGGCCGCAACCTGGCCTTCGAATACACGACGAACAGCCGTGGCGAAGTGATCGTCACGCGTGTCCCCGTGACCAAGATCTATCCCATCTGCGATGACGGCGTCGAAATGCCGGCGGCGCCGTCTCTCTCGCCGCAAGCCTTGCCAACGCGCCAAAGCCCGCTCGAGCCGCCGCACGTGGGGCCGTACAACGGCCAAGACACCACCAAGCTTCAAAGCCTGCCCGGGGCACAAAAGGTCCTCTTCATGGACATGGGGGTGCTCACGCTCGACAAGGCAGAGATCTGGAAGGCTTGGCAGACCGTCGCTTCGTCGTACTCGGCGTTCAACGTCAACGTCACGACCGACAAAGCGATTTACGACGCCGCTGGCGTCCCCAACTCCGGCAAGGGCTGTTACAGCAACTCGACGGGGCGCTCGAGCTGCTCGCTCAATGCGTTCGGTACGAGCAAGTGCTGCAACATCTACAACAAGGGCAACGGGTATTACGAGGGCACGACGAGCGCCCACGAGCTCGGCCACCTCATGGGGCTGAGCCACGACGGCGGCGACCCGGGGGGCGAGTATTTCTCCGGCTATCCCGAGTTCAAGTGGTGCCCCATCATGGGAAGCAACATCCCCAAGATGGACTGGGGCGACCAGGCGCTCTTTCAGTGGAGCAAGGGCGAATACACGAGCGCGACGCAAAAGCAGGACGATCTCGGGATCATCACCAAGAACCTTCCTTACCGACCGGATGACATCCCCGCGACACGGCAGCTCATGATCTCGGGGGGCAATGTTTCTTCCGATCTGAACCGCGGACAGATTGCGACGAACGCCGACACCGACACGTTCACGTTCCGCATCGGCTCGATGGCAGGTCACGCGACGTTGAACATCGATCGCCTCGAATTCGTCGGGGGCGCCTACCTCGATGTCGACGCGCAACTGCTCGACGGCGCCGGCGCCCAGATCGCGACGAGCAACGAGAAGGTGGCGCGCAACGCCAAATTCGATGTCGACCTCATGCCCGGGGACTATCGAATCGTCATCGGAGGAGGCGCCGAGGGGACTCCCGCCAAGGGTTTTTCGAAATACTCGTCGCTCGGTTTCTACGGCATCTCGGGGACCGTCGCTGGCGCCATCGATACGGGCACGGGCGGCACAGCGGGCGCCGCGGGCGCAGCAGGTTCGGGCGGAGCCGCGGGTTCCGGCGGGGCCGCGGGTTCCGGCGGAGCCGCGGGAAGCGGTGGCGCGGCCGGTGCCGCGGGCACCGCGGGTAAAGCGGGAGCCGCCGGCGCAAGCGGAAGCGCGGGGAGCGGAGGCAGCTCCGGTGGAACGGCAGGAACCGCCGGCAACGGCGGGACCGGTGGATCCGCGGGCATCGACGGAGGAAGCGGAACCGCGGGAACGGGCGGCACGGCAGGAAAAGGCGGCGCGAGCGGCGCGAGCGGCACGGGGGGCGCGAGCGGATCGGGTGGCGCGGCCGGGCGCGGTGGCAC
>Ga0111539_10011320_pt1 | contig 11203 bp, 5 predicted proteins | sample RhiMethybrSRZTD1_FD_79667 | JGI IMG/M metagenome (GOLD analysis project Ga0111539, IMG submission 79667) | Populus rhizosphere microbial communities from Tennessee, USA - Rhizosphere MetaG P. TD hybrid SRZTD1 (version 2) (version 2) | ecosystem: Host-associated > Plants > Roots > Rhizosphere >...
CTCGCGACGAAGTCGATCGCGAATGAGGATCGACGATAAGAGCACTGCTGTCACAAGGAGAACCGACCCCGGGAACAGCGCGGCTCTTCCGGGGATGCCCAGCGTCAATGCGAAAGCGGCCAGTACGATCGCAAGCAGCATCAAGACGAACGTCCGCTCTCCGCTGGCGAGGCGCGCCGACGACTGTTTTTCCGCATCAGCCTCGCGATGCGGGCGACGTTGCCGGCGCATGTACGGATACACGAAACTGGCGGCGATCACGCACGCGATCGCCAGCACCCCAGGGCGCCACAGCCAGGCGCGACCATACGCATCCATCGATAAGAACAGCCGATTTTCGGCAAGGCCTCCGAGTACCAGACCAATCAGCGCTGGCGAGCGCGGCCAGCGAAAGTAATAGAGCGCCAATCCGACGGCGGCCAGGGCCGCCATCACCAGAAGATCCGCCAGGAGGCGACGTTCCACGAACGACCCGAGGAACACGAGCAACAACAAGATCGGCACCAGCAGTCCGGAGCGGATGCGGGTGACCTTGATCAGCAGCCCGCTTGCGCCCCATGAGGCGATCGCGGCGATGAGGTTGGCGAACACCATCATCCATGCGAGCGCAAACAAGAACTCGAGGTGACCGCCTTCGCGTTCGGGAATCAGCATCTGAGGGCCGGGCGTGACACCCTTGACGATCAAAGCCGTCAGCAGCATCGCCGCGCTCAGGCTGCCGGGAATGCCGAGCGTGAGCGTCGGAATCAGCGCGCCGCCGAGGGTCGCGTTGTTTGCGGCCGACGGCGCAATGACGCCTTCGACGGCGCCGGACCCGAACTCGCGAGGGTTCGTCGATCGCTTCGCGGCATCGCTATATGCGATCCACTGCGACACGCTCCCGCCCAGACCAGGCAGCAGTCCGACTCCGGCTCCAATCGCGCTGCTGCGGAGCACGACCCGCCAAGATCGAATCGCATCGTAGACGCCGGCGAGAAAGGTCGCGCGAGCGGGCGCCGCCGCAACCGGCGCAATCGACGTGCGCCCCGCAAGCGACACGATCTCGGGGATCGCCAGGAGCCCGAGAGCCGCGGGCATCAGGCCAATGCCCTCCCACAAGGTCATCTGTCCGAATGTAAATCGCGGTGTGGCGGACATAGGATCGAGGCCCACCGAGGCGAGTGCGAAGCCGAGCCCGCCGACTGCCAGGCCTTTGAGTCTGGCGGCTGATGTGAGCGGCACGGCGAAGGCGACGCCGAGCACGGCGAGCATGAACAGCTCCGGTGACGCGATCGCGCGCGCAAGCGGACGCGCCGCGGCGATCCCGATTCCCAGCGTGAGCGCGCCGAATAGCGCCCCGCCAAGCGAGCTCGCCAATGACGCTCCGATCGCGCGGCCGGCTTCACCGCGCCGCGCCATCGGATGGCCGTCAACAACGGTCGCTGCCGCGGTCGATTCACCCGGCACTCCCAGAAGGATCGATGTGAGGTCCCCGGTCGTCGCCGTGGCCGAGACGATTCCAATCAGCAGCGCGAATGCCTGATGCGTGGGCTGGTCGAAGACGAACGGCAGCAGCAGCGCGATGGTCGCCGCTCCTCCAAGGCCTGGCAAGATGCCGACCAGACCGCCGACCACTACGCCGGCGAGCAGAAACTCGAGTATCGACGGGGCCAGCACATACCCCAACCCGGCGGCGCACGATTGCAGAAGGTTGTCCAGACTCATCGACTCACGATCCCGGGTTCAGCAGAGCGGCCATCTCGCGGCGTACGTCCGGCGGTGACGCGAGAAGCGCATCGATGTGAGCCGACAGCGTCACATGCGTCAGGGGGCGAATTTCGAGTTGAGCGGCGGCCGCCGCCGCAAGAAACTCGCGGCTCTGCATCGTCCTGACGAAGGCCGAGCGCAAGGCCTCGACGCGCGTCGGCGGCGTGCCCGGCGGTGCGGCGTAATATCGCGAGAGCGTGCCGACCGCTTCGACAATCTTCAGCAGCGTGCGCCCGCGCTCCGATGTGATCAGCTGATCGGCAGTCGGCACGCCTGGAAACATCGTGCTTTCAGGACGCGCCGTCTGAAGAAGGACGTCGTACTGGTCGAGCGGCTGGAACGACGCCACGAACGAATTGCGGCTCACGCACACGGCATCAATCTCTCCGCTGGCGATGGCCGCTTTGATCTCGGCGGTACCCGGGTAGCCGGTGACCGGCTTGACCGCCAAACCGAGGGCCTCGGTCAGCAGAAGGCCGTAGGCGGCGGTGGGGGATCCACGTCTCGTCATGCCGACCCGCGGCGTTCGGCCACGCCGCCACGCGTCGAGGCTGTAACCCTGTTCGTGGCCAAACACACACACAGGGCCATCGTCCGCCGGCGAACCGATGATCGGCAGCGTGCGGACGTCGAACGACGCGTGCGGTCCAAGTTGGACGAATGTCGGCTGCGGGCCGAGCAGGCCGATGGTCAGACCATCCGGCGTCGCACGGTGCGCGAGATACGTGGCGGCCACCAGGCCGCCCGCGCCGGGCATGTTTTCGACGATCACGTTCGGTTCGCCGTCGATCTGCCGCGCGAAATGGGACGCCATCACTCGGGCGTACAGATCCTGGCCGCCGCCGGGACTGGCGCCCACGAGGATGCGCACGGTTCGCCCGCGATAGAATGCCGCCGTGTCGTTTCGATCGGCGTCGACGGATGACCGCTGGCAGCCCTCGATGGCCAGGGCAATCGCGCAGATTTGTGCAACACGCCATAGGCGCTGCCTCATAAGCGAAGACAAAAGGTAGCCTCCAGGCGCACAGTCCGCAAGGCGCGCCATCGGATCGTCGTATTCGTGCGCAGTTCGGGCGGATCTTGCGGCGTGTATGCCGCTTGCATGCCAATTGAGTCGACCACAAGCATGACACTGCCTGACCGTTTGCGGACAATTCCATCGACTGGCGTCACCTCCGGCGCTCCTTTATCGTTCGCCCAGCAGCGTCTGTGGTTTCTCGATCAACTGATCCCGAACAGCGCCGCCTACAACATCTCGCTGGTCATCGAGCTCGATGGTCCGCTCAATCTCACGGCCTTCCAGCGCGCGGTGCAGGAGATCGTGCGGCGGCACGACGCGCTGCGAACGACGTTTCCATCACATCGTGGGATTCCGCAGCAGCACGTTCAGCCAGCCGGCGGATTTGTTCTCGATGTCGAGGACGCCGCCACGGTCACGGCGGAACAGGGAGACGCGGCGATCGAAGCGCTGATCGTCGCCGAGGCGCGCCGCCCTTTCGATCTGGCACGGGGCCCGATCTTCCGAGCGCGGCTGCTGCGCCTGGCGCCCGACCGCCACGTCTTCGTCGGCGCCGTCCATCACATCGTCTACGACGCGTGGTCGAACGGGATCTTTTTCCGCGAGCTTGCGACGCTGTATCGCGCCTTCAGCGCCGGCGAGCCCTCGCCGCTGCTCGAGCCAAGCACACGCTTCATCGATTTTGCGATCTGGCAACGCGAGCGCATGCAGGGCGACACACTTCAGCGCGAGCTCTCGTACTGGAAAACCCACCTGGGTGACCCACCGCGCCTGCAGTGGCCCGTCGACTTCCGCAGGCCGGCGGCACAGACCGATGCGGGCGCGCGCGAGTACTTGTTCCTGCCCGAGGAGCTGATCGCAGAAGTGGAAGCGTTCAGCCGGCGCGAAGGGGTCACGCTTTTCATCACGCTGCTCTCCGCGTTCTCGGTGCTGTTGCATCGCTTCTGCCGGCAGGACGAGATGGTGATCGGAACGCCGATCGCGAACCGGACGGCGCAGGAGCTCGAGTCCATCATCGGGTTCTTCCTGAACACCCTGCCGCTGCGCATCGATCTTGGCAAGCGGCCCACGTTCCGCGCGCTGCAGCAATCCATCAAGACGCTCGCCTTTGCCGCCTACGGCCACCAGCAGCTGCCGTTCGAGAAGCTGGTGGAAGAGCTGAGACCCGATCGAAGCCTCTCGCGCGGCCCGCTCATCGACACCGTCTTCGTGCTCGACAACAATCCCCGAGCGGTCGGCGGCACAGAACACGTCGGCGATCTGATTCTGCGGCGGCGCGTGATCGACACTGGGACGGCGAAGTTCGATGTGGGATTGCTGCTGTTCAGGCGTGATGGCGGCCGGCGCGCCACGCTCGAATACCGGACCGATCTATTCACGCCGGCGGCGGCCGCCGGTCTGCTGCAGCGCTACCGCCGGCTGCTCGACAGCATTCTCGTCGATCCGGATCTTCCGATCGATCGTTTGCCACTGCTGACCGATGCCGAAACCGCACGTGTCGTCGGCGTGTCGACGGGTGCGGCGATTCCGTATCCGCGCGAACAGACGATCGCGCAGCTCGTCGAGCGCGAAGCGGCGCGCGCCCCTGGCGCCACCGCGATCGCCGATGCCGAGGGAGAGCTGACCTACGACGAGCTCAATCGCCGCGCGAACCGGCTGGCGTTGCATCTCCGGGACAATGGCGTCTTCCCCGGCGACGTCGTCGGCGTCCACCTCGAACGATCGCGAGACGCGATCGTGGCGCTGCTCGCCGTGCTGAAGAGCGGCGGTGCGTACGTTCCGCTCGATCCCGCGTCGCCTCCTGAAAGAACCGCAAGGCTGATCGCCCTCGCAGGCGTACGGACGGTCGTGACGCGCCAGGCTCTGACCGCCGTCGGTTTCAGTGAGCACCTCCGGCCCGTTTTTATCGACACCGACAGCGTTGCGATCGCAAGACGCTCCGACCAGAACCCCGACCTCTCGTGCGATGCGGCCAGCCGCGCATACGTCCTGTTTACTTCGGGTTCGAGTGGCGAGCCGAAGGCCGTCGCGGCGCCGCACCGCGCCGTCGTACGCCTGGCCTACGGCATGCCGGAAATCCCGCTCGGGCCCGGCGCCCGCGTCCTTCACGCAGCGCCGCTGGCGTTCGACGCATCCACGTTCGAGATCTGGGCGCCGCTCGTTCACGGCGGGACGGTCGTGGTCGCCGACGACGATCTCTATACGCCGCGCGAGCTCGAACGGCTCATCACCACCCACGACGTGACGGTTCTCTGGCTGACGGCCTCGCTCTTCAATGTCATCGTTGATGAACGGCCGCAGGCGTTGGCGCACGCTCGCCATGTGATCACGGGAGGCGAAGCGCTCTCGGTCAGCCACGTCGAGCGCGCGCTCGCCCTCCTACCCGCCACGACACTGATCAATGGATACGGCCCAACCGAAGCGATCACGTTCAGCACATACCACCTCATTCCTCGCGACGTCCGGCGTTGTCCGTCGATTCCGATTGGACGACCGCTTGCGAATACTCGCGTCTACGTGCTCGACACAGATCAGCAGCCGGTGCCCGAAGGGTTCCCGGGTGAGATCTGGATCGGCGGTGACGGCCTGGCCGACGGTTATCTCGGAGATCCGACGCTAACCGCAGAGCGCTTCCAACCGGACCCGTTTGCGCCTCCCGGACGCATGTATCGAACCGGCGATTTGGGAAGATTTCTGGAAGATGGAACGCTCGAGTTTCTCGGACGAAACGACGCGCAGCTCAAGATCCGAGGTTTCCGCATCGAGCCCGCTGAGATCGAGAACGCCCTGATGCAACATCCGCTCGTCGAACGTGCCGCGATCGTGGCGCACGAGCGGCCAGGAGTCGGTCGAACGCTGGTCGCGTACATCGTCAGTCGCGATCCTCAGGCGACATCGGGCGACGATCTGCGCGCGCATCTTCGCGCCAGGTTGCCGGAGCACATGGTCCCGCAATATTACGAACTGATTGCCGATCTGCCGCTTCTTGCCAGCGGCAAGACTGATCGTCGCGCGCTGGAGCCGCCTGCGTTCGACCGAATACCGGTGCCAGCCGAGAAAGACGATCGGCCGCTCTCGCCCACCGAAGCGCTGATTGCAGGCATCTGGAAGGATCGCCTGCGGGTTGCGGAGATTGGCCGTCACAGCAACTTCTTCGCGTTGGGGGGAGATTCGCTGCTCGCTGTCCAGATCGTGTCGAGGCTGGCCGAGGCGATCGACGCGCCGCTCGTGGTGCGCTCGATCTTCGAGTTCCCAACGGTGGGCGGACTCGCCAAAGTGATCGAACGGCAGCGTGGGGCGACAATCGCCGCGCCGCCTCAGGATCGATTGCCAGTTGGCGCGTCGGCCGCTGCCGCGGATCGCGGCGCCAAACGTTCGGCCAGCGGCAACCGCTTCGCATCGCGGCTCGTTCACGGCGAGCTCGAGATCACCCTCGCAGAAATCTGGCGACACCTGCTCGGTGTCCCCGCCCTCGACATTGACGACGACTTTTTCGCGCTCGGCGGTCACTCGCTGCTCGCCGTTCAACTGGCGGCCGAGATCGAATCGAGATTCGCAATCTCGCTGCCGATTACCGCATTGCTCGAGCAACGCACGATCCGGCATCAGGCGCAGCATTTGGCCGATCGGCTCTCAAAGTCCGATGAAGGGATGGAGTGGTCGCCGCTCGTGGCGCTTCAACCAAAGGGGGCGCGCCCGCCGTTATTTCTCGTGCATGCTATCGGCGGCGAAGTGCTGTCGTATCTCACGCTGGCCAGGCATCTCGGTGACGACCAGCCGACGTACGGCATTCGGGCGAGAACCGAGCAGGGACCGGCTTGGTGTACAAGCGTCGAGCAGATGGCGGCGGCGTACGTTCAAGCTATCAAACGCGCTGCACCGGGTCCGTACTACATCGGAGGCTACTCGGGTGGAGGCTTGATTGCGTATGAGATGGCGCAGCAACTGCTGATGGCAGGTGATAAGGTGGCGCTTCTCGCCATCATCGATTGCTCGGCTCCGCGCTCAATCCGCAAAGAGCAGGCGATGCCGTACTCGATTGCGCATTTGATCAAGAACACGGCCTACTGGCTTCAGGACGACGACTTTTTCCGCGACGGACCGAGCGTGGCCGTTGCCCGCCTCAAGAGCCTCCTCTTGAGGGAACGCGACCGTTTCCGTGCGGCGCTGCAACGAGGCCCGGCGGAGGCGGACGTCCGCCACGCGCTCGGCCTGTGGGCGTTTCCTGAAGGCACGCGCGAGTTCCTTGCGGCGTTGCGCCGCACGCTGACCAACTATGTGCCGAAGCCTTATGCGGGCATCGTGACCGTCATTCGATCGAGAACGCGACGGCTCGGCAGCCTGACGCCGCCCAGGGAGGATTTGGGCTGGGGACCCCTGGCCGACGCCGTACGCGCACGAATGGTGCCTGGCGCGCACGACACGATCATGCGAGAACCGCGCGTGCGTGAGTTGGCCGAGGTGCTCACGCCGTTGCTGGCTCCCGGTGCCACAAAGCTCTTACCCCGTCTGTAATCGAGATCCGCTTCTGACATGCATCTCCATAGTTCTCTTGTAGCCAGGTCATCGGCCGGAGAGTCTGCATCCTTCCTGTCCATCAACTCTTCATTCTGATTTCGATTCGCGCAGATAGCTGAAGGACGAAACGTCGGCTCAGCACAGCTTGCGAGTCAGCAAGTTGGAATGACGCGTAAGGTTTTGTCCTTCGCGCCCCTCACAGCTTCCACTTGCTATCGTCGAGTCGCAAAGCGCATCCGCTGATTCACCGAGTCGCTCGATACCGAATGAATCCTCGCACAACCGCGTTGCAATGCATGACCTCGCGTTACATCGGAACGAAACTTGAATAGAGAGCGGCAGCTGAGAGCGACGCGAAAAACTAGAACGAGCACGACGAACGCGAACGGAGCAGCGCATGAGGACGACGAAGAAGAAGACGAAGATGAAGATGTGGTTGGTGATTGCGGGCATCTTCGTAGCCGCTGTCACGGTGACCTTCGCAGCGTACTTCCAGAGCTTCGAAACGGACACGAACGGTTGGACCGGCGCAATGAGAGTTTCGAGCGGTACCCGCGGCGTGCCGTCGAAGAGCGGAGTGTTTCACGCCGAAGATCAGAACTTGAACGGGGTGACTTTCACCGATTGGGGCGGGTACAGCGAGACCTTTCCGCCCGGCGGATACACCACATCGGTGGACATCTATCTCGACATTTCGCCTCCGTACATGACTGGTAGCCTCCTGCCATATGCGAACGACACTCGCTTTGACTGGAGTTCGGCAATCTCAACGCCCTCATGCGCTCACCGGCGGGACTTCGTCTTCAATGCCGGCTTCTACACCGACACCGACACGACGGGTACCGGTCCACGATTCGTCATCAGCGCCAGTACTAATGGCGGTCGAGGCAGCTCCTTCCCGAAGAATCCAGGTAGCACGCCTTACACCATCAATGTCGAAGGGTGGTACACGTTCGAGCATCGTTTCCGTGACAACGGCGCCGGCGTCTTGGCCGTGGATCTGACGATCAAGAATGCTGCAGGCGTTCCATTGTTCACGTGGACCCTGAGCGATCCCTCCGACGTGATCGGCGTGACTGTCGGCGGCAATCGGTATGGCTGGTTTGTGCAAAACGAGTTCCCGTATCTCGGCTTCGACACGTCGATGCTCATCGGATTCCAGGACTTCTGTGTCGTACCGCCAAGCACGGCGGGCACCAAAGTCACGGCGGGCGGCTGGATCACCGTTGTCAACGGCAAGGGAACGTTCGGCCTGACCGCGAAAGCGAATGCTGGGACGCCGAGCGGAAACGTGACGTATCAGGACCACGGGCTTCTCGCGAGGACGGTCAAGAGCACCGAGGTCACGTCCGTGACGCCCAGGGAAGCGGGCCGTTGCGCCCGCATCCTTGGCAACGCGAAGGTCAACGGGACCCCAGGCTTCGGATTCCAGGTGGACGTCTGCGACAACGGCGAGCCCGGCAAAGACGACACCTTCTCGATCGTCATGAGCGACGGCTACATGGCCAGTGGCACATTGGGTGGCGGCAATGTTCAGATCAAATAAGCGGGAGAGCGCGATGAAGCGACTTACTTCGGTGCGTGCGATTGTTCTCGGGCTGGCCGTCCTGACGACGTCGGTTGGCGCCAACAGCGACGAGCGTTCGGTCACTGCCGCGACGACCGGCCTCTTCGCCGCCGGGGCGGAGCTCGGCCCTGTCGCGCTCGAGGGAGTGCAGATCGGGACGGGCGTATTCATCGAGGCCGACGGCTCAGCGTCGGGAACGTTCCATGCCGTTTTGCAGGGAAGCTCTCTGGGCGGCAGCCCGCAAGAAATCACGGTGGACGGCAACGTCACCGGCGGCTCGGTTGAGGCAGACGGCCGTGCGACCTTTAGCGGCAGCGCCTCGCTCAATATGGGCGACGGGACGCCGCCTCTGGCGAACGTCGCGTTCAGAGTCACCGCGGGATCGGGCGATCTGACGCTGGTGCTCGACTCGGTTCAGTTAACCGCAAGCCTCCCCAGCGGTGCAGTCACTATTGACTGAAGTTCGGCTATCGCTGTGATGGCGAGCTCAGCGTCGACGCGCTGGGCTCGCTGTTTTCGATCTGATTGGGATAGGCGACGGTGCGGCGCACCGAAGGACGAGATGGGATCACGAACTTCGATCCCACTATTAGTATGCGCTCCCTCCGTTTCATCTTCAAGACTGTTTGTTGATGCGCAGGACGGGTATCATCGCCGGCCCATGTCAACAACCACGAAGCGCGAAACGGCGCCCCGCGAAGGGGGCTCGGTGGACCATCGGCTCGCGCGTCTCCTGGACTCACCATTCCTCGCGCGGGTGGTCCCGCACCTCGCGCCGGAGACGCTGCATCAGCTCATTCAGTACCGCGGACTCGATGCGTGCGGCGAGCTCGTCACGTCTGCCACACCCGCGCAACTCACCTCCCTGCTCGACCTCGATCTGTGGCGCCACGCACAGCCGGGACGCGACGAACAGTTCGATGTCGATCGCTTCGGCGAATGGCTCGAAGTGCTGGTGGACACCGGAGACTCAGTGGCGGCACGCACCGTCGCCGCACTCGACAAGCAGCTCGTGATCGTCGGCCTCTGTCGTTACCTGCGTGTCTTCGACCCGGGCATCTTCGAACCAACCGCCCAGAGTGATGACGAGCCGGCGGATCGTCACGAAGCGATGCGTGAAGGCGGTGGTGACGTGCTCGACTGTGAAGTGGGCGGCTATCTGCTGCGGGCGCGGAGGACCAATGCGTGGGATGCGATCGTCACGCTCCTCCTCGCGCTCGAGACCGAGCACAACCAGTACTTTCACGCGGTGATGGAGGGATGCCGCGGGCTGTCCAACTCCGGGCCGGAGATCGACGGCCTGGACGATCTGCTGATGGCGCCGGAGCAGCACCTCCATGACACGGCGATCGAACGGGAGCGACGCCGATCGCGGCAGGGCTACGCGACACCGGCCGACGCGCGCGCATTCCTGCAGATGGCGCGACAGCCGCAACGCACGATCAACCCAATCGCCGCCGCCTACTTTCGCGCGGCCGAAGAAGAAGCGGCTGACACCGCGCCGTACCGCGACGCGACCGACGTCCCCGCGCGCGGCGACGATATCTCCACATCGATCGACGCGGTCATCGAATTGCTGGCCGAAGCCGGCGTCATGCCGGAACCGCCGCGGGCGCTGCTTCAGGCCGCGGACCAGGACCCTGGAGCGACCCGCCTTCGCCAAGGCCACGGCGGGCAAGCGAAAGTCCCGCTCTTGAAACGGCTGATGGAATTCGCGCTGCACCACGACGAGACCGCGTACCTCACGCGGAGTCGCGAGCTCGCGTTCCTCGCGAATACGCTGCTCGCGGGATCCTCCGTTCAGTCGCGGCCCTTCACGCCCAGCGAAGCGTCTGATGCGGCGGCGTGCATCTGCAACCTCGGTCTCGAATGCGGGCCCCCGCCCTCCACTGCGTTCCTCGTGGATCACGACCTCGTGAAGACGTTCGAAGCGGGCTGGTCGATGCTGTACCGGGACGTCAGCCTGTTTGTGGCAGATCAGCTCGTGTCGACGTTGGCCGATCTGCATTGTGTCGACGCCGACATTCGCCGCGACCTCCGCGCCCTGCGGCTCGAGCTCGAGAAGCAGCGCGAGGCGGGCACACCATGGCTCGCGCGCGACGCCGCCGACGCGCTCGCGATGCTCGACATGACAGCGTGGATCAGCGTGCTCGGATTGCTGGACGAATGTCCGATCCTGCCCGCGGCGCTGACGGCCGTTCTCGAACACCGCACCACGCTCGTCAGCCCGACCGCGTTCGCGTTCATCTCGACGACCGATCAGATCGGCGACATTCGCCTCTTCATGAGGACGCTCCCCGGCCTCTTGTCACACTGAGCGCGCGGGCCGGAACGATTCGCGGTACAGTCGTGGC
>Ga0111539_10011321_pt1 | contig 11203 bp, 8 predicted proteins | sample RhiMethybrSRZTD1_FD_79667 | JGI IMG/M metagenome (GOLD analysis project Ga0111539, IMG submission 79667) | Populus rhizosphere microbial communities from Tennessee, USA - Rhizosphere MetaG P. TD hybrid SRZTD1 (version 2) (version 2) | ecosystem: Host-associated > Plants > Roots > Rhizosphere >...
GCCGAATGCTACGAACGGCACAACAGCCGCAAGGTTCGGTCAGCCCCCGCGTTCACAGCTCCATGACCGCCAAGCTGCTCGCCGGCGCCGCGCTCGCCCTGCTGCTCCTCGCCGCTCCCGCGCAGGCCGCGCCGACCCACTACGTGACGATGACGGACGGCGCCCAGATCGCCGTCAACGTGAAGGTGCCGGCGCAGTGCACGGGGCTCACGAAGTGCCCGACCTACTTCGAGATGTCCGGCTACGAATCAGGTTCCGACGACGGCAAGACCCCGATCGGCGACATCGCCGACGCGACCGGAACCAGCGACCTCCCGCTGCCGGCCCAGACCGGCACGCGGGCCGCGCACGCCGCGCACGTCGACGACCGCTACGTGACCGTGCTCGCCAACCTGCGGGGCAGCGGCTGCTCGTCCGGCGAGTTCGACGTGTTCAGTTGGCGGTCGGCGCTCGACGGCAAGGAGGTCATCGACAACTGGATCGCCAAGCAGCCGTGGTCGAACGGCGACGTCGTGATCTTCGGCCACTCCTACAGCGGCCTCACCGGCATGATGGTCGCCGCCACGCGGCCCGACCACCTGCGCGCGGTCAGCGCCTCCGGCCTGTTCGGCGACGTCTACCGCGACATCGTCTATCCCGGCGGCGTCACCAACTACGGCTTCCCGCTGCTGTGGACGGGCGCCGTGCGGCCGGTCTACGACATCGGCGGCGGCACAGCCGGCGGCCTGATCCCGCCCGCCGACACGAGCGCGCAGTGCGCGGCCAACCAGGCCGGCCGCTCGCGCACGATCCTCGAGGACCCGCTGATCCAGGGCCTCGACGACACGGACAGCGAGTGGTACCACGCGCGCTCGCTGGTCACGTACGTCGATCGCATCAATGTCCCGGTGCACATCACCGCCGCCTACCAGGACGAGCAGACCGGCCCGCGTGGGCCGACGAACGTCTTCGACCACCTCTCGAACACGATCTCCAAGCGGCTCGTCCTCACCAACGGCGAGCACGGCACGCAGACGTCCGACGAGGTGCTCAAGGACCGGATCGCCTGGATGGACTACTGGCTGCGGGGCAGCGACACCTCCGACCTCGGCTTCAAGCTCGGCGCGCAGGATCTCGGCGCGACCTTCGGCCCGCGCGACACACCGACGACGACCTCGCGCGTGATCCTCGGCAACCAGGGCACGAAGGCCGAGGGAGAGATCGAGTCCGACGGCTTCCCGCTCGGCCAGACGCAGTTCACCGACGCCTACGTCACCGCCGGCAACGCGCTCACGTTCGACAAGGACGCGATCGTGCCCGGCACGGCGACGTGGGTCAACGGCTCGCGCCGCCAGGCCTACTCGTTCCAGGCCGGCTCGAGCAACGGCGGCGAGCTCACCAGCCCGACCGGGCCCGACGAGGTCGAGCTCACGATGCCCTTCGACACGCCGACCGCGATCGCCGGCCCGATCACCGCGAACCTGTTCGTGGACTCGAGCGCGCCGGACACCGAGCTGTTCGTGCAGCTGATCGACCGCGCGCCGGACGGCACCATGCTCTACCTCAACCGCGGCATGCTGCGCGCGAGCCACCGGCAGATCGACCGCTCGCAGTCGCAGTTCACCAGCGACGGACGCATCTACCGCCCCTGGCGCCCGCATACCGAGCGTGCGCTCGTCGTGCCCGGCCAGGTCGTCGACTACCTGGTCGACGTCTATCCCGTCGGCCACGTGTTCCAGCCCGGCCACGAGCTGGTGGTCAAGCTCCACGCGCCGCCGCTCGACGACAACGACTACATGTACGTGCAGAAGACGCTCCCGGGCGTCAACACGCTGCACTTCGGGCCGGACACGCCGTCGCGGCTGATGCTGCCGCTGATCCCGGCGAGCGCGGTGCGTGACTACACGCCGGCGTCGGGCCAGTGCCCATACGTGTCCATGCGCTGCGTTGCGGGTCGCTAGCCTCGCCGCATGGACAACGGTTACCTCGCCCGTCTCGCAGATCTGGTCGTCGGATTCGGCGCCAACGTGCAGCCGGATCAGATCGTGGCCGTGAGCTGCGAGCCGGGCAAGGAGCCGCTCGTGCGCGCGATCGCCGCGAGCGCGTACCGCCGCGGTGCCAAGTTCGTCGACGTGCAGTGGTTCGACCCGTGGGTCAAGCGCGCGCGCATCGCGCACGCGCGCGACGAGACGCTCGAGTTCGTGCCCGACTGGTACGGCCAGCGCGTGCTCGCGCTCGGCGACGCGCGGGCCGCGCGGATCGCGCTGTCCGGCCCGTCGGCCCCGGGCGTGCTCGACGACCTCGATCCCGTCCGCGCCGGCAAGGACCGCCTCCCCGCGGTCAAGGAGTCCGGGCAGGTCGTCAACGACCGCACGACCAACTGGTCGATCATCCCGTGCCCGACGCCGACCTGGGCCAAGCTCGTGTTCCCGGACCTCTCGCCCGGCGAGGGGCTCGTCAGGCTCGTGGAGGACATCAGCCACATGCTCCGGCTCGACGAGCCCGACCCGATCGCGGCCTGGCACGCGCGCGCCGACACGCTCGTCTCGGTCACCGAGCGGCTGACCGAGCGGCGGTTCGACGCGCTGCACTACGACGGCCCGGGCACCGATCTGACGATCGGCCTGCTGCCGGGCGCGAGCTGGCAGGCCGCGCGGTTCACGACGATCGACGGCATCGAGCACATGCCGAACCTCCCGACCGAGGAGGTCTTCACGACGCCCGACCCCGAGCGTGCCGACGGCCATGTCGCGGCCAGCAAGCCGCTCGTGCTCGTCGACGGCACGGTCGTGCGCGGCCTGCGCATGCGCTTCGAGGGCGGCCGCGCGGTCGAGATCACGGCCGACACCGCGCAGGACACGATGCGGACGATCGCCGAGCACGACAGCGGCGCCGCACGGCTCGGCGAGGTCGCGCTGGTCGACGGCGAGGGCCGCATCGGCAAGCTCGACACCGTCTTCTACGACACGCTGATCGACGAGAACGCGGCCAGCCATCTGGCGCTCGGCCAGGGCTTCCCGTTCCTGATCGAGGACGACGACCGCGCTCGCTCCAACGAGAGCCAGATCCACATCGACTTCATGATCGGGCGGCCCGACATGACCGTCACCGGGATCACCGTCGAGGGCGACCGCGTACCGGTGCTCGTCGACGGCCAGTGGCAGGTGTGAATCGCTAGGCTGACCACCGCCCGGAGAGGTGCCGGAGCGGCTGAACGGGCACGATTGGAAATCGTGTGACGGGGGTCAACCTCGTCCGAGGGTTCGAATCCCTCCCTCTCCGCTCACTTCGATGACCTCGAGCTTCGCCGACATCCTCGCCGTGCGTGCTCGCGAGCAGCCCGAGACAACGGCGTTCGTGTTCGAGGGCGAGCAGCGTGTGACCTACGCGGAGCTCGACGCGCGGGCGCGGACGATCGCTGCCGCGCTCGCCGACGCGCAGGGCGAGCGAGCGCTGCTCCTCTATCCGCCCGGGCTCGAGTACGTGGCGGCGATGTTCGGCTGCTTCTACGCCGGCGTCGTCGCCGTGCCCGCGTATCCGCCCGACCCGGCGCGGCTCGAGCGGTCGCTGCCGCGCCTGGAGGCGATCATCCGCGACGCCGACCCCAAGGTCGTGCTGACGATCGAGGTGCTCACCGAGCTCGTCGGCGACAAGGCGCTGGCGACCGACACGCTGCCGCCCGGGTCCTTCACGGCGACCGTTGATCCCGGCGACGTCGCGCTGCTCCAGTACACGTCGGGCTCGACCGCCGCGCCGCGCGGCGTGATGCTCACGCACGCGAACCTGCTGCACAACTCCGACTTCATCCGGCGCGCGTTCGGCAACACCGAGCGCAGCTGCGGCGTCATCTGGCTGCCGCCGTACCACGACATGGGCCTGATCGGCGGGATCCTGCAGCCGGTCTACGTCGGGTTCCCGTGCCAGCTGATGTCCCCGTTCACGTTCCTGCAGCGCCCGATCAACTGGCTGCGGGCGATCAGCGAGCACGGCGGGACCGTCAGTGGCGGGCCCAACTTCGCGTTCGAGCTCTGCCTGCGCCGCATCGACGAACAGGACCGGGCCGAGCTCGACCTGTCGTCGTGGGAGATCGCCTTCAACGGCTCCGAGCCGGTCCGGCCGGGGACGATCGACGCGTTCACCGAGATGTTCGCCCCGTGCGGGTTCCGCCGCGAGGCGTTCTTCCCGTGCTACGGCCTGGCGGAGGGGACGCTGATGGTCACCGGCGGCGAGCGGCTCGCGGGGCCGCGGCTGCGCCGCCACGGCGACAAGGAGCTCGTCGGCTGCGGCAAGCCCGATCCGGAGCATCGGGTCGTGATCGCCGATCCAACCGGCGAGCCGCTCGCCGACGGGAACGAGGGCGAGATCTGCGTGTCGGGTCCCTCGGTCGCGGCCGGCTACTGGCGCGATGGCGGGTTCGGAGAGCTCCTGCGCACGGGCGACCTCGGCCTGCTCGCGGACGGCGAGCTGTACGTCACCGGTCGGATCAAGGAGCTCGTGATCGTCGCCGGCCGCAACCACCATGCGCTCGACATCGAGCTGGCCTGCGAGCGCGCCGTCCCGCAGCTGCGGCGCGGCTGCGGTGCCGCGTTCTCGTACGACGGCACCGGGCGCGAGCACATCGGGGTCGTCTACGAGGTGCGCGACGACCCCGAGCTCGACGCCGACGCCGTCATCCGCTCGATGCGCCAGGCGGTGACGACCGCGGTCGGCGCGAGCGTCGGCGGCGTCGCGCTGATCCCGCCGCGCAGCATCCCGAAGACGTCGAGCGGCAAGGTGCAGCGCGGCCTCTGCCGGACGCGGTTCGCCGACGGCTCGCTGCCGGTCGTCGCCGAGTGGCGTTCCAGTTAGCGCGGGAGCCGCCCGCGACCGTCGCGCGCGGTACCGAGCCGCCCGAAGCGCAGCCGACCGCCGAAGTCGCTGTACGACAGGCGCCGCATCAGCGCCGCCGCGCGCTCGCTGTGGTCGCGGTGCGGGACGCCGGTCCGGTCGAGCCGCAGCGATGCGATCTCGCCCTCCCGGAAGCGTCCGTCGGGCGCCAGGCGAACTGTGATCAGCGCGCTCAGCGAGAGCACCGCTCCGCTGGTGTCGAAGTTGTGCCAGCCGGTGAGGTTCCCGAGCGAGTACGCGATCAGCCGGTGCCGGTGCAGCTCGACGCCGCGCAGGACGTGTGGTCCGGAGCCGAGGACGAGGTCGGCGCCCGCGTCGATCGCCGTGCGCGCGAACGCGCGCAGCGCGCCGCGGTCCTCGCCGAATTCGTGCTCACGCCCGCGCGGCGTGTGGATGCGGTCGGCGCCCTCGCCGCCGCCGTGGAACAGGACCGCGACGATCTCAGCTCGGCGTGAGGCCCGCCGGACGAGCCGGCGCACGGCGCCCGGATCGTTGAGCGGAGCGCTCCAGCGGTAGATCGAGAACCCGACGAAGGCGATCCGCGTGCCGTTGCGGCGCATCACGCGCACCTCGCCCGGCGCGCCTGTCGGCTCGACGCCCGGCCGGCGCAGCGCGCGCCGCGTGCTGGCGTAGCCGCGCGGCCCGAAGTCGTAGGCGTGATTGTTGGCGAGATTGGCCACGTCGACGCCGGCGCGCCGCAGCGAGCGAGCGTTCCGCGCCGGCGCCTGGAAAGCGAAGCAGCGTGGGCGACCGCTGCCGCACTTGGACGCGCCGCCCGGCGCGAACGTGCCCTCGTAGTTGATCGCCGTGATGTCGCTCGCCCGCAGCACTCGCGCGATCGGCGCGAGCTGCGGCCAGCCGGCATGAGGCGGCTGCCCGTAGGAGGACCCGAGCGTGACGTCGCCGCCCCAGGTGAGTGACACCGCCGCCAATGCCAGTGCCCGGCCCATCCTGATCAGGGTTCGACGAGCCCGCGCCGGATCGCGTAGCGCGTGAGGTCGACGCGGTCGCGCATGCCGAGCTTCTCGAGGATGTGGCTGCGGTGGTGCTCGACGGTCTTCTTGGAGATCACGAGCGCCTCCGCGATCTCCTCGCTCGTCGACCCCTCTGCGACGAGCTTGACGATCTCGAGCTCGCGCGGCGTGAGCGGATCGCTCGGGGCCTCGTCGGCGCGGTCGAGGAAGTCGCGGATCAGCACCGCGACCGCGGCCGGGTACAGGAACGGCTCGCCGCGCATCGCGGCGCGGCACGCCTCGACCAGGTCGCGGTCGGCGGCGCTCTTGAGCACGTAGCCCGACGCGCCGGCCTTCAGCGCCTCGAAGAAGTACTGCTCGCTGTCGTACATCGACAGCATCAGCGTGCGCAGCTCCGGCTTGCGGCGATGGAGCTCGGCCGCCGCCTGCAGGCCCGTCAGCTTCGGCATCGCCACATCGAGCACCGCGAGGTCGAGCTCGGTCGCGATCGCCGTCTTCACCGCTTCGGCGCCGTCGCCCGCCTCGGCGACGACCTCGAGATCGGGCTCGGCGTCGAGCACCATGCGCAGCCCGCGGCGGACCATCGGGTGGTCGTCGGCGAGCAGGATCCGGGTCTTCAGCGGCGTCGTCATAGCGGCACGTCGAGACGGACCTCGGTGCCGCCCTCGCGCGCGGTCGTCACCGTCAGCTGGCCGCCGATATGCAGCGCACGCTCGCGCATGCCCGAGATCCCGGCGCCGACGTGCACGTCCGCCGGCAGCCCGCGGCCGTTGTCGCGTACGACGAAACGCAGGCCGCCGTACACCGGGCGCAGCGCCACCACCACGGTCGTGGCGTCGGCATGGCGCAGCACGTTGGTCAGGCTCTCCTGCGCGATGCGGTAGACGACGAGCTCGACCTCGGGGGTGAGCTCGACGTCGTCGAGCTCCAGCCGCCGCTCGACCCGCAGTTGCGCGGCGGCGCCGGAGCAGAGCGCCCGCAGCGCGCTCTGCAGGCCGAGGTCGTCGAGCACCTCGGGGCGCAGCTCACGGGCGATCCGGCGGACCTCCTCGAGCGCGTGCCGGACCGCGTCGCGGGCCGCCGGGAGCTGTGCGTGCTCGAGCTCGAGCATCACGCCGGTGAGGACCTGGCCGACCTCGTCGTGGAGCTCGCGCGCGACCCGCTGGCGCTCGTGCTCCTGCGCGGCGAGCGCGCGCCGCCCGCTCTCGCGCCGCTCACGCTCGAGCCGGCCGAGCATGTCGTTGAACGCGGTCGTCAGCGCCTCCACCTCGGCGTCGGCGTGCGCGACGACCAGCCGCCGCCCCGGCTCGAGCGGCTCGACCGACCGCATCGTCTCCGTCAGCCGCCGGAGCGGCGCCACGATCCCGCGCAGCAGAACGAGGTTGACCGCGACCGAGACCACGAACCCGCTGACGATGATCAGCGCCTGCGAGTTCGTGACCGGGAAGCTGATCTCGATCGGCGTGAACAGCAGGAGCAGCGCCAGGATCGCGAGCACCAACGTGTTCGCGAGGAAGACGCGCGTGAGCAGTGAGAGCTGCGCGGAGCGCCGAATAGGGACTAGCCCCACGGCAGGATCGGGACGCATCCCCATGGGCATCAAGGCCTGTCGCGCGCACGATACGGGACACGCCACGAATCCGAGAGGACTTGACATGCCCAACGGTGTCTATCCCGTTCCGAAGTTCCGCCCCGCCACCGGTCATCGCCGGCGCGCCCCGCTGACTGTGCGGCTGCGCGTGTGGTGGTATCGCAGCGAGCTCGACGAGCAGCTCGCCGCCGGCGCCCAGCCGGCCGCCGGCACGCTCCTCCACCATCGTGCCGAGCAGCTCGGCTCCCGCGCCGGGCGCGGCGAGCTGGCGCGCGCGCTCGCGGCGACGCTGGTCGAGTCGTACAAGACCCGCCCGAGCTTCACTGCCCGCCCGCCGCTGCGGAGCGGCGAGATCCGCGCCTGCGACGAGGACATCTTCGCGCTCGTCCGGCGGCTCGACGACGACCGCCCGATCGACGTGCAGGGCGCCGCGATGGTCGCCCGCCTGCTGTCCGATCCCTCCGGGCCGCTGAGCCGGGCCGGCGTGACGACCGTCCGCTACGCGCTGCGTTCGGCGCGGCTCGCGCTCGACCACGCGGACGACGCGGCGTTCGTGCTGCCCAAGGCCGCCTAGGCCGAGGCGAGCTTGGTGGCGAGCTGGCGGCGCGACTTGATCGTCAGCTTGCGGTAGGCGTTCGAGAGGTGGGTCTCGACCGTCTTCTCGGTCAGGTAGAGCTCCTGCGCGATCTGGCGGTTGGTCATCTCGGCCGCCGCCAGCTCCGCGATCCGGCGCTCCTGCGCGGTGAGCGCCTCGACGCCGCTTGCGTGAAGGCGCGGAAGCCGCCCGCCGCCCTCGGCCAGGCGCGCCTCGACCTGCGCCACCAGCGCCGGGGCCGCGCAGTCGACCGCCAGCGCGCGCGCGTCCCGCAGCCGTTCGCGCGAGCGCTGCGCGGAGCCGAGCTCGAACAGAGCGCGGGCGCGCTCGAGCTTCGCCTCCGAACCGTCGAGCGCCGCCACCGCCTGCTCGAGCAGCGCCGCGTCGGCGCGGATCACCCCCGCCGTGCGCAGGGCGACGCCGAGCGCACCGGGCGCGCCGAACTCGCGCGCGACGGCGAGCGTCTCGTCGACGAGCGCGAGCGCGGCGTCGCGCTCGCCGACCGCGTTGTACGCGAGCGCCGCGTCGCAGGCCCAGTGGTGGGGGAGCAGCAGCCCGCGCGGGCCCCACGCCCGCGCGCGCCGCCCGCACGCGGCGAGGTCGCCGAGCGCGGCCCGAGCGTCTCCCTGCGCCAGCCGCAGCCGGCCGCGCGCGGCGAGGAAGTCGGTGCCGAACGCGGTGTCGGCGACGAGCCCGTCGAGACGGGCCTCGGACAGCACCCGGTCGGCCTCGTCGAGCGCGCCGTCCTCGATCAGGCAGTGCACGAGCGACGCGTAGAGGCTGCGGCGGGCGAAGTTCGACGGCTCGCTCGCCTCCAGGCCGAGATCGACGTCGGACCGCGCGGCCGCCATCGCCCCGTGCGTGCGCGACACGAACGCGCGGTGGCAGTAGACGACCGGATCCGTGACGCGTGTGCCGCGCCCGCGCGCGAGACGCAGCGCCTCGGTCAGGTACCGGTGCGCCGCCTCGAAGCGCTCGCACAGGACGAGCGCGTGGATCGCGATGTAGAACGCCGGCCGGTTGGGGGAGAGCGCGGCGCCGCTGAGCGCGCGCTCGGCGAGTGCGGCGACCTCGTCGAGCGCGCCGTCGCTGAGCGCCGCCTCGATCGCGGTGTAGGACGTCGCCATCGCCAGGAACGCTCCCTCCAGCGGCTTGGCGCGGAACGCGGCCGAGCGAGCGGTGAACGTGTCCGAGAGCGAGCTGCTGAGCCGCGCGATCCCGACCAGCTCCGCCTCGAGCGTGAGCGCCAGGCCCGGCTCGGCATCGCCCACGCGCTCGAGCCCGGCGGCGAACGCGTCGACGGCCGCGACGGTCTCGCCCGTGACGTTGAAGAGGCGGCCGAGACTGAGCGAGCAGCGCCCGATCTCGGCCGCGCCGCTCGCGAGCTCGAACGCCTCGCGCACGTGCGCCTCGCCGGCCTCGAGATCCTGGCTGTAGGCCTCGCAGAGCCCGAGCATCCGCAGCAGCTCGACGCGGCCTTCGTCGGCGCCGGGCTCGGTCAACGCGCGGCGCAGGTAGACCGCCGCCGTGTCGAGGCTCGCACGGCGGCGCGCCTCGTCGGCCGCGCGCAGCAGCACGCCGAGCCAGTGCTGCCCGCTGCCGTCGGGGACGGCGAGGATATGCGAGGCGATCTGCTCGTCCGGCGCGGCGCGGTCGAGCAGCGCGCAGGCGGCGCGCCCGTGGCGGACCTGCCGCTCCGCCGGTGCGAGCTGGTCGTAGACGGCGGCGCGGACGATCGGGTGCACGAACGCGAGCTCCTCGCGCGGCTCGAAGAACCCGCCGCGGACGAGGCTGTCGGCGGCACGCGCGGCGGTGTCCTCGTCGAGTCCGGCGAGGTCCGCGGCGATCAGCAGCGGCGCCCGGCCGCCGAGCACCGCGACGGCCTGGGCGAGCGCGACCGTCGACTCGCCAAGGCTTCCGAGGCGGTGGCCGACCATCTCCTTGACCGCTTGGCCGCCCACCTGCTCGACGGCGCTCGCCGCCTCGATCTCCTCGCCGTGGAGCGCGTACAGCAGCTGGGTGAGGAACAGCGGGTTCCCGCTCGTGACGCGGTGGCAGGCCTCGCACAGCTCGTCGGGCGTCTCGGACCCGAGGCGGTCGCGCACCAGCCGGGTGACGGCGGCCTCGCTCAGCGGTCCCGGCCGCAGGACGGTGACCGCCGGGTCGGCCGCGAGCTCGGCGATCAGGCGCCGGTAGTCGCCCTCCTCCGACTCGCGCGCGGTCACGACGAGCAGCACCGGCAGCTCCTCGATCCGCCGCGCGACGTAGCCGACGAACGCGACGGAGCCGCGATCGGCCCAGTGCAGGTCGTCGACGATCGCCACGAGCGGCCCGCGGTCGGCGACGTTTACGAGGAACCAGAACAGCGCGTGCAGGAGCTCGAACTGGGTCTCGCCGGCGCCCGCGGCCTCGCCCTGCGCATCGAGTACCGCGCGGGCTCCGGCCGCCGCGTCGGCGAACAGCGCGTCGCGATCCTCACCGGCGGCGAGGCGATCGAACAGCTGGCGCACGACGCCGAACGCGAACCGCTGCTCGAGCTCCGCACCGCGCGCACGGACGACGTCGAGGTCCGCCTCGCGCGCGAGCGCGCGCGCCATCACGCCGATCGCCGTCTTTCCCACGCCGGGCGCTCCCAGCACGAGCACCACCTGGCCGCCGCCCGCCGCGAGCCCGTTCAGCGCCTGCATCAGCGCGCGGTGCTCCGTCCCGCGCTCTAAGAGCCCCTGGAGTGCGAGTGGTCGTTCGAGCCGGCCCGACGGCGATGGTGCGCCCGGCACAGTGTCCCGACAGTACATGACCCAATTTCGGGGTCAACTTCAGGGACGCCCCTGAGGTTTCGCCCGCGCTTACGCCCGACCATCGGCGCATGAGCACTCACGGACGGTTCTCACTGGCGAGCGTGATCACGGTTGCGCTCCTGTGGGCGTTTGCCGCACAGGCCGACGCCCACGTCTACTTCACCCATTGGTTCGGACCCGGTTACGGCGTGAGCCGCGCTGACAACGACGGCTCGCACCTCGTCCTCAAGCACGTCAACGGCGGCGACACGCCAGGTGATACGGCGGTCGACCGCGAGCACGTCTACTGGACGAACCAGCTCGCGAGCACGATCGGGCGGGCCAACCTCGACGGCTCGGGCGCCACCCAGAGCTTCATCACGACGTCGGGCGCGCCGCA
>Ga0111539_10011325_pt1 | contig 11201 bp, 9 predicted proteins | sample RhiMethybrSRZTD1_FD_79667 | JGI IMG/M metagenome (GOLD analysis project Ga0111539, IMG submission 79667) | Populus rhizosphere microbial communities from Tennessee, USA - Rhizosphere MetaG P. TD hybrid SRZTD1 (version 2) (version 2) | ecosystem: Host-associated > Plants > Roots > Rhizosphere >...
AGGAAGCCGCGGCGCCGGAGGAATGCCGCGGCGCCGGAAGGATGCGGCAGCGCCCGGAAGATTCCGGAAGATGATTCCGGAGAATTACGGCGCGGAGATCCGGAAGACGTACCACTTGCCCCCGGAGTGGACGAGCTGATCCAGCCGGACCTCGATCTTGACTCCGCCCGAGTCGAGCGCCAGCACGCCTCCATCCAGGATGGCCGTCTCCGGCACGAAGGCGCCCCGATCTCTCGCGATGCTGATCTTTCCCGGCGTGAACACGTGCGTCCACGTCTTCCCCGTGAGGGATCGAGAGAGCCGCTCCACCACGGCTTGATTCTCGGCGGGCAGCGAGCCAAGGAGAATGTCGCGGTAACCAGGGTTCAGGACTTTTTCGAGCACTTCGGTGGGCGCGCAGAGCCGCAGCGCAGCGCTCGGATCGGGCTCCGGAAGGCGAAGTGCTAATTCATCTGCGAGCGCTCGCGCCTCCCCAAGGAGCCGCTCCTCAGCAGCGGCGCTGAGCGTAGGGCCCGGCGGCGCAGCCTTCGAAGCCGCCGCCGTCGCATTCGGCTGCAGCTTCGTTTCCAGCTCGCGGATGGCGGGCGGTACGGGTTTCGACGATGGACTTACCTTGCCATCGGCTGAAGGGGAAGCCTCCGTGCCGGTGGGCTCCTTCGAAGCCGCCGTGGGCCGCTCGGACGTGGTGGTGTCCTTCGACGCGGCGGGATCCGGAGAAGGAGTGCATCCACCGAGGTAAAGCACCGCGAGGAGAGGAACCAGCCAGCGCATCGAGCCGGTCGTCGAGCAATTCATGGAGGTTGAGCTTTTTCCGGTGGGAGGGGTTGCGAAACTTCCATCCAGCTGCGCCGCGGGGTCCGGGACGTCGCAGCGCCGCACAGTCCGGCAAAGTTAGCACACAACGGCCTGCCGGAGAAGCCCCGTCGAGTGCCACTCTCGAGTGCCACCGTCGAGTGTCACCGCCCGGCAGCGAGGCAGCTTACTTCGCGCCTTTTTCGGGCCCTTTAGCGAGGACCCCAATCTTGCGGCCGCACTCGAGGCACAAGACGTCGCTCTCCGAGCCCTTGCGCCCGCAGCCCATGCAGTAGAGTCTCGCTTCATCATTCAGGGCCTTGCGGGTCGCATCCACGTACGTTTGGATTTTCTGCCCAGTGCCGTTGTAGTTCTGGAGCGTGCTCCAGGCATCCACGGAGTCCTTCTCCGACAGCAGGCGTTGTTTCGAGTGCAGATCCACAATCTTCTCGAAAGCAGCGTCGATGGCTTTACCCACCTCGCACTGCTGGGTCGCCTGTGAATAAGCAAAATACGCCGCCGGGTAGGCTTCGAGCAACTCCTGGACGTTCCCCAGGTCCATGTACACCTCGCAGACCTCTTCGGTCTCCTCTGGCTGCGACTGGATGTAGCCCTGGAACGCGTCCCTCGCGCGGCCGAGCATCTGGTAGCGCTCGAGCTTCTCCTCGGATTTCATCGTCGGCCCGGTTTGCCTGTTCTTCCAGCCGGCCACGATGTTCCTTCCGTCGAGCACCTGTGTCTTGCGATAGAACGGATTCGAGAGGACTTTGGGATCGTCCCGCGTCGCGGCTTCCCGAAGGAATATCTCCAGCTCTGCGTGCAGATCGGCGCGGAAGAGCGTCAATGCTCTGCCGTAGAGGTACTCCGGCTTGCGGGGCACGTTGGGAAATATGCGCGACAAGAGCGTCAGGAAATCGGGCTCATCTTTCAGCTCCAGGGCTACCTTTACCGCCTCCGCGATCGCGGGAGCCGCATCATCGTAGCTCGTTGCGCCGACTCCACCTACCCGCGCGCTCGCTAGCGCTCGCGCATTGTTGGCAGTCCGACGGTTCCTCGCATCGGAAGACTTCTGGAGCAGGCGGTCTGCAAGCTCTTTGACTCTCCGCCAGTACTCGCGGCTGTCTCCGGCGTAGGCCAGCATGTTGTCCAGGAACCATCCGAATTGCTCCTCCTGGAGCTTGCCCTGATCGTAGACGAGCAAGATCTCCACGAGGTGCATGTAGAGCGCGGTGATCGACTGCGTGCGGTCTTGCTCCACCGCCTTGCGGTAGTGGTCGAGCGCCACCTCCATGTACCCCTTCTGCATCTCCACGGCGAGGCCGAGGTAAAAGTGGCCGTAGGGATTCTGCTTGCTCACGCCATCGGAGATTTCGACGCTGCGCGTGAGAAAAGTTACCGCTTGGCCTTTCTGACCCCGCGAAAGCAGGCAGATCCCTTTTCCTCGGTTGCACTCTTCGTCGAGAGTGTCGATCTCGAGACCTTTCGAGAACTGCTCCTGAGCCTTCCGATACTTCTCCTGGCGTTCGGGCTCGATCGTCTCGTACTCACCCGCGGCCCCATGCTCCTGAGCATCGGCGAGATAGAGCAAACCGAGGGCCCGGTGCGCTTCCAGGCGGCTCCCGATCTCTTCGGGCTCGAGCTGGATCTCGAGGACTTTTCGGAAGCTGACTTCCGTTTGCCCGGCGTCGTTCCGTTCACGGTAGGTCCGCCCCTGGAGGAGCAAGGCCCTCGCCCGCAATCCCGCGGGGATGTCCGCCTTGTCGAGGACGGTCGCGCAGTCCGCCAGCGCTTGCATCAGGTGCGTTCCGCGCTGATCCGGGCTTCCGGGCGCCGGGCCTTTCAGCGCCATTTTCAGGTAGGACTCGCCTCGCTCGATGTAAGCCTCCGTGAAAAAGTGATCCCGGGCAGCTGTGATCGCGGTCGTGAACTGTGCCACTGCGGCGTTGTACTCCCCGACCTTGAAAGCATTCTGGGCGGCCTCGAAGGAAATCTCGCTCTCCGAATAGGGCACGGAGCCGCAGCCTCCGAAGACGAGCAGGACGCAGGCGGCTAGGATCCGTGAGGCGCTCACTTCAGGCATCCTCCACGACGAGACTGACCGTGAAGGTGAGCGTTCGACCAACGAGGCTCTCGTCCGCTGCCGCTTCGCCGCCTCCGCTCGCGGCCGTCGGATTCGACCCGGAGATGCTTGGCCCTGGCGCTGGCGGCGTCTCGGGCCGGGAGCGCGAGCCTTCCACTTCGATCTGCGCTTGAATGACCGCGCTTTCGAAATCGTGCGCCAGCCTCGCCCGACCGACCGGATCTTGGAAAAACACGGCCCGGGCAATTGGGCGATCCCCCTTTTCGAGGCGCAGCTCGGGGGGCAGAGACTTTTCGTGAAGCGTCTTCGCCGTCTGAAAGTTCCAGTCCTCGATCTGACGGTGCATGTAGATCGCAGGGATGACGAGCGGCGCGAAAAGCAGCGCAGGGAGCGTCGAGCGGTGCACTCGCTCGAGCACATCGCGCGGGGAGATCGGCTCCAGCCGCACGCCGCTTTCGAGGATCATGCTCAGGCTCTTTCTCTGGATCTCGAAAGACGAGCTTCCGCGGTTCTCGAGGTAGACAAACACCGGGATGATGCCCTCTTTCCGCAGATCCGGCCCGAAGTGGTACTGCACGCTGCGTGGGTCCAGCAGCAGCTGCGCCGCCACGCTCAGGCCTTCCCGCTCCTGCCGGTTGGTTCGGGCATGGGTAGGGTCGTCCGGCAAGCTGAAAGTGCCCACGGGGCTGCATCCGCACAGGGTCGCGGAGGTCGCGACGGCCAGAATTGCCGCCGGCAGAGCGTTGACGAAGGAGCGTGAAGTGAGGGGCGGAGATACTCGGAGCACCATGGGACTCTTGCGGAGGCTTGCTCGGCTTCTCGCGCTAGGCAGCCACCTGGGGCCGGGAAAGTCTGAGGTTACCTTAAGAATCGTGGGCCGCTAACGAAAAATCCCGGCTCCATCACCTCGTCGCAGAGCCGAGAAAGTGGTCCAAATCAAGCTGGAGGACCCCTGCTGGCTTTCCCGTCGTCGGAAAGACCCGCATTCCATTGACTTATCCGGACCCCGAGGCTATTCTCCCCGATCGCCTCGGGGTGGGAGGCAGCCAAACGCACCAAGGAACGGCCCTACACGACATGCTGAGACTCGAAGTTCGACAGAAAAACCGAAACCCCTCGCATTTCGAGACCGAGAAGACTTCGATCTTTCTCGGAAGGGATCGCTCGATGGACCTGGTCCTCGACGACCCGCTCGTGTCGCGCCAGCACGCCGTCATCATCGCGAAGGGGACGGATTTCGTTCTGCAGGATATCGGCGGGCGAAACCCGATCCGCGTGAACAGCGCGGAGGTCGTCAGCCACATCCTCTCCCCCGGTGACGTTATCGAGGTGGGGGAGACTTCGATCGTTTTCGGCTCACCGAACATCGCTTCGCGCTCTCCGGCGGACCTTACGCCGACCGTGGTGGACGCGCGCCGCGCCATCGAGAGCTTCCAAGAAGGCTCGCTCGATGGCGTCTCGGCCGAAGACACCGTCTCAGCGTCCCTGTCGCTCCTTTCCCGGCAGGTCGAAGTGCGGTCGCAGCGGAATCTGCGGCTCCTGCAGAGCTTCGGCTGCCTCCTGCGGAGCATTTCGGACTACCAGCAGCTCCTCACCGCGGCCCTCGATACGGTCTTCGAGAATCTCCAGGTGAAGCGCGGGTTCATCGGGTTTTTCACCCCCGAGAACCAGCTCGAGATCCGCGTCGAGCGGAATCAGGGCCCTGGGCGGAACTTCTCGCAGAGTCGATCCATCGTCGAGCGCGTCCGGCGGGAGGCGCTGGCGATCCTCTTCTCGGATGCCCCCGAGGATTCGGAGGGCTCGACCAGCATGGTCGATTCGAAGAGCGCCGTGCGCCTCAACATCAAGAGCGCGATGTGCCTCCCGATTTTCCGCGAGGAGAAAGTGACGGGGGTGCTCTATGTCGATAACCGGGAGCGCTCCGAGAGCTTCACCCAGGAAGACCTCTACTTCGCGAATATCCTCTCGCACCTGATCTCGCTCGCGCTGGAAAAAGAAGAGCTCTACCAGCGGATGCAGGACGAGAACATCGAGCTGAAGACGATCCTGCACCAGAAGAATCGGCTGATCGGAGTCAGCACGGCGGCAAAAGAGGTGCTGCGGAAGATCAAGAAAGTCGCTCCGTTCGACACGACCGTCCTCATCTCGGGAGAAAGCGGCACTGGGAAGGAGCTCGTCGCCCGCGCCCTACACGATCGGTCGCCGCGGCGCGCCAGCCCCTTCGTCGCGGTCAACTGCGCCGCGATCCCGGAGACGCTGCTCGAAAGCGAGCTTTTCGGCTACGCGCCGAAATCGGGGATCAGCGGCAGCGATCCGCGCGGCAAACCCGGGAAGTTCGAGCTGGCGAATGGCGGCACGCTGTTCCTCGACGAGATCGGCGACATGAGCCTTTCCACGCAGGCCAAGATCCTCCGCGTGCTCGAGGATCGCGTCGTGAACCGGCTCGGCGGGAACGAAGGCATCCGCGTGGATTTGCGGATCGTCGCGGCCACCAACAAAGTGCTTGAGAAAGCGGTCGCCGAGAGCGCTTTCAGAGAAGACCTCTACTACCGCCTGAAAGTCTTCAAGTTCGAGCTGCCCCCGTTGCGGGAGCGCCGCGAGGATATCCTCGCCCTCTGCCAGCATTTCCTCGCCCTCCATGCCTCGGACTCGCGAGGGCCGATCGACCTGTCGCCACGCGCCAGAGAGTTGCTCCTTTCCTACCACTGGCCCGGCAACATCCGCGAGCTCAAGAATTGCGTCGAGGAGGCGATTCTCCTGTCGAACGGGCGCACGATCTACCCCGAGAATCTGCCGAGCGACCTGCGGCGCAACGACCTGCCCCAGCCTTTCGGGACGCTCGCCGAAGTGGAGGCGCAGCACGTACGGCGCGTCCTCCAAAGTGTCAACTGGAACAAGCGGCGCGCTGCCGAGATCCTGGGCATTAACCGGTCGACGCTCTACGAGAAGATCCGGCTGTACGCGATCGAGAAGCCCGTGGATCTCGAGCTGTCGGAAAACGATTCGCGCGAGCCGGAAGCGCCAACCAGCACCACCGCCTTCGAGGAGAATCATGACGACTCCAGCGTCCCCGATGCTGAACGGCATGCGGGAGCACGTGCGTCGGACGACCGAGCTGCTTCAGCAAATTGACTTCGGTGCGGTCGAGAAGCTGGTCGATCGATTGCACGAAGCCTACGAGCGGGGGGGGCGCGTCTTCATTTTCGGGAACGGCGGCTCCGCGGCGACGGCTTCTCACATGGCGGAGGACCTCGCGAAGAGCCCCGTCAAGGACATGACCGTCCAGAAGCGCCTGCGGGTCTCGAGCCTCACGGACTCGGTGCCGTTCATCTCGGCCCTCGGCAACGACTGGGGCTACGACTGCGTGTTCCGGGAGCAGCTATTGACCAACGCGGAGCCTGGCGACATCGCGATTGCGATCAGCGGCTCCGGCAACAGCCCCAACGTCTTGCGCGCAGTGGAGTGGGCCAGGGAGAACAGGCTCTTTACGTGCGGTCTGACCGGTTTCGGTGGCGGGCGGCTCAAAGAGATCGTCGACTTGAGCATCCACAGCGCGGTCCACGACATGGAGATCGCCGAGAATTGCCACATGATTGAGGTTCACCTCGCCGTGGTGGGCCTCCGATCCCGCATCAACTCGCGGTCTTGAGTCAAGGGGCGCACGTCTCGCACGGGATGAGCGCCATGGGCTGCCCCGGGCGGCTTCCGTCGCGATAGACGGTCACGCCTTTCAACCCTTCGTGGAAGGCTCGCAGGTACATCGCTTTCACCTGCGCGACCGTGGCGTCTGACGCGAAATTGATCGTCTTCGAGACCGCAGAGTCGCAGTGGCGCTGGAAGGCGGCCTGCATCCGGATATGGACCTCCGGTGCGACGTCGCGGGCCGTCTTAAAAACGCGTCGAACGTCGTCCGGGACGCCGGGCGCTTGCTGGATGGAGCCCTCTTGGAGGATCCTCTCGAGGAGCCCTCGTGAGTAAAACCCGCGCTCTTTGGCGACTCTCTCGAAGATGGGGTTCACTTCCGGCAAGGACTGCCCGTCAAGGATATTGCGGTGGAATACGAGCGAGAAGAGCGGCTCGATCCCGCCCGAGCAGCCGGCCAGGATCGAGATCGTGCCCGTCGGGGCGACTGTCGTGACGGCAGCGTTTCGCTGCGCCCGATGGCGGTCCGTGTCCCATCGGCTGCTCTTCCACGCCGGAAAGGCGCCGCGCTCCGCGGCGAGCGCCTCGCTCGCGGCGTGGGCTTCGTCGTTCAGCGAGCGCATGATGTTCTCGCCAAGCGCGAGAGCCTCCTCCGAGTCGTACGGCAGCTGCAACAGGAAGAGCAGATCGGCGAAGCCCATGACGCCGAGCCCGATCTTGCGGGTGAGCTTGCACATCCTCTCGGTGGGGACGATCGGGTAGCGGCTCGCCTCGACGACGTCGTCCAGGAATCGGACTGCGGTCCTCGCCGTCCGGCGGAGCGCTTCCTCGTCGAATCTCCCATCGCGCACGAGCTTCGCGAGGTTGATCGATCCGAGCGTGCACGCCTCGTACGGCAGGAGGGGCTGCTCGCTGCATGGGTTCGTAGCCTCGATCGTGCCGAGCGCGGGCGTCATGTTGTCCCGCTGGATGCGATCGAGGAAAAGGATGCCCGGCTCGCCGGTCGCCCAGGCGCGTTCCGCGATGCTCTCGAAGAGCTCGCCGATGCTCCAAACGGACGAGGAGCCCTTGGCGCGCGGCAACGGAGCTTCGACGCCCGTTCGCGGGTTTCTCACGAGGTGCGGAGCGCCTGGCTCGGCAGTCGCCTTACGGATGAACTCGTCCGGAACGGCTACGGAAATGTTGAAGTTGACCAGGTCCGTCGTCCTGTCTTTCGCGTGCAGGAACGAAACGATGTCGGGATGGTCGACGCGCAGCACTCCCATGTTCGCGCCGCGGCGAAAAGCGCCCTGCTGAATCGCGCTCGTCGCCGTGCTGAAGACCTGGAGGAAGGAGACTGGCCCCGTTGACCTCCCGCCGCTCGAGAGGACGAGGTCCCCTTCGGGCCGGATGCGCGAGAAGTCGAACCCGGTGCCGCCGCCGGCTTTCTGGATCAACGCCGCGTGCTTCAGCGCTTCGAAGATGCTCTCGATGGAATCTTCCACGGGCAGGACGAAGCACGCGCTCAGCATTCCGAGCTCGCGCCCCGCATTCATGAGCGTGGGTGAGTTGGGCAAGAACACGCCGTCGAGAAAGAGCTGGAGGAACTGCTCGCTCGAGCGGCGCTCTCTGCCGGGATCGCCCGGCCAGAGCCGCTCCACGGACGCGACGGCCTCCGCCACGCGGCGAAAGAGGTCTTCGGGCCCCTCACATACCTCGCCATTGGCAGGATGGCGGCGCAGATAGCGCGCCCGCAGCACCCGCAGAGCATTTTCGCTCCAAGCAGGTCGTTGGGGGACCGGCTCCGCCGCTGGATTTGCCATGGATGGATTGTAGCAGGAGAGTCGACTCAGGGTCGAAGCGCGGCGGCGATTGACTCGACCTGCTCGGCTGGACGCGCGGCTCCCAGCACGGTGGAGGCGACGGCAACGCGAGCTGCTCCCGTTGCGCGCACCTGGGCGGCGTTGGCCGCCGTGATGCCTCCAATCGCAAAGACGGGGACGTCGATGGTATCCACGACGCGGCGGAGCCCTTCGAGACCGAGCAGCGGCCCTGCGTCTTTGGTCGTCGTGGCGAACACGGGCCCTGCACCCACGTAATCGGCGCCGTCCCGCTGCGCCGCGAGCGCTTGCTCCACGGAATGCGTCGATACGCCGACGAGCGCCTCGGGGCCCACGATGCGCCGAGCTTCGGCGACGGAGAGGTCCTCCTGCCCGACGTGCACGCCGTCCGCAGCAGCGAGGCTCGCGATGTCCGGCCGGTCGTTCACGATCAGCAGCGCGCCAGCGGACGCAGTCAGCTCGCGCAGGCTTCGCGCCAGGTCGAGTAGCCGCCGATCGCCGCTCTCTTTCTCCCGCAGTTGCACCATGCCGACTCCCGCGGCAACGGCGTCCCGCACCACGGCCTCCAGCGGCTGCCGCGCCATCGCCGTCGTCGCGAGGAGGCAGATGTGCACGCGCTCGAGGCGATTTTTCAGCGCCCCGCCTCTCTGGAAAACCGAGAGGCCCTTTTCGACCTCGTAGAGCCGGTAGCGGGCACTCTCGATGGCCGAGGCGGCTTCCTTCCGGACGATTCGCAGCGCCTCTTCGAGCGCTCGCAGGGCTTCTTTCGCCCGTTCGATGTTGCGGAACGCAAGCGTTTCGGCGCTCACCGCCTCGGTGGGAGAGGCGATTTCTCGGCCGACGTCGCCGCTCGCATCGCGCGCCTCGAGCAGCCGCGCGCGCTCGGCAGCGTCCGGACAGCCCGCGGCGAGGACGGCATGGCGTAGTCTCTTCAGCTCCTCCGAAAACCCCCGCAGGCCCCAGTGGAATCGGCACACGTCCTCCGCGACGCGCAGAGCCTCCGAGGCGCGGTTCAAGTTGGCGTCGATGATGCGCAGGAGCGTGCGCTGAGGCGGTGGCTGCATGTGCCGGACCTGCGATTGTCCTTCGACACCTGATCTCGAACCAACTATAATCCGCGCCCGATGAGCGCCCGCGCACCATCTCGTGCCATTGCGTTGGCCCTCTCGGCGGTGCCGGGCTGGGGGCACATCTACTGGGGGCGCGAGTTCCAGGGCCTCGGGCTGTTCACTGCCGCGGCTGTGGGCTGTTTCGCGATCTTCAACGGATTTTTTCTCTACCTCGGCGCAGGGCGAGAAGCCTTGCTCTTGTGCGGAACGATCCTGCTCGCGGGGACTGTCGTGTGGACGTGGTGGGACATCCTGGGCACCACGAGCCCGCGCCGGCTCAAGGCGGAGGAGGAGCGGCGCCTGGAGTCTCTGCGGGCCGGCACGATGGCCTACTTGCGCGGCGATCTGCCCGCCGCCGAGGCCGCGTTCCTGAAGTGCGTGCACTCCGATCCGGCCGACGTCGAAGCCACGTTCCGGTTGGGCGTCGTGTGTTCGCGCACGGGAGAGCTTCGCAAGGCGCGCGGCTGGCTTCGACGAGCGCGGCGCATGGACGTCGAGGAAAAATGGAAATGGGAGCTCGGCCGAGAGATCGGCCGGCTCAAAGGCGCGCACGTCGCGGCGAGTACCGGCGCCGATGGCGATGGTGGACGAGCTGCCCGGAAGACCGAGGCGATGGTGGAGGAGAAAAGCTCGTCCTGAGGTCGCAACATGGTCCGGGCCGGATCGGCGAAAGTGAAAACGCTCGAAGGCGCCCTGCGGCGGATCGTATCGGGCGCGTCGACGACTCGAGTCATCCGGAATGGCACCCCGGGCGACGCCGGCCTTTTCGAGCTGGATTACTCTCAAGTAATCCTTCGCCGGAACTACCGGCAGCCCGTGCTCGCTGCTGCAGTGGCATCATCAGCGCCGACAGCGACCATCGCTTCGCGCTTCGCACGCTGGGCCCGGCCAGGCGCTAACGTCGTTGCCTCGACGCTCAACGACCTCGCCGCGCGAGGCGCCGAGCCTCTTTTCGTGCTCCTCCAGGCCCGCGGCGGGTCGCAAATCCAGGAGCTCGAAGACGCGGCCCGCGAGTGCCGGGGGGCAGGTTGCGCGCTCCTCACCGCAGTCGCGGGGCGTGACCCGTCTCCCGGAGAGTCTCCCATCCTCTTCGCCACAGCCGTTGGCGTCGTCGAGAAATCGCGCCTGACTCCGCCGGCACGCGCCGAGCTCATGCCAGGCGATCAGCTCCTCGGGATCCGTGCGTTGGGGCTCCACCTGACGGGCCAAGCGCGCGTCTTGCGCTGGGCGCATGCGGAGGGTATCGACTTGTCCGCGCCGCTAGATGGTCTGGATGAGCCGCTCGCGAAAGCGCTGCTCGCGCCCGCACGGACTTTCATGAAGCCGCTTCTCCAGACGTTCCGCGCGTACCGGACGAAGAAAGTCATTCACGCCGCGAGTCATGTGCGCGAGCGCGGCCTTCGATCGGCGGTCGAGCGCCTGTTGCCGCCCCGATTCGACGCGAGGCTCCACATCGACGCGAGTCTTCTGCCGCCGATCATCTCCGCGCTCCAACGCGCCGCCGGCTGGTCGGACCGGGTGGCCTACACGCATTTCGGCGGAGGGATTGCTTTCGTGCTGCTCGTCTCGCGCTTCTTCGCGGACGCGGTCGCGCGAAGGCTCGAGCGGGCGAACGTGCCCGTGGCTCGGCTGGGGGAGATCGTCCCGGGCACGGGCAAAGTGGTCCTCGCAGCGCAGCGGTGAGCCCTCCCGGGCCCCGCGCTCCGGCGAGCGCCGGCTCAGATCTCTCCCGAAAAGACCTCGACGGCCGGGCCGGTC
>Ga0111539_10011326_pt1 | contig 11200 bp, 9 predicted proteins | sample RhiMethybrSRZTD1_FD_79667 | JGI IMG/M metagenome (GOLD analysis project Ga0111539, IMG submission 79667) | Populus rhizosphere microbial communities from Tennessee, USA - Rhizosphere MetaG P. TD hybrid SRZTD1 (version 2) (version 2) | ecosystem: Host-associated > Plants > Roots > Rhizosphere >...
CAACAACTGCGTCGCGCCGACCGAGCTGGGGCTCGATGGATTCGTTGCGGCATCGTGGCAGCAGTTGGGCGCGATCAGACCGGCGCGCATATTGGAGATCCTCCTCGCCGCGAGCGTGTGCGGCTCGCTCCCGTTTGGCGTCGCCATCCTGGTGCCATTGCTGCTCACGCTCTCGCTGGCGCTGCTCGTGCGCGGGACCTTGCGCGACCTTGGCACTCCGAAGTCATGGGCGGACGTTGGAGGCGCGCTGTGGCTTCTGCAGCCGCTCGGAACTGAAGCGGGACTATGGCCGGCGGCTCTCCACGTGCCTCTCGGGCTCGCACTCGCGCTCGCAGCGGTGCGGTTGTACCGGCGCGGTCGGCTTGGGTGGGCCGCCGTCGCAAACCTGGGTGCAGCAATGTCTGTCGAACAGGTGATCTTCCCCTTGACTCTCGCTGCATGGCTGGTCTCCCCGCCCGGCAAGCGCCGACGCGCGGCGATCGCGAGTGGCGCGGTCATAGCTGCCGTAGTTGCCAGCGTTCTGCTGTGGCCCGGTGCGAACCCCCGGCTCCGCGTCAGTCTGTTCGAACGGATTGCCGGACTTACGGCCGACCCCTCTTTCTATGTCGGGTTTGCCGCTGTGGGTCTGGGGCTGCACTCCATTCCGCTCGCGATCTGGTGGGCGCTCCCCTGGAGCCCGCTCATTTTAGCCGCTGGAGCTATCGTCGGATGGTGGATGGGTCCTTCCTTGACGATGGCAAGCCGGCCGGTTGGACGCCGTGAGTTGTTCACGGGTTTTGTCGCGGTCGTCGCAATCGTCGTGCTCTCGAATATCGTCGTCGTCTTCGCTGTGCCTCAGCAAGGCTCACCGCGCGTATTCGCGCCAACGTGGCTCGCCCTGGCAATCGCCGCGGGTGCAGGTGGCGCGTCTGTTCGGTGGCGACGTCCTCGACTGCTTGGAACGATTGGCGGGCTCTTCGCCGCGGGCGCGGTGTTGTCACTCATGCTCAGTGTGTCTGTTCGCCTGCGCAGTGCAGATTTCACCGCTCGGGCGGCCCGTGTGGTAGCGGCTCGGATTCCAGACGGTGGCAGCGTCGCGCTTTGTCACGTTCGCCGCACGGTAGTCCAGCCCGCTCCGCGTGGCGCATTCGCAGTTCACGAATTCATTTATGAGTGGGCGGCCGAGCGCGCTCTCCAGTACTACACTGGACACCACGCTACGATTTATCTATCAGGTGAGTTGTGGGATCGGCCCTGCCCACCGGTTCGCGACGTCGACGCCGTGATTGAGTTCGACGAGTTGCTGGCGGGATCCCGCCCGTGACGGACGTCCGGCGCGCGATCGCTGGCGACTTGACGGTCATCGTGCCGACGATGGGCGGTCCTGTCTTGCAAGGATGCCTTGAATCGATCGCGAGTGGCACCGTCTGGCCAGCGTGTCTCGTGGTGATCGATCAAGGGCACGGCACGGCAGCCTCGAATTGGGTCGCTGACGTGCGGAAGCAGGGAATGAGCGTTCTGCACGTGCCAGCGAAGCACGCTGGAATCTCGGCGGCGACCAACCGGGGATTGGAGCACGTAGGCACACGCTACGCGGCCGTCACACATGACGACTGCAGGGTTCGGTTCGACTGGCTGGAACGGCTGGCCGCCCGCGTAACCGAGATCGGCGACGCAATTCTGACTGGCCGCGTTGAACCTGAGGGTGAAGGCATCGTTCTCACTGTGAAGACCGCCGACCGGCCGGCCGTCTACACGTCGCCGCTGTTAGACGGTGATGTGCTGTTCCCGCCCAACATGGGATTCGCGGTACGGTTACTGGATCGGATTGGGTGGCTCGATGAGCACCCGTCGCTGGCTACGGCAGGCGAAGATAACGAGTGGGCGCACCGCGCCTTACGGGCCGATGTAAAGATTGTCTATGATCCAACCGTGGTGGTGAATCACCTGGCTCGCCACAGGCTCGAGGATTTGCCCGTGCTCTACCGGCGTTACGCACGTGGTCAGGGTGCGTTTTATGGCACGTGGCTCAGGCGAGGAGATCGATTCATCGCGCTTCGTGCAGCGCGCGATCTCGTCCGAGCCCCATGGCTTCTCGTCCGCGGGCTCGTCACCCACAACTCCGAGCTAATCTCGATGGGGCGCGGGGAAATCGCCGGGCTGCTTCCGGGAATCGTCGCAGGGCTGCGAAACCCTGGCGTTCGACTGGAGCGCGCAGGCAATAACTCAGCCTAGAGGCTCGTGTTTTATCTGTGATCTTTTATCCGACCGAGCCCGTAAAACGCATCTGCGGGAGGTCGCGTTGGCAACTTGAAGATGTGGCTGAGAAAGCCGAGCTTTATCGTGGGTGCCTTAACTTCCACGTGGCCACGGCATCACGCCGACAGCGCCGGCTTAGGCGCCAGGCAGCCAGGCTGGACTGAGGTACATAGGATCATAGGATGCGCTTTTCGGTCATTACTCCCAGCTTCAATCCCTCGCCGTGGTTGAACCTTTGTATCGCGTCTGTGGCGGATCAGGCAGTTGATGTCGAGCACATTGTGCAAGACGCCGGATCGACGGATGGAACGCTCAGTTGGCTGCAGCAAGACGCGCGGGTTAAGGCGTTCATCGAACGCGACAGCGGAATGTATGACGCCGTGAACCGCGGGCTCCGGAGGGCTGACGGGCACATCCTGGCGTATCTCAACTGCGACGAACAATACTTGCCTGGCTGTCTTCAAGCGGTCGAAAGTTTCTTCAGGGCACACCCGGCTATCGACGTGCTCTTTGGCGATTTCGTGGTCGTGAATTCCGATCTGAATTACCTGTTTCACCGCAAAGTGCAAGTGCCGTTGAAACACCATACTTGGGTATCCCATTTGCCGGCGTTCACGTGCGCGACGTTTTTTCGCCGGACAATCCTCAACAATCACGGACTGTTTTTCGACCCGCGGCTCCGCGACGTCGGGGATGCGGAATGGATGCTTCGCCTTTTGAAACACCGAATACCGATGGCAGTGTTGCGCCAGTTCACTTCGGTGTTCACGATGACCGGGGAGAACATGAGTGCCAAGCCAAACGCGATCCGTGAGAGGCGGGAGCTGCAAGCATCCGCTCCAGCTATGGCGCGGACACTCAAGCCCCTTCTCGTTCTTCAGCATCGCCTGCGCCGGCTGGCAGGAGGGATATATTTTCAGCGTCCTTTTTCGTACGACATCTACACGAAGGGGAGTCCAGACAGGCGAGTGTCGTTTGAAGTGACGCGTCCTCGGTTTCGTTGGAGAACGAACTGAGAAACACGGATATGGATTCCGGTTCATTCTCGCTTGCATATTCGATCGCCGACCAGAGCTTTGCCCGAACGAAATCACTTGGCATTCTCAACCTCTCGCTACAACTCGCCGAGGCCCTCTCATCGAGGTCAGAGATTCAACGACTGGAAGTGTTTTCCAATTCGTCGTTGCGTGAACGGCACGATAAGTTTGGAGGGCGTCAGGTTCGCTGCTTTGATCATGCATGTGCAACGCGGTTGGGTCGGATTCTCTGGGACCAACGACAGGTTTATCGCGAAGCCGAGAAACGGCGCGTGCAGTGGTTGTTGCTGCCGAAAGGCTTCGAGTCGTTCTGTCGGAAGCCGCGAATCAAAGTAGCGGCGTATGTTCACGATGTGATCGGCGAGTGGTACCGAGAGCGATATCCGAGGGCCGTGTCGCGAAGCGAGTCCTGGTACTTTCGGCAAAGCCTTCTGGCGACGTTGAGGCATTCCACAGTAATTTTCACAAACAGCGATTTCACGCGTCGAGAGTTACTGGCACTAGGCGAGAGGCACGCCATCCGCGCTCCGGATATCACGGTCGCGGGCATTGGCTTTGCCCAGACTACCGCTCCGCCGCGTGGCAGTCGCGGTCGAATCGTTGTTCTGGCGAGTCCGTTGCCGCACAAGCGGACGGATCTCGCTCTTGAATTCATGACGGCTTGGCAGCGAACGACGGGCTTTGCCGGCCCGGTCCATTGGGTGGGTCGGTTTCCCTTCGGTTTGAGGCAGCCGACCGACCTCGGCTGGGAATATCACACCCGCTTAGATGACTGCGCCTACAATTCACTGATTGCCGAAAGCAAGGTCGTGGTTTACTTCTCAGAGTACGAAGGCTTCGGCATGCCGCCAGTAGAAGCGGTCCTGGCAGGCGCGTGTCCGGTCTACTCCACGATTCCGGCCACGCAGGAGATCATGCGCGGCCTTGGTGCGCCGTTCGACAACTCCTCTGTCGACTCTTTTGTCGCCGCGATGAAGAACGCGGTCAAAATGCCGCCTTCAGAGCTGGCGAGCACCGAGCAGTCTCTGTTATTGCGCCACAACTGGTCAGCGGTTACGGATCGAATCATCGGCGCGTTGAAATGTCACAGAACGACCGCGTAATTTTCGAAACGTCTCACGATGCTTTTCCCGGTCGATTAGTCTGCGCTCTGGGATGCGCTTGCGCTTCGGAGCCGACGCGGATGTATCGGTTGAGTGCCGAGCACAACCGTAGCCCGCATTCAATGAAATCACCGATTCGACAGCCCGTACATTCGCGGCCGGTCCCGCAACGCGCGTTAGTTCAATCCGAATGGACGTATCCGTTATCGTTCCAACGCGAAATCGAAGCGCGCTATTGGCCACGACGTTGCGGAGCGTCTCACGCCAGCGGGACGTCGATCTCGAGGTCATCGTCGTCGACGAGGCGTCAACGGACGACACACCGGCGATGCTGGCCGCTCTCCACGATTCCCGCGTCCGCGTTGTCCGTCACGACACGCCGTCTGGAGTGGCGAACGCTCGGAATCGCGCAGCTGCCGAGGCGCACGGCGAATGGCTCGCCTTCCTCGATGACGATGACCTCTGGGCTCCCGAGAAACTTGTATGGGAATTGCAGGCCGCCCAGGACGCCGGTAGGGATTGGGCCTACACCGGAGCCGTGGTCATGAACATGCACAGCCAAATCCTCCGCGTCCAGAGACCGTTGCCTCCAGAAGAAATCGTAACGGCGCTGCCACGACAGAACGCGATTCCGGGTGGAGGATCCAACGTCGTGGTGCGACGAACGACGTGGAAGATCGTCGGTCCTTTCAACACTCGACTGCGTAATACAGAGGAGTGGGAAATGTGGATCCGTCTTGCAAAGCATGGCACCCCGGCATGCGTGTGCAGTCCACTGATTGCCAGGCGGCTCCATCACTCGAATTCGACGCTCGACATCGCCGAGATCGTGCGCGGAACGCAGCTGATCGAGGCGCTGCATCATACGACGGCGGACTGGGGCAGGCTGCACCGGTGGTTCGCCCATTCGTATCTGCGGGCCGGGCGCCGCTGGGCGGCGCTCAATGAGTTCGCCCGGGCCGCCGTCGGCGGTCATGGACGCGAGGTTGCTTCTGACCTGAGGGTTATTCTTCAAAGTAAAGTCGCGGGCCGCACTCCGGCATCACGCGATCACAACCGGGATGACGCCTGGATCGGTATGGCGACCGCATGGATACAGGAGCTGCTGGACAGCTCACCGGGAAGACATACTTAGTCAGAGCACATGAACGTATCCGTGGTGGTGCCAACGCGCAATCGCAGCACGCTGCTGAGCATGACGCTGCGCAGCGTGTTGCGCCAGCAGCAGGTCGAGCTCGAGGTCATTGTCATCGACGAGGCCTCGACCGACGATACGGCTGCGATGCTCGCCACACTCGGTGACGCGAGAGTTCGCGTCATCCCTCACGATCGACCTCTTGGTGTCAGCGCTGCCCGTAACCGAGGCGCCGCCGAGGCGCATGGCGAGTGGCTCGCTTTCGTCGACGATGATGATCTGTGGGCTCCCGATAAGTTGGCACGGCAGATACAGGCGGCGGAGACCGCCGATCGTGACTGGGCTTACGGCGGGTCGGTGAATATCACCGATCGTGGCCACGTCGTTTACGGCCGTCCACCGCTCTCTCCCGAGGAGATGGTCGCGGCGCTGCCTCGATACAACGCGATCCCCGGTGGCGGCTCCAATGTCGTGGTCCGGCGAGCGACATGGACGCTGGCCGGTCCTTTCGACACCCGCCTGCGTAATACCGAGGATTGGGAAATGTGGATCCGTCTGGCAAAGCACGGCCCTCCAGCGTGGGTGTGCAGTCCGCTCGTCGGTTACCGGGTTCACAACTCGAATTCGTCGCTCGACATCGCGGAGATCGTCCGTGGGACAAAGTTGATCGAGACGCTTCATCATACGACGGCCGATTGGGGTAGATTGCATCGATGGCTGGCTGAGTCGTGCCTGCGGAGTGGTCAGCGTCGCGAGGCGCTTGGGCAGTTCGCCAGGGCGGCCGTGCGAGGTCAGCTAGGCGGAGTTGCCTCGGACTTACGTGATATTCTCCGCCGACGTGTCGAGCACCGCGTTCGCCGGACGCGGCGCGTCCGCCGCATCGGAATCGAGAGCACGTTCTCAGGCGATCCCTGGATTGCGACAGCCGTGGCATGGCTGCAGCTGGTGGAAGGCTGTGACCTGTTGCCGAACGAGCAGCCGCCGACGCCTGTGACGGTTTCGGGACAAACCTCGCGCAGCTGAGGCTCGTCCTCTCGACGTCACATCAGCAGTTATGCAGAGAGCAGATCCGATATTCATTCACGGCGTGCTTCCACGCAGCGGGACGAACTTCCTGTGGGACCTCCTGCTACTTCATCCCGATTGCGTGCGCGCACAGGAACCCGTGAACGAAGATCTGTTTCTCGACTCCTCCGATCATCTGGTGCGGTTTGTCGACGCCGTGCGCGCCTCCTGGGATCCGAAGTGGGGAACGTTTGCCGCAGATCTCCCGGACAGGCTCTACGCGAGCATCGGAGATGGGCTCATCTCGTTTCTGTGGACGGATCATCAGCGCCGGCTCGTGACGAAATCACCGAGCGTTGTACACCTCGAGCGGTTCTTCAGATTCTTCCCGTGCGCCAGATTGCTCATCCTGGTGCGAGACGGCCGTTCAGTCGTGCAGTCGGCGATGGATACATTCGGCTGGGACTTCGACCGTGCGTGCCGTGCCTGGTCGGAGGCTATGCACACGATTCATCGTTTCCAGCAGGCGGAATCGGCTCGTATGGACCGCTGGTGCGTAGTGCGGTACGAGGATCTCGTGGACGACCCGGAAGGGCAACTGCGTGCGATCTTCGAGTTTCTCGCGCTCGATCCGGTGCGATACGATTTCGAGGCCGCGCGCAACCTTCCGGTTCGCGGCTCTTCGGCGTTCGGTCGCAGCGACGGCAACGTGCATTGGAAAGCCGTGACGAAGGATGCGTCGTTCGCGCCGAAGGAACGATGGCGCTCCTGGCACACCACCCAGCTCGAGCGCTTCGACTGGCTCGCCGGCGAACAACTCGTTGCGGCCGGTTATGCACCCTCACGGCGCCAGTTCAGCATCGCGCGTTCGATCAAACACTCACTTTACGACTGGCGGTGGCGTGCAGCGAAAACGGCACGCCGGATCGGCTATTCCACGAGAGTGCGTCTGGCGCTGCGCAGCCGGATAGCGGGCACGCTGAAGGGTCTGCGCCCTGTTTAGCGGTATCGAGAGTGCGATGCGCGACCATCCGTTGACGGTATACACGCCGGAATCGCCCTTGCGGCAGCCTGCGAAGTTCGTCCGCGACATGATTGCCGACCTGTTGGCCTCGCGCGAGCTTGCGTGGCGGCTGTTCCTCCGCGATCTCAGCGCCCAGTACCGTAACAGTGTTCTCGGGTATATCTGGGTATTCCTGCCGCCGCTTGTCGCAAGCCTGCCCTTCGTCTATCTGAATTCGACCGGCGTGGTAAGAATGGGCGAGACGCCCATTCCCTACGCAGCCTATGCCATGGTGGGCACGATCATCTGGCAGACGTTCGTCGACGCGCTCAACAGCCCGCTGCGGACGCTCAACGCGGCGCGTTCCATGCTGACCCGCATCAATTTTCCGCGAGAGGCGATCCTGCTTTCGGGGTTGATGCAGGTCGGATTCACGTTTCTCGTGCGCCTCGTACTGCTGATTGCAGTCTTTGGCGCATTCGCACTCGAACCGGCCGCGACTGCGCCGCTATTCTTCGTCGGCATGCTGAGCGTGGTGGGGACGGGATTCATGATTGGGCTCCTCTTGACTCCGGTCGGTATGCTCTACAGCGACGTGTCCCACAGTCTCCCGATTGCGAGCACGTTCCTGATGCTGCTCACGCCGGTGCTGTATCCGGTGCCAGCGTCCGGTTTCGGCGCCATCGTTTCCGCCCTCAATCCGCTGACACCTCTGGTCACGACGACTCGCGACTGGCTCACGACTGGTCACGTAGCTCATCTCGGCGGGTTCATTCTCGTGAGTGCGGTGACTGTCACATTCCTGGTGTTCGGCTGGGTCGCCTATCGTCTGGCGCTGCCCCATCTCATCGCCCGTCTCGGCAACTGAGGACCGTGAGCGCCGACATCATCGTTCGGGTCGAAGGCGTCTCGAAAAAATTCTGCCGGGACCTGAAGCGATCGCTCTGGTACGGTTTGAAGGACACTGCCGCGGATCTCCTCGGTGGACACAGCTCCAACGGACTGCGTCCCGACGAATTCTGGGCGCTCGACGGTGTATCACTGGAGCTCGCGCGTGGTGAGTGCCTCGGCCTCATCGGTCGGAACGGCGCTGGAAAAACCACGCTGTTGAAAATGCTGAACGGGCTCATCAAGCCCGATAAGGGGCGAATTGAACTTGCCGGCCGGGTAGGGGCGCTCATCTCGCTCGGCGCCGGATTCAACCCGATCCTTACCGGTCGCGAGAACATCTACGTCAACGGTTCAGTCCTTGGACTGACCACGAAGGAGATCGACAGCAAGCTTGCTGAAATCATTGCCTTCTCGGAAATCGACGATTTCATCGACACCCCCGTGCAGAGCTACAGCACAGGCATGCAGGTAAGGCTCGGCTTTGCGGTGGCGACAGCCATGCAACCCGACGTCCTGCTCCTCGATGAAGTATTGGCGGTCGGTGACGCTGCGTTTCGCGCCAAGTGTTATGAACGACTCGCCCGAATCCGCGACAGAGCGGCCTTCATTCTGGTCAGCCATGACACGGATCAAATCGCACGCGTCTGTTCAAAGGCGCTCGTCCTGGATCATGGGCGCGAGCGCCATCTGGGCGACGTTGAAGAGGGGATTCGCGTCTACCACGACATCTCACGGCCACGCCATCACACGTCGTCCTTCGAGCAGAGCGCAGAGGGGACGATCGCCTCGATTGCCTCGTGTGACGACACGGTTGCCGACGGCGGGCAATTTACGTTTTCCATCTCGTTAGAACTGCCGGCACTGGTGAGTGTTGCAGATGTGCGAGTGGTCTTCTGGGGCGACGACGGCCTGCCTGCGTTCGATGCCTATACGAGGACACAGGGATACTCTCTTCGTTTGGAAGAGGGGACTAGCAAGGTCACCTTGACTGTAGGTCCACTTACGCTGAAACGCGGGCGTTACGCAGTCAGCATCGCTATGCTGAATCGTTCGAACAACCTCCATCTCTACTGGGGAGACCGCATACGAACCGTCGAAGTCGACGGCCCGACGACTGGTGCGGTTCCATATACGCCGCCGCTCACATGCCTTTCGATTACGGCGGAGCCGTAGGTGTCGGAGCCGTGGTTCAGATGCCGGATAACAAGACGCTGCTGTTTATCTGCGAGAAGTACTACCTCAGATTCTATCGACCGCTCGCTGCACGTCTCGTGCAATCCGGGTTCAGGCCTGTATGGGTCAGGCTCGACGGCCCCGACGAGTGGGACTACGACTATGTGGATCCGACGGCGGCAATCGACGCACTCGTAGAAGCTCCCGACTTGAAATGTCGTGAGGGCGTCGACGACCTGTATGTCTTCGAGCGTGCCGTATTCGAGCGACCCAATCTGTTCGAGAACAGCTATCCGTACACGATGCATGTCGCCCGCACGCCCGAACGAGCGCGGCGATTGGCCGAGGTTTGGTATCAATCAACCCTGGCGTTCCTCATGCGTTTCAGGCCGAGGGCGGTCTTCATCTGGAACGGACGTTATCTGCCTTACCGCGCCGTCGCCGCCGCCTGCGAGGCTGTGGGGCAGGTGCTAATGACCAGCGAGATAGGGTGGATTCCAGGCACGATATTTCTGGATCGGGGAGGGTTGTCGACGAATACAACGGATTTGCTGGGTCGCAGTTTTGAATCCGCGACCGCCATCGACATTGGCAGAGCAGATGCCTTTCTGAACGATTACACCACCCGAAAGGCGACGATGGTCTCCCAGAAGCTGGTCCCGGCGGCTGAGGTGCGACATCGTCTGTTGGGCGATGACGGTAAATTCCTGCTGCTCTATGGCTGTCAGGTTGATTGGGATACGAACGTCGTCATCGGAGCGCGGCGGTTCCGCTCGAATGAGGCGGCCGTCTCTTTCTTGATCGAATGCATGTCCGCGATTCCTGGTGCCCGCATCGTGGTCAAGACTCACCCTCTGGATGCGGAGAAGAAGGAAGACACCCTCCGTCAGATTATCGGACAAGGCGGCACGGTGGTCTCAGACATTCATCCTCACACGTTGATCGAGGCTGCGGACTGCGTGTCGGTTCGCAATTCAACGCTCGGCTTCGAGGCTCTTTGCTACCGGAAACCGCTCATCCTTCTCGAGAATGCCAAATACAAGCATCCAAAGCTGACGCTCGAGGCTGGCAACATCGCCGAGGGTGCCGCGAGCCTCTTGAGGGTCTTGACCGGAAGCTGCGATCTGCCGGACGAAGAGGCGCTCCGCAAATTCATCCTGCATGCGATCGACCACTATCTGGTTCCTGTCCGTTATCAATATTTTTTTGAACCCGCGAAGCTCGACATCTTGTCGCACTTTGGTCAGAACCAGAGCTATCGAGCGTTGGAGCAGGTGCTGCGCGCGCTACCTTCTCCGGTCCACGTCGATGTCGATGATCGTCTGCTCCGGACCATCGAGCGCTGCAAAGTGCACCGTCCCCGGCAACACTCATTCCTGTACAGACACGCCCGGAAAGTTTCGGATTGGCTGTCCTGAGAATCACGTAAGACGGCGCGTGGCGCACGCTCACGGCTCGAGCCAGTGGTCCAACCAGCGCTCGAACGTGTCGGCGTCCCAGTCGCCAACTACGTTCCGGGGGATCCGAAACGGATAGTGATCCTGGCGGGCCAGCCCGCCGGTGCCGGTGCAGGCCAACGCGTATCCGGAGTCGCGCACCAATTGGGTGGTTGCCG
>Ga0111539_10011327_pt1 | contig 11200 bp, 7 predicted proteins | sample RhiMethybrSRZTD1_FD_79667 | JGI IMG/M metagenome (GOLD analysis project Ga0111539, IMG submission 79667) | Populus rhizosphere microbial communities from Tennessee, USA - Rhizosphere MetaG P. TD hybrid SRZTD1 (version 2) (version 2) | ecosystem: Host-associated > Plants > Roots > Rhizosphere >...
CGCAACCGTGCCTGCGCTGAGCGCCAGCGCGTCCTTGGCAAGGTCGTCGGCGAGATAGAAATGGGTGAGGCTCACACCCCAGTCCACCGCGGGCACGGCGCAGGCGAGATGGATTGCCGCCGCGGAAGCGATGCTGGATTCGGCGATCTTGGCGGCGACATTGATGGCGAGGCCGAGGCGCTGGCACAATTGCGCCGCCTCCATTGCCGTGGTCATGCCACCGAGCTTGATCAGCTTGAGCGACACGCCGGCGGCACCGCAGCGCTCATGGGCCGCGATGTCGGCGAGCGAGTGGATGCCTTCGTCCGCGCCGATTGGAATGGACGAGATGCGCGTCAGCCGGGCGAGCGCGCTGAGGTCCGCGGGCGCGAGCGGCTGCTCGACGAACATCAGGCCCGCGTCGCGGACGCTTTCCACGTAGCGGCAGGCGTCGCCAAAGGTCAGCCCGCAATTGGCGTCGGCGCAGAGCAGGGTGGCGGCGCCGAGGCCTTTTCGCAGCGCGAGCGTCGACGCGATCTCGCTGTCCACGGGTTTGGTGCCGATCTTGAGCTTGAAGAAGCCGAATCCTTGCGCGCGCTTGACATTTGCTTCTGCAATGTCCTCGTCCGGCGTGGGATTGCCGAGAAGCCACATCGGCGCGACCGCGACGCGCATGGGACCGCCGACAAGGTCAACCATTGGCAGGCCGGATGATCGGCCGGCAAGATCGAGGAGAGCGACTTCGATCGCGGAATGCGCGCCGGGGTTGCCGAGCAGGGCACGCTTAAGCTTTCGGCACAAGGCGGGACGCGTCCAGGCATCCTCGCCGACGAGCAGGGGACCGAGGTGGTCGCGCACCGCTGCCAGCAGGCTGCCGAGCGTATCGCCGGTCATGGTGGGAGCGGAGGCGGCCTCGCCCCAGCCGACGGTGCCGTCCGCGCTTTCGATGCGCACCACGAGGTTGAGGGCCTGCCTTACCGTTACCCCTGCCATTGCCACGGGCTTGCTCAGGGGCAGTCCGAGCGGGATCGCGTCGACGCGACGAATGATCAGGGGCTCGCGCTCGCCGATGGATCGATAAACGTCGCTACGGGCTTCCATGCTGTGTCTCACCTGATCCCGCGCACGCGCGGCATGTGGATGAACTCCCAGGGCGACGGCATCGGCCCGACTGGAACCTCGATCAGCGTGGGGCCGTCGCGGCGCTTGAATGCGCGCCTGAGGGCCGCGCGCAGTTCAGCCGGGTTCCGCGCGCGCTCCGCCTCGGCGCCGAAACTCTGGCCATAACGCACGAAGTCGGGGTTGGCGAGATCGTTTGCGATCAGTCGGTTACCATAATGCTCTTCCTGAATGCGCCGCACATTCCCGAATGCACCATCGTTGAAGACAACGACGGTCAAGGGAATGCGATGGCGGACGGCGGTGGCAAGCTCGTTCGAGGTGAAAAGAAAGCCGCCGTCGCCCGAGATCGACAGCACCGGGACGTCCCCGCGCGCATGCTGCGCGCCCAGCGCCGTCGCGAATCCCCAGCCGAGATTGTCCTGATAGCCAGGCGACAGAAACGTCCTCGGCTTGTGGACCGGAAGCAGCAGCCGTGCGGCAAAACCGATCTGGGTGACTTCGTCTACGAAGATGCCGTCTTCCGGCAGTTCGGCGCGGATCGCCTCGAGAAATCCGATTTGAGGAGCAAGCTTGTCCAGCTTCCGGCGTATGTCGGCTTGCCGGCCTTCCATCTCCGCGCGGCGGGATGGACGGCGATGGCCGGACAGCCCCTCGATCAAGCGGCACAGGATCGGACGTGCGTCGCCGATAAGGGCGGCCGCGGGCGCTGCGAAGCGTTCGGGCTCCTCGGGGTCGGCATCCACGCGGATGATGGCGAGGTTGGAGTCGATGCCCCACTGCGTGAAGCCGTAGAACAGCCGGGTGCCGACTGCGAGCACTACATCGGCCTCGCCCCACAATTCGCGGCCGAGCGGCAGGGTGACGCTGAGGGGATCGCGGCTGTCGAGCACGCCGCGGCCGCGCCGATAGGCAAGCACAGGTGCCTGCAATAGCCGCGACAACTCGGTCACCTCAGGCGACGCGCCTTGCGCGCCCCCGCCCGCGACGATCAGCGGACGCTTGGCGGCGGCAAGGCGCCGGGACGCATCGCGGATCGCGTCCTCGTCCAAGCTCGGTTGCGGTAGCGCCAAAGGGGGCATACCCGCAGTCATCGGAAGGCTGCGGCCCCACACGTCCATCGCGCATTCCAGCACCGCCGGGCCGGGGCGGCCCGTACGCATCGCGCGGATGGCTTCGGCGACGAGAGCCGCGGCTTCGCCCGGTTCGCGGATGCGTGCGCAGAAATCGACCAGCCGATCGATGATGCCGCGCTGGTCGCGAATTTCATGCAGGTGTCCGAGCCCGCGGCCGATGGCGGATTGAGAAATTTGCCCGATCAGCCCAAGCACCGGCGCGTTCATCCCGTAGGCGGTGAGCAGCGCGGCCGCCGAATTGAGCAGGCCGGGCCCGGGCACGACGGCATAGGCCTGAGGCTTTGCGGTCGCGAGGGCGGCGCCCAACGCCATATAGGCCGCGCCCTGCTCGTGCCGCGTGTGGATGGTGCGGATTTGGTCGCTCGCCCTGAACAGCGCGTCGAACAAGGGATCGTTATGGATGCCCGGCAGCGCGTAGATCGTGTCGATGCCGTGGACGATGAGCGCGCGCACGGTTGCTTCGGCCGTCGTCATCCGCGCGTGCGCAGGGGAAACCGATTCGTTGCGTTGCGTCATGAGGCTTGGACTTCAGAACAGGCGGCCGAGTGTGCAGATCGACAGGGCGCTGTCGAGGCCCCTTCCGACGGATCGTGCTGGCCAAGAAAGCGCGGCTTGCGCTCGCCGATTTAGTCCTGTGGATCGCCGCCGTCACGGCCGCCGAGATTGCGCGCAAGGAACCGCTCGACCGCCCGCATATAGGCCATCCGGTTCGCAGTGCGGTTGATGCCGTGTCCTTCGTCCGGGAACAGGAGATATTCCACGTCGTGATTGCGCGCGCGCAGCGCCGCGACGAGGCGATCGGATTGGTCGCGCCTGACACGGATGTCATTGGCGCCTTGCACGACCAGCAAGGGGACTCGGATGGCGTCCACATGATTGAGCGGGGAGCGCTCGGCAAGTAGGCCCCGCTCGTCCGGCTTGCGCGGGTCACCGTAGAATCGCGACCAGAAGCTCATATCGCCGACGCGCCAATACCGAGGCCAGTTCTCGATCAGGCTGACCATATCCGAGATCCCGACCCGATCGACGGCGGCAACGAAAATATCGGGTGTGAAAGCAGCGCCGGACAGCGCCGCGTAACCGCCGTAGCTCCCGCCCATGATCGCGACACGCTTCGGATCGGCGATGCCGCGTTCGACCGCCCAGCGCACGCCGTCGATGAGATCGTCGTGCATCTTGCGGCCAAATTCGCGCGTGCCGGCGAGCAGAAAATCGCGCCCGTAACCGGTCGAGCCGCGATAATTGACCTGCAGTACGGCATAGCCGCGATTGGCAAGGAACTGCACCGTCGGGTCATAGCCCCAATGGTCCTGCGCCCAGGGACCGCCATGGACCAACAGCACCATCGGCCGTGGCCCGGTCGTCCCGAGCGGCACGGTGAGCAGGCCGTGCAGCGCGAGTCCGTCGCGCGCGGGAAACGTCACGGGCTCCATCGGGGCCAATTGATCCCGATAGGCGCCAAGCGGTGACTGCGTGAGGACTTTCTTTTGCCCGGTGGAACGGTCGAGAAGATATATCGCACCGTCGCCGCGATCGGACTCGATGGCGAACGTGAGCCACCGGCGCTGTCGGTCCTCACTGAGGATGCGCAACGCGGTGCGCTCACGCGTCAGCAGGGGGGTGAGATCGGCTTGGAGGAACGCATCGTAGAAGCGCCAATCCTGGAAGCCCGGCCAGGCCCACACGTAGCTCAACGCCCCGCTCTCAAGGACACGGCCGCCATAGAGGTCGGCGATCGGATGCTCATAGAGAAGATCCTCACTGCCGTTGCGCAGGTCGATACGCACCAGCCCCACGCGATTTCGCCCGCGATTGGACAGCGCCCAGGCATAGCGCGGGTTCATGGGATACCCGAGGATACGTAGGTGATCTCCGTAGGCGCCACGCATCGTCTCGCGCCAGCCGCCAACGCCGTCGGGAACCTCGGCGACCCAGCCGGCGTCCGCAAGGCAACGGAAACGCATGCGCAAGCGCCCAACCCGCGACATCGACCACCCGCAGACGTCGCCCGGATTCTCCGCGAACAAGGTGAGCTGTCCGGTCGTGAGATTCAGCCGGTAGAGATCGAACATCCGGCCGGTGCGGCCGGTGTGACTGACGATGACGGCATTGGGATCGTCAGCGAGCGCGCGGACGAACTGGACGCGTACGCCGTCGAGCGGCGTCAAATTCCTGGCGATGGGCTCGGCCGCGTCTATATCTACGGCGAAGAGGTGAGCATTCTCATCGCCGTTGCCGTCCATCAGGACCAATAGGCGTTTTCCGTCGCGGCTCCATCCGAAGGTGTCGGCGCCGGGCCAGGGGGGCGCGCCTCGCGCGGCGTCTCGACGGTGCGTGCGGTGGTTTCGTCGAGCCGACGGAAATGCACGGTCGCACGCCCCCCGTTCATTGCGATCCAAGCCAGCCGAGTGCCGTCGGGCGATACCCGATAGTCCCAGCTGGCGTCCGGGTTGGCGAAGAAGGCCTTCAGGGGCAGAAGCGGCGCGTCTTCGGCCGCGCTCGGACCGGCGGTGATGGTGACCAGAACCACTGCCAGGAGAGGCAGCAGACCATGCCGCAGACGCATCGGTTCCTCCCTCGACGGCGAACCGCGCTGATCGCTTCAGGCGGCACGAACGCCCTGCGCCATCATAGCTTTCCCGTCCTTGACAAGCGAGGCCGCGCATGTGCCTTTCCGCGCGAAAGCATCGAGGCCCGTTCATCATCATGCATCGCTACCGCTCCCACACCTGCGGCGTCCTGCGCGAAGCCGACATCGGCAAGGAGGTCCGGCTGTCCGGCTGGTGCCACCGCATCCGCGATCACGGCGGTCTTCTGTTCATCGACCTGCGGGATCATTACGGCATTACCCAGGTGGTGGCCGATCCCGACTCGCCCTCGTTCAAGGACGCCGAGAAGCTGCGCTCGGAATGGGTGGTGCGTATCGACGGCAAGGTGCGCAAGCGTCCGGCCGGCACCGAGAACCCGGACCTGCCGACGGGCGCCATTGAAGTTTACATCAGCGAGATCGAAGTGCTCGGTGCGGCCGCTGAGCTGCCGATGCCGGTGTTCGGGGACCAGGAATATCCGGAAGACATCCGGTTGAAGTACCGGTTTCTCGATTTGCGGCGCGAGCGGCTCCATCGCAACATCATGATACGCGGCGCAGTGATCGACTCGATCAGGCGGCGCATGAAGGAGCAGGGCTTCTTCGAGTTCCAGACGCCCATCCTGACCGCGTCCTCTCCCGAGGGCGCCCGCGACTATCTCGTGCCGTCGCGCCTGCATCCGGGAAAATTCTACGCACTGCCGCAGGCGCCGCAACAGTTCAAACAACTGATCATGGTGTCGGGCTTCGACCGATACTTTCAGATCGCGCCGTGCTTCCGCGACGAGGACGCGCGCGCCGACCGTTCTCCCGGTGAATTCTATCAGCTCGACTTGGAGATGAGCTTCGTCACCCAGCAGGACGTGTTCGACGCAGTCGAGCCGGTCATGCGCGGCGTGTTCGAGGAGTTTTCAGGCGGCAAGCCGGTGACGCCGAAATTTCCGCTCATCCCCTACAGGGATGCGATGGTCAAGTTCGGTAGCGACAAGCCGGACTTGCGCAACCCGCTCGTCATTGCTGACGTGACCGAAGAATTCAACGATGCGAGCGTCACCTTCAACGCTTTCAAGAATGTGATCAAGGCCGGTGGCGTGGTGCGTGCCATTCCCGCGCCCGCAGCGGCGGCGCAGCCGCGCTCGTTCTTCGACAAGCTCAACGACTGGGCGCGGCAAGACATGGGTGCCCCTGGGCTCGGCTATATCGTGTTCGATGCGGAGGGGGGCAAGGGACCTATTGCCAAATTCATCCCACCGGACGTGCAGGCGACGATCAGGGCCAAGGCCGGCGTCGGTGCCGGGGACGCGGTTTTCTTCGCGGCCGACAAGCCGGCCGGTGCTGCCAGGCTGGCAGGCGCTGCGCGCACCCGGATCGGAGAAGACCTCGGCCTCGTCGCCAAGGACCGTTTCGAGTTCTGTTGGATCGTTGATTTCCCGATGTACGAATGGAACGAGGAAGAGAAGAAGATCGACTTCTCACATAACCCATTCTCCATGCCCAACATGGGGATGGACGAATTCCTTGCGCTCGATCCGTCGGATCGCGAGACGATTCTCGCCATCAAAGCCATCCAATACGACATCGTCTGCAATGGCGTTGAGCTGTCCTCCGGGGCCATCCGCAACCATCGCCCCGAGGTCATGCGGAAGGCATTCGCCATTGCCGGCTACGGCGAGGACACGCTGGAGCAGAAATTTGGCGGCATGCTGCACGCGCTTTCGCTCGGCGCGCCTCCGCACGGCGGGATCGCACCGGGCATCGACCGCATCGTGATGCTGTTGTGCGGCGAGGAGAACCTGCGCGAGGTCGTGCTGTTCCCGATGAACCAGCGGGCCGAGGACCTGATGATGGGTGCGCCCTCGGAGGTGACTCCAAAGCAGCTGCGCGAATTGCACATCCGGCTCAACTTGCCTGAAAAAGGCTGATCTGCTCGGGCCGATGCGGAATTTCTCCGACTGAAATCCAATCCGAGGCTCACAGCGGATGGGCTGCAGTCCGCGGCGCCGAGCGCTCGCGACGAGCTGCAACAGCATTCGTAGCTGATCCCGCAGAGCCCTCTATCGGCGTTGACGAGGGCGTAAAGGAGCGTCACGATCACCTTGGAATAATTCAGAACAAGCCGGACGGCACGACCGGCGAGGCGCCACGGACGCGCTGATAGGGAGGACTGCATGAGCCAGATGGAACGACGCGCCTTCATGAAAGGCGCGGCAGGCGGCGCGCTTGCCTTCACGGTAGGCGGGATCGAAGTTCTGCTCACGCCGGCGGCGGCACGGGCGCAGGGTGTTCCTTTGCGGACGTTGACCGCCGCCCAGGCGGCCACGCTCGAGGCGCTGGGAGAGACGCTCGTTCCAGGTGCGCGCCAAGCCGGCATCGCGCATTTCGTCGACCAGCAGATATCAATTCCGGCGGACGAGGCGCTGCTCGAAGCGCGCATCCTCAATGTTCGCCCGCCCTATGCGAATTTTTACCGCGCGGCCCTTGCCGCAGTCGACCGCGCCAGCCAGGCGCTCAACAGCGGTCGAAATTTTGCGCAGCTCGGCGAGGCCGAGCAGCGCAGTCTCGTCGACAGCATGCGCCAGAACAAGATCGAAGGCTGGCAAGGCCCGGGTGGACCGTTCGTCTACTTGCTGCTGCGCAGCGACGCGGTCGATGTCGTCTACGGCACCATGGACGGCTATGCCGGCCTCGGCATTCCCTACATGCCCCACATCGCGCCGACCAAGAGGTGGTGACATGGCGAACGAAAAAGTAGACGTCGTCATCGTCGGCGCCGGTGCCTCCGGCTCGACCTATGCCGCGGTGCTGGCCAAGGCCGGCAAGAAGGTCGTGGTCCTGGAGCAGGGACCGGACTGGCAGCTCTCCGACCTCATCAGCTCCGATTTCTGGGGACGTCGCGTGAAGCCAGCGGGCGCGCCCTTCCTGCTCGAAGGCAAGAATCCGGTTTCCTACGGTTACCAGGGCGGTTGGGGCGTCGGCGGTGCCGCTTTGCACTATTTCGCCAATTTCCCGCGGCTGTTGCCCAACGACTTCCGAATCAAAAGCGAGCACAACCGGGCGCACGACTGGCCGATTTCCTACCAGGATGTCGCTCCCTACTATGACAAGGTCGCGCGCGACGTCGGTGTTTCAGGCGACGCCAAGGCGGAGGAGATCTGGCGGCCGGCAGGCGATCCTTATCCGATGCCGCCGATGAAGACTTTTCGCAACGGCCAAATCTGGCTCAAGGGCTTCGAGTCGGTTGGAATCCGCATGGTGCCGGCCGCCGTCGGCATGAATTCGACCGAGTACAAGGGACGACCGGCCTGCATCTACGACGGCTGGTGCCACGTCGGTTGCCCGATCGGCGCGCTTGCGAATCCGCTGGTGACCTACCTTGCCGATGCCAGGAAGGCCGGTGCCGAGGTGCGTCCCTGGAGCAACGTCACGCGCGTTCTAACCAACGCGCAAGGGACCAAGGTGACCGGCGTCGAGTACTACGACCAGAAGAAGGAGCGTCAGGTGCAGGAGGCGAGCGTGGTGGTGCTCGCTGCCTGGGCCGCGCAGAATCCGCGCCTGTTGCTTAATTCGTCCACCGACAAGCATCCCAAGGGACTGGCCAATACCAACGGCCTCGTCGGCAAATACATGATGACGCATTTCAGCTCGGGCACGTTGGCCATCTTCGACGAGAATGTCGAGAACCACATGGGCACCACAGGCGCCCAATACATGTCCTACGAGCGCTACGGCAAGACCGCCCATAAAGGGGCATTCGGCAGTTCGTTCATCGTGGCCGGAACGGCGCTGAAGACAAGCGATCTCGGCGGCTTTGCCAATGCCCGACTTGACCTATTCGGTCCCGAGCTGGCCGCGTTTATGAAACGGGCGGCGCGCGGATTCAGCCGCATCGGGGCGTTCGGCGAAGAAATGCCGAATATCGAGAACCGTATCGAGCTCGCCAGCGACAAGGACGAGTTCGGGATGCCGCTCGGGCGGATCATTCACAGCTACGACGACGACGTGCCGAAGCTGTGGGAAGCCAATTTTGCCGAAGGGCTGGCGATCGCCAAGGCGGCGGGCGCGAAGGAGATGTGGTCCGGACGCGGCAACATTCCGACCATCCATCTGATGGGCGGCACTATAATGGGCACGGGCGCCGAGAACTCCGTGGTCAACAGTTATGGCCAGACCCACGAGATCCCGAACCTGTATATGGCCGGGCCCGGTATCTTCGCCACGTCGGGCGCGTCGAACCCCACCTACACGATCTTCGCCCTTTCGCTGCGCGGCGCGGAGCAACTGGCGACGAAGTGGAGCACGATAGCGGGATGACGCGATCCTGCCTTCTCCTCGTTTGACGAGGAGAAGGCCTCACTGCGGCTCGATCCCGGCGGCCCGCACGATATCCGCGATCTGGTTGACCTGTACGGCAATGAACGGCTTGAACTCGGCCGGAGCGCTGCCGAGCGGGATGACCCCGATGCCGGTCAGGCGCTCGCGGACGGTGGCAGTCGCGACCGCCTTCTGCACCTCCTCGTGCAGCCGGGCGAGCACGGCATCCGGCGTCTTCGCCGGTGCGAACATGCCGGTCCAGCTTGCGAGCTTCTCCATTCCGGGCACGCCGGCCTCCGCCATGGTGGGCACGTCGCGGAGCCGCCCAAAACGCGTGGCGCCGGTGTAGGCCAGCGCGCGTATCTTCTCTCCCTCGATGAAGGGGAGCGACGACGGCGGAGTCATGAACATGACCTGGACGTCGCCGGCGATCAGTCCGGTGATGGCAGGCGCTGCCCCGCGGTAGGGCACGTGTACCATCTGTGTCCGGGTGAGCGACTTGAATAGTTCGGCGGCAAGGTGAAGGCCGTTGCCGACGCCGGGCGAGCCGAATGAAATCTTGCTGTCGGAGCGTTGCGCCAGCGCAATCAGATCCTGCACCGTGCGCACCGGCAGGCCGGGATTGACCCCAAGAATGTAAGCCTCGGTCACCGCGAGATTGCTCACGGGCTCGAAGTCGCGGACGACGTCGAACGGGAGCTTCTTGTGGAAGCTCGGATTGACGACGAACGAGCTCGAGGTGACCAAGAGGGTGTAGCCGTCGGGCGGCGATTCCGCCACCGTCTGGGCGCCGAGAACCCCGTCCGCGCCCGGCCGGTTCTCAACCACGAAAGCCTGTCCCGTCTGGAGAGCGAGCTGCTGGCTGATGATGCGCCCGACCACATCGGGGGTACCGCCGGCGGCAAAGGGCACGATCACGCGCACCGGCTTGCCGGGGTATTGCGCCCAGGCGATCGTCGCTGCGCACACTATCCCCAGCGCAGCGGTCAAAACGGCAACATCGCGCCACCGCAATCGCGCGCGCATGAGTTCCTCCCCTGTGAGCGCCGGGGGTCAACCCGCCTTGATGCGTGGCAGCAGCTTGAACGCGTTCTCGCGTTCGATGGCACGCAGATCGTCGCCGCCGAACCCCCAGGCCGCGATACCCTGGTTCACTTCCGCGCCGTCGCGGAACGGAAAGTCTGTCCCATACAGAACCTGCGAGACCGGCACCATCTTGAGCAATGCGGCGATCTGGCCCGGAGTGTTGCCCTGCGCCAGTTCGTAGTGAAACTTCTTGAACACGGGGAGCGGACCGTCGGGAAGGTTTGCCGATTTGCGTTCCTGGGCGAGCCGCACGAAACGGCCGGTGAGGAACGGAAGCGTCCCGCCACTATGCGAGAAAATCCAGCGGATGTCCGGAAACTTCATGGCGGTGCCACTGAAGACCAGATGTGCGATCGTCCGGGTCGAGTCGGTCGCGTATTCGATCGATCCCGGTGGGATGCCGGGCACGAGGCCGCGGCAGCAATCGGGCGTGGTCGGATGAACATAGACCACCGCCTTGCGCCGGTTGAGCTCCTCATAGACCGGCGCAAATGAGGGGTCGCCGAGATACTTGTCCTGGTAACTGGTCAGCAGTCCGATGCCGTCGGCCTTGAGGGTATCGAAGGCGTATTCGATCTCCCTGAGACTCCCATCCACGTCAGGTGGCGCGATGACGGCGAAGAGGCCGAAGCGGCCGGGATGGTCCTTCCCCATCTTGGCGCCGTACTCGTTGAGTTGACGCGCAAGGTTGCGGGACTCCTCGACATTGTTTCCGTACCAGATGCCGGGCTGGACGATCGACAGGATCGAGGTGGCAATCCCGCTCTTATCCATGTCCTCGAGCGACAGCGCCGGCGAGCATTTCGGCTGGGCGGCTCCCGCGCGGCGTCCGGGCGCCATCATGGAATCGATGTGGAACTGCGGGATGAAATGGTGATGCACATCGATCCGCGGCCGGGCCGGGGCCGACTGCGCGGCGGCCGGCCGTGCGATGGGGCCGCTGATCGGCAAGGCCGCCAAGCCCACTGAAGCCACGCCGCCG
>Ga0111539_10011332_pt1 | contig 11199 bp, 6 predicted proteins | sample RhiMethybrSRZTD1_FD_79667 | JGI IMG/M metagenome (GOLD analysis project Ga0111539, IMG submission 79667) | Populus rhizosphere microbial communities from Tennessee, USA - Rhizosphere MetaG P. TD hybrid SRZTD1 (version 2) (version 2) | ecosystem: Host-associated > Plants > Roots > Rhizosphere >...
CGTCGTTCGGCGCGATCAAGCACAAGATCGGCGAGATGGTCGTCCGCGCCTACGCGATCGAGAGCCTGCTGTATCGAACCGCCGGCCTCGTCGACGCGCGCATCGACGCGACGCCGCACGATCCGAGCGACGGGTCGGCGGCGCTGGCCGCCTTCGAGGAGTACAACGTCGAAGCCTCGATCGCCAAGGTCGCCGGCAGCGAGGCGCTCAACTACATCCTCGACGAGAACATCCAGATCCACGGCGGCAACGGCTACGTCCGCGACTACCCGGCCGAGCGCCACTACCGCGACGCGCGGGTCAACCGGATCTTCGAGGGCACTAACGAGATCAACCGCCTGCTGATTCCGGGCATGCTGATCCGTCGCGCCGTCAAGGGCGAGCTGTCGCTGATCCCGGCGGCGAAGGCACTGCAGGACGAGCTGCTCGGTCCGCCATCGATGCCCTCGACCGACGACGGCCTGCTCGCGGATGAGCGGCGGGCGGTCGACGCCTTCCGCAAGACGGCGCTGATGGTGTATGGCCTGGCGATGCAGACCTACGGGCAGAAGCTCACCGATGAGCAGGAAGTGCTGATGCACCTCGCCGACATCACCATTGACCTCTTCAGCGCCGAGAGCGCAACGCTGCGGGCGATTGCGGCGTCCGAACAGAAGGCGGCGCGGGCGTCGCTGCATCAGGACGCGGCGCGGGTGTTCGTCAACGACGCGGCGATGCGCATCGAGGCGTCGGCGCGGCAGGCGCTCGGAGCGATGGTCGACGGCGACACGCTGCGGACGATGCTGGCGGCGCTGCGGCGGGTGATGAAGGTGACGCCAATGAACACGGTGGCCGCGAGGCGCCGGCTCGCCGACGCCGCGGTGGAACGTGGGGGGTACGTCTTCGCGTAGGGCGGGTGGGCCAGGTGGGGCTGGTGGGGCAGGTGGGCGGGCAGGTAGGTTTTACGGGGCGGGTGCGGCGATGCAACTAAGCGCAGCAAACTGGATGATCCTGGGAAGAGATTTCAGGTTTTCTCTACCTGCCCCACCCGCCCTAACCGCCCTCACCGCAGCCGTCATGATCGTCGGCTGCGTCCCCTCCGGCTGCTCCCCCAAGCCGCCCGACGACCGCGACTACGCCACGAAGATTGCCGCCGCGCGTTCGGCGAAAGACGCGCAGTTTGCCAACGGCGACGACCCGATCCCGAAATCGAAGCACGACCAGTTCCTGCCGCTCGCCTACTTCCCGATCGATCCCGACTACAACGTCCCCGGGACGATCAAGCCGATCGACGACAAGACCGTCTACGAGATGCCGACCTCGACCGGCGCGAACCGCAAGATGCGGCGCGTCGGCTCGCTCGAGTTCACGCTGAAGGGGCAGCCGCTCAAGCTCACCGCCTTCAACGAGGTCGGCACCGATCCGGGCTCGCTCTTCGTCGCCTTCAGCGACCTGACCAACGGCACCGAGACCTATGAGGCGGGGCGGTTCATGGATCTCGAGCGCAACACGACCGGCATCTACGAAGTCGACTTCAACCGCGCCTACATCCCCTACTGCTACTACAACCCGACCTACGAGTGCCCCTACCCGCCGAAGGAGAACCGGCTGCAGATCCCGGTCCGCGCCGGCGAGCGCATCAAGAAGATCGCATCGGCGGGCACGAAGTAGCGACGTGCTGCGCGCGATCGTCTTCGACTTCGACGGCGTGATCGCGAACAGCGAGCCGCTGCACTTCGCCGCCTTCCGCGACGTGCTCGCCGCGGAAGCCATCGTCCTGACCGAGGCCGACTACTACGCGCGCTATCTCGGCTACGACGATGTCGGCGTGTTCCAGGCGATCGACCAGGTCGCCGGGGCGTGGGCGGCAGCCGACATCGCCCGTCTGGTGGCGCGCAAGGCGGTGCGGCTCGAGGAGCTCGAGCGGCACGTGTCGGTGCTCTTTCCCGGCGCCGCGGACGCGATCCGCCGCGCCTCGGCGGCGGTCCCGATCGCGATCGCGTCGGGCGCGCTCGGCGCCGAGATCCGGCGCGTGCTCGAGCGCGAGCGGCTCGCCGGCTGCTTCACGGCGATCGTCTCCGCCGAAGACACACCGGCGAGCAAGCCCGCCCCGGATCCGTACCGGCGCGCGGTGACGCTGCTGTCGCAGGCGTACGGCGCGCCGCTTGCCGCATCCGAGTGCGTCGCCATCGAGGATTCGCGGTGGGGTCTCGAGTCGGCGCGCGCCGCCGGGCTGCGGACCGTGGCGGTCACGACCAGTTACCCGGCGTCGGCGTTCGCCGGCGCGGCGGATCTGGTGATCCCCTCGCTGGAATCCCTCGATCTGGCCGTCCTGGCGCGGCTCTTCCTGGCTTAGCGAACGCTCGAGCTGGCGCGCCTTGCGCCGGTTCAAGACCCTTTCGAACTTTACTTCCCTGCTCGTCGAACGCGATACTTCCCATAAACGGACACTGTCCGTAACAGGGACGCTGTGCGCGTTGCGATTGCTCCACCGCCGGTTTGTTTTTCTGGAGGAACAGTATGCGATTCAAGGCCATCGTTCTCGCCCTCGTGGGGATCGTCGCCACCGGCAGACTGGCGACCGGGCAGCAGCTGACCGGCGAAATTTTCGGCAAGGTCACCGACGCCTCGGGCGCCATTCTGCCGGGCGTCACGGTCACGCTCAGCGGGCCCGTGCTCCTGCAGCCATTGACGGCGATGTCGAGCGAGACGGGCACCTACCAGTTCCCGCGTCTCTCGATCGGGGTCTACAGCGTGCGGTTCGACCTCGCCGGCTTCAAGACGGTCGTCAACGAAGGCATTCGCGTGACCGTCGGGTTCAACGCACAGGTCAACGCGCAGCTCGCGATCTCCACCGTGCAGGAAACGGTCACCGTCACCGGTGAGAGTCCAATCGTCGATACGAAGGAAACCGGAACGAAGCAGACCTTCACGAACGAGCTGCTGCAGGGCATCCCGTCGGCCCGCGACCCGTGGGTGATCCTGCAGCAGACGGCCGGCATCGCCATGGACCGCGAGAACATCGGCGGCAACATGTCGGGCCAGCAGTCCAACTACGTGTCGCGCGGCGGCAATCCCACCAACAACAAATGGTCGCTCGACGGTGTCGACATCACCGATCTTTCGGCCACCGGCGCGTCGCCGAGCTATTACGACTTCGACGCCTTCGAGGAGATGACGATCAACACCGGGGGCGTCGACGTGACGCAGCAGACGGGCGGCGTCGGCATCAACCTGGTCACCAAGAGCGGCACCGATCGCTTCAAGGGCTCGTCGCGCTTCTACAGCACGCCCGATCGCTTCGAAGCGCAGAACGTCACCGACGACCTGCGCCGGCAGGGCGCGACGTCGGGCAATCCGATTCAGGACATCAAGGACTACGGCATCGAAGTCGGCGGCCCGATCAGGAAAGGCCGCGCGTGGATGTGGGGCAGCTTCGGCAAACAGGTCGTCGACGTCGGCGTCGTCGGCTTCTATCAGCCGACACCGGCATGCCAGGCGTTCCGCTCGGCGTCGGTCGCGCTGGCGGCGTCGATCGAGGAGGTCAACACCTGTCTGAACACCGACCAGACGCTGCTGCAGACGACCAATCTCAAGGCCGAAGTGCAGCTGTTCAAGGGCAACAAGCTGACCCTGTTCAACAACTTCGCGAAGAAAGTCCGCAACGCGCGTGGCGCCGACGACCTGAACCCGATCGAGGCGACCTCGCGGCAGCGCGCCGTGCCGAGCTCGTTCGGGGCGAACCTGTGGCGGACCGGGCCGAACCCGACCTACAAGATCGGCGATCAGTGGGTCTTCAGCGACCGGCTGCTCGTCGACGTGCAGTGGGCGCACATCGCCAACAACTTCATCCTCGACTTCCACGAAGACAGCCTGAAAGACATGCAGCGGACGTTGATCATTTCGACCGGGTTGAACGGCCGCTCGGGCACGCAAAGCGTGAACATCCGGCCGGCCAACAGCATCAACTTCAACGCCAACTACTTTCTGCCCGGGAGGATGGGCGGCGACCACGCGTTCAAGTTCGGCGGCTACTATCGCGACAACTTCAGCGAGTCGCCCAGCACCACTGGCGGCCGCGCGATCGCGCGCTTCCCGACTGCGCTCACCAACGACTGCCTGGCGATCTCGCGGGCGAACCCGAACACGCCGACCGCGTGGTGCCAGGCGCAGCTGACGCGCGACGGCCTGAGCGTCTACGACCTGGAGAACGTGTCCGTCTACCTGCAGGACACCTATACCCACAAGCGCCTGACGACGCAGTTGGGCCTTCGCTACGATCGCAACCACGATCAGGCGCTCGCCGCGCAGGTGGAAGCGAATCAGATTCTCCCGGACTGGCTGCCGGCGGCGGGCTACGACGGGGCCGACCCGGGCATCGTCTTCAACGACATCTCGCCGCGGATCGGGTTCACCTACGACGTCAACGCCAACGGCAAGACGCTGGCGCGAGCCAATTTCGCCCGCTACTACGGCCAGGTCGGTACCGGCCAGATCGCCTCGCAGCTGAACCCGGTCAACGCGGCGTTCGTCCGCTTCCCCTGGACCGACGCCAACGGCGACAAGTTCGTGCAGGCGAACGAAGTGCTGACCGGCGTCAACAACGTGCTGGCGACCGGAGGCAATTACAACCCGTCGAATCCGACCGCGATCGGAACGTTGAATACGGTCGATCCGAACCTGAAGAACGACGTCACCGACGAGTTGATCGTCGGCCTCGATCGCGAAATCGGATCGGGATTCGCTGTCGGGGTCAACTACATCTGGCGCCGTTATGGCGACTTCCAGTGGGAGGACCACAACGGCATCACCACCGCGCAGTTCGTGCCGGTGCAGTTCACGCCGCCGGCGAGCGCCTGTCCTGCGGCGCAGAACGCGGTCTGCCCCAGCGTGACGTATTACGAACCGGCGTTCCAGCTTCCGACCGTGACCACGCTGGCCATTGCCGAGGGGTTCAATCGGACGTTCAACGGGATCGAAGTGACCGGCCGCAAGCGTCTCTCGAACAACTGGCTGATGAACTCGAGCTTCGCCTACAACAGCACGCTCGTGAACTTCGGCGACTTCCCCGGCAGCATCCGGTCGACGGTGACCAATTCGTCGGCGCTCGAAGAGGACCCCACCAACCGCGATACGCGCGGCGGCCACCAGTACGACTATCCGTCGTCGGGCAGCGGCATCGGCAACATCTACGTCAACGCCAAGTGGCTGTTCAAGGCGAGCGCGATGTATCAGCTGCCGTTCAGCGTCAACGTGTCGGCGTTCTACAACGCGCGTCAGGGCTACCCGTTCGAGCGGTTCATCCAGGGCCCGTCGCGCCGCAACGGCGGCGGCGTGGCCAACGTGCTGATCGATCCGATTGGCGAGAGCCGGCTGCCGACGTTCCAGAACCTGGACTTCCACGTCGAGCGCCCGGTTCGTGCCGGACGCACCCGGTTCGTGCCGTCGCTCGATGTCTTCAACGTGTCGAACAACAACACGGTCCAGGCGAGGCGCGGCACCCAGAACGCGGCGAATGCCAACAACATTCAGGCGATTGTGGCGCCACGCGTGCTTCGCTTCGGCATCCGCTTCAACTGGTAGGCGGCTGCACTCCGACCGCACCGCAGGGCGCGGGCCCCGGGGACCCGCGCCTTTTTTTGCTATGCTGTCGTCAGTGATCCGGCCCCAGCTGGTCCGCAGCTTCACCTCGGCCGCCCTCAGCCCTGACCCCGATCTCGCCGTTGCGGCGTTGATGATCGCCCGCATCGAATACCCCGCCCTCGACGCGAGCCCGTACCTCGAACAACTCGACGCCATCGGCGAGGAAGCGCGGCGGCGCGTCGCCGACGCGCCGGTGGCTGCCGACGAGGTGCCGCCGGAGGTCGATCCCGAGCGCTACGCGAAGGTGATGGCGCTGAACGAGTACCTGTTTTGCGAGATGCGCTTCGTCGGCAACGAGGTGCATTACGAGGACCCGCGCAACAGCTTCCTCAACGAGGTGCTGGAGCGGCGCACCGGGATCCCGATCACGCTCGCGCTGATCTACATGGAGGTGGCGAGGCGGGCGGGGCTGCCGGTGGAAGGGGTGAACTTCCCGGGGCACTTCCTGCTGCGGTGCCCGGCGCGCCGCGGGTTGCCGTACGCGGAAGACCTGATCATCGACGCATTCCACGGCGGCGCGCTGCTGTCGCGCGAGCTGCTGCAGCGGCGCTACGAATCGCGCTCGGCGTTCCACGATCATCTCGGCGACGCGGCGTCGATCGAGTCGCGCCTGCTGCCGCACGCGACCAAGCCGCAGATTCTCGCCCGCGTGCTGCTCAACCTGAAGCGCATCTACGTGCGGATGCTGTCGTTCCCCCAGGCGCGCGACATCACCGAGCTGCTGATTGCCGTCGACCCCTCGGCGCACAACGAGCTGCGCGACCGCGGCCTGCTCGCTTACCACCTCAAGGACTTTCCCGCGGCGCTGCGCGATCTCCAGGCCTACCTGCAGCTCACATCGTCATCGACGCTCGACCAGGAAGAGCGCCAGGAGCACGAGCAGATCTGGGAACACGTCAAGACGCTCAGGAAACGAGTGGCTTCGCTCAATTAGGAATTTCTCCGCGCGACACGTTCCTGGCCTTCCGGACAATCCTCGAGCAGCGGGCAGACGACGCAGTGCGGATCCGCTTCTGTACAAGTGGCGCCGCCGTGGTGCGAGAGGTAGAGAAAGGCGCGGCGGTAGGCGTCGACCGATGACGGCAGCTCGCGGGCCATGGCGTCGGCGACCGACCGCGAGAGCTTGCGAAATTCCGCGTGCGCCTCGCCGTAGCCGAGGCGCCGGCCGACGCGGGTCAGCCGCGCGTCTGCCGGCAGCACGGCATGGTCCGCGGCGAAGAGCAGCATCCGGTGCGCGCCGGCCTCGCCCAGCTGCGGCAGCGGCTTGATGGCGCGCCGCGCCGCCGTCAGCGGTCCGCGAATCGTCGCGGTCAGCCCCGGCGATCGGCGGAAGATCTCGACGCCCGTCCGCAGCGCCTGCAGCCGGTTCTCGGTGTAGGGCCCGGCCAGCTTGACGCTCTCTTCCAGCTTTTTCTGCGGCGCACGCCACATCGAGTCGGGCGTCAGCGCGGGGATCCGCTTCAGTGCGGCCAGGGCCGCGTCGCGCTTGCGCGGCGTCGAGTGCACCGCGAGCACTTCCCAGATGAACAGCGTGAACGGATCACGCGGCGGCTGCGGCAGCGGCCCGTAAAACTTCTGGAGCGCGCGAACCAGATCGTCGAGTCGCGACACGGCGTTCCACTGTATATCAGCCCGTCAATTCGACTCCTCGGGCGCCTCGACTGGTGCGGATCTTGGGCACCTTGGATCGCCGAATTCAAAAATACGGTGCGTAATGATGTCGTTTTCGCGCCCCGTCCGTAAACGCTGAGGAATCCCATCGGCGGACAGTGCTAGCGGATGCAATCCCTTACAAATGGTGGCACATGCAATGCTCCTTGAAATCTGACTCTAGACAACTCGGAGGAACAGCACAGATGAAACGTATGAGCTTCGTGCTGGCGCTCGTGCTCGCGATCGCGGTTCCCGCGTTCGCGCAGATTCAGGGCGGCAGCATCAGCGGCACGGTGAAGGACGAGCAGGGCGGGGTCCTTCCCGGCGTCACCGTCACCGCACAAGGTCTCGACGCAACCCAGACGTTCGTCACGGAAGGTGGCGGCGAATACCGATTCCTGAACCTGGCACCCGGACCGTACAAGATCACCGCGAGCCTCTCGGGCTTCACCACGGTCGTGCGCGACGGGGTGATCGTGGCCGTCGGCAAAAGCGTCGAGCTGCCGCTGTCGCTGAAGATCGCAACCGTGGCCGAGACGATCACGGTCGTCGGCGAGTCCCCGGTGATCGACACGCGGGCCACCGGCACGGCCACCAACTTCACCGCCGACGAGCTCAACAAGATCCCGACCTCGCGCGATCCGTTCGCGCTGATGCGCTCGGTGCCGGGCGTGCTCGTCGACCGCGTGAACATCGGCGGCAACGAGACCGGCCAGCAGTCGAACTTCGCGTCGAAGGGCACCCGGCCGCAGGACGCGGTGTGGACGATGGACGGGATCAACATCACCGACATGGCCGCGACCGGCGCGTCGCCGACCTACTACAACTACGACAACTTCGAAGAGATCCAGGTCTCGACGGCCGGGCAGGACATCAAGCAGCCGACCGGCGGCATGGGCCTCAACCTCGTCGTCAAGCGCGGGACCAATTCATTCAAGGGCGGCTTCCGCGGCTACTTCGACAACGACAAGATGGAAGGCGACAACGTCCCCGACGAGCTGCGGGCGATTGGCATCAGCAAGGCGAACTCCGATCACAACAAGCAGATCTCCGACTACGGCTTCGACCTCGGCGGGCCGATCGTGCGCGATAAAGCGTGGTTCTACGGCTCGTACTCGCTGCAGGACGTCCGCCTGGTGCGGCGCGCCGGCCAGCTGGTGGATCGGACGCAGTTGAAGAACCCGAGCGTGAAGTTGAACTGGCAGGCGACCCGGAAGGACATGGTCAGCTTCCTCTACTTCGACGGGTTCAAGATCAAGGACGGGCGGAGCCCCGGTGTCGCCGGCATCCTCTTCGACGCGCCGACCGCCACCTTCCACCAGGACAACGCGTATACCGACGTGCCGCTGCACGGCCTGTGGAAGTTCGCCGACGATCGCGTGATCACCTCGAACATGTTCCTGTCGGCGAAATACGCGTACTACAACACCGGCTTCGTCCTCGACCCGGTCGGCGGGCTCGATCAGCAGGCGGGGCGCAGCTTCACCCTGTCGCAGTCGTTCGGCTCGGTGAACCAGAGCCTCAATATCCGGCCTCAGAAAGTCTTCAACGCCGACCTGAACAGCTTCATCACCGCGATGGGCGCGAGCCACGACATCAAGTACGGCTTCGGCTATCGCAGCACGGAGGCGACCAGCGGCACGCTGTGGCCGGGGAACATGATCCTGGCGCTCGAGAACTCGCCGACCGACCTGCGCGCGCAGGTCTTCCGCCAGGGCTTCGGCGGCAACCGCGCCACCTACGTCGACTTCTACGTCGGCGATACGATTTCGCACGATCGGCTGACGGTCGACCTCGGCGTCCGCTACGACCAGCAGGCCGGCAAGGCGCTGCCCGCCACGACGCTGTCGAATGCGGCGTTCCCCAACCTGGTGCCCGGCTTCACCTTCGACGGCTACGACACGCCGTTCACCTGGAAGAACATCTCGCCGCGCGCCGGCGCGACCTACGCGCTCGACGAAGCGCGCAAGACGGTCGCGCGGGCCAGCTTCAGCCGCTACGCCGGGCAGCTCGAAACCGGCACGGTCGGCGTGACCAACCCGACGTCGACCGCCGGCTCGGCGACCTACCGCTGGGTCGACACCAACGGCGATCACTTTGCGCAGGCCAGCGAAGTGCAGGCCAACGCGGCCGGCTTCATCACCGCAGCCGGCGGCTTCAACCCGGCGGCGCCGACCGCGGTGACGTCCGCGAACTTCCTCGATCCGAACCTCAAGGCGCCGAAGACGACAAGCATGGTCGTCGGGATCGAGCGCGAAGTGCGCCCGAACCTGGCGCTGCTGGTGAACTACAGCTACACGCGCACCAGCGATCTGTTCGGCAACTTCACCGGCCGCATCACGCCGCGCGTCGGCGTGACGGTGAACGACTACGCGCCGGGCGCGGGCTTCAGCGGCACGCTGCCGGACGGCACGGCGTACAACATCCCGACCTTCATCCCGAACGCGGCGAAAGTGGCCGCGGGCGGCAACGGCTTCGCCACCACCAACATCCCCGGCTACTCCACCGACTATTCGGGCGTCGAGCTGAGCATGGTGAAGCGGCTGTCGAACCGCTGGATGGGGCGCGTCGGCGTCTCGCTGAACAACGCGCGGGAGCACTTCGACGACCCGGCGGGGATCTACGACACCAACGGCAACCCGACGCCGAGTCTGTCGGAACCGCTGAAGGATGGCGGGCAGTTTGCGCCGCAGAGCGGCGGCAGCGGCTCGGGCAACATCTACATCAACGCAAAGTGGCAGTTCAACGCCAACGCGATGTATCAGGCGGGTTGGGGGATTGAGCTGAGCGGCAACGTGTTCGGGCGGCAGGGCTATCCGTTCCCGCTGTTCCGGCAGGGCACCACCGCGGCCCTCGGCCCCGACTCGACGCTGTCGGTGCTGCTGACGCCGCAGATCGACTACTTCCGGTATCCGAACCTGTGGAACACCGACCTGCGCGCGGCGCGCAACTTCAAGGCGGGGACGGTGAACATCCGCGGCATCGTCGACGCGTTCAACGTCTTCAACGCGAACACGGTGATGGTTCGCAACAACAACGTGCTGTCGCCCACCTTCAACACCATCGCGCAGAACCTGAGCCCGCGGATCTTCCGGCTCGGCGTGGTCGTCGGGTTCTAACGCTGTAGGAGCTGGAGACCTGGGGCTGGGGGCTGGCTGTCAAACAGCCGGTCCCCAGCCTTTTTTTTCAGCGGGTCTTTGCGATCTCGTCGTAGAGCACCGCCGACGAGATGATGCCGCCGTGGAAGTTCGCCGCGTCGAGCTTTTCGTTCGGCGCGTGCGCGTTCTCGTCCGGCAGCCCCACCCCGAACAGCACTGACGGCAATCCGAGCTCTTCCTGGAAGGTCGACACCACCGGGATCGATCCCCCTTCGCGCGTGAACACCGGCTTGCGCCCGAACCCTTTGTCGATCGCCCGCCCGGCGGCCTGGACGTAAGGGTTGTCGTACGCGGTCATCCAGGGCTTGCCGCCGTGCATTCGCGTCACCTTGAGCTCGACGGTCTTCGGCGTGATGTCCTTGACGTGGGCTTCGAAGAGCTCGGCGATCTTGTCCGGGTTCTGGTTCGGAACCAGACGCATGCTGACCTTGGCCATCGAGACCGCCGGCAGCACGGTCTTCGCGCCCTCGCCCGTGAAGCCGGAGAGGAGGCCGTTGACCTCGAAGGTCGGCCGCGCCCAGGTGCGTTCCAGCGTCGTGTAGCCCGACTCGCCGAAGGTCTTGGGAATCCCGAAATCCTTCTTGTACTGCTTCTCGTTGAAGGGGAGCGACGCCCACGCTTTCCGCTCCTCCTCCTGCAGCGCCACCACATCGTCGTAGAAGCCGGGGATGCGGATGCGGCCGCCTCGATCCTTCATCTGCGCCAGCACCTGCGCGAGCACCATCGCCGGGTTGGCGACCGCGCCGCCGAACGAGCCCGAGTGCAG